>JADMIO010866726.1_pt1 | contig 15388 bp, 11 predicted proteins | sample 8958161 | NCBI WGS metagenome assembly JADMIO01 (sample SAMN16585339, study PRJNA669376) | soil metagenome | isolation source: Crop rotation soil | place: USA: Cullars Rotation, Alabama | collected 2011
TGCGGGAACATTGGCGGCGCCGCGGCAATGGGAACCGCTCGCGGTATTTCGGCGGCAGGTGAAGATGGCAGCGGAATTGCCACGGGCGGCGTCGACACCACCGGCGTCGACACCACCGGCGCGGGCGCCGTAGGGGCCGGTGGCGGCAGCGACGAAGGCGCTTCCGCCGCTGGACTCAACTTGAAACTGTGGCCACACTTTTTGCAGGTCGCTGATTTGCCCAGGCTTTGCTCGGGAATGTCATACTGCGCCGCACACTGCGCGTTGGGACAAATGACCTTGATGCCCATGAACGAATCTCCCCCTCGAACGATCTTCGGTTGATCGCAGTTTCACGTCCTTGCTTGCGACTCAGCTTTTTCCGCGTGGAACGTGAGACTTACGATAAACTTCTTTTGCCCGCTTGAACTTTCACGCGGGGGCGAGCCCCGCGGCTAAAAGATGTGATGAATATAATCTCGTCACACGCTCTCGAATACCAGCGCTTGACTGTGCCACGGTGACACATCGAGATACAAACCGCGCTCGAGCAGGTTATTGCCGTCGCGGAGGTATCGATCGTCGCTGAGTTGATCGGTCAATTGCCAGGAACTGCCGGCAAGTTCCGGCCATGGAAGTTGCACATAGCACTGGCTCGGATGGTCGGAGTAGTTGACCGCCACGAGCAGTCGCTGCCCGTCATCATTGTTCCAGGCATAGACGATGAAATCCTGACAACTCGAGTTGCCATCCCACGCCGCGCGGCAGTCCGCGAGTTTCCAGCGGCCGTCACCGAGCACGGCGAGTTTAAGAAGTTCGATCAAGCGAGCGTAGAACGATTGCAACTCGGCGTCGGTCGGTTCGTCAGGTCCGCGCACCAAGTGCGGCGAGATGCGCAGCCGTTTGCCTTCGAACTGTCCCTGATGAAAGAACCGCAAGCCGGGAGACAGATACGTGATTGTCGCAGCCGCCTGATGTTTGCCATGCGGAAAGGTCGCCGCTGCGCGGGGCTCGTCATGGTTCTCCATGAAGCGAGCCGACCGCGCCTGAAAATCCAGACCGGCCCAAAGATGTTGCCGCACCGGTTCGATCGCACCGCCGTGCAATCGATCGTAAAGTCGCTTGTCGTAGGTGTAATCAAAGCCCTGCTGTTGCAACTCCCATTCGCGATCCCAATAGACCTCGGCCATGAACGTGAAATTGGGATAATCGCGTTTGACATGCGACACCGCCGCAGGCCAGAACGGCTCGCTTTCCAGATGCCAGGTGCCGCGAAACACGTCCGGCAACATCAACATCGCCATGTCACAGCGCACGCCGTCGGCACGATGCGCGACTTCGAGCAGTTGCTCGGTCATCGCTTCTTGCACGTCTTGCCGCGCGTAGTTGATCTGCAACGTGTCGGGCCAGCCGTCGAAGTAGGGATCGCGCCCGTAGGCAAAAATTCTCTCGCCATCGGCAGTTCGTAGACGGATGAAATTCTGCGGCTGCTCGGCGATCTGCTCCGGCGTGCCGGGGACAAAGTACTCAGGATGCGTGTTGATCCACGCATGGTCCAAGGACATGTGATTCGGCACAAAGTCGAGCATCAGCCGCAAGTGACGCTGGGCGAGTCGCTGGCGAACGCGCGCCAGCGCTGCATCGCCGCCGAGGTCGGCATGGACGCGATAGTCGGTGATCGCGAAACAGGAGCCACCGATATCGGCGTCGGTGAGATCGGGCAAGGTGGCTGCGTATTCATGTCGCCAATCCGGCTTACTGAGCGACACCGCGCGGCTTGCCGGACCGGTTTGCCAAACGCCCAGCAACCAAATCCATTCGACGCCCAAGGAGGCGAGCTGATCTAGCTCATCGTCGGTGATGTCGTCGAGCGTGGCCGGCCGGCCAAGTTGACGCGCGTGTTGCGTCATCCAGACGCGGGTATTGATTTGATAGAGCGACGGATAGCGATGTTGTGACATAGCGAACGATGCTTGCTCGCGTGACGGCGACTCCCTTCGCTCGGACTCAACTTCCTGATCAATGCTTCGTTGGTGGAAACTGCTTTCCTCCTTGTTCCCAGGCTCTGCCTGGGAACAAACTGCCCGCAGGCTCCGCCTGCACTTCAAACCGTTCCGTCCATACAGTGCAGGCGGAGCCTGCGTTCCATGCGTACCCAGACAGAGCCTGGGCACGAGGTAAATCTCTAATCAATGCTTCGTTGGCGGAAACTGCTTTCTTAACAATACCTCGGCTTCCGCCTGCGCGTCGGCAAGGCGTTTGTCATCAACAGCATTGCGCATTTCGGCCGGGTCGCTCTGCGCGTCATACAATTCACGGCCGACGACCTCGCCACTCTGCCAATCGCGCCATTCGGTGTAACGCACCCGCGCGGTGCGTACGCTGCAGCCCATGGCTTTGGGCACGTTGGCTGGCTCGCGGTCGAAGTAGGCTGGCCGCGGATGCTGAGTAAACGCCGCCGGCTTGATTTGCTTGGCCGGGTCGACAAGAACCGGCGCGATGCTTACTCCTTCGATTCCGGCTGGCTGCGGCAAATTGCAGAGGTCCACCAGCGTGGGAAACAGGTCGAGCAATTCGACCAGCGAATCGCTGCGTTGGTTCTTCGACTTGCCTGGCGCAGAGATCAACAGCGGCACGTGGGCATCGAGCTCGAAGTTCGAGGTCTTGGCCCACTGGTCATGTTCGCCGAGGTGGTAGCCGTGATCGGAAACGAACAGCACGATGGTGCGCTGGCGTTGGCCACTGCGATCGAGTGCGTCGAGCAACTTGCCGATCTGAGCATCCATGAAGCTGATGTTGGCCATGTAGCCGTGACGAATCTCGGCGGCTTGCTCGGCGGTGAAGGTGATTTGCTTCGGAGGAATGCCCCTCAACTCGCGGCCGTCGTGAAAAGCAATCTCTGGCGTCCCGCTTGGCCGGCCGGGAATTAATCGCGGTAGCGCGTTGCGATCGTAGATGTCCCAGTACTTTTTGGGTGCGTTGAACGGCGTGTGAGGTTTCCACAGTCCGACGGCCAAGAAGAACGGCCGATCCTTGAACTCTCCCAACACGCGCACCGCTTCGGCCGCGACGCGTCCATCGTAGTACGCTTCGTCAGGCACATCACGGCATTCGCACTTTGGCGCTTTCGAGTGATCGTTTGGCAGCGTCCCCTCGACTTTCGGAAAGTCTTCGAGATGCGTGGCGTAGTGCAGAAACTCCGGCGCGCTCCACGAGCGGGAGTCACCCTTTTCCTTGGTGTGCCAGTTGTGGAAGATTTTGCCGACGCATCGGGTGTGATAGCCGTGCTCTTTGAACCACAGCGGCAAGGTCGTTACGTCGGGGTTGAGCTCGCGAAAATGAACACTGTTGTGCCAGAGTTTGAGTGTGTCAGGTCGCCGACCGATGAGCATCGACGAGCGCGACGGATTGCAGAGCGCCTGCTGGCAATAGACGCGGTTGAATTGCACGCCCTGCGCGACGAGTCGATCGAGGTTCGGTGTCTTCGCCGGCGAACCATAACTGGCCAACTCAGTCCGCAAGTCGTCGGCCATGATCATCAGCACATTGAGTCGTTCCTCCTCGGCAGCCACCGCCCAGGAACAACTCAACAACACGATAAAGAATGCAACGACTCGCTTCATGAAATTCATCGCCTTCTTGTTTTTATCCCTTTCGATCCGCGTTCATCTGCGTTCCCCTCGCCTAGCTAATTCCTCTTCCTCACCTGTTCCGGGTCGCTGAACGGCGGGCGGTCGAATGTCCCGCCGTCGCCAGTTACGCGTGGGTCGTTGGCTGCCGTGAGAATCTCCAGCAGCCGCGCACTCATCTCCTTGCGGGTCGCATCGTACTTCGAGTCACCGGCGACATTCGTAATTTGATCAGGGTCACTTCGCAGGTCGTACAACTCTTCGCCAGGCCGCTTGGCAAAGGCGTAGTCGTAGTACTTTTTCCACTGCGGCTCGTTGCGATGGGCGACGAGCCAGGCCTTCGTGGGACTGGCGTCCATGTCGGCAAACGCCACGCGCGTGTCGTTCTCTAGGTCGTCAGCCTTCGGCTCGGAAGAATCGGTCACTCCGTACGGCGCACCCATTGGCCAGCGATCGGGGTGAAAGTTGCGAATGTACAAGAAGTCGCTGGTTCGCAAGGCACGATGGGGATAGGGCAAGTTTCCCTCGCGGGCCATGCCGACATGCCGTTCACGACCGGTGACGACCCACGTCCGCGCCGGATCGACTTGGCCTGACTGGTCACTCTCGAGCACGTTGGCAAGGCTGCGCCCGGTCATCACCTTCGGCGGCTCAACACCGCCGGCTCCGAGAAACGTCGGCGCGAGGTCCATCAGGTTCACGAAGTCATCGACCACGCGGCCTCCTTTGCCACCGGGCCAACGAGCCGCCAGCGTCACTCCGACGCCAAAGTCATACAGGTTGCACTTGCCATGCGTGAACCCCGGCGCACCGTGGTCGCCGCTGATGACGATCAGCGTGTTATCGAGCTCGCCGATCTCGGCCAGCTTGTCGAGCAACACACCAATGCCGGCGTCGAGTCCTTGAATCTCACCGAGATAGTCCGCGAAGTCTTCGCGAATCTCAGGCACATCCGGTAAGAACTTTGGCAGCTTGCCTTCCAGCGCCGAGGGATCGATGTCCCACAGTGCTTTGCCGGAACCTTTGATCCATTTGCGGTGTACCAATGTGGGACCGAACCAATAGCAGAATGGCTCGTCAGCTTTGCGGTCCTTGAGAAACGCGGTGAAGTTGGCATTCACTTCACGCAATAGTTTCTGCTTCGCCTCGACAAGGGGCGTCCCCTTGTTGATCATCTGCGTAACGTTTTCTGAGAAGTTGTTATACCCCGCGCCGCCGGATTCGTAGGCGAACTTGCCAGCGCCGAACGGTGCGTCGACCGGAGTGCCAGGGCTCCAAACTTTCCACGTCTCGCCGATGTGATAGCCGGAGTCTTTCAACAGCAAGGGGAATGACGGGATGTTCGAATCCCACTGGGCCCCTTGCAAGATCGCGGCTCTGCCGGTGCGAAAGAAGTATTGGCCGGAGAGGAGCGAACTGCGGCAGGGTGTACATGATGGCGCTGTAACGAAGGCGTTTTTGAAGAGCACCCCTTCGCGCGCGACCCGATCGATGTTCGGAGTCTTGACGACCTGGCTTGGCGACGGCCGGTTGTCGACCGTCGCGTAGATGCTGGCGTAGCGGCCCCAATCGTCGGCGAAACAGAACAGGATGTTCGGTCGTTTCGGCGCGGCTTCTGCCGAGTTGACCAACGTTGCGAGCGCAGCGACTAGCGCGAGCGCAAAGAGGTGGATTTTCATGGGCGCGATGCACGAGTGCGAAGGGCGACAAGACCGGCTGCCATGATAATTCAGCCGGGGTCGCAAAGCGAGTTTCTAGTGGCCACCCCCCGGCGTGTATCGATGGCGCATGGAGTGCCCAGCGGCAGCGTGCAGCGATGCCCCGGAACGGCCACCATTTTCAGAATTCGTTGCGGCTCTAAGGCGCAGCGAGGGGAGTGTCACGCGGTGGTGATCGCCGTTCCCCGCATCTTTTCCTCGCGCGACGGCATTAGCTCGGAATGGCTCGTGTTCCGGGGCATCGCCGCACTCTGCCGCCGCGCACCCGGTATTCACATGAGAATACTCGGCCCGTTGTCTTACTTCGGCAGCTTGCCTTCGGCCAACTCGCGGTCCCACTCATCGATCAGAGGCCAGTCCAATGCACAGGTGCCGAAGTCGGCCATGTGCAGGTAACCTTCGAGACGCACGAGCGTCTTGTCGATGACCGCGTTGTCCTTGCGAAAGATTGGGCCGTGGCTCGGGAGCAGCCATTCAATGTCGCTCGCCCGAATCCGCTCCAGCGACTTGATAAACGCGCGGATGTCGCTGCCATGATGGGCGTCGATCACGCCGACGCAACCGTCGCGATAGATATTGTCACCACTGAAGAGCAAGTTGCCCAAGCGGAACGAGAGCTGGCTGTCGGTATGGCCGGGGGTGTACCAAACCTCGAGTTCCAAGTTACCGACCTGCAGCTTGTCCCCTTCATCGACCAAGTGATCGATCTTCACCGGCGGCATCGGCAGATGAATGTTCTGCGCGGAAATGTCGGCGAAGGTTTTGATGCGGTCTCCCTCGGCCATTGCGTCGGCGGCGAGCCGGTGACCGGTGACACTGCAGCGGAGGATTTGCTTGAGGCGGGCGACTCCCTGAATGTGATCCACATCGGCGTGGGTCGCCACGATCGTCTGGCAACTCGACAGTGGAAAGTCCATCTGCCGAATCAGCTCGACAATCTCGTCGACCGTTTCTTCGTAACCGATGTCGATAATGATCCAATCCTTGCCGTCGTAGACTAGGTACACATTGCACCCAATCCGTTCTCCGGCCTGGTAATTGATTTCGATCACATTGGGGAAGACCGGCTTCCGCTCGAGCATTATGGCTCCTTGAAGCGATGGAACATGCGAGAAGGTCACTAGCGTTATAAGAAATCAGACCCTGAGACGACAAGCGGCCAGTCGACAGGTTCTCTCACTTGTTTGGCTCGGAGCCAACGGCGACGGTTTTGCAAACTCGCTGGAAAAGCCGTCGCCGCTGGCTCCGGCCTAAACGATTACATCAGCAAGTGCTGTTGATAATCGCCGCCAAACCTTCACGGTACGAAGGATATCGGAACGTCACGGACAATTCGCGGACCAGTTTCTCGTTGCGCACCCGTTTATCTGATGCGGCGCGTTGAGCGGCGGGTGAAGTCGGATCGGGCGAAACGAACACCGGCGGCGGGGCGCCAACCAGCCGCGCCAATTCGGCGTAGTACTCGCGACGTTCGACCGGATGACCATCCGACACCACATACATCGCCGGCGGTTGCGACCGTGTTTCGGCTGCTAACACGATCTCGGTCGCGTCGTCGACATGGATCAGATTCAAAAAACCATCGGCCGGGGCATCGATTGGCTCGCCGGCTTTCAAGGCCGCCGCGCGAGGAATGCGGCCAGGGCCATAAATGCCGGCCAACCGCAAAACGACGCCGCGGTTGCCCAGTCGATGGGCTGCAAGTCGCTGCTCGGCATCGAGCGACGCGCGGCCGCCTTCCCGCAGCGGTCGACACGGCGTCGACTCATCAACCCAATCACCGTCGCCTGCCCCGTAGACTCCAGTCGTGCTGATGTAGATCACTCGGCCGACGTTCGTTAGTGAATCAAGAACGTTCGACAACCCTGGGCCGTAAACTTCGGTGATCGACTGGCCGCTGCCACGGTCGTATCCCACGGCAAAGAGCAGCGTGTCAATGTCTGGCAGTTCGCGCAGCGGCGAATGGTTTGCCAAGTCACCTCGAGTGACATCGACGACGATTGGCCGCAGACCTTCGGCGGCCAATGCAGCCGCGCGCGATTCGGAACGGGTCGTGGTGTAAACATCATGACCGAGCGCTTGCCAGCGCCGAGCGACACGCAGTCCCAAGTATCCACAACCGACGACGAGTTTTGTTCCCATGTGATTCAATCATCCAACGGCAACTCTGTGTTCTCACCACGGCGGCGCGAATTGAGAAACCCATTCAACAAGATCTGTGCCGCCAACTTATCCAACCGCTGCTTGCGTTTCTTCCGTGGCATGTCGACATCGATCAACATGCCCTCGGCCTCTTTACTGGTATAGCGTTCGTCGCAAAACATCGTGGGGATGCCGGTCAGCTCGCGTAACCAGACGGCAAACTTACGCACTTCCAGCGACTTTTGACTCTCGCGGCCGCTGAGATGAATGGGCAAGCCAACCACGAAGCCGACGATGTCTTCTTGCTTCACGAGATCGCGAAAGCGTTTGGCATCGGCCTCGACACCACGTCGCTGATAGTTTTCGAGCGGACTGGCCAACGATTGCCGGCGGTCGGTGATCGCGATGCCGATGCGAACCGTGCCGTAGTCGATCGCGGCGAGTCGTCCTTCAGTGGGCAATAGCGGGTCCATCGGTTACTCAGTATTCATGCCCAACTGTTTCATTTTGCGATACAAGTTCGAGCGGTGCAGCCCGAGCAACTCGGCGGCCCGGCTCATGTTGCCGTCGGCGTGCTTCATCGCCTGCTGAATGTATTCGATCTGAAACAGTCCGGTGGCTTCGCTCAAGTGCAAATCGGGCGGGATCGTGCTTAGCGGCTCGGCCGATTGATTGGTCATGAACGGCAAATCGGAAGCGTCGATCGTATCGCCTGGAACTAAATACGCGATTCGCTCCATCAAGTTGCGTAGCTCGCGAACATTGCCGGGCCAGGAATGCGATTCGAGCCGACGTTGCGCAGCCGCGCTGAACTTGGGTGGCGTGCGACGGACGCGAAGCGAGAAATCGCGCAAGAAGTGTTCGGCCAGGACGATGATATCCGACCCGCGATCGCGCAGGGCCGGCAACATCAGCGACACCACGTTGAGTCGATAGTACAAGTCTTGTCGAAACCGCTTTTGACGAACGAGCTCGGAGAGATCCTGATTCGTGGCGGCAATCAAGCGCACATCGACCGGAATCGTCTTGGAACCGCCGACGCGAACGATGACCTTTTCTTCGACGACCCGCAGCAACTTCGATTGTCCGCCCAAGCTAAGGTCGCCGATCTCGTCGAGGAACAGCGTGCCGCCATGCGCCAGTTCAAACTTACCAGCACGCGATTCGCGAGCGTCGGTGAATGCTCCCTTCTCATGGCCAAACAATTCGCTCTCGAGCAACGTCTCAGGGATCGCAGCGCAATTGATCGCTACCAGCGGCTGGTCGCGACGTTGGCTGAGGTAGTGAATCGACTGCGCGACGACATCCTTGCCGGTGCCATTCTCACCCAGCACCAGCACGGCCAACTCGGTTTGTGCCACGCGGCCAATCGTGGAACGAAGCGCCTCGATGGCCGAACATTGGCCGATGAACTGTACGCGCTCGGCAGCGAGCTCGCTGAGTTGCCTTCGCGCGTGAAGCAACTGCCGGCGGTCTTGCGTGTTCGCGAGGGCGATCGAGGCGTGGGCGGCGATCTCGGTGAGCGTTACTTCGTCGTCGTCCGTGAAATTGCCGCCGAGCTTGTTGATCGCTTCGAAGACGCCGAGGACTTCGCCGGTGGGACTGCGCAGCGGCACACAGAGCAGCGTGCGGGTTTGATAGTTCAACGTGCGATCGACGCGGCGGTCGATCAACGTCTGGTCGCGTTCACCGTCGACTCGGCGAGCCAAGCCGGACTGCAATACTTTGCCAACGATGCCGGCGTCGTCGGGAATACGTAGTTCGCCCCCTTCGACACCCAGCGCCGGTCTGCCGACCAACTCATGGTTGGCTTTGTCCCAGAGGAAAATACTCGCCCGGTCGCTGGCCACCAACTGTGTGGCGGCGCGGGCCATCTGTTCCAACAGCGGTTGCATCTCGTGGATGCGATACCACTGCGCAGCCGCATCGAGAATGGCTTTCAACCGTCGCCGGTCTCGCGACTCGCGAGCTTGACGACGGAGCAGGTGGATGAATCGCCCGAGGGCCAACGCGGCCAAGGTCGCCGTGTCGCGCAGCTTGTCAGCTCCGGCCGGGACGTGAAGCACCAGCAACTCACCCTCGACGGCCCTTTCGACCAGCGGAGCGGCTAACCAACTGCCATGAACGACCGTTGATTCACGGTCCAAGGCGTCGGCCAATAGCGAGTACGGGAGCGGTTGCGGCCGGCCAAAGTCGGCGACTCTCTGCCAGTTGCCGGCATTGGCGACCACGATGGCCCCCCAATCCGCGCCGGCCACATCGAGCATCGTCCGCAGGGCATCGGTGACAAACGCCTCCGGCACGACCGTTTCGTCGATGAGAGCGAGCCAGGTCGAAATCAAATCCGACCAACGAGAGTCAGGTGATGCAATCATCATGACGACAGGGGTGCTGCCAAAGCGATGCGTCGATTGTTCCAAAGTTGCGAAAACCCGCAACGTTCGATTGTATCATTTATACGACGATAGCACTCGATTGGTTCTCAAAATGATGACATCTTAATACGTAGTCGCAATCGAGGCTGCTAAACAATACCTGGAACCGTGTGGTTTGATTGGTGATTGAGCCTCGTTCGCAAATCGTCTAATCTGCTTGGCTTACGACATGGGTGACCGGTCCAAGGCCGGCTGAAACCAAGCTGCGGAGGGTTGATTCGATGGGTCTGTTTGACGGCAAAAAAGGTGTGGTCCTCGGCGTTGCCAATGATAATTCGATCGCTTGGGCCGTCGCCAAATACCTGATGGACGAAGGGGCCCTGTGCGGCTTTTCTCACCTCCCGGACCGGGCCGACGACGAGCGACAACGTAACCGACGGCGGGTGTCATTGCTGACCGACGCGTGTCCGCACGCCAAGTTTCTGCTGCCGATGGATGTGAGCCGCGACGAGGATATCAAGGCCGTGATGGAACACGCCGGCAAAGAGTTTGGCCAGCTCGATTTCGTTGTTCACTCGATCGCCTTTGCTTCGATGGATGATCTCAAGCGCGACACGATCGACACCAGCCGCGACGGTTTCAAGATGGCGATGGAGATCAGCGCGTTCAGCTTGATTGCCGTGGCCCGCGAAGCACGGCCGTTTATGAAGAACCCCGGCAGCATTGTCACGATGACTTACTTTGGCGGCGAGAAAGCGGTACCTGGTTACAACGTGATGGGCGTGTGCAAGGCGGCACTCGACTCGATCGTGAAATACCTGGCCTTCGATCTGGGACCGCAGGGAGTGCGCGTCAACGCGGTTAGCGCCGGGCCGGTGCGAACGTTGGCCGGTCGAGCCGCCGGAGTCGACGACATGCTCACGCTGTACGAACGGATGGCGCCTCTGGGCCGCAACATCACGCACGAAGAAGTCGGACGTTCCGCAGCCTTCTTACTCTCCGACATGTCCGGCGGCATTACCGGCGAGATCTTGCACGTCGACGCCGGCTACAACGTGATGGGATCGCCGGGCAGGTTGTTGGATGGAGTGAAGCTCGAAAACAAGTGATAAGTGACGAGTGCGAAGTGATGAATGAAGGCAAGAAATAGCCGTTCAACTTTTCTGTCTTCATTTATCACTCATCACTTAGCACTCATCACTCTCCCCTCATGCCCACTTCCATCGCGATTGCTGTCGTGCAACTCGACGACCGATTTCTGATTGGTCAGCGGCCGCAGGGTGTGCCGCTGGCTGGCTATTGGGAGTTTCCTGGCGGTAAAGTCATCGAGGGTGAGTCGCCGGCGGATGCGGCTCGCCGTGAATGTTTCGAGGAGACTGGGCTCGAGGTCGAGATCGGCGCTGCCTATCCTGAGGTTGTTCACCAATACGATCACGACAAGTTGCGGTTGCATTTCTTTGTTGCGCAACCAATTGATATCAGCGCTAAACCGCAATGTCCGTTTCGTTGGGTCGCACGACACGAGTTGCGCGACTATCAATTTCCGCCCGCTAATGCAGGCTTGATCGCACACCTATTGCGGTAGTTGCAAGATTTGCACGAGTACGTTTCAATCGAGGAAGAGTCACTCGCGAGCTCGATTGTGCCCTCGGATTCCCATCTTTGGGCTTGGATTGCCATCGGACCCTCCCACCTTTCACGCCTCGATAACCTCTCCTTGCTGGCAAGCTAGCTCGCTTGATTGAGTTCAGAACCGCTCTGGCCGCGCCAGGGGACGTCGGGTACTCTCTCGCGACTTTGAAGTCTGGGTTCGCCCACCATCGGCACGCTGCCTTGGGGCGAGTTTCAGACTCGTGACCGCACGGAAGTGGTCATTCCTGCCCGCACAGGAACTCAGCGGAGATTTCAAGAAGCATGGATGCTCGAATCTTGCGCGGCGCGTTCATCGCTGCCGCAGTGTTGGTCTCGCTCGGCGCTAACTATCGTTCTCCCAACTTTGTGGTCAGTGCTCCGACAACGGAAGTCGCTGAGCAAGTCGGCCTCGCTGCCGAAAAGTATCGACAGGAGTTGGCCATCGAATGGACCGGCAAGCCGATGCCCAATTGGTCGCGGCCTTGTCCGATCTCGGTTCAAGTCGGAGCCCACTTAGGCGCCGGCGGTGTCACGAGTTTTGTCTTCGATCACGGCGAAGTGTTTGGTTGGCAGATGGAAATCCAAGGGCCGCTCGATCGCTTGATCGATTCGGTGTTGCCACACGAAGTGACTCACACGATCTTCGCGAGTCATTTCCGTCGACCGCTGCCACGTTGGGCTGACGAAGGCGCTTGCACGACGGTCGAACACGACTCGGAACGTAAGAAGCAACAGAAGTTGCTGGTGCAATTCTTGCAAACCGGCCGCGGCATCGCCTTCAGCCAAATGTATGTGATGAAGGAATATCCGCGCGATATTCTGCCACTCTACGCGCAGGGTCACTCGTTGAGCACGTATCTCATCTCTCAAGGTGGCAAGCATCGCTTCCTGGAGTATGTCGGCGAAGGGATGGATACCGACGATTGGATCGCAACCACGAAGAAGTTTTACGGCTTCGAGAGTCTCGCCGACCTGCAGAGCCAATGGCTCGACTGGGTGCGCCGCGGCAGTCCGAAACTCGAAGGCAAGGAACGAATGCTGGCCGGGAATGAACCTGGCGGACGTCCCGTTGTGATTCGTGGTCAAAGCCCTGACGGACCCAACGGTGTGGCGCTCGCCGCACCGCTGGTGCCCGTGCGTCGCGGTGGTAGTGACGAAGGGGCAGTCGCCGTGGCCGGCAACTCGACAACTCGCGACGGCTGGCTTCCGGCCGGTCGGTTGAAAGCCACGCCGACGACCGTGAGTGCATCGGCCCCGCGTGCCGTGGCGGCATCGCCATTGCCGCTCCCTGGCCCCACGTCGCCAGCGATCTCGCAGCAAGTCGCCGACCCGCCGCTGGTCGACGCGCCCAGTGTGTACGCCGTGCGACCGTTAGAAGGCGGCCCGATCCGGCGATAGTGATTTGCGTGTGGTTAGGGTGGCATGCTCACGCTTTGTGAGCATGTGACACCGCGGCGAACATGCCCACGAAGCATGGGCATGCCACCCCGCAATCCCAAAGGTGTCACGACTCACCTCGCCACGCACTTCACCTCTCCCCACTTCGCCGGGTAGAATCGCTCGTTTTCCCCTGCTCACGAGCGACTCGCCCTATGCCTCGCTACAATCCGGCCGTCATCGAGCCCAAATGGCAGCAACATTGGGAGACGAACAAGACGTTCGCCGCCCCGCGACTGCCCAAGGGCGAGAAGATGTACATCCTCGACATGTTCCCGTATCCCAGCGGCGATGGGCTGCATGTAGGGCATCCCGAGGGTCAAACGGCCACCGACATTCTCTCGCGCTACTGGCGCATGCGCGGCAAGTGTGTCTTGCACCCGATGGGTTGGGACGCCTTCGGACTTCCGGCCGAACAACACGCGATCAAGACCGGCACCCATCCGCGCGTTACGACCGAGAAGAACATTGGCACATTCCGCCGGCAGGAAAAGATGCTCGGCTTTTCCTACGACTGGGACCGCGAACTCTCGACCACGGATGTCGATTACCTCCGCTGGACGCAGTGGATCTTCTTGGAACTCTACGACACCTGGTTCGACCACGACCAACAGAAGGGCCGGCCGATTGCCGAGTTGCCGATCCCTGACGACGTCCGCGCACAAGGGGAAGTTGCTGTCGGTAAGTTTCAAGACGACCATCGCTTGGCCTATCAACTCGAAGCGCCGGTGAATTGGTGCCCGGCGCTAGGCACCGTGTTGGCCAACGAAGAAGTCATCGGCGGCTTGAGCGAGCGTGGCAGTCATCCCGTCGTGCGGTTGCCACTGCGGCAATGGATGCTGCGGATCACGGCGTATGCCGACCGGCTGGAAAAAGATCTGGATGGTCTCGACTGGTCCGAGGGTATCAAGAGTCTGCAGCGCAACTGGATCGGCCGTAGCACCGGCGCCGAGGTTGACTTCTTCATCGGCACATCACCGACGAATGACGACGGCCGGCCATCGCCGCAGGACTTCAAACCCTGGCGCACCACGCGATCTCAGAGCAAGTTTCCGCGCGTGCCAGGGAGCGATGTGATTCGCATTTACACGACGCGGCCTGACACGCTCTTCGGCGCGACGTACATGGTCATCGCGCCGGAACATCCGCTGGTTGAGAGACTCACCAAGCCAGCGCAACAAGCGGCGGTCAAAGCCTACTGCGAACAAGCTTCGCGTAAGAGCGATCTCGACCGCACCGATCTAGCCAAGGAAAAGACCGGTGTCTTTACTGGATCGTTGGCCGTGAACCCGGTGAACAATCGACCGGTTCCGATTTGGATTGCTGACTATGTGCTCGCCAGTTACGGGACCGGCGCGATCATGGCCGTGCCGGCGCACGACGTGCGCGATTTCGAGTTCGCGCAGCAATTTAATTTGCAGATCGTCGCCGTCGTCGATCCCGGCGAAGGAAACACCGATATCGACCGGCAGGCGGTGCTCGACGGCAAAGTGTGCTTCGCCGGACAAGGCACGGCCATTAACAGTAGCGCCTACACGGGACTATCAACGGCTGACTTCAAGCAGAAGATCGCCGAAGATTTGGCCCGCCAGGGTTACGGCCGCGCGGCGGTCAACTACAAGCTGCGTGACTGGCTCTTCAGTCGCCAACACTTTTGGGGTGAACCGTTCCCGATCCTGCACGAGATCGACGACCAGAATAAGTTCACCGGGGTGACTCGCGCGCTGACAGCCGCCGACTTGCCGGTCAACCTTCCGGACATGCCACACTTCAAGCCGCATGGTCGGCCGGAACCGCCGCTGGATGAAGCGTCGGATGAATGGCTCTACCTGACGCTCGACGGCAAACGTTACAAGCGCGAGACCAATACCATGCCGCAATGGGCCGGCTCGTGCTGGTACTTCTTGCGGTTTCTCGACAACAAGAACCAGCAGCAGTTCATCGACCCTGAGATTGAAAAGGCCTGGATGCCCGTCGACATGTACATCGGCGGTGCCGAGCACGCGGTATTGCACCTGCTCTACTCGCGCTTCTGGCACAAGGTGTTGTACGACCGCGGTCATGTTTCGACCGTCGAACCGTTCCAGCGGTTAGTGAATCAGGGGATGATTCTCGGCGAGGTCGAGTTCACTGGCTATCAACGAGGCGACGGTTCGTGGGTCAGCGCCGCCGAAGTCGACGACGGTGACAACAACAAGTTCATTGTCAAAGCGACCGGGGAAGAGGTGCAGGCCGTCAAGTTGCAACCGCAGCAGGCCACGAAGCACGGCGACGTGTTTGTGTTGGCCGATCAACCGGCGATTCGTGTCGACAGCCGCGCACATAAAATGAGCAAGAGCCGTGGCAATGTGGTCAACCCCGACCATGTCGTCAAAGAGTACGGCGCTGATGCTCTGCGACTCTATGAAATGTTCATGGGCCCGCTCGAAGCTTCGAAGCCGTGGAGCATGGAAGGTGTGAATGGCGTACGCGGGTT
>JADMIO011053165.1_pt1 | contig 15388 bp, 14 predicted proteins | sample 8958161 | NCBI WGS metagenome assembly JADMIO01 (sample SAMN16585339, study PRJNA669376) | soil metagenome | isolation source: Crop rotation soil | place: USA: Cullars Rotation, Alabama | collected 2011
CTGCCGAGCCACCGGCGGGCGGCGCGCCACCGAGCGACCCGCCACCGAGCGACCCTCCGCCACCCGCCTCGACGACGACGCATCTTACGACTCCGGGCGGTCGCGGATTCTTGCTCCACGTCCCCGCGACCGTGAATCCGAACGTTCCCGTCCCTTTGGTCTTCGTTCATCACGGCTACAACGGCTCCGCCGATCAGATCAGAGAGCTCACGCACTTCGACACTCTCGCGGACGAGAAAGGCTTCGTCGTGGCGTTCCCCGAGGGTGCGGGAGCGACGTGGAACGCGGGGCTCGGCGTTTGTGGTTTCGGTCAATTCGTCACTGGGATCGCTGACGACTTCGGGTTCGTCTCGGAAATGATTGCGGCGATCGCGCAACGGGTGGCCATCGATCGCCGTCGCGTGTTCACGACCGGTTTTTCGATGGGCGGATACTTCGCGAACAACATTGGGTGCAATCGACCCGACCTCGTGCGCGGCATCGCGCCCCACTCGGGCGGAGGCCCGCCGGCGGGTTGCAAGACCGGGCCGATGCCGGCGCTCATCATGCACGGCAGTCTCGACTCGCTCATCTGGTACATGTGCGGACAGCAAGCCCGAGACGCGTGGGTCGCCCACAACGGTTGCTCGACCCAGGTGGACGTGGTCCCGGTGAAGGGAGGGTCGTGCGAGTGGAGTCGCGGCTGCCCGGCGGGCGGACAGGTCACGTTCTGCCACTTCGACGGCATGGACCACGGGTGGGCAGGAGCGACGGGAAAAGACGGCGGTGGATCCCAGTACGCGGACTCGTCGCGCATCATCTGGGACTTCTTCTCGAAGCTGTAAGTGGAATGGACTCCCCGCGAAATTGACGGGGAGTCTTGTTCGTCCACCTACGAAACGCGCGCGTGAAGTTCGCCGCATCCGAATAACCGAGCCGCTCGGCGACTTGGTCGACGTTCAGGTCCGACCGCAGGAGCTCGAAGCTCCTGAGCTTCCTCCGTTCCTCGAGGAGCGCCGTGTACGACGCCCCTTCTTCCGCCAATCGGCGCTTCAGGGTGCGCGGCGACATGGCGAGCTCGCGAGCAATGGCCTCGAGCGGGCGGACGTCTCCCCTGCCGTCCACGATGCGCGCCGAGACGCGAGAGGCGAGCGCGCGTGCGTGCGAAAGCTGATCGAGCTCCTTGTTGCACTGCTCGAGCGCGAGGCGCATGGCGGCCGAGTCGGAAAGCACCAACGGCCATTCGAGCTGCTCGCTAGGGAAGACGAGCCGAGTTTCTTCCTGGTCGAAGCGAACACGACCGGTGGCGCCCACGGCGCGCTCCAGTCGCCCGTAGAACGTCGGCTCGGGAAACGCATAATCCGCCGTGCCCGCGAGCTCTCGCCCCGTAATCGTGTTGCCCATCTGCCAGAGCCCGACCGACGCGGCAAACAGAATTGATTCGCGCGCGGGGCCGAGCGATGCGTGCTCTTCGATCGCGAGGACGGCGTCGAGACCCCGGCGTTCCAGGCGAAACCCGATTGCCGTCATTTGCGTCGGAATGAACCGAATCACGAGCTCCAGCGCTTCGCGGAGCACGCGCGCCGTCATGGCGGCGAAGCCGAGATAGCCGTGCGCCGAGACGCGGCCGTAGTAACCCATGAAGAGCCCGAATCCCGGCTCGCCCGTCACCCGCTGAGCTCGATGCACGAGCGCCACGAAGTCGTCCCACGGGATTCTGGCGGACGGATCTTCGAGCGATTCGGGCGTGACCCCGATCTCGGCGAGGAGGGCTGCCTTGGAAACGTTCCAGCGCTCGGCGATGTTCGCGACGTGCGTCGCGTAACTGCCGGGAACGCTGTGCTCGGCTTCCGTGCGGCGCGGTGAACCCATCGAAGTCGCCCCGAATGGCCGAACCCCGAGGCACCGGGAACTGCCGTCGACGCGGAATTCCAATCGTATCACGTGGCGATCGGGATTTCGCTCGTCGTACCGCGGCGAGGCCCACTCCCGAGGATGAGCCAAACTCCGAGATCCAGGTGCTGCTGAAAACGAAGGCCACGGTAGTAGGCCTCGTAGAACAGGCGCTTGGTCCACCACAGCACTCGGCCGTCCATCTGTGGAACCACCACGAGTGTCCCGAGCTCGACGCCGCGGAGGCCGGCTCGTGCGACCTGCTCGGCGGTCATCGTCGAACGGCGGAAAAAAGCCTCGGCGAAGTGACGCTGCCGGTCGTTCGATGAGCGGAAGCTCTGCATCAGATTGCTCGGGAAGAAGGTCGGACAGAGTGCGGTCACCCGAATCCCGTCGGGCGCAAGCTCGCTCGTGAGAGTCTCCGTCAGGGAAATCACCGCCGCCTTGCTCACGTTGTACGGAGCCATTTCGGGGAAGGAAGCGAATCCCATGGCGGACGCGACGTTCAGAATCGCGCCCGAGCCCTGCGCCCGCATTCTCGGCACGAAAGCATGACACCCGTGGATCACACCCCAGAGATTGACGTTCAATGCCCACTTCCAATCCTCGAGCGTGATCTCTCCCAGCGTCCCTGCCACTGCGACGCCGGCGTTGTTCACGAGCAAGTCCGCGCCTCCCCAGATGCGGTCGATGTGGTCTGCGGCTCGCTCGAGATCGTCGGGCTCTGTAACGTCCACGACGATGACCTCGGCGGTACCGCCCGATCGTTCGACGAGCTTCGCCGTTTCTTCGGCGCGAGTGCGGTCGACGTCGGACACCAGAACGCGACCGTTGCGGCGGGCGAGCTCGACCGAAATGGCGCGCCCCAAGCCGCTGCCGGCGCCCGTGACGACGGCCCTCGGCGAGCTCGGGAGGTTCATATGATGGAAGCCTCGCAGCAGACACCGACGTCGTCGCAGGTCCGCGGGGGCCAAGTTCCGGTTCTCCCGGGCCACACGAGTCGTCAGATGATCACGGGCTCTCCCGGCGTGTGGCATACGGCTTCGACCCGATGCCCGTCGGGATCGAGCACGAAGGCAGCGTAGTAGTCGGGGTGATAGAGCGCCCGCAGTCCCGGAGCACCGCCGTCGCGCCCTCCGGCGGCGAGCGCGGCGGTGTGAAAGGCTCGCACCGCCACGCGGTTGGGCGCTCGGAAGCAGACGTGCATGCCTTGGAGCGGGGACACACCACTCTCGTGCGTGATCGTGAACTCGACGCCGTACGGGCCGACCATTGCGCCGTAGTCGGAGCCGCGGGCCTGGAAATCCACGATGCGGACGAGCCCGAGCGGAGCGAGGGTGGCATCGTAGAAGAGCCGGCTCCGTTCCAAGTCAGTCACGCCGACGGAAATGTGATCGAGCACGAGACCAAGGTGTCACGCGCAGCCTGCCGAGGCCACCGCAGGGCGAGCACCTGCGAGTTGGGGCATCCTTAGCGGAGAGGGAGGGATTCGAACCCTCGGTAGGCTTTTGACCTACGCCCGCTTAGCAAGCGGGTACCTTCGGCCACTCGGTCACCTCTCCTGAGGAGGCCCGGACACTGACGCTTTCACCCCGGCTCGTCAAGCCGCTACCGCACGCGGAACGCGAATGGCAGTGCCAGAACGACGTTCTCGCCGCGGATGAGCGGCGCGATGGACGAGATGAATGGGCGAAGCGGGGCGGCGATGTCGAGCACGGATTCCGGTGCCTTGAGTATCCCGAGGATCGCCGAAACTCGTGAGTCGTCGCTCGACTCGGATGTTTCCGCGGAGAGCAGGCTTTCGAGGAGGCTCTGGCTCACGCCCTCGACACGAAGCGGAGTGTCCGTGTCGACCTCCGCGAGCTTTCTCGCGACGTCGATGGCCTTGCCGAGCCCACCGAGCTCGTCGACGAGTCGGATTCGCTCCCCTTGTACACCGGACCAGATCCGTCCTTCGGCCACCGCCCTCACGGCGATCTCCGGAAGGCCGCGTCCCTCTGCCACGCGCGAGACGAACAGATCGTAAACGTGCTCCATTTCGCGCCGCACGCGTTCGCGAGTCGGGTCGTCCCAGGCTGCGAGCGGAGACAGATACGCGGCTCGCGGTCCGGCGCCTTGTGCGGAGCTTGCGGGAACGGTTGCGGCATTGATCCCGAAGTTCGAAAGTGCCTCGTTGACGACGATCTTGCCGCCGAGCACGCCGATCGAGCCGATGATGCTCGTTCTCTCGGCGATGACTTTGTTCGCGGCGCAGGCGAGGTAGTAGCCGCCACTTGCCGCCATTTCCCCGACGGAAGCGACGAGGGGCTTCTTTTTGCGAAGCTCCATGAGGTCGTGCCAAATGAGGTCACTTGCAAGGGCGGAGCCCCCCGGCGAGTCGATTCTGAGGACGACGCCCTTTACGGACTCGTCCGATGCGAGCCGGCGGATGATTCGCTGAAGCACCTTCGCAGTGATTCCGGATTCCGAAAAGAGGCCGCCGGAGTCCATCGAAATGGCGCCCTCGGCCGGTACGACGACGATGTGAGGACGGCCCGTCGCATCGTCCGCACCGGTCAAGGTCCGAAGGATTTCCGATACGTCGACGCCCTTTCTTTCCGCACGGCCCGCTCCGAATCGAGTCACGACGCGTGCGCCTCGCGCGGTCGCCTGTGCGTCGCGCCGCGCTTGGTCCTCGTAACCCACGTCGTCGATGAGTCCCCGCTCCTTCGCGTCCGTCGCGCTGAACGGTCCGTCTTCCACTGCGGATGCGACGTTCTTCTCTTTGCGAGCCGATTCCAGACTGTCGAGCCACGTGCTCCGAATCGAACCGAGCACCGAGGTCAGAGCCTCGTGAGCTTCCTCGCTCGGGCCTTCGCGCGTGAGGCTCTCGGCGGCGCTCTTGTACTTGCCCATGTGCACGAAGTCGGCGGTTATTTTCAGCTTGTCGAGCGCCGCCTTGAGATAAACGACTTGGCCGGCGATGCCGACGGTGTTCACGTCGCCGGCCGGGCTTACCCAAATGCGGCTGCACGCGCGCATCACGAACCAAGACGTCGCGTTGTCGAGCGAATGCGCGTGGCATACGACGGGCCTTCCGGTTTTTTCACGGAGCCGTGAGAACGCGAGCCCGAGCTCCTCGCTGTGCGCCCAATCGAGCGAAGCGTCGCCGAGCCGGACGAAGAACGAGCGGGCCTTCTTGTCGTTCAGGTCCCGTTCGAGCTCGCGAATGAGCCCGACGTAGGTTCGCGACGCCGGAAGGGGAAAGAACAGACCCGTCGCAGGGGAATCGTGGATGCCGCCCGAGAGATCGAACTCGACCACTTCACTGGTCGAGTCGCCGTGGTCACCCGAGCCGTCTTCCTTGCTCGAGTCTCCATGTTGTAGTTGTCGCCGCCCCGAACAGCCGACGAGGAGCGCCAAGACGAGCGCCCAGGCAGTAAGCTTCACCGGTTGAACCCCGGCAAGTCGCTCGTATCGATATCGCTGGGTGTCGACGGTTGGTGGGACGGCTCCGCAGGCTTTGGCGCCGGTTTGGGTTCCGGCGCCGGGCGCTCCGCGGGCGTTGGAGCAGGAGCGCGAGATCCACCGCCGCTTTCGGCGACTCGTGCCGCCGCTTTCTGCGCGAACTGCGACCCGGGATCGGCTTGCGCCGTGACACGCTTGTACAGCGAGACGGCGGTAGCGCGATCTCCCGCCGCCCACTTCAGATCGGCGCTCGCCATGAGCGCAGGTAGGTACGTCGGATTCTGCTTGATGACCGAGTCGTAGTAAGCGCCGGCGGTCGCGTTGTCTCCGCGCATGCGCGCCACGTCGGCGAGCCCGCTGAGCGCCTCGATGTTGCTCGGCTCTTGATCCCGTGCCGCTTGGTACAAGGCATTGGCTCGAGTCAGATCTCCACTGTTCTTCGCGGCCGAAGCGTCCAAAAGGAGTTTTCGGAAATCGCCCTTCGCAATCGGTTCGCCGGGCGTTCCGGCCGGTGCACCTCCCGCGCCGGGCAGGGGTGCCGCGGACGGCAATGCGGAAACCGCCAGCAGAGCGCCGGATGAAGCTGCGGCGGAACCCGCGGAACGCTGTACGAAGGCGCGCAGGCGTCCGACCAAGACGCTGGTCGGACCTGAGGATTCGAGCTTGCCGAGCTCGGTCTTGGCCTCGTCGAGCGCGCCGGAGCTCGCGAGCGCGTAAACCAAAGCGGCGCGCCCGCGGCCGAAACCGCGCTCGGCCGCGGCGGCCGTACGCAGTCGGTCGACGACGGTGGTCCACGCCGGCGACGGTTCTGCGAGGTCGAGCGCCGCGAGGACGTACGCGGTTTCGGGCCGACTCGAGTCGGCGCCAAGAGTTCCGACGAGCTCGCGCGCGTGCGACAGATCGCCGCTCAACCGGAGTGCATCGATGCGGACTCGGAGGACCTCCGGGTCGTTCGGCGCGGCCGCAGCGGCGGCATCCGCTGCTTTGCGGACTCGTGCGAGGCGGCCGTCGAGCTCGGCCCGCTCCGCTTCGAGATCCGTCTTGTTGTTCGGATCGATGAGCTTGATCGAGAGCCAGCGCGTGTCGGCGCGCGCAGCCTCGAGTCGCGCGAGTGCGGAAAGCACCGCGGCATCGTGCTCGGCGAGAACGCTCGCTTTGTCGAACTGCTCTTTGGCGCTCTCGAAGTCGCCGCGACTGAGGTCCGCGTCACCGGCCTCGAGAAGCTTGCGCACGCGATCGTCGGTGACGGGCGCCGACGCCGCGGGCGTGCCCACCATTTTCTTCGCGTACTTCACGCCGACGGTGCCGCCGACGAATGCGACGACCCCTAGGACGACGAGTGCGACGACCCACCGGAGCACGGACGTGCGCCCGACTGGAAGGCTCGGGAGCGGCTCGTCGCTGAATGAGTCCTGATAGGCGCGAAACGCCGAGCTCATCCCGTCTTCAGACGAGGGCGCGATCGGCGCCGGCTCGGCTTGCGGCATGTAGGGCTGCTGCTGCGCGTATGGTTGCGCCTGCGGATCGACCTGCGGGGCCTGGCCCGCCATCTGCGTCATCGGGATGGCGACCGAATGGAACGTTTGCCTGGGCGCCTCGGGAAGGGAATTTCGTGGAAGCGTGGACGGCTCTTCGTCGGAACGCTGCGTGGCTGCGAACGGTTTCGGCGGCGAGTTGCTGCGCCTTGCGGATCCGACCCCGCCCACGGGCGTCGATGTCGCCGAGTGCGCGTGCGGATGTTGTGCAGACGGGAACGTCTGGCCAAGAGAAGACGGCGGGTCCGGGATCGTGTCCTCGGCGTGCGCGGCCGCTTGGTGCGGCGCGACGCCGAGGAGCGTCCGCTGTGCCGCATCCGGACGTACGCCCGGCGCCTGTGCTTGGAAAAAGGGTTCGAGCTCCGCGATCGAGCTCAGCGGCCTGAGCGGGTGGCCGCCCCCGCGCGACAGCATGTCGGTCGGACCAACCTGACGTTGTGCGATGGCCCGCTGCAAATCGCGCAGCGACGTGTATACGAGCTCGCGTCCCGAGGCTTTGCGTACGATCCAGCGCTCCGGCGCGCCGCCGCCGCCGCCCGGGAAGACCTTGAATTGATGGCCGCAATTCGTGCACTTGACCGTCGTGCCGCGCTCGGAGACGAGCGCGTCGTCGAAGTCGTATTCGGTGCCACAGCGACCGCAGCGGACGTCCATTTAGCGAATGTCCCTGGGGAAATTGGTCGCCAAATCTAGCACTCGCCGGCGTGTCCCGGCTACTTCACTACGCGGAGGTAGGGCGGGAGCGGTCGCTTGGATTCCTTTTTCCGCGGCAGAGCGTCGCTTCCGGCGCGTTCCTCGCGCTTCTGCCCCTCCCGCGCGTCCTCCGACCTGCCCGGCTTGGTTGCCAGACTCTGGATGGGGGAAACGGGGTCGGCAGCCTTATCGCCGCCCGTTTCGCTTTGATTCGGTCGTGGGCTCGCCTTGCCCTTGCCGCCCGTTGGGGCAACTTTGACCCGATCCTTGGCGCGCTCTTTGCGCGCCTGTTCCGCTTGCTGGGCGGCGACTTCCGGCGGAATGTCGTCCGGCCAAACCATGCCTTTACCGTCCTCGCCCATCAGGGCGTAAACGGCCGGCCACGGCACGTAGCAAAAATGCGGTGAGCGACTGAAGCTCAGGGTGCACGAGACGGCGTCGTCCTCTATCCCGAGGTCGGGGATGGGAATCGCCATGTTCAGCCCGACCTGCAACACCAGCTGGGGCTGATTTCTGAACCAGGGCGGCACGCGCACGCCCTCACGACGGGGATCCAAATGAATGTAGACGCTGGACCGCTGGATGAGCGCGACCATCACGTCCTTTTTGGGCGGCAGCACCGTCGTCGTGGCCACGGTTTTTCGCTTCTACCGCTCCGTCCGGCCGAGCGCCAGACCATACTGAGCGATCATGGATGAGGCTCGCGCGCGAGATACGGTGCTCGCCGCTTTCCGGACGTTTTCCGGCGGCGAAGGCCCGCTCGACATCCAAGCGGCTCGCGCGCCGGTTTCCACGAACCGCGTTTACCGGCTCGTTTTCGATCGGCGGACGAACGTGTTCGCCAAGATTTCGTCGTACGGCTCGTTCGTGCATTTTCGTCAGGATCATCAGCGCATCGAACGGTGGCGCAGGCTGCTCCGCGCGACGCGCTACGAACATTTTTTGGCTCCGGTGCTGACTACCGGTGACGACGTGTACACATTTCACGCTGGCGACGCGTGGGTGGCTTTTTACGAGGAAGTACCGGTCGAAGCCTTGCTGCCGCGCATCCTGTCGGAAGCGCAGATCGAAACTCTCGCGGAAGAGATGGCGCGCTTTCACCGTGCCTCGGCAGAGGTCGCCCCGAAGCTCGCACCGACGTGGAAAACCCTCGGCTCCGACATCGCCATTCTCTTCGACGCGCTGGGTAATTCGGCTTGGCTCGCCGATCGCGATCTCTCGAGGTCGGAAGCCAGGTATCTCCAGAACCACTGCAACCTGTTCCTCCGAAACGCGGATCGCCTCGCTTACAACGACCTCGCGCGGTGTCCTGTCTTGCTCGACTGGAACATCGGTAATTTTTCGGTGACGAGCACGGCGGACGACTTCGAGCTCTTCAGCCGGTGGGACTACGATTGGTTCCGGATCGAACCGCGCGTTCTCGATTTCTATTTCCTGAGTCGTGTATCGAGCGGCGTGGGAGATCGGACGCAATTCAGTTACGTTCCGTCGACGTTTTTCGAAGCGAGGTTCGGGCGCTTCTTGCGCGCGTACCACGCGGTCTCCCCGCTCCGCGCGAACGAGGTCCGCTTTCTGCGCGAGGCGTACCGTTTCTTCGTGCTGAACTACGTTGCCCTGTCCGGCGAGCACTTTTTTCGCGAGGACCTCTGCGCCCGCCTGCTTCGCGAAGCGATCGACTACTACTTACCCGAACTGGATCGTCTCGATTTCGACGGCCTGGCAAAGTCGCTCGAGGCCTGACAGGCTTCCTTCTCATGCGCCATCGGATTCTCGTCGTCGAGGATGAGCCGGCCATCGCCGAGTCCGTTGCGTACGCCCTGGAACGAGACGGCTTCGAAGCCGTCGTAGCCGGTCGAATCGGGGAGGCGACCGATCGGCTTTCGGGCGCGAGCCTCGTCGTTCTGGACCTCATGCTGCCCGACGGCAGCGGATTCGACTTCATCAGCAGGATTCGAAAGGACGGGAACGGCACGCCCGTCATCGTGCTCTCGAGTCGCGATGGCGAGGCCGATCGGGTTGCGGCCCTGGAAACCGGCGCCGACGACTACGTGACGAAACCGTTTTCTCCGCGCGAAGTCGTCGCGCGCGTCCGCGCGGTGCTCCGGCGCTTGCAGTCTTCCGCACCGGCCCCCGCCGCGTCGGCTTCCTGGCAAACGCCGCTCCGCGTGGACGACGCGACTCGCCGAGCACACCTTGGCGATCACGTGCTCGAGCTCACGCGCGTCGAGTTCGACTTGCTCCGCACGTTGCTCGACGGCCCCGGCCGTGTGTTCACGCGATCGGAAATCATCGATCGCGTATGGGGCGACGGATACGCCATCACGGATCGAACCATCGATTCCCACGTGAAGTCGCTGCGGCGGAAAGTGTCCGAGGCAGGTGGCAGCCCGGCGTTGATCGAAACGGTGCGCGGCGTCGGCTATCGCGTCACGGACCAACCCCCGGAAGGCAATTGAGCGCGTGCCTCGCTCGATTTTCGATCTCCTGGGGACGAGCTCGAGCGTTCTTCGTCTCGTCATCGTCGCTGGCGCCGCGATGGGGCTCATCGTGTTCGTCGCGTTCATCGCATCGCGGCTCCTCCGTTCGAGGACGACGGGGGTCTCGATCCGAATGCAGATCTTTCTCGTCCTTCTCGCGATCGTCGGTGCTTTCGCGTTCGGTCTCGGGCTCATGGTCGTGGACCGCATCGAAGCGCGTGCCGTTCGCCTGGCCACGGACGCGGCGGGCGACGAAGCAAAGGTGATTGCCGGCATGATCGCGAGCGAGATGACGCGCACGGGCGCGAGCCTCGGCGCCGTTGCGAGTCGCTTCGAAGAAGTACGGATGAGCGGCGCCAATCTCACCGTCGAGCTCGCGGATGCACGCGGCAACGTCGTGTTTCCGAAAGGGCCGGCCAACGTCGCGGAAGCCGGCAACACGGGTACGGTGACGATGGAAGCGCCGATAGACTCTGATGGCGACCGGGTCGGCCTCGTGCGCGTCTTCAAACCAACCGTCGTCACGTTGCGGCTCCTCGCGGACTTTGCCCCGACCGTTCTCGTGATCTCGCTGGTGCTCGGAGCCGCTGCTGCCCTGGCTGCCGCGTGGATCGGCCGGGCAATTGCGGAACCGATAGAGGCGCTGAGCGAATTCGGCGAACGAGTGAGCGAAGGAGAGCGAACGGCGTCGCCGCCGCTCGCGAGCGGCCGCGAAGTGATGCGCCTCCGAAGGGCAATCGACTCGATGCAGCGGCAGCTCGAGGGGCGGCCGTTCGTCGAGACGTTTGCTGCGGATCTATCCCACGAGCTGAAGAACCCCGTGGCGGCCATCCGCGCGAGCGCCGAGGTGCTCGAAGAAGGAGCGATCGACGACCCACAAGCCGCGAGGCGGTTCGTACTTCGGATTCGCGAAGCGACGGAACGCATCGAACGACTTCTCCGCGAGCTCCTCGGGCTCGCGAACATCGAAGCTCGCGGCGTAGAGCAGTTCGAACCCGTCGACATGGGGAAGCTCGCTCGCGGCGTCGTCGATTCGCTCGAAGAACGCGGGAGTCGCGTCGAGCTCCGGACGGACGGCGACACGCGCGTGCGTGGGGACGAGGCGTGGCTCGTACGAGCCGTTTCGAACCTTCTCGACAACGCGCTCGTCCACTCCGGCCCGGATTCATCGGTCGTCATCGAGGTCGTGCGCACGGGGGACGATGTCCTCGTTCGCGTTCGAAACCCGGGCTCGGTGCCTCCTCACGTCAGGCAACGCGCGTTTCGGCGCTTCGCGACGACGCGCGCGGACAAGGGCGGAACCGGTCTCGGCCTCGCCATCGTGCGCGCCGTCGCGGAAGCGCACGGCGGCCGTGCCGAGCTCGTCGAAACGGGGCCGCCGACCGTCGAGTTTGGTTTCCGTTTGCCGGCGTCGCGGCGAATCGCGGCCCTCCGCGACACGGCACCGCAAGTCGAAAAAGTGTAGCCATATCCAACGGATACGAGCCGTCTCACGGTCCGCCCTGGCGGGCAGGACTTCGTGCGCCGGCCTTTCTCCATGAAACTTCCACAGTCGCGCGTGGTCCGGCGCGGCAGGCTCTGCCCTGCACGCCGAGAAAAAGCCGTCAGAGAGCCCAGGGCCCGCCGACGAGAATTCGCGAGGAACGAGAGTGAAAAACGGAAACAGCGTCCCCGAGCACGTTGCGATCATCATGGACGGCAACGGCCGCTGGGCGCAGTCGAGGGGCCTGGTTCGAGCGCGAGGGCACGTCGAAGGCGCGCGTGCAGTGCGCGAAGCCGTGCGTGCGAGCAGGGAGCTCGGTGTCCGATTCTTGACGCTGTATGCGTTCAGCGTCGCGAATTGGTCGCGGCCGCGTCCCGAGGTCGAGGCGCTCATGCGGCTTCTTCAGGACTTTGCCGAGAAGGAGAAGAGGGAGCTTCGCGAAAAAGGCATCCGGCTCAACGTGGTCGGCGATCTGGAAGAACTTCCCATCTTCGCGCGGCGTGCCGTCGAAGAGGCGAAGGAATACACCGCCGATTGCACGGACATGACCCTTTCGCTCGCGCTTTCGTACGGCGGACGGCGCGACATCGCGGACGCGGCGCGATCCATCGCGGTGCGCGCCCGAGCGGGCCTCATCCTGCCGGAGGACATCGACGAAGAGTTCTTTCACCGGCAAATGACGACCCACAGTTTGCCGGACGTCGATCTCCTGATCCGCACGGGCGGCGAGAGCCGAGTGAGCGACTTTCTGCTTTTCGAGGCCGCGTATGCGGAGCTGGTGTTCCTGCCCATCATGTGGCCGGAGTTCACCGCCGAGTCACTCAAGGAGGCGCTCGCCACGTACGCCAAGCGAGAACGCCGTTTCGGCATGACGTCCGCTCAGGTGAGGCACAATCTCGCCCGCACATTCGATCCGCTAGATTCGTCGGATCACTGGGCGCCGCCGACGGACGAAGCTTGATTAGAGGGGTCTAGGGGCCTAGCCGGAAGCGGTCGGTCCCTTACATCGAATATTCGACGGTATTCAGCGACTTCACCTTGTCGCGCCACTCGATGCCCTGAATTTGCTTTTTCACGCATTCGGCGAGCGCTTTGTTCGTCGTGGTCACGTCGATGCCGACGGCCTTGCCGTTCCACACCGCGACCTTCAGCTTGAAGTGTTGCGAGCCGGCCTTGCAGGGCGCGTAGAGCTCGGGCTTGTTCAGCGGCTCGCCGAGCGTCTCGGCGTCGATGTTCGATCGCTGAGTTCCTTTCGGGACAGCGGCAATGGCTTGAGCGACGCTCGCGTTGTCCGGGAACGAGGGTCCGCCGGAGTCGTCCTTCGAGTCCTTGGTGGGGTCGTCGTACTTTTTTGCAGTGTCGTCCTTCTTCTCTTCTTTCGACGACGCGCTGTCTTTCTCTTCGTCCCCTTTGCCTTCGCTCTCCGACTTGTCGCTATCCATCGAAGAACTGGATTTCGTTTCGTCGTCCGGTGGATTGGAAGCGTCCGCTGCTTCGGGAGTCGAGCCCCCGCAACCGACGAGAAACAGCGTTATGGCGACCCGAAGGCCCGTTTTCGTTCGGCTCATCATTGCCGGAGAATACGCCCCGTCCGCGCGGCCTGCGACAGTCACGGTGGTCACGCGTTGGCGCGCACGTTCCGCCGGTGGAATAAATGTCGGCTCTGCGTGGAGATCCCTGTGGCAAAAAGGACGGCGACCTAACATGCTTCGCTGGTCTTAGGACGAATAGCCTTCGCGAGACACAGGGATGCCAACTGCTTTTTGGTCGGAGCTCACCGTCCCGCACCGTCGCGCGGTTCGCATTCGGCTCGGGCCGCTCGTAGTCACGGTGGCGCGTCTCGACAACGAGTGGCGGGTCATTCGCGAAGCGGTCGGTGGAAACGACTCCGAGGTCTCGATTCAAGAGAATGTTCCCATCGAAGAACCCCCGCCGAGCGCCAACGTGACGCGCTATGCGACGGCCAGCAAGACGGAGCGACTTCGAATCGTGCCCGTCCTTCCGGATCGATCGGTTCTCACGCGTCCGGAGCGCCCGATCTCGATCCTCCCGCACACCGAGGTTCGGCTTTACGTGGGTTCACCGCTCTGGATTCGCTTGCTGCAGGGCGCCGATGACTTGCTCGGCGAGCTACCCGCCACTCCGCCCAAGGAGGCGTGGGTGGGATCGAGCACGCGTGACGGCGAGCTCTGCTACGCCACCAGAACCTACGGGCGGCTTCATCTCGAGGACATGAAGCTGCTGCCACACCGCGTGATGACGTCCGTGGCGATTAACAACGGTGCGGAGCACGTGTTCGTTTGCGACCACGTGAGCCTTCCGGTTCGCCGCCTGTCGGTGTTCGCGTCGAGCGAGGGACGGCTCTGGACCGAGCCCATCTCCCTCGAGCGCAGTCCACACGAAGAATTCGCAAAGCTCGACGTGTCGTCTGGACCTCCCGGGGAGGCTCGGGGCGCGACCTTGCTGTCCGGACCCCGAGATGCCGGCCAGAGGGGCATCCGCTTCCGCGCGTTCGGCGCGCTCTTCGAGTAGGCGGCGACGTCATGCTGGCGGATCTCCTCCAAGGCATCAGGGCCGTCTTCACGTCGGAGCGCGCTCAAGATTGGGGTCGCGCCCTGTTGTTTCTGTTCGTCACGTTCTTCGTGGCGCGTCTCATCGGGCGTTGGATACGACAGCTCGTCACGGCGAGCGGCGACGCGCAGCGAGCGGTTCTCGCGGGGCGCCTCGCGGCGTGGGGGATGGTGCTGCTCGGGCTCACCATGGCCCTCGACGAGCTCGGGTTCAAGCTGCGTGTCCTCCTCGGTGCCGCCGGAGTTTTTTCGGTAGCCGCCGGCTTCGCGTCGCAAACGACGCTCTCGAACCTCATCAGCGGCTTTTTCCTGTTCGGAGAACGGCCCTTCAAAGTGGGGGACGTCATCGAGGTCGACAATATATCGGGTGAGGTGACCAGCATCGACATGATGGCGACGAAGCTCCGCACGATGGACAACCGTTTCGTCCGTATCCCGAACGAGCTCATCATCAAGACCAAGGTGGTGAACCTCACCCGGTTTCCGCTGCGCCGGCTCGAGCTCGTCATTCCGATCGCGCACCCCGAGGACTTCCCGCGCACCCGCGCGTTACTCCTCGAGATGGCCGACAAGAACGTTCATTGCTTGGCCGAGCCGCCGCCGCAGGTGTTCATCGCCGGGTTTTCGGAAACGACGTTGAACGTGCAGGTATGGGCGTGGGCGCGCACCAGTCAGCTGCAAGAGCTCAAGGTGACCCTGAGCGAAGAAATCCAGAAAGCGCTCGGAAAAACGAAGCGCAGCGCTATCGGCACCTGAATCACGGGAGCTCGACGCCGTAGGTCCGCAGTTCCGCCTCGGCCAGCTTGGCCCACCCGCGATTCGCTTTCGGGCTCGCGGGGCTCGGATGCAGAACCGTGCCGATCACTCCGTCGAAATCGACGAGGGCTTCGCGCGCGCGCGCCGCGGCGAACGCGCCGACACCGATCACGAAACGCGGGTTCAGAGCATCCGAGATGCGCACGAGCGCGCGGTCGCAGGCCTCGAAAAGCGGCGCGCGCTCGGCCGCAGGTAGCTTGTCCGGAGTGAAGTTTTTTCCGCTACGCTCGACGAACGCGAGGGGGCAGTAGTTCGCGACGAAAAACACGCGAAAGAAGGCCCGCGGGGTCTTGAAGCGATCGCGCGCGAATCCCCAGAGCCTGGTTCCGCTGACTTCGCTACGCGCGCAGTCGAACCCGAGCACGGGCCTTTTCGGGTGTTCACGAGCAGGTCGCTCGACCGCGCCCTGGATCTCCAAGAAGTCGCGAACCAGCGCAACGCTTTCCAGCACATTGGGATCCTAAGCTTAGAATTCCACGTGGACAAGTTGTCGCG
>JADMIO011054806.1_pt1 | contig 15381 bp, 16 predicted proteins | sample 8958161 | NCBI WGS metagenome assembly JADMIO01 (sample SAMN16585339, study PRJNA669376) | soil metagenome | isolation source: Crop rotation soil | place: USA: Cullars Rotation, Alabama | collected 2011
CCGCGACTTCAAGTCACGTGAATTCCAAGCTTCGGATCCCACTGTGCTGGAAAGGGCGCCGCTAAGGCTTTGGCAAAATTGGAAATAACATAGATGGGCAGTTGCAGGATAATCTCGGAAATGTGGCCCTTCCAGCTGCCGCTACCGCCGTTTTTGACATTCTCGATGTAGGATTTGCCCTGTTCCTGCCAGGAGTCGTCCAGCGGACGGGCCAGGATTTGAATCCAGCACTCTTCCCCACTCTGGTCGAGCTTGGCTAGTACGCCGGTAATGCCGGCCAGCGGGTCAACCTCGAACGAGGCAAAGGTTTTGATGGGCATGACCGTGTCTTTGGTAAGGCCGAGCTCGGTGCCATAGATGGTGCGGGCTCCGACGGGCAAGCCAGCGTAGTCGGCCGGACCTTCTTTTATCTGTACCATGGGATATTGGGCGTAGATCTGGCTTTCTACGAAGTCCTTGAGGTGCCGAGGAGTCCAAACGTAGAACTGGATGGAATTTTGGCGCGCCACGATCTCGAATGAGATGTGTTCTTGCAGGCTCCCCTCTTTGGTCAGCTCGGATTTGGGCCGCAAAATACCGTGAAGCGAGGCAAACATTTGCTCGGCCGAGAGTTCTTTTTTCTCATTATCTTTGGGAACTTCAATGAGCAGCAAAATATTGTCCGTGGAGGACACCCAATCTCGGCGACGGTTGTTTTGCCAAATGAGATATCCGAGCACAGCCACAATCACCACCCAGCCATAGAATTTGAACAGGATGAGGCCAATGATTTGAAGAATGGCGCCGAGCCCTACTAAGATGGATTGAATAGCTTCGATGATGGCCCTCCTCTAGCTATTCTAGCGGATTAATCCTTGAGCTTGTAGGTGGCTTTGGCTGTGCGCTGGAATTGGTCTTTTTCCTGGAGGTTCAGCACAATGGTGGTGGTTTTGACCTGGCGCTTCATGAGTACGCGGCGGACGATTTCGTCTTTGTGGAGCGGTTGCTCTTCGCGTAGGACGCTGGCAATGATTTCGGCTACCGTGCCGGGGGTGTAGCCCCATTCGGCGAGCGCGTAGATGCCGCGGCCGATCAGGATGAAGCGGTTGTCTTTAATAAGCTCGTTGTGGACGGCCTGAACGGTCACATCACGCTTAGTGCTACCAAGACCACGCACGTGAGTGGCGATTTCGGAGAAATGCAGTGGTCGGCCGTGGCGAGACAACACGAGATAAGTCTTGTCGCGAATGCTCTTGGGGTTTACTTCGGGCCAGGTTACTAAGCCCCATTTGCCGTCAAAGTAAGCCAGGCGCTTTGATATGCTCATGAGCTGCTCGAGGGTAGCAGCCTCCAGCTCGGATGGCAGTTTGTTGCTGAGCTTGGCTAGAGTAATAGGCTTGCCATATTCCTTGATGGCGGCTGTAACTTCGCTGAGCAGCTGCACTACTTGGGCGCGGCCGTAAATGGGGGCCAGGCTCACGGCTTGGCGCAGGTCATCATCTTCGTCGATGAGCTCAATACCATTCGAGAGTAAAGCCAAAAATACAATGTAGGGCACATCGGTCGGAGCGGCGCCGAGCGTGGCGGCTACGCCGGTGGTGAGCATAATGCCACCCTGGGCGGCTACAATCTCGCGCAGGCGGTCGCCGGCATGAACGATTTCAGCTGAACCAGAGGCGCGCATTTTGGCAATGGCGGCTTTTTCGATCTGGCGCACACGCTCACGGGTGATGTCGAAGTCGTTTCCGATCTTCTCTAGGGTTTGACGGCGACTCAAGCCAAAGCCAAACCGACGGGCAATAATCTGCCGGTCGCGGTCGCGCCGGAGTTCCTTCAGGATCTGATTGACCGCCTGTTTGTAGTCGTAGGTGGGTTGAGATTTGGTTTGAGTGTTCATAGTCATCGCTTAGAATTATAAAATATACGTTATATGGTGTCAACAGCATCTTTGTATCTGGATGCTATCTGGTAAATGGCTGTATCGTCGTACAATATTATAACAAACCATTCAGCTTGTAAAGGGTTTGTTGGGATTTTGGCTATTTTACCGGCTTTGCTTGGTGATCGGCAATGATGGCGGCGAGCTCGGGATCGGACGCCGCAATGGCCAAATTGGCCTTTAGCCAGCCATTCACACTGCCGGCATCCAATAGCTGGCCGGTGGCTCGGTGCACCAGGATGGAGTGAGCTTGGGCCGCGGCGTGGATGGCATCGGTGAGGTAGTATTCACCGGATTGGGGGTTGGGCTCTACGCCGTCGACGTAGGATAATACTCCGGGCGTCAAGATGTACTTGGAGATGTTAATGAGATTCGAGGGTGCCTGACCGGGGTCGGGCTTTTCGACCAAACCGGTAAGGAGTTCCTGATCCCCTTCTTGCTTAGTTGCCAATACGCCCCAGCGATGCAGGTCTGAAACCGGATGCTCCAAACCCATAATGGCGCCGTCGGTACCCGAGGCTTCAAAGTCGCGGACGAGTTGCACCACTTCAGGAACGCCATTGGCATGCCAGGAGAATGTATCGCCGTCACTGACGAGGCAAGCTTCACCTTTGGCTAGATGAGGAATGGCCAGGCGGACCGGCACGGCTGTGCCATACCCGGCGTCGCCGGGTTGCTCAATGAATTCGAAAGCAGCTTGGGCGTGAATGGCTCGTAGCTGATCTCGGGCTTCGGTTTTTTTGTAGTGGTTAAGGTGGCGCTCGAGGCTAGGGTTGCCCACATAGTAGTCCTGGAGCCCGTGCGAGCCGGGGCTGATAATAAAAATAATGCGCTTAATGCCCGCGGCGATACAATCGGCTACCACGTAGTCGATAATGGGTCGATTCAAGATGGGCAGCAGTTCTTTTTGGACTGCGGCCGTGACTGGTAGCATGCGGCTGCCATAGCCGGCAGCAAAAATGATGGCAGTAGTGACTTGCATAGGTAGATGGTTAATTGATTTTGTAATCTTACGCTATTTTTGATTTATTGTCAATAGCAGCGATATTCATAATGAGCTGGGCAACCTTGTCGGAATCGTGGCGAATAAAGGTGCGGGGGATGTTTTGGTCTGCTCGCTTGAATCGCGGAATGGTATCGGACACCAGCTCGCCCCCAATGCTTTCGTAGTGGGCTTGCTCGAGCGTGGATATGTCGAAGCCGACGGCGTATTCGCCGTCGCGGGCATATTTTTCCAGGAGTCGCTTGGTAGGCTGCCGTTGGTTATAGATGACGTATTTTAGTATGGGCGCACCGATGAAACGTTCGATTTCAGCGGCGTAGTCGTGGACCTTGAAACCGTCGGTTTGACCGGGTTTTGTGACCAAATTACAGATATACACTAGTTTTGCATGGGTGCGCTGCAGGCTCTCTCCCATTCCCTGGGTGAGCAAGGCCGGCGCTAGTGAGGCATAGAGATTGCCGGGAGCTATCACGACCAGGTCGGCTTTGGCAATGGCGGTGGCAGCCTCGGGGTTTAAGGGCGCCTCTGGGTCGAGCGATAGCTGAGGATGGCGGCTGGTTTGGAACTCGGCCTCTTCGATGGCATATTGGCCCACGAGCCACGAGCCGTTTGAGCGCTTGAGAATGAGTTGATTGTTGGTGAGGGTAACCGGAACGACCCGGCCGCTAATTTTAAGGATATTACTGGCGGTTTCCACAGCCTGAGCAAAGCTGCCGGTAGTTTTTTCGAGCGCGGTTAGAAAGAGATTGCCAAAGGAATGCCCGCCAAAGGTGCCTTCTTCGAAGCGGTACGTAAACAGGTCGCGCATGAGCTGGTCGGACTCAGATAGAGCCACCAGACACTGGCGGATGTCGCCGGGTGGCAGTACGCCCAGCTCGTCGCGCAGGATGCCGGTGGAGCCGCCGTCGTCGGACATGCTAACGATGGCGGTGAGGTTCTTGGTGTAGTGCTTGAGCCCGGAGAGCACTACAAAGCTGCCGGTGCCTCCACCGATGACAACGATATTTGGCTGTGTGCGGCTTTTGCGGAGTGCGCGATCCATAACGCTCATGATAGCACAGGTACGGCGCGGGGCCGTACCTTGGGGCCGACTACTGGAATGAGGACAGTGAGCTTACATGTGTTGCTAATTTATACTTATATGAAGCCATTATTCGATAGGACGCCAATAGCCACTGTCCTCATTCCAGTATAGCGACTATACGTGAGCCCCGGGGGTCTTATCAAAAAGCGATGCCCGCCCCGCGATGGTGCTGCGGAGCGGGCGTGGTGGCATGGTTAGTCGCTGATAGCCAACTTAGCTGCGGCTGCCACCAGATGGGGTGGTGCATCATTCGATGCGATTGGAATTGATCCCACCAAGAGCTGGGGCGGGATGACGCGGTTGTTATAGCCTTCAATCTCCCATCCCGTTGGGGTGCTAATGAGCATGACCAGATTGCAAGACCGAACCGACCGTGGGCCTCGGCCGGTATTGGGCAGTACGAAGCAAACCCTTGGCACTCCATTTACCAAGTAGGCACCAAAGTGCTGTACGTTTAGGCCGACGCTGGTTAGCGCTCGGGCAACCTGTTTGTAGTAGGATGTAAGCCCAATGGGCTGGACAACAGTTGGAGTGGTGCTCATCGCAAGAACTCCCTTCAAGGGACGGCAACTTTGTAGTCTGATTTATAGGTGGTTTAAAAGCTTTTGTCGAGCATATGCTTGACGGTAGCCGAGAGCTCGCTAATCTTAACCCGGGTTTGCTCCATAGTGTCGCGGTGGCGGATAGTGATGGTGTCTTTGTGGTCCCCCTCGAGGGTGTCGAAGTCGACTACTACGCACAGCGGCGTGCCAATTTCGTCTTGGCGGCGGTAGCGTTTGCCAATGTTGCCATTGTCGTCGTACACAACAGCGCCAAAGTCTTTTTTAAGCGTGCGATAGACCTCTTGGGCCTTGGCTACCAATTCAGGTTTGTTGCGTAGCAGCGGGCTGACTGCGACCTTTATGGGTGCGAGCTCCGGTTTAAACTTTAGCACAACCCGGGTGTCGCCCTCCCCTACTGCCTCTTCGCGGTAGGCAGCGGTCATGACGGCCAGGACGTGTCGGTCCAGGCCAAAGGTGGGTTCGAGCACGTGTGGGATGAATTTGTGGCCATCAGCTTCGGTGTAGGTAAGGTCGACGCCGGAGTGCTCCATATGGTTTTTGAGGTCGAAATCGGTGCGGTAGGCAATGGCGCCGAGCTCTTTGGTGCCGATTGGGAATTTATACTCAAAATCGACACTCTTCTTGGAGTAGTGGGCTCGGTCGGCGGCTGGTACGTCTAGCTCGTGGATGTCTTTAGGATCTAGACCCAGGCGGACAATCCAGTCGCGCCAGAGCTTGTGCAGCTCGTCGAAGGTCTTTTCCCAGTCTTTGGGATCGATAAAGTATTCAAACTCCATAATTTCCAGCTCGCGCACCCGGAAAATAAAGTCGCGTGGGGTAATTTCGTTGCGAAAGTTTTTGCCTACCTGGGCGAGACCGAACGGCAGTTTGGGGTGCAGACTATCTAGTACATTCTTGAAGTTTACAAACATGCCCTGGGCGGTTTCGGGGCGCAGGTAAACCGTGGCCGCCGTGTCGTCGATGGGGCCGGCCTTGGTGGAGAACATCATGTTGAACTGTCGGACTTCACTTAAATCGTTGCCGTCTGGGCTTTTGAGCTTCAGTTCGCGGATTTTAGCATCCATTTGGTCGAATGTGAGCTCGGCCACGTCTTTGACACCGGCTTCTTCCAGCAAATGGTCGGCTCGGTAGCGCTTGTTGGTTTTAGCATCCTCTACCAGCGGATCGGCGAATCCGGCGCTGGTGTGGCCACTGGCCTCCCAGATGCGGGGGTTCATGAGGATGGCGGTATCGAGACCATACATGTTATCGCGCTCGGTCACAAAGTGGCGCCACCACAGGTCTTTGACGTTATTTTTGAGCAATACGCCATAGGGACCGTAGTCCCAGGTGCCGGCCAGCCCTCCATAGATTTCGGAGCCTTGAAAGATAAAACCGCGCCGCTTGGCGAGCGCGACGAGGGTGTCGAGGGAGGGGGCTGTATGCTTCATGATGAGGGCATTATAGCTTGGTTACCCGATGAGCTCAAACAAAATCGGGTAACAGCCACCGCAAAGCGGCTGCTACCCGAGAAGGCTGTCTAGATTTCCAACCTTACCGCAACAGGATAGTGGCTGGACAACTCATCCGTGAGGGGGTTTTCTATTGTCCAACAGCCGTCTACCAGAGCGCGCGCGGCCGGGTTGGCTAGGGCGTAATCGATCCGAACCGGCACCGTGAATGCGGGGTCGGCGCTGCTAGGCGTGGGCACGGAGCGGTCGTAAATGGAGCCGAGGGGCCTGAATCCGGCCTCTCGTAGCTGGTCCATAGCATCAAACCGTATGGGTTCTCCAAGCAGAGTGATGTTGCTGCTTTGGAGGCGGTAACCCAGGTCGCGGGTCATATCTCCGGCGGCTAGAGCGTTGAAGCAGCCGGAGATAATGACCGGTCCCGTTTGGTCGAGTCTGCTAAGTAGATCGTTGATCTCGTGGAGCCGAAGGTCTTCATTGCTCGGATGGCAGTGAACATTGACCACCGTGAGCTCAGTCTTCCCCAATGCCAATCGTACTTCTACCGCGCCGTAGTGCCAGCCATTGAAATATAAGCGCCGATAGGTCGGCTTTGACCGGCTTAGGCTCACTATTTGGCCTCCACGGCGAGGGGTGTTGGCGACAGGGGTGGTGAAACCGCCGGCGGTCATGAGATCCATGGCGTGGCTGGGATTGGGGTGCAGTTCCAGAGCGGCTGCTTGTAAGCACAGCAGATCGGGGCGTAGTTGTCTAATGAGCTCCGGTAGCCCGGACTGGGATGCATAGGAAGGGCCGCCCAGGTGGTATGACACCACGACGAATTCCATGTCTGCTCCTTTGTTTGCGGGGCGGAAACGTTTGGATTATAGCTGAGATACCGGATGAACGACAGAGCTAGAAGTGGAGGTTGGTGTCGCTGGTGAGTTCGTCGTAGTCTTCATCGCTGATGCTGCCCACGGCCGCCAGGTAGGCCAAATCGGCTTGGAAGATTTGCTCCACTTCCGGATACCGGGGCGACTGCTTGTCGGCCAGAATGCGCAGGGTGGCAATGGAGTCTTTTATAAATTCCTCAACCTCGTCTGCAGTCATCATTTCGCCTTCGGTAAGCTCGGGGTTAGACACGCAGCGCGCGGGCGGTTCGATGCCGGCGGCATGATAGTCGGCCAGATGCCAGGCGAGTTCGGATACGGGTAGTTTCATGGCGGATATTGTAGCACATGCAAATGGGGCGATGGTTGGTACCATCACCCCATGTGATTTGAAGCGGCTTAGAGTGTCAGAAAGAAGTTCACGATGATGCCAATGGCCCCGATGAGGGCAAGGATTACCACGATTCGTGGCCAACGTGGCCCTCGTAGCGCTTCCGAGATGGTGTTGGGCTTTTGGTGCTCACTATCCGTTGGACGGCTCGTTCGTCTGGAGATAAGAAGCGCCCCGAGTAAGAGGACGAGTCCGATTCCGGTGTATAGCAGGGCGGTCCCGGGGACTGTGGATAGACGCCTAACAAGGTAACCAAGTCCGGCTGCGATAATGACTATCCGAACTGGCCACGGCATTCGGATGGGCTGAAAGAGCCATCGAAGCAGTGACATGAGATGAGCCTCTCTGCTTTTTGAGAAACAGGACATAGAGACTATAGCATACGAATCTTGGTACGGATTAGCCCTTGGGTTTTGTCGGTGTAGCCTTGGCGGACTTGGACGACGTGGGCTTGGCTGCTTCCTTGGCCGGTTCGGGCTTTGCTTCGGGTTTCGTGTCGGGCTTGGGTGTGTTGGATTCGGCGCTGGCAGGTGCTTTTGCAGACGGAGCCACGCCGACGGTCTTGGTGGATTCTTTGATGGTCTCGACCGGGTTCGCCGGTAGGGTGGTGGTATGTTCGCCGGTATCAATGGGCAAGGTGAAGCTAAAGGTACTCCCCTTTCCGACCTCGGAGTGCTCTAGCTTGATTTGACCACCCATGTTTTCAATGAGGAGTTTTGAAATGTAGAGGCCCAGTCCTGTGCCGCGGGTGTCATCGCGCGTGAGGATATTGCCAGTGGCTTGCTGGAATTTATGGAATAGGAGCTGCTGCGCCTCTAGTGGCATGCCTTTGCCGGTGTCGTTTACGAAGATTTTAACGAGCTTGGTGCTGGTTTCGGCGCTTAGAGTTACACTCCCCTTTTCGACGAATTTGAGGGCATTACCCAGGAGGTTGTAGAGTACCTGTTTGGTTTTGTTCTGGTCGGCCCATAGGGGCGGAAGGTGGTCGATGCTCTGGTCTACACGCAGTTCCACGCCTTTGCTTTTGGCAATAGTGTTCACTTCCTCTATGGTAGTTTTAACCAAGCTGGCAAGGGAGAAGCTTTCGAGTTTGAATTCCATTTTGCCTTGCTCGAGCCGCGAGGCGTCCAAGAAGTCGTTGACGATCTCGATAAGACGCACGCTAGAGCCGTGGATGTCGCCGATCATGTCTTTGAGCTGGTTATCTTTAATGGCGTCGGAGAAGTAGTCGAGGATCATGCGCGTGTTGCCGCGGATGGCCGTTAGTGGTGTGCGGAGCTCGTGTGAGGCGATGGAGAAGAATTCATCCTTAGATCGAGTAAGAATGCGCTCTTCGGTAATGTCTTCGAGTAGGATGGCGGTGCCAATAGCTGGGGAATCCGGGTCGTCACTGAGCAGCACCGGTGAAAGCAGGGCTCGGAAATTGCGACCGCCCTGAGATATTTCGGGTATCACGAGCGGCTGCTTTTTTTCAAGGCAGACACGGGCCTTCGGTTGGAGTTGAGCAAACAGAGCTTTGCCGTCGGGACTATTAATGTCGATCATGTGGTGGATGGACGGATTGGCAATGAGAATGGTGCCGGTAGCGTCGGTGAGCATGAAGCCCAGAGGTAGACTGTCGATGGAAGCGGAGAAACGGGCTTTTTCGCGCTCCAGGGTGGTGTAGGTTTGCTTGAGCTGACGAGCCATGTCATCGATGGTGCTGCTGAGGACTCCAATCTCATCGTTGGATTTAATATCGCTTTTGGCATCAAAGTTACCGCCTCGGATTTCTCCGGCTACGTCAGTGAGCTTGACGAGGGGCTTGGTAAGGCGCATAGCAAATACGATGGCGACAATAATAACTAAAATCATGAGCGGGATGGCCAGTACTATTGTTTGCAAAAGCAGTTCGGCCGTTCGTTTGGCCAGTGAGGCGTATGATGCGACGTATCGTACCGATAGGACGTGTCCAATGCCGGCTTCATTTAGGGGAACAATAATTTCAGTGGCGCGTTCTCCGCTGTCGGTTTTAATGTCGACATGGGACGGATCCTCGCTTTGAAGGTTTTTGAGCGTGGTTTCGTTGTCGATGACCCGGGGATCACCTTTGTACTTACCATCTTTGAACTCGCTGGAATCAAATAATACCCGACCGCTAATCCCTAAGAGGCTGACGCCGGTAATATCGGGATTGAGGTCGAGTATTTTTTGGATCCGGGTTTTGAACTGCTCAAACTCTTCTTTTTGTGGGTGAGTATAGTACTGAGCGTAGTTATCGTAGATGGTTTGGGTGGAGAAATTGGCAAAGGTTTGGGCGTTGGTTAGGATTTCCTGCGCGCCCTTACTTTGTTCAGAGGCCAGGAAGGCGCCAGAGAGTACCAACACCACCACGGTCATCACCAGCGCCATAAAAAAGCTGGCTTTGAATCGCAACGAGTGCAAAATGGCGAGGTGATGACCGGATGGTTGGTGTGGCATGCGTGTTAGTTTATGGATTTAGGGTTTTGTCGACGGCTGCAGCAGCGGCATTCAACGCTTCGGCTGCGGTTTTTTGACCAGCCCAAGCAGCTTGGATTTCGGTCATAAGGGTCGATTTAATGGTACCGGCATCAGCTACGTTTGGCTCGGCCTTGGAGTTTGGCAGCTGCTCGACAAAGGTCTTGGTAAAGAAGTCGCCCAGCACGTCTTGGTGCTTCTCGATGTCGATTTTGCGTGAGGGAATAGCGCCAATGGGGTCGGCCATGAGGTCGCCGTAGCGGGTGGTGCCACTAGCTTGAACGTCGGTGCTAAACCACTTCAGGAAGTCCCAGGCAGCTTGCTTGTGCTTGGATGAGCTCATGACGCCCATGAACCAGCTGTACTGCAGGCTTGACTGATTCTTGAGCTTCGGGAATGGGGCTACACCGACACTGGTGGCAAACTTGTCGCCATAGCTCTGCGCAAAGCTGCCTTTGGGCCATGGGGGTGAAAGCACCATGCCAACCTTGCCGTCTTTGAAGTCAAAGAAGTTGGAGTTTAGGTCGGTGGAGCCATTCTTAAACAGTTCGAGTTCGGCGTTTAGAGCCGCTACACCGGCTGCGCTGTTGAACATGCTTTTCTTGAGGTCGGCCGACAGGTACTCGCCGCCGTTACTAAAGAGTAGGGACAAGAAGGGATCGACCACTTGCCAGTCATTGTCTTTTAGGAAGGCTACGCCGTACTGGGTAATGTTGCCCTTGGCGTCTTTCTTGGTGAGTTTGGCAGCGGTGCTCACAAATTCGGCCCAGGTCTTGGGATACACGGCGTTGCCCTTGGAGTCGACCAGACCAGCTGCTTTGAAGAGGTCTTTGTTGTACAGCATGGCGTAGTCATTGACTTCCGTGGGGATGCCCCAGATCTTGCCGTCGATGGTCACACCGGACTGAGAGACGTAGTTGTCCTTTACGTCTTTTTGGATGTCGGCCGGTGGTGTGTCGAGCATGCCTTGGCGAGCGTAGGATACACCCCAAGGAGAGTAAATCTGGTAAATGTCCGGTGCGCTGCCGGCGTCGTACAAGACTTTTAGCTTATTCGCGTAGTCGCCGTACTTGATGACTTGAACTGAGAATTCAATGTCGGAGTGGAGCGCGGTGTATTCATCCAGATACTTCTGGAAGGCTTTTAGCTGATGGTCTTCGGTCCAGTGAACAGCGTAGACGAGCTTGGTTTTTTCACCTTTTTTAGCGCTGTCGTCGCCAGACTTGGGGTTCAGCCAGGTCATGGCGCCCCAGACAGCTCCGCCGATTACAAGGGCGGCTGCTACGCCAATGAGCCCCCATTTCATCATTGGTGAGGGCTTTTTGGCCTCAGGCGTGGGTGTTTGGCCAGCCGATGGCGTCACGGCTGGATCGGCCTGCGGCGTTTCGCCCAGACCGGGGTTAGTTGATGATGGCATAGTTTTAAAACCTCTTATGCTTGGTATTACATCGCACTCGGGCGTCTAAGTCAATGTGGATTTGGCTTGGGAATTGAGTTTAAAGGTCTTTCCGAGGTGGAACTCGTAGAATTCATCGCACGACGCTAGGGTGTCTTGGGCTAGCGTTTGGGCGTCACCAATGCCGGCAATGCTGGCATACGGGTGGTCGCATAATAGGCGCCACAACTTTATGCCGGTATGGCTGATGGGCCGGGCTTGGTGGTCGGCGTCGGCTTGGCACAGCAGACCGCCGAGCTGGGGATTGAAGGCGTAGTTGGTATCGGCATCGTGGCGGCTGCAATGGAGGCAGGCGCCCAGCTCCGGTCGGTAGCCTAGGCTGGTGAGGAGCCGGAGCTTGAACCACAGTTCGGTCAGGGGGCGGGCCGCAGTTTCTTCCACCGTATGCAGGCTTTCGGCCAGCAAGGCATACAGTGCCGGCTGGGCATGGCCCGGTTCCACGAGCCGGTCGATGGCCGTGGTCATGGCCAGAGCCAGGCCCAGGCGCTGGTAGTCGCTAGTGAGCTGGTGTGGGTACCACAGCAGGCGGGCGGAGGTAATGATGTCCAGGTTGCGCCCCGTGGCTAGCGTAAGACTCACCTCCCCCAGCGGCTCCAGGTGCCCGCCGGCGCGGCTGGTGGTTTTGCGTACGCCCTTGGCCATGGCGCTCACTTTGCCGCGGTCGCGCGTGAGCATCCGAATGATGCGGTCGGCCTCGCCAAAATTGGTGCGACCGAGAATGATGCCGGTGGTTTGGTAGGTGGGCATGTATCTAGTATACGATTTTGCTATGGTATAGTGATCTGGCATTTGTCCGCGCACCTTGGTTGTAGAGGAGTTGCCATGAACGTGTTTGTTGGTACCAAGCTCGAACTGCTGGTGGTTATGGGCTCGTTCTATGAGCGGCCGCCGGTTTCAGGATCGGGTCGCTCTGTGAAGGCAACACGATTCCGGCCGGTGGAAGGCGTGTCGGCTGAAGGCAATGCACTGCTCGAGCAGCTTTGTCGGGCGCCTGGGCTGTTCCAGATTAGACTTGGTAACATGGACTCTACTGCGTATGGTCCGGCGGTCCGGCTAGTGTTCGAGATCGACTCGGCGTATTTCCTGAAAGCGATGACCCACATTAGTGGCGTGCTGGACGGAAGCATCCAGTAGTCTCGTCTGTAACCTAGCGTATTTCGTCCTGCTGACTCGCGATTATCGTGAGACAGCAGGACGTTTTTCATTGGGGCTCGATGGGGCCGCACCATAGAATGAAATTAGGGCCTTTTTCAACCTAATTTCAGCGCACAAAAGGATTAAAACGCTTCCCAATGCAAATAATAATGAAACAAATTAATGAAACAGAAACAATCTATAGTCACAGATTAATCAGGAGTCCTCAATTTTAGGTTGAAAAGAGCCCTAATTTGTATGTACGGACGCGATCAGACCAACGATCCTGCACATTAGGCGTGACGAAGGCCCTTGGAGCAATGCTCCAGGGGCCTTCAAGTATGGTGCCGGGCGGTCAGTGCTTGGGGAGCGCAATGCGCGTCAGCCGGTATTTTCTGGGATCTCGACGAGCCATTGCCCTGTCGAAGGCAGCCGGATTGAGCCGGGCCAGCCAGGACTGGCGGGTTTCCCAGCCCAACCCTTCATATAGCAGGTGGGCTGCGTCTCGTTCCTCTTTGGAAGTGAGATCGAGCTTGTTGATGCCCAATTGCCGGGCGTAGAGCGCTACGGCAATGGTGAGCATCTTGCCGATGCCGGCGCCCAGGTACTCTTTCAGTACTGCCACATCCTCGAGCCAGGCTTTGCCTTCCAGTAGCTGGACCGACACCACATGACTGGCCATGCCGATAAGTCGGCCGCCGGCGGCTTCGACCGCCACGAAGATGGTGAGCGGCCCCAGCTTTAGCTGCTGGCGTACGCGTTTAGCTGTGAGCATGCGAGGCGTACTGGAAACTACGGCGGCCAGAGCGTTCAAGTCGGCCATTACCCGCGCAGTGCGGCGAAAACGCCACCAGCGCAGATCTGCCGGTCCCAATGCTTGGATATGATAAACTACCTTCTCCATTGCTTCTCCAAAGAATTCGATGGACAGGAATTATTAAACTTTACCATATTTTTGAGTTTTTGTATATACTAAACTTCAGGTTTGGGATCGTGGCCGGAAGCCTTCAGCACCTTCACGGCTTTTTGGACCACTTCGTCGGGGGTGTGGTGGCTCTTGATGAGATAATCGTTTACCCCTAAAGCTTTGGCAAGTTCTTGGTTCATGTCCACTTCAGCTTGGCCAAGGTTGGTGAGCAGGATAACCGGGATTTGGCGTAGGTCTGGCTGTTTCTTGATCTCTTTTAAGACATGAAAGCCATTTAGTTTGGGCATGAGGATATCGAGCAAAATAAGTTCGGGATGGAAGGTTTTGAGGATGGCCAGGCAGTCTTCGCCATTGGTGGCGACATGCACATCGTGCCCTTCGAGTTCGAATTTGGCTTGGTACATTTCGACCAGGATGGTGTCATCCTCGACGAGTAAAATCTTGGCCATTCAATCCTCCTTTAATGACTAGTGTACCAGATGTGAGATGGAGCGCCAATTTCAGGTGCTCTCTCCGAGTAATGGGAGCTGTTTGGCTATGGGAAGGGAAAAATGAAACTTACTCCCCTTCCCCTCTTGGCTGGTGACCCAGATGTGACCAGAGTGTGACTCCACCAGGTTTTTTACAATGTAGAGCCCTAAGCCGGTGCCGCCTGCCTGGATACTTAAGGGGTTAAAAATGCGGCCAAATTTGGTAAACAGCCGGTCGATTTGGGTGCGGCTAATGCCCACACCTCGGTCTGACACCGTAGTAATGAGGTTGTCACCTTGGATTTTAAAGTCTACTTCTACCTCGGTGCCGGGCATGGAGTATTTAATGGCATTGTCCACGAGGTTGAGGATGATTTGGTGGAGGCGGGTTTCATCGGCTAACACCAGCGGCAGGCGTTGGCGTCGCCGCACGTTTACCGCTATTTGCTTGGCCGTGCCCTTGCCTGTGACCTCGGATATAACTTCGGCTACGACATTTTCGATAGCTACCGGATCGATGGTGAGGTTGATTTTGCCGGATTCGATGTAGGTGGCGTCCATGAGGTCCTCCACGAGGTCGATCATGCGCTGGTTCGATTGGTACACCCGACCGAGGTAGTGATACTGTTTTTCGCTCAAGGCGCCAAAGTCGTTTTTAAGCGTCATGGACAAAAAGCCTTTAATAGCGGTAAGCGGTGTGCGGAGTTCGTGCGACACTATGGAAATGAAGTCCGACTTTATCTCTTCGACTTCACGGTCACGCGTGGTGTTGCGGATGATGGCGATACCGGAGGTGACGTGCCCGGCATCGTCAAACATGGGCGAGTAGCTGATCTCGGTCCAGATGCGGCCGCCGGCGCGGTTTTCGATGAGCTGCTCACTTTTGGTGATGATGGCGCCTTCCGACAGCACCCGCTCGATGGGCGTAACCACTGCTCCGGCGCCTTCGGGGCCAATGGTCTTGAAGATTTTGCCAAACGGCCTACCAATGGCATCGGCAACGCGGTGCCCGGTGATTTGGGCGGCAGCTGCATTAAAGCCCACAATGGCGCCGGCGCGGTCAAATACCACAATCCCCTCTTCGGTAAAGCGAAATACGGCTTCCCAGCGCTCCCGTCGTGAGTTTACGTCGTGGTAGAGCGCGGCGTTTTCTACGAGCACGGCTAGGCGCGTAGCAACGAGTTTGGCGAGCCGAGCCTCGTGCTCGCCAAAACCTCGCTCGGTGCGCTCAACCAGGATAATGCCAAGGGTTTTGGAGTGGTGAGCAATGGGTGAAGCCAGGCGGTGCGGCTGGTTGTGGCTGCGTTCGGTGGTCATGGTTTGCCGTGAGGCAAAGGCACGGGCCGCTAAGTGGCTGGAGTTTAGCGGGATGGTTTTCGTGGAGTGCTGCTTGGGGCCGCGACAGACCAGTAGCTGTTTGGTGGGCTCGTAGAGATAAATACTAACGGCAGTGGAATTTAGCAGCATGGCAGTTTTGGCCAAGTATTTTTGGTAGATATTGGTAACATTGAAACCGACAATGCCGGAGAGTTCGGCAAGCTGCGAGAGTTCGCGCAGGTGGCGCTGGGCTTTGGCCGCCATTTCCTTTCCAGCACATTGGGATCCTAAGCTTAGAATTCCACGTGGACAAGTTGTCGCG
>JADMIO011614261.1_pt1 | contig 15381 bp, 9 predicted proteins | sample 8958161 | NCBI WGS metagenome assembly JADMIO01 (sample SAMN16585339, study PRJNA669376) | soil metagenome | isolation source: Crop rotation soil | place: USA: Cullars Rotation, Alabama | collected 2011
GAACAGCTCGGCCTCGAGCTCGGGGTTCGGCAGGACGCCCGCCTGGATGAGCTGGCCTCTGGCGATACCGAGCTCGAGCAGCGACGCGCGCAGCTCGCGGTTGTCGCGCAGCGCGAGCCGTACCGCCTCGTCGATCGTGAGCGCCGGGCCGGCGTCCGCCTTCTGCGGCGCGGCTGGAGCGGGCGCCGCGCTGTCGGGAGCGTGGTGGTGGTGGTGCGCGTGGGGGTCGGCGACCGGTGCGTCCGCGGGCTCGAGCCCTGGCCAGCCGGCGGTGTCCTCTCCGGGGAGGGGTGGATCCTCCGCGAGCATCAGGGCCACGCGGGGCGGCGGGGCCTCGGGGCCGTCGGGGGTCGCGACGAAGCTCGCCGGCACGGCGCGGGGCGCGCAGGCGCCGAGGCCCATGAAGGCGAAGGCGGCAATGAGCCGGCCCGACCGGGTGAAGAGAAAGGGAGTGCACATGGGTCTCGGGATCAAAGCTCGCTCCGCGGGGGCGTCTTGCCGACGCGCTCCCCTCGCTGCAATTGCATTCAGGGTCGATGAACACGGGTCCCAGGCTAGAGTCGGGGAACCGTCTGCACCAGCCGTGTGCGGCCGAAGCGCCTCAGAAGCAGCGAGCTGGCGAGCACGGAGACACTGGAGAGCGACATGGCGGGGCGAGAGGAGCCATCCGGTGAAGGGGTACAGCGCGCCGGCCGCGATGGGAATGCCGACGATGTTGTTGCGGCCCCGCGCGCGCTCCTCCGCGACAATGCGCGACTTGTCCTCGGGCTTGACCTCCGCGACGACGCGCTCGATGCCGAGCGGATCGCTTTTCTCGCCTTCGCCGCCTCGTGCTTTTCGGGACGTTCGCGCCGGGTTTTCCGCCGTCGACACCGAGGCCGCCGACGTGGCTCGGGTGATGCTGAAAGCCCTCGGTTGAGGGCCGGGAGCATCAGCCTCAGAGGCCTCGCCTTGCCCGGAGGGCGCGGAGGCTTCCGTGCGTGGCGCATGATCGGTTCCCGCTGGCGCGAGTGAGGGCAGGCGGACCTGGCAAGGGCATTGCTGTGCGCTGCCGCGTGTGTCCCATATTCCCGAATCGAGCGAGACAGTGACGACTTCAAGTTTGCCGCCCGACGACACTCCACCCGAAGGGCCCCGAGGGGCGCTGCCGGAGGTGCTGGCGCTCGATGAGCGTGGGCCGCCGCGCGAGCCCGCAGAGCCTGACTACCCGCTGGCGAAGCTCTCGCTGGAGCCGACCTCTCCCGTGCGCCTCGTGGACGAGGGCGGCGAGCCCGCTCCCATCGCGCACTTCCGGGCCGAGATCGCGGCGTCGTGCGTCGAGGTCATCGCCTCGCTCGCGCGTGATCGATCGCAGCGCCCGCTCGCGGAGCGCCCCGGCACCGAGGCGTGCATCCTCGCGCAGCTCGACGCCGTGGGCGCGACCGGAAGCGCCGCGATACCGGCGACCAGAGCCTTCTTTCACCGAGCGCTCGAGTCGCCCGACCCGTGGAAGACATGGGCGGCTGTGTTCGTGCTCGCCTCGATCACCGGCGCGCAGGGCGCGCTCGTCGAGGCGCTCGAGCAGATCGAGCCGGGAGCCTGCGATCAGGCCGCGTCGGCGGCCGAGGCGCTCTCCGTGGTGCCGCGGGTCGACGCGCGCGCGCTCGGTCGCGAGCTGCTCGGCTCGCCGCATCCGGTGGCGCGCGCGGTGGGCATCGACGCGCTCTCGCGTGTGGGCGCGCTCGGATCCGACGAGCTCCTGCACCACCTCGCGAGCACCGAGGCGCCGATCCTCGAAGCGGCGATCCTGGCTGGCGAGCGCGCCGAGCCGGCGCCGCTCCCGCTCGCGCGACTGATGCGCTCTCCCCATCGCGCCGTGGCGTGGCGCGCCGCGCGGCTGCTCTCGCTCTGGGGCTCGCGCGAGCCTTACGACGAGCTCGTGATGGGCGAGTCGCTCGCGGCGACGCTCGGCCCGCTCTCGCTCGAGCTCCTGATCATGCACGGCAGCCCGCGCGATGCCGGGTGGATGTCCGCTCCCGTGTCGCGCTGGTCGCCTTCGCCCGCGCTGCTGTCCGCCATCGCGCGTCTGGGCTTTCCAGCGACGTGGGCTTTCCTCCTGCATTTCCTGGACGATGAGGCTCTGGCCGAGCCCGCTTCTACGGCGCTCGCGACTCTGTTCGGCCCGCGCGTCGCGCCCGCCGAGCAGACGCTTTCGGCGGCGTGGCGAGAGGCGATCGCCGAGAGCGCGTGGGATCAGGCGCCGCGCTACCGGCGAGGGCAGCCGTGGAGCCCGGAGGTCGTGCTCGGCGAGCTCGCGGGCTTCGAGCTCTCGCGCGACGAGACGGCCCGACGCATCGACGAGCTCTCCGCCTGCACGCGTACGCCGGCGCGCGTCGATCTCGGCGCCTTCTGGCCCGCGCCCGCTCGCGACCTGGCCGCCTTCGATGCCGCCGTGCGTGCGCGGCGCGGGTCCGTCGTGGGCTGAGCGATCCTCGGCGGAGCGCAAGAACGGCGTCACGCACTTGGTGCTGACGCCGGTGCAACTCATCCTTCCCGCCCGGGGGAGCGACGGAGCTACGGGTTGAAGCACTTATTGGTCATGTGGACCGTGTAGGAGTAGCCGCCGACGCAGACGTTGGGAGTGCAGACCCCCAGAGCACACACGCTGCCGGAACATTGCTTGGGGATGTTGATCGGAAGCGAGATATTGGGGATGCACAGCTTGGGCAACCCGCCCACGGTCGAGGTGCTCGCAGCCACGTCCACGCAAGCCCCTCCGTAGCCGTTTGCGCAGACCTTGACCTTGCCGCCGGAGCCGACGCCGTAGCTCGCCCCGTTGGTCGAGACGGTGGCGGAGACCTGGCCGGTGACCGACGCGGAGACATTGAAGCTCGCGATCTTGGGGACCGACACGCTGGCGGAGACCGACGCATGGATGGATCCCGTACCGGTCAGCGTCACGCCGCTGCTGTTGAAGGCACCCGAGACCCCGATGCTGGTGAAGGCGGCGTTGATCTCCCCGGCGGCGACCACTCCCGAGGCCTGGCTGATGCTCACACCCAGGTGGGTGATGGGCGCGCCGCCCATCATCGAGGCGCCGGTGAGCTCGAGGTTGGCGTACGAGTCGCCCAGGTCGAGGGCGCCGCCGTGATACGAGACCTTGCCCCACGCCCGCGCCTGGCCAACGCTGAAGTAGTCATCGAGGTCGTATTCGAAGCCGAGGCCGCTCAGCGTGAGCAGGCCTCCAATGCCGTCGAAGTAGCCGAAGTCCGCGGTCTTGTCGAACTCATGAAAGTAGGTCACTTCGCCCACGGTGAGCTCTATGCCGGTGAAATCGGAGACGATGGGAATCCCCACGGTGGCCGTGCCATTGAACCCCAGGCGAACCGGGCCGGGTTTCGAGAGCGAGGTGCCGAGATCGACGACCGCGCTGCCGGTCACGTTGACATCGCGGATCGTGGCGCTGCCGCCGATGAACATCGCGCCGTCGAAGGTCGGTATCGAGCTTACCGGCAGGTCCTCGGCGTAGAGCGGATCGAAATGGAAGTCCCGGGCCGCCGAGATCCCGAAGCCCGCGCCCTCGATGCCCATGAACGAGTTGCCCGTCATGCTGCCGTAGACAGCGATGCCCGGAGCGGAGGGATCGAAGAGGATCTGCGCCTGGTTCTGGAGGTCGTCCACGATCGAGCTCATCACCGCGCCGCCGAAGCCGATCGACGGCAGGGCGCCCGACGGCACGAGATTGATGAAATAGCGATCCGGGGCGACCTGGAGGGGCAGTCCCTTGTCGTTGAAGTCAGACCCTTTGATGAGCGTGAAGTTGAGCGCGGCGCCGGCGACCTTGGTCACCATGCCCTCGAGCGCCCCGGGCCACGCCACGCCGCCGAGGTCCGGCATCGAGGCGAGGCTCCCCGTGACGTCGGTGATGTTCGAGGGATCGTGGCTCGCGGAGGTCAGCGTCAGCCAGCCGACCGGCAGGGGCAGGTTGACGGCGCCGCTGCACTGGATGTAGGCGGCTGCGTTCATCGGGACGTGGTAGGCGCCGTTGCTGTAGAGGGCCATTCCCTTCGCCACCTTGATCACGATGGGGGTGGGCGACAGCGGCTTATAGGTGAAGGTGTCCCACTGGCTCGGCACGATGGCGGGGCACATGCCGGCGCTGCACATGCCGAAGTCACATCGGGCGCCCGAAAGGCAGCAGGTTGCGCCCGGCGCGCCGCAGGGCACGTTCAACGTGACGTTCGGGCTCTGGGCCGACTTGCAGTTGTTGGCGACGTCGAAGCCCGCGGCAACGGGGCAATTGCTCTCGGAGACGCCCTGGTCGAAGGTGTTGAGCAGGTTGCCGTAGCCGTCGACGACGCGGACCTGGGTCGTGACGTTGCGAGCCTGGTTGGGGCCGGCGACCCAGTACTGGCTGCCTGAAGGCAGCGTCACGGAGGGATTGCTGAACTTGTACCAACTGATGCTGGCGCTGTCGACGTACGGCGCGCCTCCCGAGACGGCGGTAGCGTTGGGGATGGGTTCCCAGAGCCCCGTCGACGTATTGAAGATTTGCGGGATCATCGTCGCCGCGTTGCCGGTGTAGCCCTCGAACTCGACGGGCGTGGACTTCGTCGCCTGGGTCTGCCCGTTCCGCGGGTAATCGAGGCATCCGGCGGAGGAGAGCGCGACGAGGGCGAGGCCACCGAGGTTGCGCGTGAGCTGGGTCACCATGGGAAGCTCCTGGGTTGCGGTTTGAATCGGGGTTCGCGGCGGTAGACCCGGGCCGGCGCGGATGTGAATCCGGAATGTGAAAAGAGTCCGGGGGCGGTCAGGAACGCCTGTGTGCTCGCGCCGAGCTCGCCCTGGCGCGCCTCGGTTGTGCCGAACCAGAGCGCATCGGCGAAGGCGGGGGGGCGCGACCGGCGGCGGCCGCGCTCGTGCCCGCGCCCACTGCGGTGCCCGCGCCCGCACCCGGAGCACGGAGCTCGAAGACCAGTCTCGGTGCCGGCCTCAGGCCGGCGTACGCGCGCGCGGACTGGGCCGCGGCACTGGCCCGCATTCTCGGACGTTCATGCGCATACGAGGGAGCCCGGGCCGCGAGGGCTACGGCTGGACGTCGGGAAACTGGACGCCGCCTTGAAAGCACGTCGGCTCGCACATGGGCCCGTTAGGCTGATGCATATGCAGCTCTGCGGTGCTCTGGGCGTCCAGGAGCACGGCGCCGTCGTTCCCTCGCACCGTCGCGCTGACATCGTGCAAGGCTTCGTCGAACACACCCTGCGTGACATGCAGCATGAGGCGCAGATCGCCGTTCACTTCGGGCCAACAATCAAACTCCGAGCCACTTGGATCGAGCACGCAGCACGCCGTGCCCTCCTCGCTGTGAACGCACCCCTCGGCGCCCGGCGCCCCGAGCGCGATCTCGGCGGTCGTGGTCTGGCCATCCATGGAGACCTCGGCGGTGAGCGGCAAGGCGTTCGCGTGAAGCGCGAGCAGGTCACGGAACCTCACGAGCACGACATCGTCGCAGCCAACCAGGGTGCATGATGCCAACTCAGCTGGCGGCGTCGTTTCGGGGGCGTCATCGCTGCATCCCGCGAGGACCAGAGCGGCGAGAGCAATCGCGTGTGGCATTCGATGCATCGAGGGCTCCTGGTGCGTGAGTTCGGCGAGGCCGGGGGGGAGGCGGCCACAGGCAACCACGGCCTGAATGCCAAAGATGTACCAGCGACCGTAGCGACCTGGACCGATCGCGGTCTCGGCTCCTGTTCGTCACTGTATGACCACGACCTCGCTCGTGGCCTGGACGCGCTTGGCGGGTACCCACTCGATGGTCGCAAACTGATAATCTTTGCCGTACACGAACGTGATGCCGGGCATCGACACCTCGTAGACCCCGCCCGGCGAGAGCCCCGCGCCCGCGCGCACGGGCCGGCCGGTGGCGTCGGTCGCCGCGCCGATGTCGTAGCGAGCGACCGCGTTCCCCTTATCGTCCGAGAGGAGGAGCGTCTCCGGATAAACGACGTCGGTCATCTTCTCGTTGACCGCGATTTGGAGCAAATCCGTGGCGAGAGTGCAGGCGCCGCAAGGGTCGGTCGAGGGTTGCGGCGACACCGCGGGCAGGAGCGTGGCATTCGGGAGCTGCTCGAGCGGGCACCCGAAGCGGCCTCGAAAGCCCGCCGCGACCGTCCACAAGGTGGAGGCACAGCTCGGGGGGCGCACGGACGTGAGCAGCGTCGTGCCGTCGTAGGTGCCTGTCGCGAGCGCGCTCACGGCGGCCTTCTCCGTGGAGCCGAGGACGCCATTTCGGCCGAGCCCCGCGCCGATACGGATGCCCTGACAGCCCAGATTGGCGCCGCTCGCACCCGAGGCGGCTCCACAGAGTGAGATGCGTGCGACCTGTCCACAACCCGCGGCTCCACCCAGGCAGAAGTCGGCGGCCTTCGGCAGCAGCACCGCGGAGGACCGGAGTCGCTGCACGACCTCGACGGGGGAAAGCGTGCCTTTGTAGTGCCAGACGAGAGCGGCAGTCGCGGAAGCGACAGCGGCCGACACGGACGTCCCCGTGAACGGCCCGACCGTGACGGCCTTGGTGGCCTTTCCCGTCGTGGGCACCGCGAAGCTCGGCGCCGCGAGCTCCGGCTGGCCGAGCGGCCTCGCGTTGTGGATCGGCTGATCGCGGCCATCCACGCCTCCCACCGCGTAGACGAGCGCGCTGTTCGGCTTCGTGACGCAGGCGGGCGCCGCCTTCGGGGCCCGGCTCGTAGGCGCCGTCGTTGTATTCCTCATCCCAGCCGAGCGACAGATTCACGACCAGCTTCGCGTTCGGCTGCTCGGACTTCCACGCTCGCTCCGCCGCCACGATCGTCTTCGCGAGCCGGGCTTGAAAGCCGAAGTAGCCGCCTTGGACGTTGTTGCGGTCGCCCGGCGCCTCCAGGTTGAGCGCGAGCGCGCCTGTGACCCCGACGAGCTCATGGAGCGAGCTCGCTCGGATAGGAACGCAAGCGCTCCCCTCCATGCGCCCGATCGTGCTCTGCTCCAGGTACCAGGCCCAGAGCTCCTCCTCGGCGGCTTTGCTTGGCAGCAGCCGCGCACGTGGCGGTGGAAAAGACGACGATCGTCGATGAGGCGAGGAGCAGGGCGAGGAGGCAGACCAGGGTGACGCGACGTCGCATGAGCCCAGCGCGCTGTGCTCCTTCGCGCTCTCTCGGGTCGACGCAATGCCACTTTTGCATATCCGTGAAAAGCGCGCGGGAGGCCGCCCCGCACGTGCGCCGTGCGCCCGCACGCCCGCACGCCCGCGACGACGGCTTACGCACCTTCTGAACGAATGACGGCTCTCAGCTACCGGTCGCGCACGGTCGAGCTGCTGAGAAGTCATGTGATGTCGGAGACTTCGACGTCGCCATGGAGCCCCAACTCGCGCACGCCGCGCGGCGTCGTTCTCGGCGCGCTGCGTTGGCTCGGTTGCTGCTTGAGGCCTGATCGCTCGTCGTGCTCACGCGGAAACGCAAGCGCGCTCGCTCGGCTCATCTGCTCGAACGGAGTTAACCCCCATGCATTTTCGTACATCCTCCCGGTGCCCCGCTGGAAACCGAGGTCAACATGCCCAACACTGCCTGCCTGGCGCACATGCATGTGCTGCTGCGCGACGGTCACCTCAATCTCACGGTCAACTACCGTTCCCAGGACGCATGGATTGCCCCCGCCAATTCCCATGCCCTCTGGCGGTGGTTCCAGATGCTGGTCGACGACTACCGGAATCGTGGCGGGCGAGCCGAAGCGGGCGACATCACCGTCTTCGTCGACGCTGGACGCGGAGACGGAAGGCCATGAGCGTCGCGCCGCCGCTCCTCCGGCGCTGCGGGATCCCTATTCCCCGTGAAAAGCGCACCATCGAGAGCCGGGATGCGCGCCCCTGCGCCCGTCATGGTGCATCGCGCATGGGACCGAGACTCGATCTTACGATTGCTTAATCGCGAACGCTCGCCACGCGGGCCAGCGCTCGTGTAAAATGGCCGCCGTCCGGAGCTCAAGGGAAGGGCCCGTTCGGGGTCGAGAATTAACGCACGTGGTCCAGACAGAGGAGTCAGATCGTGCAACGATTGGTCTTCTTCGGCAAGGGCGGGATAGGCAAGTCGACGACCTCGTCGAACATAACAGCGACGCTCGCGGCGGCGGGGCAGCGCGTCCTCCACGTCGGCTGTGATCCGAAGCACGACTCCACGGTGTCATTGCTTCGCGGCAAGCTCATCGAGCCGGTCGTCGATCGCATCAAGAACATCGGCGGGGTCACCGCCGAGGACATCGTCACGCGATCGCACCTCGGCGTCGACTGCGTGGAGGCCGGCGGGCCGGAGGCCGGGGTGGGCTGCGGCGGCCGCGGCATCACGCGCATGCTCGAGATCTTCAAGGAGGCCAAGCTCCTCGCGCCGGGCCGCTACGACGCGGCCGTCTACGACGTCCTCGGCGACGTCGTGTGCGGCGGCTTCGCGGCGCCGCTGCGGACCGAGATCGGCGAGAAGGTCGTCATCGTCGCGTCGGAAGAGGTGATGGCCCTCTACGCCGCGAACAACATCGCGAAGGCGGTCGTCCATTACGCGTCGAACGGCATCTCGCTCGCTGGCATCATCATGAACGTCCGCGACGCAAACGAGGATCGCGGGCCGATGGAGCGCTTCGCGAAGCTCATCAACACCGAGATCCTGGGCTTCGTCCCGCGCGATCCGCTGGTGCGAGAGGCCGAGTACAGGCGCATGACCGTCGTCGAGTACGCGCCGGGCTCGAACATAGCGCGCGTGTTTCGCGAGCTCGGCGAGCGCATCCTCGCCATCGACGCGAAGGCGCTGCCCCTGCCGACGCCGCTCACCGACCCGCAGTTCTACGAGTACACGCGCTACAAGTTCCAGCCGCCGCCGGGCGGCCTCGGCGCCGTCGAGACCGCTCCCGACACCGCGGCACCTATCGAGGCTCCGAAGCTGACCCAGCTCCAGCCGAAGGCGGCTCCGCCCGCGGCCGTCCCCACGGTGAGCGCAGCCGAGCGCTTCACGCGCGATCTCAAGGCCGGCAGCCTCGCTGTCCGCCTCGGCAAGGTGAGGCCCGAAGAGGCCGTGCGCCGGCTGAAGACCCATTATCCCAAGGAGGCGGCGAGCCTGAGCTCGGCCGATCTGCTGTCATGAGCGATCTCTTTCCCGAGCTCGAAGGCGGCGCCTACGAGGGCGCCGACGCCCCTCCGCCCGCCGCGCCGCGCGTCCCCGCGAAGCTGCCCACGCAGAACCACGTGCGCACGGTCGTCATGGGCGACCGCAACACCATCCGCAAATTCCATCGAATCTTGAACCTCGGCGAGCTCTACAAGGATCGCGGCGGCGCCCGCGTCCACGCCGTGGAGCTGCACGAGGGCAAGCGCATCAAGATCGAGGTCGCCGTCTACGGGGTCATCCCCACGGTCCTGTTCCTCAGCTCGGAGATCATGCCCGAGCGCTACGCCCGCACGCGTCACATGGCATTGAACGTGCGGGGCAAGGTCGAGGGCTGGATGACGCCCATCCTCCGGCAGGTCGTCTTCCGGCTGCAGAACGTGACGTTCGCCGAGCTCGCGAAGCAGATCCACCACGACGACCTGCAGACGCCCCTCTCGCGCACGGGCTACGAGCGCGGCGACTCGTTCGTCTACAGCTACGGCGCCAGCGCCGCGTGGCGCAACTTCTTCGAGGGGCGCGAGATGTACCGCGGCGTGCCGCAGGGCCTCAGCGGCAACTTCGTTCAGGTGCACCACACCGAGATCGAGTGCCACTTCGCCGGGACGAACAGCGGCGACGGGGCGGTGAACTTCCTCAACTACGTCCGCACCGAGGAGGACACCTTCCGCCCGGCGCGCCGCGGCTCGACGACGCTGATGACCGATCTCACCGATCGCGACGTCATCAAGGGCGGCAATCACAAGCTCGACAAGGTGCTCGACTCGGTCGCCGACGGCGTCGAGAGGGGCAACATCGAGGCGGACGTCATCCTCGTGAAGTCGAGCTGCGTGCCAGTCGTCACGGGCGACGACATCGACGCTTCGCTCACGAAGCTGCGCGCGCGCCTGACCGCCGGCGCCGACCGCGCCCCCGGCGACAAGAAGAAGCGGGCCATTCCGGTCCTGAACCTGCGCAACGAGTCGGACCCGAACGCCGAGCTCATGCGCCTCGCGATGGAGAGCCCGTCGTTCTTCCAGGTGGCGAAGCGGCAGCGCGCCATCAACGTCGTCGGTCTGCCGCGCATTCGTGGCTTCCGCGAGGTGTTCGAGTGCCTCGAGGAGTGCGGGATCGAGGTCAATTGCTGGGCGTTGCCCGAGCTCGATCTCGACAGCTTCCGCGGCTTCATGGCCGCCGATCTCAACGTGCTCCACGACTGGGACTGGCAACCGGAGCGGCGGCGTCACATCATCGAGGCGACGAGGATCCGCGCGATCTCGCCGCCGGGCCCCTTCGGCATGGAGGGCGCGCGCGGCTGGCTCGCCGCCATCGCGGACGCGTTGGGCCGGCGCAAGGTGTTCGACGCCGTGTGGAGCCGGCGCTTCCGCGCCGTCGAGGACACCTGGGAGGAGAAGCGGCGCGAGGCGAGGAGCTACCGGCTCGGCTTCGTGCTCGGCGAGAACGGCGTGGCCAAGCTCGCCGATCCGGCGAAACTGATGGGCATACCGATGATACCGATGCTCCGTGAGATGGGCTTCGGCATCGACCTCCTGCTCTACGACACCGGGCCCTCCCCGCAGCCGAAGGAGGACGGGCTCAGGGTAAGCCACTTCTCGACGCCGGACGACCTGACGGACGCCTTGCGCGAGTCGCCGGCGGTCGCCATCTACTCCGAGCTCTACTTCGACCGCCGCCTCACGCGGACGGGGAAGAACATCTTCTCGAGCAACGATTTCGAGATGGGCATGAAGGGCGCGGTGAGCTCGGCGGCGCGCCTCTTGAAGCACTGCAAGCTGCCCTTCTTCAGGACCTACGCGAAGTACCTGGGGACTCCGTTCCTCGATCAGCCGGAGGCGCAGCGCCACGGGGCGAGCGCGCGAGAAGAGGTAACCCATGTCTCATGATTCAGCCGCGTCGGACCAGTACTCCGCGCCTTATCGGTTCCCGTACCAGATTGGCCTCTTCCTCGCCGCCAACGCCATCCCCGACGCGTACGCGCTCATCGACGGCCCGGACTGCGTGGTTCGCAAGTCGGAGTGGGTATTTGGCAAACACGACTGGAACTCCACGCTCATGGACGTGTGCGGTGTGCACCGCGTCGTCTCCACGCTGGTGAACGCGGAGCGCGTCATCAAGGACAAGGGCGAGGAGCTCGTGAGGCGCATCGTCACGGTGAGTGAGCGCGCGGACGCGGGCGCCGTGCTCATCTGCTCGATGCCGCACGTCACGATCATCGGCACCCAGTACGACAAGATCATCCGCGAGATGCAGCCTCACGTGAAGGCCCAGCTCCTCGAGGTGCCCAGCCGCTCGCTCGACGGCGACTGGCTCGAAGGCTACGCCGAGACCCTGAACGCCATCGCGGCGAACATCGATATCTCGGGCGGCTCGCCGGACCGGAAGAAGGTCGCCGTCATTGGCCACCTGATGGACCGCACCGAGCAGGACCACCAGGCGAACGTCGCCGAGCTCCGGCGCATGTTCGAGGCCATGGGCCTCGAGCTCGTGTCGGTGTGGCTCGACGGCGGGCGGTTCGAGACGCTCCGGCACGTCAAGGACGCGGGGACCATCGTCGCTTTCCCGCTCGGGAGGGCCGCCGCGCGCGCCGTCGCGGACAGGACGGGCGCCGAGGTGGTCGAGGTCGATCTGCCATTCGGCCTCGGCCGAACGCAGCGCATGCTCCGGCGCGTGGGGCGAAAGGCAGGCCGGCTCGCAGAGGCCGAGGCGCTGATCGATCGCGAGCTCGGCCGGCTCGTGCCGAGGCTCGAGTGGGTGCTCCGGCACGTGTTCGTCGGCAAGAAGATCGTCTTCTCCGGCGCGCCGGATCTGTTCGGCGGTCTCTTGCAGATCACGTCGGAGCTCGGCGTCGAGGTCGCTCACCTCGCGTCGCCGTCCGGCAAGAGGCATCTGAAGGAGGACCTCGAGACCGAGTTCGGCGATCTGCCTCCCATGCTGTTCGCGCCGACGCAGCGCTACCTCGAGCGGCAGCTCCGGCCGCTGCTCGACTCCGACGTGGACCTGGCGATCGGAGATACGCAGTTCTGCGACGCAGCGGCCTCGCGCGTCCCCGTCATGGAGTTCGGGTTCCCGTCGCACTTCCGGCACGCGCTGTCGGACAGGCCGCACCTCGGCTTCTCGGGGTGGATCTGCTTCGTCGACGAGATGGCCGAGGCGCTCTCGCGGGGCGCGCGTTCCATCAAGTTCATGAAGCGCGATCAGGGCCGGCGCAACGACGCGTCGATCCCGCTCTCGATGATCGCGCCCTTCCTCGACAAGCTGCAAGGAAATGAGAAAAAGGAGCACCTCGCGCAAGAGCTCAAGATGCTCGTCGAGCGCGCGCGAAACGGGACGTTGCAGCAGGAGGCGCCCGTGCACGAGTACGTGAGGGACGCGGAGGACGTCGAGCTCGATCCGGCAATTGTCCCCGACGAGCTTGCGGCGGAGTAGCGCGCTCCTCCGGGAGCCCTGGTGGCTCGGTACGGCCGGGCCGCCAGGCGCTTCCCCCCAAGCATCTTCGCCGCATGGAACCGGTGAAGTGTGCGCGGGTCTCACGCCACCCACGCGAGGTCAGTGCGCCTGCTCGTCCAGCACCGAAGTCGGTACAGCTATCCCCGCCCCGCCTCGCTCGGCCGGCGCACCGTGAGGCTGGGCCCGGCGACGCACGCGAAGGCGAAGATCGAGACCTACGGGCTCTACATCGAGCAAGACTGCCAGGATCGCTGGCAGTTAGATCGCCGAGGCGGCGGGGGCCATTGCAGCGAAAGCGCAGGCGCATCGACGCGCGCGGCTTCTGCGCGGGCTCCCACCGCGTCAAGGGCTCCGGCACGCGCCCCTCTGCGTCAGCGAGCGGGTGCTGGACTCCGGCGTGACGCGCGCGTTATCATGAGACGTGATTTCTCTCCCCACCGCTGCGAGGCTAGGGTTCGTCGCAGCTGCGGTGTTGTCGCTCGGCCTCGGAGCGTGTTCGAGCGACGAAGCGAAGAGCAGCACGCCCGCGCCGGCGCAGCCCTTCGAGCCCGAGCCGGTGCACCTCCGGCTGCTCCTCGCCCGCCAGTACCGCGCCTCGATCCGCGACCTCTTGGGCGACGCGGCGGCCCTCGCGGCGTCGCCCCCCGGCGACGTCGCGGTGAGCGGCTACTTCTCCGTCGGAGCGTCGCAAATCGCGCTCGGGGACAGCGCCATTGCCGATTACGAGGCTTCGGCGCGAGCCGTCGCTGCCGCGGCGTTCGGCGATGCGGGGCGCATCGATGCCCTCGCGGGCTGTACACCGGCGAGCGCGAGCGACGCCGATTGCGCACGAGAGCTCGTCACGAAGCTCGGCCGCATGGTGTTTCGGAGGCCGCTCGAAGACGCCGAGATCGACACCTACACCGCCGTCGCGACGGAGACCGCGACCCAGCTCGGCGATGCGTACGCAGGCGCCCAGGCGGCCGTCGCGGCGCTCCTCGAGTCGCCGAGCTTTCTCTACCGCGACGAGCTCGGCGAAGACGATGGCTCGGGCGCGCCCACGCGGACTCTCGGGCCTTACGAGCTCGCGACGCGCATGTCGTTCTTCCTGCTCGACGCGACGCCGCCCCCCGCGCTGCTCGACGAAGCCGCGTCGGGCGCGCTCGATACCGAAGACGGAACGCGAAAAGCCGCGCTCGAGCTGCTCGCGCTCCCCGAGGCGCGCGACGCCGTCGCGGCGCGGCTCTTCGAGCTGTTCCGGCTGGACGAGCTCGACACGCTCTCGAAGACCCCCGCGGTCTACCCGGCTTTTTCTGCCGACCTCGCCGCGTCGATGAAGACCGAAGCGCGGATGTTCATCGACGACATCGTGTGGGATCAAAACGCCGATTTTCGCGATCTTCTGACGTCGGACCACACCTTCGTCGACACCCGGCTCGCCGCGCTCTACGGCCTGCCCGCGGTGGAGGGCACCGGGTTCACCGAGGTCACGCTGCCGGCCGATCAGGATCGCGCGGGGCTCCTCGGCCTCTCGGGCCTCCTCGCCGTCTTCGCGCACCCCGACAGCACCTCGCCCACGCTGCGCGGCAAGATGGTCCGCGAGCGCCTCCTCTGCCAATCGATCCCGCCGCCGCCCCCGGGGGTCGTTACCGCGCTGCCTTCGGGCGCCACGGGCACGATGCGGCAGCGGCTCGAGTCCCATCGGAGCGTCGAGAGCTGCGCCGGATGCCACGCGCAGATGGATCCGGTGGGGCTCGCCATGGAGGGCTTCGACGGGATCGGCGCTCACCGCGACACCGAGAACGGTCTGCCGATCGACACGAGCGGCGATCTCTCGCCGTTCGGCGAGTTCACCGGCGTGCGCGAGCTCGGCCGATTGCTCCACGACCGCCCCGAGATCCCCGCGTGCGTCGTGCGCAACTTGTTCCGCGACGCCGTGGGACACCTCGAAGGGCCGGGCGAGGAGCCGGCGCTCGCCGACCTCACCACCTCGTTCACGCGGGGCGGCTACAAGCTCCGCGACCTGCTCGTCGACGTCGTCGCGAGCGAGGCGTTTCGCACCGTCGGAGTCGACCCATGACGACACGCAAGCTCGTCCTTCACCGCCGCGCTCTCTTGCGGGGCGTCCTCGGAGGCGTCGTCGTGGGGCTCGGCCTGCCGGTCCTCGAGGCGATGCTCGATCCGCACGGGACTCGCCTCGCGAGCGGCGACCCCATCCCCCGGCGGTTCATGACGTGGGTCATCGGAAACGGCGTGCGCCTCGACCGGTGGGTGCCCGCGACCGAGGGGGCCGATTACGAGCTGACCCCGGCGCTCGCGCCGCTCGCCGACGTTCGTGAGTATTGCTCGGTCGTCTCGGGCCTCGTGAACCCCGTCGGGCTGGTCGGGCCCTGCAGTCACCACAACGGATATGCAGGTGTCTTTTCGGGGTACCCCGATCTCGAGATTCCGCCTCAAGCAGGCTCGCTGCTCGCGACGAAGCTCGGTGGGCCCTCCATCGATCAGGTCGTCGCGGCCGCCATCGGCTCCGCGACGACGGTGAGCTCGGTTCAGGCGGCCGTCTCTCGCTTCGTCGTGAAGGAAGAGGGCCCGACTCTGCAGTTCTTGTCCCACAAGGGGCCTGACGAGCCGCTGCCGCCCGAGTACGAGCCCAAGGCGCTCTTCAATCAGCTCTTTGGAGGCTTCTCGCCGCCCGAAGACCCGACGGTCCCGCCGCGGCTGCGCATGGTCGACGCGGTGCGCGGCGACGCGAAGCGGCTCATGGCGCGCGTCGGCGCGGCGGACCGGCACCGCC
>JADMIO011281692.1_pt1 | contig 15380 bp, 14 predicted proteins | sample 8958161 | NCBI WGS metagenome assembly JADMIO01 (sample SAMN16585339, study PRJNA669376) | soil metagenome | isolation source: Crop rotation soil | place: USA: Cullars Rotation, Alabama | collected 2011
TCGACATCCTCAAAGCCGCCACAAGCAATGCCGCGCAGCTGCTCGGGGCCGGCAATCGAATCGGTAAAGTCGCGAAAGGGTATCAGGCCAGCCTTCTGGTTGTGGATGGGAATCCGCTTGAAGATATCCGCGGCACCCGCCGGATTTCGGATGTGTTTTTCAAAGGCGAACGGGTGAGACGGTCCACGTTGTTTGAGTCGAAGGAAGAGTAGAGTCTTCCGCCCTCTGGGAGCATTGCTGTCTAAGCTCCTCCTCGCACGCCTTCGGCGTGCGGTGGCCAGACACATGGTTGAAACGCTGGAAGCGTGCGAGGAATACCAGTGGGGGTGAGAGCTTGCGCTATTGACAAGAGTACATAGCACATATATTCTTTCATCCGGTTATACGGATGAAAGCTCCTGCAGTAGTCGATCACCTCACAGTTTTATCGGATGCGATCCGGGTTCGGATGCTCGCGGTGCTTGAAGGCCGTGAGCTGACGGTTTCCGAACTCTGTGACGTCGTGCAGTTGCCGCAATCCACGGTCAGCCGCCACCTGAAGACTCTGGCCGACGGCGACTGGGTCCTCTCCCGGCGCGATGGAACCCGCCGTCTGTATACGTTTCCGGTGGACGACGTCGAGGCTTCGGCCAAACGTCTCTGGCAAGTCGTGCATGAACAGGTCGCTTCTTCAGCGACATCGGCGCAGGATGACCGGCGATTGAAACAGGTTCTCGCGCGGCGCCGCACGCAATCGGAAGCATTCTTTTCATCCGCTGCGGGGCAGTGGGACAGACTGAGAGCAGAATTTTTCGGCGCGACGAGTCATCTTCGCGCAGTCGGAGCGCTGCTCGATCCCGATCTCGTCGTCGGCGATCTCGGATGCGGAACGGGGACGGTCAGCCAATGGTTGAGCCCGTTCAGCAAACGGATCATCGCCGTGGATGCTTCGAAAGAAATGCTCGACGCTGCGCGTGAAAATCTCGCGGGAACTAAGCAGGTCGAGCTTCGCCAGGGTTCACTGGAAAAACTTCCGATCGACGACGGCGAGCTGGATATCGCCTTGATGATGCTGGTGCTGCATCACCTGCCCGAGCCGAAACGCGTGCTGGCCGAAGCGGCGAGATCGCTGAAGGCGGGCGGACAATTGCTGATTCTCGACATGCTGCCGCACGAGCACGAGGAGTATCGCCAGACGATGGGCCATGTCTGGCTGGGTTTCAGTGAAAAGCAAATGACGCAGTGGCTGCACACCGCCGGCTTCAAAGCCGTGCGATGGTGCGTGCTGCCGCCTGAATCGAAAGCCAAAGGACCTTCTTTGTTCGTCGCGACTGCGCGGCGAGCGTAAACTGTTTATCTCGATATAAAACCAAAGGAGTATCGAATGTCCGCAACGATTGAAACGCACGTTTTTGAAGACGCTCGGAAGGCAGGCCGTGAGCCTTTCAAAGTGAAAAATCTGGCTGATGCCGAGTTCGGCCGCAAGGAAATCCGGCTGGCTGAGCAGGAAATGCCGGGCCTCATGGCAGTTCGCAAGCGCTATGCCGCGAAGAAGCCGCTGGCCGGGATGCAGATCATGGGCAGCCTGCATATGACCATTCAAACGGCCGTGCTCATCGAAACACTGGCCGAGCTTGGCGCCGACGTGCGCTGGGTATCGTGCAACATTTTCTCGACGCAGGATCACGCCGCTGCGGCGGTGGTCGTCGGCCGGCCCGAAACGGGCGGCACGCCTGAAAATCCGCGCGGCATCCCGGTCTTTGCCTGGAAAGGTGAGAGCCTCGAAGAATACTGGTGGTGCACTGCGGAAGCTCTGCGGTGGCCCGACAACACCGGCCCCGTGCAGATCGTGGACGACGGCGGCGACGCTACCTTGTTCGTTCACAAAGCTCTCGAATTCGAGACGGCAGGCAAGGTGCCCGCATTCAACGCAGCCAGCGATCCCGAGGAATGGGGCGTCATTCTTGACGTGCTTTCGCGCGAATTGAAGGCGCGGCCTGGCGTGTGGTCGAAGATCGCGAAGGGCATCAAAGGCGTTTCCGAAGAGACCACGACCGGAGTGCATCGCCTTTATCAGATGGAAGAGGGCGGCAAACTGTTGTTCCCGGCAATCAACGTGAACGATTCCGTGACCAAGAGCAAATTCGACAACATCTACGGCTGCCGCCACTCGCTGCCCGATGGTTTGATGCGCGCGACGGACGTCATGCTCGGCGGCAAAGTTGCCGTCGTGCTCGGATTCGGTGAAGTCGGCAAGGGCTGCGCTCAGGCACTGCGCGGACAGGGCTGCCGCGTTGTCGTCACGGAAATTGATCCGATCTGCGCTCTGCAGGCAGCGATGGAAGGGTATGAAGTGAAGCCCGTTGAAGATGTCATTTCAACGGCGGACATCTTCATCACGACGACCGGCAACAAGGACGTCATCACGACCGCGCACATGTCGAAGATGAAGGACAAGGCGATCGTCGGCAACATCGGCCACTTCGACAATGAAATCGATATGGCGGGACTGAAGAAGGTTTCCGGCATCGAGCGCATCAACATCAAACCGCAGTATGACGAGTGGAAGTTCCCCGATGGTCACAGCGTGATGATCCTTGCAGAAGGACGCCTGCTGAACCTTGGTTGCGCGACCGGTCACCCCAGCTTCGTGATGTCCGCGTCGTTCACGAATCAGGTTCTCGCGCAGCTCGATCTCAAGGAAAACGGAAGCAAGTACGAGAAGAAGGTCTACATGCTGCCCAAGAAACTCGATGAAGAGGTCGCGCGACTTCACCTCGAGCACCTGGGAGTGAAGCTGACGAAGCTCACGCCGGAACAGGCCGCTTACATCGGTGTGCCTGCGGAAGGGCCGTACAAAGCGTCGCACTACCGCTACTAAGAAATCGGCCACAAAAAAGCAAATTCGGGACGGAGGAAAAATTCTTGAACTGCAGAATTTTTCCTCCGTCCCGAATTTGCTTTTTGTGGCTACTATTTCCCAAACCGGTCCAGGACATGATCCTTAATCCACTTCTCGTCCCACCACTCCGTCGGATTCACCGGCACGCCTTGCAAAAACATTCCGAAGTGGAGATGGTCGCCGGCCGCGAGGCCTGTGGCGCCGCTTTTTCCGAGCGCGTCTTTCTTTTTCACCATCTGCCCCGGCTTCACGCCGATCTCACTCATGTGCCCATACAGTGAGAGCAAGCCCGCGCCATGATCGATGATGACAGCGTTTCCGTAGATACCGAAGTAGTCCGCGAGGACGACTTTGCCGTCATTGCCCGCTTCGATCGGATAGTGCTGCACCACCGACAAATCGAATCCGACATGATCCTGCTGGTCCACCGGCGTGCCCTGATATACATAGGTCCGCCGATCCGCGAAAGACGCCTCGACCTTTGAATTGCTCAGTTGGAGAAATGCGCCGTTCCACAGGAATTGTCCAGGTGACTGTGCCGCCAGCTTGGCGATTGTTTCGTGATTCTTCTTCCTCAGATTGCTGTTGATCTCGACGAAGGTCTTCACCGGATCGCCTTGATCTTTGACTTCGGGAGAGTGGCTGGAAATTTCGGGAACAACCTTTTGCACGAAGCTGTCTTCCAGCGGCAGATCGCGGCTGCGGAAATTTTTCGGAAACACCTTGTGCCAGAAATCGGCGCTGACTTCATTGCCCGCGGCATCGCGCGCGATGACTTTCATCGGCGAATCGGCCGGCCAGTCATACTCCAGAGCGAACAGCGCGAAGTGCAGATTCTTGTCGGACGCTCCGTTCACAGGAAAGCCCGGAAAAAAGTGTGAACCGACCTGAACACCGGACGTTTCCGCATTTTCAGAGACGCGGTAGACGACACACTCCGAACCGCCCTGATTGATGTAGTGCTGTCCTTCGAGGACTTCCAACCGCGGCGGCGTCAGGTGAAAGGCGAAATCCTTGGCCGCATCGGTATGATTGCCGCGAAACAGATTTCGCAGCGCGTCGTCGGTGGCGCTGATTTGCAAGGACGCGGGACCATCCTGGATCTGCTTGCCATTGAGCGATTGGCCGAGGTCATAGGTTTTGGACTTCTCGCGGTTCAGGCTTTCGTCGACAAGCACAACGTCCTGGTCCTTCTGCTTCATCCGGATTGCGACATGCTTCAGTCCGATACCGGCATCGCTGACCGTGACTTTCAATGCTGGATTCCGCCCGAGCGCTTTGAAATCCCGGTCGAATGCGACTTGGGGCGCCTGGCCTTCCCATCGTTTATAAGTGAGGGCCACACCCAAGGCGATGAGCACAACGATGACGATGAGAAGAAGAGCCGGCGCGATGTTCCGCCGCGGACGGCTAAAACTTCCATAACTGGCATAGTTTCGGTTCATCTAAAAAGTGTATCTCTAAACCACATTTGCGGGAATTCGTGCAATCCATCGCCGGTTGCGAAATGATTATGAAATAGCGCTCTTGCGATCAACGGAGGCTTCGATGCTTCACAGTTTTTTCCTTCTGGCGACTTTGCTGGCTGCGCAGGTGGATACGACATTCACGGTCGAATACGGGGGCAAGAAGTACGAGTTTCGCGTTCCCGGTCAAGATCTTCAGAAGACGCCGGCGTGGGCGCCGTCGCAGGAGAATCCACCGTTGTCGGCGCGGCGGGCAATCGATATTGCAACCAGGAAACTCGCTACCTTGTTACCGAACGGCAAGGACTGGCGGCTTTATGCCGTGACGCTGCGACCCCTCGAGAACCGGTGGTTTTACCTGGTCGAGTTCCTCGAACCCCTGCGCAACGACGGGGCAGGACAGCAGTTGTCGGCGGGGTTCCAGATTGTCGTGCTGATGGACGGGACCGCGGTCACGCCTAAAGTCACGCCCTGATCCAAACGCCGATTCAAGCAGCCCACTACCCCGGCGCATTTGTTGTTTACACCGCCCGGACACTATTCTAGATTCCCCTCAATCCATCAGGAGGCTATACTAGCGCCCATTCCAGCGTGTGGAGTGGGGTTGGAAGCCATGAATATGAAACAAGGAATGTCCCTCCGGCACCTTCGAATGTTGGGTTTTACCACGTTCGAATTGATGATTGTCGTCGCGATCGGGTTGATCATCATGGTGGTCGGTTTACCGTCCATCAGCAAGACTCAAGCTCTCTATCGCGCCTCGGGCGATGGGCGATCAATCGCCGAGACTTTGACGCTGGCAAAGATGCGGGCCGGCGCGAACTTCACGAAAGAACGCGTCGTGTTCAACACGGCGGACAGCACCTTTCAGCTCGAAAAATACAACAAGACGACCGGCAATTTTGAAATCGACGGCGGTGTGAAGAATCTGAGCACGGGAGTCGCGTATGGATACGGGTCTATCGGTAATCCCGCAGGAAGCCAGACAACCATTACCCAGACTCCGATCATCACATTTAATTCGCGTGGTATTCCTGTCGATAACAGCAATCAGCCCACTGCCGACTACGCCGTCTACTTCAATAATTCCGCCGGATATTACGCCGTCAGTGTTGCGTTGAGTGGACGTATCCAGGTTTGGAAGAACACGCCCGCCGGTTGGACTACTCAATGAACACGACGCAAAGGCACACGCGTCCCGGAAACGGATTCAGCCTCATCGAGGTGATGATCGCGATGACGATTCTGCTCGTCTCGCTGGGCGCTCTGTTCGCGATGTTCACGGTTTCTGTAGGCCAGAATGCAAACCTCGGAGAGGCGGGTACGCGGGTCACGGAATACGCGCAGGACAAGATGGAGCAACTGCTGGCTCTGGACTTCGATAATGCCGCTGCGAATACGGCCTCGCCGAATTATCCGACTCCGGGATTGGGCGGCACCGGTTTGGGTGGGGTCATGGCCCCGAACACAACGAAGGGAGGAACGACAGTCGGATCTCCGGTGGCGGGATATCGCGACTATCTGACAGACGCGGGCAAGCTGCAGGTGGCTGCTGCGGGTGCGTTTTATATCCGGCAATGGAGCATTACTCAGAATGCAACCGGGAATATGAAAACGATCACCGTGATGGTCCGGGCTTTGAAGCCTCTCGGCCCTGGCGCTGCGCCTTCGACGATCCTCATTTGCTACAAATCCAAGACCACATGAAACGCGAGAGCCTCAAAAGACGAGATGCCGGATTTTCGCTGCTGGAAATGATGATCAGCATCCTCATCCTGCTCATCGTCTCGGGCACCGCTTTTCAGGCGTTGAGCTACTACCAGAAGAATTATCTCTCGACCCAAATCCGGGTCGATATGCACAGCTCGGTACGCGCCGCGATCGAACTGCTGAGTCAGGAGATTGGACAGGCGGGTCTTCTCACCTTCAAGCCGCGGACGCTGAATGCCGATATCACAGGTGGTTCGAGCCCTCAAAGTGTAGCGCTGAGCGACCTGTCCGATATATTCGCTCAGGAAAAACTGCTGATCGATGCCGGCGATTTGCAGGAACTCGTGACAGTCACCGCCGTCAATGCTTCAACGATCACCGGGATCTTCTCGAAGAATCATGCGTCGGGCGCGCCGGTGACGGCGGCGGGTGTGTTCCCGCATGGAATTCTGACGGACACCGATGGGCCCCAGCTTCAGCTCTTCGGGGACCTCTATGGCGACGGCACTCTGGTATTCGCGCAGTACGATTGCAATTTCGCAACGGGGACGTTCTCGCGATCGGTTACGCCTGTCTCGGCAGCCTCAATCAATCCGTCTCAGGTGCTTGTTTCGAACGTGACGCAGAATCCGCCCGAAGCGGGACCTCCGGCTCTCCCCATGGGACTACCCTGTTTTCGATTCACCAAGAAAATCATCAGTGGATTTTCTTTCGTGACCGGTGTTGCTATCACGCTCAGCGTCCGGACGGCGCAAAAGGATCCTCAAACGAATAACTATGTGACGATGACGAAATCGTTCCTGAACATCTCGCCGCGCAATGTGCTGACCGGGCTGGACGACGCGCAGAACGCCATCATCACTCGTTTGCAGACGACACCGTTGAATCTGCCGCTGCATTGATGGAGAGCAAGATGTCGAGAAACGAACGAGGCGTCGCGATCATCATCGCACTTCTGACCATACTCATCCTCTCCACGCTCGGTGCGGCGATCATGTTTTCGACTCAAGCCGAGATCACGACGACCTACAACTACAAGCGTCTGACGCAAGCACGATATGCCGCCGAGGCCGGCGCGCAGAATACGGTCAACTGGCTCATCTACAACTACACCGTTCCAAGCAGCTTCGGCAGCTTCGATACGACGAAGTCGCCGGTGCAATACATGTCGAGCCCTGTGGTTCTTTCCGCGATGAACGGTGTGGCACCCAACTATCCGGACAGTGCCGTGCAAGTCGCGTTCAACAGTGCCTTGCTGGATCAGCCGGTTTCCGGCATGGATGTGGGTGTCAGTTACGCCACGACGGCGACACTGCAATCCATGCGCGTCGTCACGCCGTTTGGCGGATCGGGGCTGGTACCGCTGCAGTCGTGGTTGATCAAGTCCCAAGCGACACTCGCGGGTTCGACCGCCCAGGTCGAAGTCACGACGACAATCGAAAAATTCGGAAGTCCGGTTTTTTCGTATGCCATCTTCGGCACGTCCACTACTTGCGGTGCGGTCTCCTTTGCAGGTAACTCCAGCACGGACAGTTTTGACTCGACTCAAGGCACCTACTCGGCGACTCACCAGAACACGCTGGGCAACATCGGCACTAACGGAAATATCGATCTGGCTGGAGCGATGACGATCATCCACGGCTCCGGTTCGTCCCCATTCTCGACGGTCGGCACTTGCGCAGCGTCGTTGACCGGGTTGAGCACTAGCGGTGGAGCTACGCTTGGCGCGGGTCTGGTGACGCTTTCGTCTTCGGTCTCTTACACAGCTCCGGCTGCGCCTACTCCCACGTCGCTGACGACGACGCAGACCACGGCCGGCAGCTGCGGCACGATTGTCGGCTGCACGACGCTGGCGGGACCCAACAACATTGCCTTTGCTCCCGGTCAATACGGAGATGTGCACATTAACGGAGGCAGTGTGCATCTCAGCCAGGGGCTATATAGCATCAACAGCCTCGCTGTTGCGGGCATGAGTACGATCATCGTGGATTCGGGCCCCGTTGTTCTGAATTTCGTCGGCACAGGAATTACAGGGCCGACCAAGGTTGTCGATTTCGCTGGCGGTTCCGTTTCGAATCCGACGGGCAAGGCGAACAACTTTCAGATTCTTTATGCGGGCAGCCAACCGGTAGCGCTCTCTGGGGGGACAAACAGTTACGTTGTTGCATACGCGCCGAATGCCCCGGTGACCCTCTCGGGTGGAGCGGATTGGTTCGGCGCCATCGTCGGAAACACGGTCGCTATTAGCGGCGGAACGGCAGTCCACTATGACCGGAGCCTGGCGAGCAACCTTGCGATTGTGGGTAATTATCACGCGACCTCGTTCGGCTGGAGCAAATACTAGCGATTTATCTTACGGATAGCTGTCGGAATTCTTTACATATCGGATTGAGGCACAAGCTGTTCATTTCGCTAGCACGACCGTGAGTTTTACGGGTTCTGCTGTCGCTGTTCCTTACACGTCCTTTAGCTCAAAATCAGTCAAATCGCTGACCAGCGTGCGCTTAGTCACCGAAAACTAAGGCATGAAACGTGCATCCCGCACACTCACGCGAGGTCTATATTCAGGGGAATCCTCGTGAGCAAGGAGTGTTGATTATGCGCTTAGTGCGAACGATTCTGCCGGCCTTGGCGTTGATGGCGCTCGTAGGCTTCAGCGCGTCGGCAGCACCGATCACTTTTATCCATTCAGGGACGAGTGGAACTGGTTTTTTGTATTTCGTTCCCTTCACGGGGGCGACTGACGATTTCGTGGCCGAGTTTTACGGCATCAATTTCACGATTACTGCGGAGGGTGATACCAGTACGAAGGGACTTTGCATCGAGGATCCTTTGAACTGCAGTTTCATCGGTCATACGTCCGCGAAGATTGAGATCAGCGACGTGAGGAAGTACGACGATCCCTTCGATCCGAGCAGCCCGTTCGTTGATCTCGGACCCGCAACATTTCAATTCGACACGCCCACTCGAACTTTCAGGAACAATTTAAACGATACGGTTGGATTTTCCAGAGCCGATGTGAACGGCATCGATCTATATGATGGCCCTCCGTTCGGGACCGACTGGGATATGACGACTTCGTTTGGTCCGGTTTCGGGTGTAACCGATCTTGTGGACTGGGCCACGCTACCGGTGATGGTCACAAAGTTATCCGGAAGTGCGGATCTTCCCGACGGATCGATCGGTTTGTTCTTCAACACCGAGACGATCACCGGATCGTTCCAGGCCATCGTGGCAACACCGCCCCCGGTTCCCGAACCGGGTTCGCTCGTTTTGTTGAGCGTTGGCTTGGCCGGTCTGTTTTCGATTCGCCGCAAGAAGGGCAGCGCCGAGTAAAATCGTTAGACAAAGAAAAAGGCCGCACCAATTTTGGTGCGGCCTTTTTTTATTCTGAGTCTTCCAGTCGATCAGCGAGATTTCCAGGAGCCGCCGGCGCCCACGGGCTTTCCTAAAACATGAAGCCACGTGCCCACCACCGTCGACGACGGACGTACGTTCGGCTTCGATGCCGATCCCTGATTCCATCCCGATACGGGCTTCCACGCTTTCGCAAAAGCCATCGCCTTGTCGCACGCCGCATTAATCTCCGCCGCACGCGAATTGTAGAGTTCTTTCTGTTTGACAGAAGTGGCAGTATCGGGATGCCACGTCTTGATCAATGATCTGCGCGTATCCTGAATAAGGTCGGCGTCCGTTGTCGGTTGGATTTCCAAAACTTCCCAGCAACTCCTCATGTTCGCTCCAAGCACTCGCAACCCGTGTGTTTTGTACACACAGCGACCCCGCGGCCTGTTTGCCCGGCGGCGTCTTGACTACCTTATCGGCCGTTTGGAGCGAACCTTTATGGGAGCTGGCTGAAACTGGAATTTAATGCAGAAACTTCAATAGGGCTTTGTGGAACAGATCAGGCGCCTCGAAATGCGGGACATGTCCCAGGCCAGGCAGCAGCACGAGTTCGCATTTCGGAATCGTGTCGCACGCCTTCTTTGCGAGTTGAGCGAAGTTCGCACTGGCGCCATCTTTTTCGCCGCCGAGTTCCAACGTCGTGGCTTTGATATGAGGCCAGTCATAAACAACGGGATCTTCGTACACCATCTGCTGAGCCAGTGCCCGGACCATTGCCGCTTGCGGCCAATTGCCGCTGAGCGACCAGCCGTACTGAACCTTCACATAGCGTTCGTACTCGGGTTTCATTCCGCCCGGGAAGTAACGGGCGAGGCCCTGATACACAGCGTCGTAAGTCTGGTTGAGGAGATTCTTGTAAGTTGCATCGATGTCGGCAGGAGGCCGCTCGAGGCGTTGGTCGGTGAGTCCGATCTGATTGTAGAGGACAAGCTTCTCGGTTACGTCCGGGTACAAGAGCGCAAACCGCGTCGCGACCATGCCGCCCATCGAGTGGCCGACGATCATCGCCTTCTGGACGCTGAGCGTCTCGAGAAGTTTCCGCGTGTTTGCCGCCATGTCGGAGACCGTATAAGGAATGACGGCTTTCGTCGAGCGTCCGAAACCAACCTGATCCGGAACAATCACGCGAAAGCCGTCCTTGGTCAGCACATCGATCGTGCCCTTCCAATACTCGCCGTAGAAATTCATGCCGTGAAGAAGCACAACCGTCCGGCCATTCGCCCGACCCGCGGCCGGCACGTCCATGTACGACATTCGCACGTCGTGGCCATAGAGTGTCAGCGGCATGTAGTGCGAGGGATAGGGGTAAGCGACATCTTCGAGCGTGATGCTCATCGGTTTCACGTCGGGAGGCGCCTGAACCGTGGTTCGCTGCTGCGCTATCGAAGCACTCACTGCAAGAGTGAAGCACCCAACAAAGCAAGCAAAACGTGTCAGCATTTGATCCTCCCGAGTCGGCCAAATTAAACCATCCGCGCAATCCGCGTTTAGAAGTTCAGGCGAAGCACCGCCTTGAACTGGCGAATCTGATCGCCTTTGGATTGAATGTAGCCGAAAGGCATCGTACTCGTGTTGATGTTCAGATTCGGAGCGTTCGGCACAGGATGATTCAAGACGTTGATCGCAGTGAACTGCGCGTTCCCGGCTGCGGGTTTTGCAAAACGATCTGGCCGCTCTTCGCATCCGTAACGGCCTGGAGCGTGCACAACGACCTCAGATCCACTGCAACTGCGCCGCCCTGCGGATCCTTCACCTGACCGAACTCCGTGCCGAAGTAATTTCCTGCAACGCCGTTCCACTGGACCTTGCCGAAGTCTTTCACCGGGAATGGTCCAACGCATCGGGCGCCGGAATTGACGGTAAATTGACGAAAATTGGGTGGATTTATACACGCTGGGGTCTATTTGCGGCGTGATGAACGGACACAGAGACACAAAGGCACAGAGGGCACCAAGAAAGCCGGCAAACGAGAATCATTCGATGCCGGTTTTCTTGGTGCCTCGCGTTACTCTTCAACTCGACGGCGACGCGCCAATACCAGCAGACCGATCGCGCTGCAAATCGTCAGCGAGACCGCGCTCGGTTCGGGAGCGGAAGTTATGACGCCGAACAGGCCGTGATCTTCGATGTTGTCAGGACCGGCGATGCCCGCAGTGAAGAACAACGAAGTCTTAGGACCCGCATTGGCTCCGTTCCCGAAGCCCAAGCCCCAAAGTCCTTCGATCGTGATGGGGCTGCCGAATTGCGTCAAAGTGCCGAGGTACGTGTTCGGTGCATTCGGATCAAATGCGTTGATCGTGCCGTCTCCAAAATTTCCGATCAACAACGCGTTGCTGAAGATGCCGAAGTTCGACGGCGCGATGGCAAGGCCCCACGGCGAGTTCAGCACTCCATTTGAAACCAGACGCTCCTGAAGGACGCCGGCCGTATCGAACACGTCAACAAAACCTAAACCCGGTCCCGCCACATCGTCTTCCTTATCCGCGTCCTGCATGGCATAGGTGACATAGAGTTTGCCGCCGAGATTCTGGATGTTGAACGGCGCAAATCCTGCCGGGAGGTTCGGGTCAGTAAAGCCGCCGGGTATATTGACTGAGCCAAAGTTACCATCAAAAACGTCGATCTTGCCGCCGTGGAAATCCGCTGCATACAGAAAATCGTTCGACCCCACGGAGCCGATGGCAATACCTTTGTAGATAGCCTCGCTTGGAGAATTGTCCACCTCGGTGACCGCGGTAGTGCCTTGAGCACCATTCCACGCCGCGATGGTCCCGTCTTCAGTTGCAAAGATGAACAATGCCTTCGAGACGCCGCCGATCTTGAACGAAGGCGTCGCGTTGAACACTTGGCCCGTTGGTGCGGACGGTGACGGCGGTATCGTCACCACCAACGCTTGGGGCGTGCCGGTGTTCCCGTTGTAGAGCGTGCTCAGGCCGGTGCCATTGTCGGAAACCCACCACGGACTGCCCGTTGAGGAGGACATTCCCCAGGGATTCACAAGGTGCGGATCCGTGAAATTGGCCATGCCTGGAAGATCCGAGACGAGGTTGTGTTGAATATAGTTGACGCCGCTGGCGAACACCGGCAATGCCGAAAAGCCCAGCGACAAAACAATCGCAACACTTAGTGAAATACGGAATCTGGAAGTCATGTAGATGGTTCCTTTCCTCCGAAACGAAGCGTTATGGCAGAGCGGGTAGGTGGGGCTTTTGCCCGAAGTTTGAAATTCCCACGAACCCGGCGTGATCGAAGCAACCGAACGTGTTCGCTGAGAGCTCAGTCGTGAAGTCTTGAGCTAAAGTATGGCTACGCAGTTGTAGTGAAGTCAAGTTAAGGGAGTGTAAAGAACTTGTGACTTAACGGCTCGGCCAGACGTCAGATCGTTGCCGGAAAGCCGTGCGACTTGAGATACGAGACGGTCAGATCGCGAAGCATCTTGCCGGAACGGCGGCTTCCGATACGGCCAATTTTGTCGTTGGGGTCGCCGGCGATGAATGACGTCGTCGCGACGGTATATGTTTTGGCGGTGTCCGGAGTGATGCCTTGCTCGCGCAGCTTTGTGACGAGTGCCGTGTTCAGATTCGAGCCGCGGACTTCGACGACTTCCGACTGTTCCTGCCAGCTCTCCAGACTGTAAATGTCGCCAGAACGAATCACTCCCTTGCGTAGCCGGCCGGCCACGCTGCTTTCATCGTAATAGCTGAGGTCCGCGCCGGTTTCGCCGCGCAACGCCGCTTCGAAAAGATTTTTGACACCGGCGCGTTCGAGCCATTCCGGATTCGTCCCCAGCGATTCACCGACAGACAGCGGCGAGTCGCCATCCATCGCGACACTGATAAACGCATGGACGTGCGGATAACCGCGGAAGTACAAGACCGCCGCCGGACCTTCCAGACGAAACACCTGCGCCTCCGGGATCTCGCCATCCTCGCCGTGCTGGTAGTAACTCACGTGGAGCGCATCGAGCCCACCGTTGGCCTCGAGACATTCGCGAGCGTATTTCACATCTTCCGCGCGATACGTGGAGAGGATGCTGTCGACCAGATCGCGTGCCATGATCTTGCTGTCGGGTTTGAGCTCGGAGACGGGAAGGCCCGGAAAAATACCATGAGGGCCTTGCAATTCAATTTGCGTTTGTACTGGAGCTTCTTCCAGAACGGCGTGCTTCCATCGGCCGGAATCGAGACTGTGCAGAAGCCGCTGCGCGATGAGGAACTGATCACGATAGATATTTCCCGGCAATCCGGCTCGTCCATCACCGCGCTGGTCGCCATAAACCTGCGGACCGCCGAATGCCGCACCCTCGCGACTCTTTCCGCCGAGACGAAGGTTCAGATGCACGCCGGTCAAAATGATCTGATACGCCGAAGACGTCGGATCGCCGCAGATGAGGGCGCGCATCGATTGAACTCCCGTCCAGCGCGTGAGGTCCTCTTCCGGAATTCGCGCGCGGCCCGTTTCGGAAACGCCCGCATATAAAAGATCGGTCAGAATCTGCCGCTGTTGCCGCGTGAATCCACCGAAAACCTTCTGGCCGCCGCCCCAAACACCCCGATTGTGATATTGCCGCAGAGGATGATCGTAGGAGACGCAGGTTTCCGCGCGTTGCTCATCATTCAAACTCACATACAGACGACGCGCCAGCACATCCACGGAATCGAGTACACGGCTCGGTGAAGGCGGCAGCACAGCATAACCGCCATAGAACCCCGCGCCGGCAGCCGCCGCAAGACCTGCGCCCAACTTGATGGCTTTGCGTCGATTCATGGAGGAGCCAGTTTAGCAAATCGAGGAAGCCCAAGGCGATGAAGCTCTTTAACTTCGGAGATCGCAGCCGGCCGCCCGACTCTACGAATTTCCGCGCTACAGAAACTTCGCTAAAAACGCCGCGTCATCTCGCTTCTCTAAATAGGAGGTAAGGATGAAAACGCAGTTTCTTCAACGCGCGGCCTTGACGCTCGCGCTGATCTTGACGATGACTTTCCTGGCGAATCCGGCAGCTGCACAACAACCGCCGGGTGGGGTCAAGGCGTGGGGTTTGAATTCGAGCGGCCAGCTCGGTGACGAGCTTACAGACGACAGCTCGACTCCGCAGCGCAGTTGGAATGCATCTTCTGTTACCGGTATCGCGGCAGGCGGCTATCACAGCCTGGCCGTGAAATCGGATGGGACGCTGTTGGCTTGGGGTGACAACTCGGAAGGCAACCTCGGTAACGGCACATCGATCAGCAGCCCGAACGTGGCGCCGGTCCCGGGTTTTTCGGGGGGTATCGCTGTCGCGGCAGCGCGACACAGTTTGGCGCTAAAGAGTAATGGGACCGTATGGGCTTGGGGCAACAATTCAGACGGCCAACTGGGAGACGGGACGCACACCAACCGCACGATACCGCAACAGGTACTGGGTTTGTCGGGCATCATTGCCATTGCCGCAGGCGATACGCATTCGCTCGCGGTCGAACAGTACTCGTGTCCGGTTACGTCCCCTGCGACTGCCGAACCTGAGAGCAAAGAGAGCGCAATTCTGCCGGGCCCGATCATTATCTTCCCGACGTGCACCAGAGTATGGGCCTGGGGCGGCGGCACATGGGGCCAATTGGGCAATGGCGCGAATTCCGACAGCAACACCCCGGTTCTGGTCTCCGGACTGTCCAATGTCGTCGCTGTCGCCGCAGGTCACCTGCACAGCCTCGCCTTGAAATCGGACGGCACCGTGTGGGCCTGGGGATACAACGAATTCGGGCAACTCGGTAATGGCACCATCACCGATCGCAACACGCCGGTCCAGGTAATGGGACTTTCCGGCGTCAAGGCCATCTCGGCGGGCGGACTTCACAGTGTGGCGTTGAAGGCGGACGGCACTGTGGCCGCGTGGGGCGCGAATGGACTCGGCCAACTCGGAAACGGCTTCTACACGGACA
>JADMIO010803727.1_pt1 | contig 15379 bp, 16 predicted proteins | sample 8958161 | NCBI WGS metagenome assembly JADMIO01 (sample SAMN16585339, study PRJNA669376) | soil metagenome | isolation source: Crop rotation soil | place: USA: Cullars Rotation, Alabama | collected 2011
AGGAAGAGGATGAACGTTCTTCTTCTTGTGATAAGGAAGAGGATGAACGTTCTTCCTCTTGTGATAAGGAAGAGGTCAAGAGTGATGCGACTCACAAGAAAGAAACAGAATCAAATGTTGATGAAATAGAATTAGATCTTGATGAATAGGGAATTAGATGTTGTTGCTATGTCAATTGGTGTATTATAATAAATCCACCGCATTTTGACCAAATATTTTCTGGCGGACTTCCTCTGTTATTACACTATCATCAATGGGAATTGAGTCAATTGTATGGCCAGGTGAAATACCTGGAGCACTACCTGTAACCTCACCTAAAGGAAATGGGTAATCAGTGCCAAATACTACTCGATCTGCTCCCATTTTCTGTACAAGAAAACGTAATGCATCTGGATCATGGGTAATAGAGTCACACCAGATATTCCCAATATATTCTTTGGGTGACTTACTACTAGCTGTTGCGCATAGATCCGGACGACAATTATACCCATGTTCGATTCGACCTAAAATATAAGGTAAACTACCTGCACCATGTGCTAATATTATACGTAATTTGGGATGTCTCTCTAATACACCTCCAAGCATCAGAGCTATTGCTGCACAAGTCGTTTCGTAGGGCATTCCAGCTAGCCATGATATCCAATGTTTTTCATTGCGCTGTCCAGAAGGCATATCCCAAGGATGAATTAAAACAAGACAGTTGGATTTTTCTGCTGCCTCCCAAAATAGCTCAAATTCAGAGGCATCCAAATTCAGTTCGTTTACATGAGACCCTATTTGAATTCCCACTAAATGCAGTTCCTGTAGACATCTATTCATTTCAATAATAGCTAATGAAGGGTCCTGCATAGGTACAGTACCTAAACCTATAAAATTATTAGGATGTTCATGACATATTCTGGCTATATCGTCATTTAGAAATCTAGCCAATTCGGCACAGTCAGCAGGTTTAGCCCAATAAGCGAACATAACTGGAACAGTACATAGCACTTGAACATCAATACCATCTCTCTCCATATCTTTTAAACGGACATTAACATCCCAGGTATTTGGTTCAACTTCTCGAAAAAATTTAGGACCTTTCATCATACGAGCATTACCGGGTGTGAGTATTTTAGTTATACCATTTTCAATATATGATGGTTCTGTATCTAAGGAGATAAAGCCATCATAACCAAACTTTTCAGTCCAATTGGGAAATTTATCTGGTGATGGCAATATATGAGTATGAAAGTCAATTCTGAAATCTGGAGGTGGAGGTGGTGCTTTGATCATATGATTATATCTAATCAAATAATGTTCAAAATATCTACATTTAAAATTGGCCTATATATTATAATGGCAATCACCAATGAGCAAAAAAAAGTTATAATCGATTATTTTAGAGCTAGAAAAGCAGGTAATATTAATACATGTATGGATCTAGTTTCAGACCATATCAAATTTATATCACAAATAGATGGCACATTTATAGGGAAATACGCATTAGAAAAATTCATCAAAACACATAAACCATCCGCTAATTGGGATACATCTAATTTTACCACTATAAATGATACCATTTGTGTATATGGAACTACTAAATGGTTACTTAGTACCATCAAACTAAAAGCTGAGTTCAAAATAGGCAATGATAATAAAATATCATATCTCAAAATTGGTTCCACTCATCAATAACACTTTTTTGGATATCCCAAATACCGCTTTGAGGCGAAGCCGTAAAGCAGTATTTGGGATATCCAAAAAAATGCCATTTATATTAACAATAATGACACACACAAACTCAAAAAATAATTCCAAATAAATATACAAATAAAGGCACAAAGATACAAATATATATCTTTAATGAAAAAAATTACACAAAAACTTTTGGGTGACACGCAAAATTTTTATGTGCTCAAAGAATACTCATATTCCATCAAACAATTTCTTTGATTATATCTCAAAAAATTAAATTTATGGAAGGAAGAAGAATAAGATAAGCATTAATGGATCATGATTGGGAATTTTCTTCACAAAATTTATCTTTGTTAAATAAAAAATTATTTAACAAAGCTGGGTACAAAATATAATACAATAACAAAAGTCATCGAATTAGCTGAGACAGATAAATATAGAGACGGTATTAAAGACATGAATAATTGGATTTCTAATATATCAAAAATAAAGGGTATTGGACCATGGACCATTAAATGTTTAAAAATTATGATTTAGATAAAGATTTATTTTTGCATGAAGACTTATGGATAAGAAAGCGATTCAGTGAATTATTATGCAATGAAACCACATTATATGCTCGTGATTGTTGTAAACGAACTTTATTGGAGTGGAATAGATATAAGTCTCAAGTATCACGATTTTTATGGAGAATTAAACCAGATGTAATCATTACTATGAAAAATTGGAAGGGAACATTTTATATAAAGCATTGGAGTATTAACAAATATTTAATTGAATCATAGCAACATAAATAATAATTTTTTTTCGACAAAAATGCGAATTTATATCTCAGGTGATGCCAACAGTATCTTGTTATAATGTGTTTCTCTCCCATATGATCAAAAAAAGAAAATTAACCATGAAAGAGGCAGCATCATTATGGAAAACACTTAGTATGCAAGAAAAAGCTTTTTATATTTATGCAGCTGAGCAAATAAGTCTGAACAATTCCACAGTTGAAGATGCTATAAATACATGGACAGATTTTAGTGATCATCAAAAAGTTCCATATATTACTAAGGCAACTTTAGGACTATGCACATAAATAATTGGGTGTGTAACTTGGCTGTTTGATATATGTATAGAAACTAGGCAGCCTATGGCCCTGAAAGGGTGTCCAAAAAAGTTTTTGATGAAATTTAGTGTTACAGTACATTTGTCTACTTCTAACAAAAATGGATTGTATGGGTCAATTTGATGAAACTCTGACACATTATACTACCAGCAAAGGGGTGACTATGGTTGATAACCTGACAGCTTCACCCTTTACTAATGTTCAAATTAAGACACCAGCATATATTCCTGCTAGTGTAATAGCTCCTCCCGAAATAAGGGAAATAATTGCCAACGTTCTATTGACAAATATTGCTCAAAATAGGTATACTTTTAAAACAACTCAACAATTAAAAAGTTTTCGCGGAAGTTATTGGTTGTATACCTATTATAGTTTATTGGATTCTGGACAGATTAGCCAATTAGATGGTAGGGTAGTATTAGCATTGCAAGCCAAAGCTACTAGAAGCGGGTCGGGTATTATTAATAATACCATATGTTTAAGTCCTTATCCTTATGGACGAGAAGCTGGAGATGGTGATTTTCAATTGAATGCCTTTAGTTGTAAGTATAACTGTAGTTTTTGTCCTAATCAGCCAGGAGTTCCCAGATCTTATTTAGCTTCGGAGACCGCAGTGCTTCGTGGTATTACATTTCAATATCATCCAGTTTTTCAAACCTTTAGTAGATTAGCCACTCTATTTTACATGGGACATCCGATTGATAAAGTGGAAGTGCGTTTTATAGGAGGTACATGGAATTCATATAATCCATTATATCGCAAATGGGTTATATGGAAAACATTTGAGGCCCACAATAATTTTTTCAGTCGAACATATGAGTTTGCTGCTGATAGATCTGAATTTATTCTGGACCGCTTCACTCATGAACAATTAGATGAATTGATTGCACGTGAACAGAAAATTAATGAATCCGCAGATTGTCGTATAATTGGATTAACTATCGAAACAAGACCTGATTGCATTAATAGGCCTGAACTCAAAATGTTAAGACAATTCGGGTGTACTCGTGTAGAAATGGGTCTTCAGCACACAAATGATGATGTGTTACGAATTAATAACAGAGGACATTTAGTATCTCATAGCAAGAGAGCTATTAAACTATTGAAGGACCATGGGTTTAAAATACTAATTCATCTAATGCCACAATTACCAGGAAGCAATCCGGAAATGGATATAAAGATGTTGATGGATGTTATTAATGAGGAAGATTTACAGGCAGATGAGTGGAAACTATATAATTGCGAAGTGCTACCTTATACTCAAATTCAAAAGTGGTACGAAGATGGTACATATAAACCTTACAGTGAGGAGGAGTTGAGAAGAGTTTATATGGAAACTTTACCACATATGCCAGAATATGTGAGAATTGATAGAGTCAAAAGAGACTTTCCAAGTGGTTATACCCTAGCTGGTATTAGTGATGGAGGATTTAGGAATAAAGTATTTGATGATCTAGCAGGTTCATGTTATGAAATACGGAATAGGGAGATTAAAGATGGTATTGTTACATCTTGGAATATAAGTCAAATTAACTATGCATCAAGTGGAGGACAAGAATATTTTTTAATGATCAAGAATCAAGACAATCTACTGTGCGGCTTTTGTCGTCTCAGACTACCCAATAGGGGCCAACGATTAATGTTAAAAGAACTAGAACAGTTGCGTCTAGATGGCGGTGTAGCACTAATTCGAGAATTGCACGTGTATGGGAAACTATCACCAGTCAATTCCCCTGCCACAAACTCTCAACATAGAGGATTTGGTCAAACATTGGTTAGGACTGCTGAAAATATAGCAAATGCTGCTGGTTACAAGCATATGGCTATAATCGCTGGAATTGGGACAAGACTATATTACCACAATAAATTAGGATACAATCAGGTTGGTGGAACTTATATGATCAAAACAATAGCAACACCCAATAGATGCTATAATACATTATTAATTATGACCTGTATTTTGATTCCAGTTATAATCGCACATCAAACAATTAAATGGCTTTTACAGCTAAATAAATAGCATAATAGCTAAATATTTGGAAATTTATATAAGATATTTAAAATATAGGAAAATGGATGAAATAGTATTTATAATTTTGCGTCACGTCAATAGCAAAATAACCAATAAATATTGGCAAAAAAGTTATAGATCTATTAGAAAATTTTATCCAGATGATATAATAATTATCATTGATGACAATTCGAGTTATCAAATATCGACTAAATTGAAACTAACAAATTGTGAAACGATAAATAGTAAATATCCTCAACGTGGTGAATTACTTCCATATTATTATTTTTATAGATATAGATGGGCCAAAAAGGCTATTATATTGCATGATTCTGTATTTATAAATAGTAAATTACCTGTAGATGATATAAAGGATTACAAATTTTTATGGGATTTTAAACATAAATATGATAGAGATGATGAAACAATTAATATTTTATCACAATTGTTTCCTAATGATATAGTGCCTTTTTATTTAGAAAAAGATAAATGGTATGGGTGTTTTGGGGCTATGAGTGTCATATCATGGGAATTAATATATCGAATAGAGTTTACTTTTAATTTTTTTCCAACAATGCTTCAAAATATAACTGATCGGGCCAAAAGAATGTGCTTTGAAAGAATTATTGCCTGTGTCTGTACTTATCTTGTTGGCATTAAACCAGCAGTCTTTGGAGATATACACCAATGGTGTTTAATGGTTACTAATAATAAACAAAGATTTAATATTACCTATGACACCTACCTAAAAAATAAATCTCAATATAAAAAGCTACCTATTATGAAAGTCTGGTCAGGCCGTTAACCACACTTTTTTAACCTTGATATGTACTGTTGACGCATTTCGAGGCATGTTTAACAGCTGCTCCTGTTTCAATAAAGGTATCTATAATATCTTTGACACAGTTGTAAGTTTTGATTGCACCAGCCAATGTAGATAATTCAGGGTTGATTTCCATAACGTCCAAATGGCATTTATTTTTGGAACGCCATTTAGCCCATTTAATGATTTGCATTACATCAGTAGGTAATAATCCATCTGAAACTGGTGTTCCAGTGGCTGGGGTAAATTCAGGATCAATTGAGTCAATATCTAGTGATATATGGATAGTTATGTCATCTGGTAGGGAATCATCCAATTCTGCTAATATATCATAGATTGTTCTATTTTTAACAGTGGCAGCTGAAAATCGTCGCATTCCTTTTGTTTCTAAATCTTGGAGGATAGGTTCTTCCTCATCATCAATACTTCTTAAACCAAAATATATTAGATTTTGGGGTTTTAATTTATTAATCGTTTTAGGTATATTTGGATGTTCACTTAAACCTAGAAGATAGGATACGGGCATACCATGACAATTTCCCGAACAGGATGACTCATGAGTATTTATATCAGCATGAGCATCAATCCATATTACATATATATCAGGATTATTCATTAAATTGGCTATAATGCTACCATAACTTACGGTATGATCACCACCTATAGTAAGTAATTGATAGTTAGCTTGAGGGATTTTCCTTTGTAGACAAACAATAGATTTTCCTAACAGGTATGAACCATAAATAGGGTCTCTAAATAGACGAGGATCTCTTTTATCATTGAAATAAATATTACTTGATGGTAAATTTATTAAATTCAAAACAGCCGTATATCCAAAAGATACTCCTGGATGTGGCTGTCCTTGATGGCAACCTGCAACAGTTAAAATCATTTATACAATGTATATTCAAAAAAAAAACTTTTTTTAAACTCCATTATTTGGCCCAACCCTTTGTTTATCTGTTTGTGTGCCCCTGAATATGGAGTAAAACTGTAGGTCAAGTGACCTGACCATCGTTTAACTGCAGCCTATTTGTCAACTTAATCCACTTTTTCTCATAAAAATAAATGTGGCTTATATATAGATGGGTGATTTATTTGTTGAATGTCCTTGGTGCGGAGGAGGCATAATGATAGAGAAAATAAACTGTGGCATATTTCGTCATGGTTTTATTAAATCAACTAACAAGCAATTAGATCCTCACGCTAAAAAAGAGGTAATTGATGAAATGATAGCTAAAAACAATTTGATTGGTTGTGGAGGACCATTTAAACTTGTAAATGAAGTGACAGAAAAATGTGATTATATATAGGATCCAAAAAAAGTGTGATAAAAAATTAATTATTATATCATGAGTTTACCTATAATACAATGTTTGGAACCAATATTATTAGGTATTGGTGGTATACTAATGACTCTAAATATTGGAGTTAAAAAAGGACTTGAATTGAATTTTATTTGGCCATTGAGGTTTTTACTGTTCATTTATTACCTTATCTCAATGATATTGGGTATTCCATATACTATTTTTCTTTTAATTAAAACAACCCTTTTAATTATTGGAAAATTTGAGGTGAAACCAAAAGAGAGACATCATGTTTTATATTACATTTTTGGGTTTTAAGTATATGTCCATATAATCTACCATAGAAAAATGTAAAATTGTATAAAATTTGACCCTATTTTTCAAGATATACATCATGTCAGTACAACTTGAAAGTATTAATTTAACGTCTTCTCTTCCTGACCCAGTTGATAGGCAACGTCAAGCATTTGCCATTAATGTGCGTAATTTATTGTCAGACGATGAGTGTATGTCACTTATTTCCAAGGCAGAACATGTGGGATTCTCGTCTCAACTTGAACAAGATCGTACTCTCCGTCAAGGTTGTCGATGCATGATTGATGACCACCAAATAGCAACTTTATTGTTTGAACGCTTGAAAGATTTAATACCAACCACTTGGATTCCTGGTCATTGCGCACGCGGTTTAGTAAATACTCATCTATGCAAAATACAACATTCTAATGGACTCAAATTAGTTTTGAGTGGAGTAAATGAGCGTATGCGCCTTTTGCGATATTCATCAGGAAATTTTTTTCATGCACATATTGATGGGTTCTATATAAGACCAAACCAAAATAGCCATCCCAATGCAACTATCTACTCTGAACGTGGAGTCATCACTATTCAGATCTATCTAACTTCCAACTATATAGGAGGAACTACACGTTTCGTGCATCCAGATTGTCCATCTGTGCGGCGTTATGGCTATTGTAATGGAGTACCTAAATGTGACTCAAACCTATGCCTAGATCCACCATATAGATCAAATGGTGATGCTATTGTTTTTCAACATGACATAGCTCACCAAGGATCCCCTGTTAGAGATGGGATCAAGTTCACTTGTAGAACGGAGCTGATGTTTACACCACAACTTGACAAAGAAGATGTCAATGATTAGTTTAAATGATAATTGTTAGAATATTTGAGGTGAAACCTAACACATCTAGTTTTTAACTTGCAGGGAAACATGTTATTCTATCCAATATCAGTTTACCACAATCACGTAATAAATCACTTATCAATGGATTTTAAATTTGCTGCCACACAATTTACTAGCAAGTCAAAATTCTTAGAATCATCAACATGTTCATCAACAAAATTATTAAAAACTGGCCACAACTTTTTCATTTCTTTATCATCTATTGGAAAATTTCTAAATGCTCTCTTGACACAATCTACTAAGTTATTTATTAGTTCCTTGGCCACTGCTATATTTGTATACCCTCTCCATTCTGTCCCATCATAGTATGAACAATAACCTGTACTTGTATCGCCTACTCTTATTATCTGATTACACTTGTAGATTACATTGAAATATACCAATTGTATACCTAATTTGGTTAACCATCTATGAACATCTTGGCACATCTCCCTTAGAACCTCGCGAGTTATCATTGTTATATTCTCATTTCCAAAACTTGCTCTACCCTCATCATCGCTTACATCAATGTCGCTTAAATTCGACGGCACCCCAATCTTAGACTGAAGTGAATCATTCATATCCAATTTTACAGATTGGCCTATATATTTACTGGCCAATACTATAGTATCGGCACATATGTCCTCCCCCTCCTTGCTCCTTTGTTCAATTTCAGCCTGAGTTTCCATATATATTGTATTGTATTCTTTTGGAACAAAACTCTTGATTTTGAGTAAATTATTTTTAATGACTTGTTTTACAACCTCTTTGACTGGACATTTCTGCCAGCCGTCGGATTTTTTGACATACATGTCCTTAGCTCTTTTATTTGTATGGTAGAGTGAATGATTTTGAGGGAAATCTTTATTAAAATGAATCCTGTTAACTAAATCAGCACAAATTCCTTTGGCTCTTTTATCCAATATTGACATTACCTCCAGTTCATTTAACATCTCTAGAGACTCACTACCGAAATTATTAATATGAACATTATATTGTTTGCATTTATTATATTTGTTTACAACATGTGGTTCCTTAGAGGAAGTAAAGTTTAATTTAGCCAATTCAATATCTCTATTTATCTTAGCCAATTCAATTTCCTTTTGAATATCAGCTAATTTAATTGCTGTTTCCAATTCTTTTAGCTTTAACTCAATTTGCTTGTCATCTGTTAAAGTAACTATTCCTTTTTCTGTTTCTGAGATGTCTGGTTTTGTTTTCCTTTTAAAACATACCTGTTTTTCTATGTGTTGTTTATATGTATGGCTTGTACTAAACACTTTCTTGCAATTTGGACAAGTTCTCTTGATATGCTGACAATCCACATTTGTTAGGTGGTAATTTAAGTTTTGTTTTGATTTAAATGGTTTATCACATTTATGGCAAACAAATTCTTCTGAATCCATATATAATTTGAGTTCAATCAATTTTTTCCATTATTATTATAATACCCTATTATTACACAAAGCAACTTGATAATTAATCATATAACGAATATGATTATATTCATTATAACATATAGGTCATTGTATAGCTGTTTAATTTTATAGCTAGATGATTTATCATAAAATATTAGTCATTTTCATTTTATATTACAAATTTTCATACATACATATAGGTGATTCTCATAAAATATTAGTCATTTTCATTTTATATAACTCATTTTCATAAATATAATAAGTGTAAAAATTTGTGGGGGGAAACAATTTTATAAATTTTTTGGGAAAAAAAAGTTCCTTCTTACTTTTTATTTTATATATTCCCCCCCCATTTTTGCATTTATGAAAATTACCTATAGTTTATGAAAATTACATATATTTTATAAAATATAGTTCTGAAGTTAATAACATTATTTATAAATTGATATTAGCTATTTTCATAAAATATGAGTCATTATAATAACCAATATATGGACATATGGTGGGCTAGGTAATTTCCATATAAATGGACATGTGGTAGGCTAGGTAATTCCCACATAGCTCACTATATTTCCCTATAGTTACTTTAACCAGTACTATAAGGCTGTTGTGATTAAAGTTGATGCATAATATTCCCACATAGCAAACTATATCTCTACGTTATATGCCTGACTCCACTTCTGCTCGCACCCTATAGTGTATGGGGTTTCCACATAATAGTCTATGAGCTTACTATATAATAAATCTATGAGATTTATACATAATACGCCTCTGAGTCTATATATTTATACAATATTATACTTTTATAGGATATGATTTATTACAGATAATATACCATACCCATTTACAAGTATTGATTTTTTCCGCAAAACAAATTCCCGCATTCCCATGCGCAGCGGGGTGACTACCGCATGGATAGAATTGAGGCATTTTCATCATACAGTAACATTGGTTAATATCATAAAGAATGGATTATTCTATTGTCAAGGAAATCATTTTGTCAAGCTTGGATAAGGTCCTGTCATCTGGTAAAGCTGATACCAAAAAGGCTATTATCAAGGCCTTAGATTTAATCCTTGACAAAAACAAGGATCGATTTTCAGATGTGTTCGGAAAACAAAAACGACCTCTGACTTGGCGCAATCTATGGACCTCTTCCAAATATGGTGCTCCGGCTTATTTCCTTGAACGGTTGACTGCACTTAAAAAGCAACGTAAGATTACCAACCACATTACTGCAGTTGACTCATTGTGGAATGTCCTGCTTGAGGAAGATAATGGAAAAATCTTGAGAAAGTGGGTAAAGAGGGTTCGTGAGGAATATCTTCAGGCACCACAGAAAGCTCCATCTTTCAAACCTATCATTTCAAAAAAAGCTAAGACTGACTCATCAAAGAGTAAGATAGTTGATTCTGACTCAGAAAATGAGGAACCCAAAATTCACCGAAAGAAGCGCGATGATTCGGATGATGAATCTAAGAGTAAATCCAGGAAAGTAACTGATGATTCAGACGACGACAAGCCAAAAGTCAGGCGTACTAAGCCTAGCAAACTTGATGATTCTGACGATGACAAGTCGCGAGTCAGGCGCACCAAGCCTAGCAAGCTTGATGATTCTGACGACGATAAGCCAAAAGTCAGGCGCACCAAGCCTAGCAAGCTTGATGATTCTGACGACGATAAGCCAAAAGTCAGGCGCACCAAGCCTAGCAAACTTGATGATTCTGACGACGATAAGCCAAGAGTCAGGCGCACCAAACCTAGTAAGGAGGATGATTCTGATGATGATACACTTAGGATTGGAGGTAAGAAGACAGCCAGACCATCAGACTCTGATTCTGATGATGAATCAATTAGGAAGAGGCGTCCAAAGTCACGTTACAATGATTCGGATTATGATTCAGACGCTCCCAACCGGAAAGTCAGGAGCAAGACACATCCCACATCAGATGATGATGAGTCTCCAAGGATCCTGCATCCCAATAAAGAAGTACCTCAACCAGCAGATAAGGTTTGCGAAACGCAGCCTGAAAAGGTTAGCGAGTCACTGCCTGTATCATAAACAACATGGGCAGTATATTGCCTCAAATCTCTTTGTTACCAAAACATCTTTGTTCGATGAAATCCTACCGTTCAAAAAATTTACAGAAATTTATCAAATTGTGTTATTAGATTCAATGGAACCTAATATTGTTAGAATTAGGGTTTTCAAATCATTTTGCAATGATACTCTAATTGAACTTGACCTGTCTGGATCAGGATCTGACATACGATATTTCTCCTATTGCATGTCTGATGGAGTGAAAAATTGTGCTATAAATAAGTGTCGCCGAGTTACTACTATTGGCGCTTATGCTTGGTTTGAATACAATGGAAGAACATTGCCTATTTTACCAAAAATGACGGACACTGAAGTTTCAAAACAATTGGATACAGTTAATCCTCCAATTGTATGGGTTCAAGAAAGTTCTACTTGTGTCAATATGGTATATTGTCACATATGCTTGAAAAGCACTTTTTGTGACAATCTGCATCTGGCCAAAAACAATAATGTTGTATGCAAGGGTTGTGCCTCAACCTACCATATTCCAACCACTAAACCGTTCAAACTTAGTCGTGACTTAAACATAGTCTTCTTGGATAGCCAAATAGGATGGTTTAATCATGACAGCTATCAGGACAGAACTGAAAAGTTACAATGTTAGACCACATAATCATATGTCAGCTCATCATCATCTGGATTAAATCTTTTATATATGTACTTTTGATTGAGTTTATAAGTTAATTCATTTATATCACTAGCCTTCTTTAATTCTAAACCAATTAATACTGGACCAAATCTACGATTATTCTTTTTAACATAATCAAATCTGACTATATCTATTCCGCTACCTGATAAAACCTTACTTATAAACTCCTCTAACGCTCCAGGTCTTTGGGGAAATCTAATTAGAAAATAATGAACCAATCCCTGATGGGCCTCACTTCTTTCCACAAATTCCGAACTGCGACGAATATCATTATTACCTCCTGAAATAATACACACTACTTTGCGGCCAACTATAATATCCTGTAATTGGGATAGAGCCGCTACAGCTAATGCTCCAGCTGGTTCTACAACTATACCATCATCATCATACATACGTTCAATAGTATGGGATAATCGATCATTATCTACCAGTACTATTCTTTGAACATTATCCAAACATAACTTAAATGTCAATTGACCTGGCTGTTTAACTGAGGCCCCATCGACAAATGTATCAATGGAGTCTAACCTAGTCAATTGCTTATTGACTAGTGAGGTATACATACTGGGAGCTAGTAATGGTTGAACACCAATTATATTATAATTCGCGGACAATCCATTTCTATGAACAATTTGGCCAGAAATTAGACCTCCGCCGCCAATCGTACAAATCATAACGTCAGGAGTTAATACCGACAATATTTCCTGACTAATTGTCCCTTGTCCTGCTATCACATCTGGATCATCAAATGGATGCACAAAAAGTAAGTCATTTTCTCGAGAAAACTGCAATGCATGCATTAAACTCTCATCAAAAGTATTACCAATGATTCTCAACTCTGTACCAATACTTTCAATCCTTCTCTGTTTTTGTAGAGGAGTAGTATCAGGAATATAGATTATGCTTTTGATACCAAGATGCTTGCAGGAATATGCTACCCCTTGAGCATGATTACCAGCTGAACAAGTTACAACGCCTCTCTTTAGTTTATCCGGATCAGTTAGATGTGTTTGGTGAATTTTGTTTAAAGCACCACGAATCTTAAAAGAGCGGGTCACTTGTTGATCCTCTCGTTTAAGATAAACCTGACATTGATACAGTTTGCTCAGACGCTCGTTTAGTTCCAATGGCGTTTTTTTCAAAAAAGGATACTGATAAATTGATCTCATAACTAAACTTGGTCGAAAAAGCATGATTACTATCAAAAAAATATTTTTCACACTTTTTTGGACACTCGAAATTCGGCTGAAAGCCGAATTTCGAGTGTCCAAAAAAGTGTTAGTCAAAAAACCAAACACCAGCCGTCGGCTGGTGTTTAGCTCCCTTCGGTCGCTAGTGCTACTGGTGCTACTGGATCCATAAATTGCGCGACCTACGGTCGCGCAATTTATTTTTTGACTAACACTTTTTTAACTCGAAATTCAGGCGGCATAGCCGCCTGAATTTCGAGTGTCCAAAAAAGTGTGTGTTAGATGGTTGGGGTGTGTAGATAATTGTAAACTAATGGGTTACTATCACCATTTGGTGATACGACTTTAACATCTGTTTCATCTAGTCCTGCTGGAGAATAAATAGTAATCATATTATCATTAATTATAGATAAGACAGTACCATAGCTATCCCCAAATTTAACTGCTATAGCATTTGTTAAACCTGTACCAGCAATTGTTACTAATGTATTTCCATTTATAGATCCACTATCGGGATTTAATGAGGTTATATCTATTTCATCTGATAATGTAATTAGTGGTATTGGCAAATAGGTATAAGTATATAAATTACTCACACCATTTTTACTAATGATCTGAACATCGACTGATTGAGTTTGATATTGGTTAGGTACAGTGACATTCAATAAATAATCACTTAAAATTGTAAACTCAGTTGTTGAATTTTCGCCAAACTTGACCGAAGTAGTTTTACTAAATCCGTGACCATAGATATTAATATTGTTTTGACCAGCAAGTGGACCACTAGATGGATTAATTAGATTAATATGTGGAGCCCCTTCATAAATAAAATAAAATATGCCACTTCTTCCATGCTTATTAATTATTCTGACTTTCACAATACCATCACCACTTGGAACAACAGCGGTCATATGTCCATAATCCATAACTTTGACATCGCTGGCTATATTATTTCCAAAGTAGACTTTTTTAATGGATTTAAAATTGTGTCCATAAATATGAACTTTTTTTCCACCAGCACAAGGACAATAATGAGGTCGGATATTAGAAATAAATAAATGTTTTTTATGGCGGCGATGATGCGATCTCTTGGCATTTTTAGATTTATCAGAAACTTTTTTTAAAACAGACATTCTACAATATATAAAATAAACATAAATAAAATTTACACTTTTTTGGACACACTTTTTTAACTCGAAATTTGGGTGCTTTGCACCCAAATTTCGAGTGTCCAAAAAAGTGTGTTAGAGTCTAAATTCTTCATATGGATCAACGCATGGGTTTTTTTTTTCAAATAAGAAATCAATATCTGATGAACTTTCACTTTCTAATAATACCTCTTTTTTGATAGGATCATCGGCTGGAAGGTTATCTTTTTTTTGTCTGACATAGTTGATCCATTTTTTATATTGTTGATTGTCTATTTTTTCTAGAACTAATTGGCATGTTGTGAAATGATCAAAATTTTTGCCCAATTTATTTTTAAATACATTATATTCATCTGAGAAATATGTTTTAGCACCATAAGATTTAGATTTCCATATGCAGGGCCAGTTCTGAGCCTTTTTGGAATTCTTTTCGGATTTGACTAATTCTCCCAATTTATCCTTATGGTCCAATAATACCTGGCACAAAACTTTAATTATATTAAATCTACTTCTTTCCATGTTTTTGAGTTTAGAACTCAAATCATTGATAATCATATCAACCATTTGTCCATAGGGGTGCATATGGCTACAGATAAAAATTTCATTTTTTTTGAGCTCCAGCCTATGGCTATATAACTTGTTCATCAGCTTTACTTGGGATAACAAATCATATAGAACCTATATATTAATGAAAGTAACGTCAATCAGGAAAATATAGATATCAGGAAAATATAGATATCAGGAAAATATAGATATCA
>JADMIO010930525.1_pt1 | contig 15379 bp, 11 predicted proteins | sample 8958161 | NCBI WGS metagenome assembly JADMIO01 (sample SAMN16585339, study PRJNA669376) | soil metagenome | isolation source: Crop rotation soil | place: USA: Cullars Rotation, Alabama | collected 2011
GCGGCGGCGACGCGGGGGCGGATGCGGCGGGCGTAGCGGGCGTGCAGCGGCTCGGGGCCGCGCGCGGTGAACGGCACGGCGGCGTCGGCGGCGGGATCGGCGGAGGCGACGAGCGCGAGCGCGCGCGCGTCGAGGAACGGGAGATCGCCGGCGAGGAGGAGGACCTGATCGTGCGCGGCGACGGCGAGCGCGGCTTCGAGGCCGGCGAGCGGTCCCTGTTCTTTGCGCAGGTCGGGGATGATGCGGAGGGCGTAGTTGGTGAAGGGCGCGGGGTCGTTCGCGACGAGGAGGATCTCGCCGGCGAGCGGGCGCAGCACGTCGAGCTGGCGATCGAGGATCGCCCGGCCACCGATGCGGAGGAGCGGCTTGCACGCGCCGCCGAGCCGGGTGGCGCGGCCGCCGGCGAGGATGGCGGCGGTGAACATGCTTCAGCGTTTCGCCGACGGCGGGATGCCGGTCTCGGCGAGGACCGCGAGCATCATGTCGTGGAGGCGCCCGTTGGTCGCGACGGCGGCGGCGTGATCGACGGAGAAGGGCTCGCCCTGCCAGCCGGTGACGCGGCCGCCCGCTTCCTCGACGAGGAGCGCGCCCGCGGCGAGGTCCCACGGCTTGAGCTTCATCTCCCAGTAGCCGTCGAACGTGCCGTGCGCGACGAGCGCGAGGTCGAGCGCGGCGGAGCCGAGTCGGCGCACCGCCTGCGCGCGCTTCTGGAACGCGACGAACTGATCGAAGTTGTTGTCGGGGTGCGTGTGGCGGTCGTAGGGGAAGCCGGTGGCGAGCATGGCGCGGACGAGCGCGTCGGTGTCGCTCACGTGGATGGGGCGATCGTTCAGGTACGCGCCGCCGCCGCGGCGGGCGGTGAAGAGGAGGTCGAGCGTGGGCGCGTGGACCACGCCGCACTCGACGACGCCGCCGGACTCGCGCGCGATCGAGACGCAGTAGAACGGGAGGCCGTGGGCGAAGTTGGTCGTGCCGTCGAGCGGATCGACGAGCCAGCGGGCGGCGCCGCCGCGGTCGCCGGCGCGGAGCCCGCCCTCCTCGGCGAGCACGCGGTCGTCGGGGAAGGCGGCGCGCAGGCGCTCGACGATGTGCTCCTCGGCGCGGCGGTCGTACTCGGTGACGAGGTCGATCGCGCTGCCCTTGGTCTCGACGGGGAGCGGGCGGCCGAGGAGCGGGACGACACCTGTGCGCTCGAAGCCGCCGCGCAGGATCGCGCCGGCCTGGAGCGCCACCTCGACGGCGAACGCGAGCGGATCGGGGCTCATGCGCTGTGAGATGCGCCGCGGCGGCTAGAGGTCGAGCTTCATCAGCACGCCGGGATCGTCGTCGGCCTGGAACTGGCTCGACGCGCGGACGCCGGGCGTGAGCGCCTCGGGGTCGCACTCCTTGAAGCCGAACTTCTCGGCGAAGAAGTCGGTGCCCATGGTGCTGACGAGGTACATGCGGCGGGCGCCGCGCTGCCGGCCGCGGTTCACGGCGGCGTCGGCGAGCATCCAGCCGAGCCCTTCGCCGCGCCGCTCGGGCACCACGGCGAGCGAGCGGAGGAGGCCGCTGTCGCCGTACATCTCCGTCGCCACGCAGCCGATCACCTGGCCCTCGTCGCGCATCACGATCAGCTCGCCGAGGTGCGCTTCGAGATCGGGGTACGGCAGGCCGACGCGATCGAGGAGCGCCCTGGCGATGGACGCGTCCTCGGGGCGCGCGTCGGTGAGCGCGGTGCCGAGGCGATCGAGGATGCGGTCGTGCACGCCGCCGAAGCCGCCCGACGACATCACCAGCACGGTGTCGCCGGCGGCGGCGCGCGCGGCGACGTGCTCGGCGATGGCGTCGACGTCGACGATGTGGCGCGCGGGCACGCCGCGGCGGCGGAGATCGGCGGCGAGGCGCTCGGCGTCGAAGCGATCGCCCTCGGGCGCCTTCTCCGGGTGATCGACGGCGGCGACCACGACCTCGTCGGCCTTGGCGAACGCCTCGACGAAGTCGGACTGGAACACGGCGCGGCGCGAGGTGGCGGAGCGCGGCTCGTACACGGCGATCAGGCGGCCCTGGCCGAAGCGCCCGCGCACCGACGCGATGGTGGCGCGGACGGCCGTCGGGTGGTGCGCGAAGTCGTCGAGGACGGTGACGCCCTGGGCGACGCCGCGCACCTCCTGCCGCCGCTTCACGCCCACGAAGCCGGCGAGGCCGGGCGCGATCTCGCCTTCGCGCAGGCCGAAGCCGGAGGCGCACGCGGCGACGACGGAGAGCGCGTTGGCGAGGTTGTGCGCGCCGGGGAGGCCGATCTCGAACTCGCCGAAGAGCTGCGGTTCGGCGCCGGGCGAGGCGGCGCGCTCGACGCGGAAGCGGGTGCGGCCGCCGCCGGCGGGCGTGCCGACGGGCCGCGCGACCCACTCGAAGCGGCTGCTGCCGTTCTTGCCGGCGCCCTCGACGTGGTAGCGCTCGACGCGGCAGCGCGCGGCGGCGGCGCACTCGAGCGCGCCGGGATCGTCGGCGCACACGACGAGCAGGCCCTCGGGCGGGATGAGCGCGACGAACTTCTTGAACGCGGCCTTGACCGCGTCGAGCGAGTCGAAGATGTCGACGTGGTCCAGCTCGACGCTGGTGAGGATGGCGACCTGGGGGCGGTAGTGGAAGAACTTGCTGCCCTTGTCGAAGAAGGCGGTGTCGTACTCGTCGCCCTCGACGACGAAGGGGGCGCCGGGCGCGCCGGCCCGGAAGGGCTGCGCGAAGCCGAGCGGCACGCCGCCGATGAGGAAGCCGGCGTCGCGGCCGGCGCCGAGGAGCACGGCGGCGGCGATGGACGAGGTGGTGGTCTTGCCGTGCGTACCGGCGACCACCAGCGGCACGCGGCTCGCGAGGAAGTGCTCGGCGAGCGCGGCGGGGAACGAGGTGAGCGGGATGCCGCGCCGCTCGGCCTCGACCGCCTCGACGTGATCGCGGCGGCACACGTTGCCGACGACCACGCGGTCGGGCGCCCAGTCGAGGTTCGCGGGGGCGAACCCGTCGAAGACGGGGATCGCCTGCGCCGCGAGCTGCGTGGACATCGGAGGATAGACGTGCTCGTCGGAGCCGCGCACGTCGTGGCCCGCCGCCTTGAGGAGGCCGGCGAGCGAGCCCATGCCGGTGCCACAGATCCCGATGAGGTGCAGCTTCACGCGCGGTCCTCTCTGTTCGATGCGGGCGACGGATCGGAGTTGGCGGCTGGCTAAGACGGCGATGATGCCCGGCGGGCAGGGTTGGTAGCAACCGCGACGGGGAGTGTCAATCGAAGCCTGCTCGGCGCCGGAGCGCTTGACTTGCCGGGGCGCTTGCGTTGCGATGGGATTTGTGAGGACCCAGGCACGCTCGATGCGCCCATCACCGACGGCGGAGCAGGAGCCGCCGCCGCCGTCCCGCCGCCACCACTTCCGCCGCCAGCCGCGGCCGGGGCGCGTCGTGCCGGTGCGCTACGCGATCGTCGACGGGGCGATCGGCGCGCGCGGGCCGCTCGTCGAGGCGAGCACGCTCAACATCGGCGTGGGCGGCGCGTTCATCTGCACCGACGATCCGCCGCCGCCGGGCACCGCGCTCTGGGTGGTGCTGCAGCTCCCCGCGGAGCGCGCGCGGGGCGCCGCGACCATCGAGATCAAGGCCGACGTGCGCTGGATCGCCGACGGCGACGACGACGAGGAGCACGGCATGGGGGTGCGCTTCACCGGCCTCGGCGACGAGGCGCTGGCGCTCCTCAACGACTGGTTCGCCTCGCTCACCCCGACGCTCGACCACGACGAACCCGGATAGCGGACGTGTCCCTCTCGCTGGGATCGATGACGGCGCGCCCGCTGCTGCTCGCCGTCGAGGACGAGCCGCCGATCGTGGAGCTGCTCGCCATGCTGGTGGCGCCGCTCGGGGTCGAGCTGGTCTGTGCGTCGAGCGGGCGCGAGGCGATCGCCGCGCTCGATCGGCTGCGCCCCTCGCTCATCACGCTCGACCTCGTGCTCCCCGACACCGACGGCTTCGCGGTGCTGGTGGAGGCGCGCCGCCGCGCCCGCCTCGACGAGGTGCCGGTGGTGGTGCTCTCGGCGCTGAGTGACCCGCAGACGGTGCGGCAGGCCTACGAGCTGGGCGCCTCCGACTACATCGTCAAGCCGTTCAACGTCGCCATCGTCGAGGCGAAGCTGCGCACGTTCCTGCGGCTGGTGCGGCTCGCCGAGGAGGTGCGCGAGCGCGAGCGCTTCCTCGAGGACGTGATGGAGCACATCTCGAGCGGGCTCCTGGTGTGCGACGCGGTGGGGCGCCTGCGCCGGCTCAACGCGGCGGGCGCGGCCGCGCTCGGGCTCCCCGACGCGCAGGGCGCGCTCGGACGGCCGCTCGCCGAGGTGGCGCCCGGCGCGGAGGCGATGATGGAGCCCGTGCCGCCGGCGGCGGCGCGGCGGGTGACGCTCGCGCGCGGGCGCGAATCGTCGCGCGAACCATCGACCGACCGCACGCTCGGCTTCAACACCGCCCAGCTCGGCGACGGCGGCGTGGTGGCGGTGTTCCGCGAGCTGTCGGCGGCGGAGCGGGCGCAGCGCGAGGCGGAGGAGCGCGCGCGGCACGAGGCGCTCTCGCGCGCGGCGCGGAGCTTCGCCCACGAGGTGCGCAACCCGCTCGCCGCCATCGCGGCCGCGGCGCAGGTGATCGGCCGCGAGGACGCCGACGACCGCATGCGCAAGCGCCTCGCCCGCGCGGTCGAGAGCGAGTCGCTGCGCGTGGCCGGGATGGTGCGCGAGTACGTCGAGCGGCAGGCGACCGCCGAGCCCGTGGGATCGCCGCTGGGCTCCGTGGATCTCGCGGGGCTGCTGGAGGAGAGCGTCGAGGTGAACCTGCGGGCGGGTGCGACTCGAGGTCGCGCCCCGGCTCCCGCGCGTGCGCGGCGACTCCGCGCGCCTCAAGCAGGTGGTGCTGAACCTGGTCCAGAACGCGATCGCCGCGACGGAGAGCGCGGGCGAGGTGACTCTCGCGGCCGCCGCCACCGACGAGGGCGGCGTGAAGCTCACGGTGCGCGACACGGGGACCGGGATCGCCGCCGCCGTCCTGCCGCGCATCTTCGAGGAGAACTTCACCACGCGCGCGGGCGGCCATGGCCTCGGCCTGCCGATCGCGAAGAAGATCGTCGAGGAGCACGGCGGCAGCCTGCGGGTGGAGACCGAGCACGGCCGCGGCAGCACCTTCACGGTGTGGCTGCGGGTGGCGACCGAGGACTGATTCGATCAGTTCGCGAACAGCGTCGGGCGCTTGAACTCGTTGAAGTTCACCGTCAGGCCCAGGCTGATGATGTGGTTCGAGAACACGTACTTGCCGTTCCCGACGATGTCGACGGGATAGCCGGTGGGGTACTCGGTGCCGAAGTTCGAGTCGACGGGGCGCACCACCGAGTTGGTCACCGTGCGCGGCGCGGTGTAGATGAACGCGTAGGCGATGTTCACGGTGAGCCCGCGCCACCGGTAGCCGCCGCCGATGGTCGCCGCGATCTTCGCCGCCGTGTTGAAGTCGAGCCGCGTGTGCGCGTCGTCCGTCGCGGCGCTGTCGTAGTAGAAGCCGAGCCGGCCGATGAGCCGCGAGATCTCGGAGAGGCGGTGGTTGTACGCGCCGCCGACGCGCACGCCGAAGACGTCGGTGTAGCCGTGGTTGAGGTTCACCTTCAGCTCGCCGCCGGCGCCGAGCATGAAGTTGTCCGAGTAGATCAGGTCGGGCGTGTACTTGTTGGGCGAGTCGTACGAGTCCCAGCTGCGGCCCCAGCGATCGGTCTGCTTGCCCCAGTTCTCCCAGATGCCGTCGACCTCGATGTCGAAGCGCTCGGTCTCGTCGGCGTAGCGGTTCACGTAGCGCGCGCCGAGGCGGAGGACGTTCGGCTGCATCGTGTTGAAGGTGACCGGCGCGTCGGGGATGGCGACCTGCAGCGCGGGCGGCGTGGTCGCGTGGATGTTGCCCTCGGCGTGGATGTCGATCTGCGGCCGGAACGACACGCCGATGTCGAGGTAGGGCGTCGGGTGCACCATCGCCGAGGCGATGAGGCCCCACGACCAGCCCGACGCCTTGATGTTGCCGTACGCGTCGCACTGCGGGTCCTCGAGCGAGGCGCAGGCGGAGCCGGCGCGGGTGACGTTGGCGTTGGCGAGGTCGAAGTTGCCGTAGACGGCCTGGATCGCGAGGCCGAGATCGAACCACTTCATCGGGCTCACGGCCACCGCCAGCGTCGGGTAGAAGATGAGGAGGTTGGTGCGGCTGATGTCGTAGCGCGAGGGCGCGGGCGCGATGGTGCCGTCGGCGAGCTTGACGGTGGCGGTCTCGGAGCCGGAGGTGTTCACGCCGTAGTTGAGCTTGCCGACGCCCGGCGGGCCGTAGACGCCGAAGCCGAAGGTCCAGCGCTTGAAGAAGCCGAAGTCCGTCGAGATCCCGAGGTACGGGATGGGGAACACGTTCTCGCTGGTGCCGATCCCCGGGTAGCTCTTGCCGACCCACGCGCCGCTGCCCGGCGCGTTCGACGCCCCGTACACGCCGTCGCGGGTGAAGGTGGTGTTGTAGAGGACGAGGTTCGCGTCGACGGTCACGCGGGTGCCGCGCTGCCGCGCGAGGCCGGCGACGTTGTAATAGAGGGCGAGGCCGTTATCCGCCTTGGCGGTGAACGCGCCGCCGCGGCCGATCGCCTCGGTGCCATTGTCGGGAAGATCGGTCCCGCCGGCCCGCGCGACCGAGGTCGAAAGGAGCAGCAGCGCGCACGCCCCCGTTACACGTTTCGCCAACCTCATGCGTTCTCCTTTCGAGTCAGTCAGTGCGGGTAGAGCGTCCTGCGGCCGTACTCCGAGAAGTTCACGGTGAACCCGAGGCTCACGATGTGGATCGCCCCCTGGTAGAAGCCGTTGTCGGGATAGACCACCGCGTCCGTCGGCTGCCACAACGTGCCGTTGGTCGACGAGGAGGCGCGGATCGCGGAGTTCGTGACGTTGCGCTCGGGCATGAAGATGGCCGCGTAGGCGAGGTCGAAGGTGAAGCCCTTCACCTTGATGCCGAGGCCGGCGGTGAAGCCGTACTTGGCCATGCCGTAGCTGCTCACGCTGGTGTACTCGTACTTGGTGGTCGCGGAGTCGAAGAATGCCCCGGATCGGAAGATCAGGCGTGAGAGATCCGACAGCCGATGGTTATACGCTCCGCCCACCCGCAGGCTGAACGTATCTTGATACTGTCCGGGTGTGTCCACCGTGAGGCAGCCCTTGCTCGGATCGTTGGGGCACGGCTGACCGACCGTGAAATCCGTCGAGCGCAGCCGCGTGTAGTCCTGCGCCTTCCAGTTCTCCCAGGTGCCGCCGAGCTCGAGATCGGCGCGCTCGGTGCCGTCGCCGTAGTGAGAGACGACGCGCACGCCCCAGCGGACCGTGTGCGGGAGCGTGAGCGAGAGTGTAACTGGAAACGGAGGGAGCTGAGAGCCGTCGGCCCACGCGGCGAGCGGCGTCGACGTGCCGTGCGCCGTGATGTCGATCTCCGGCCGGTACGTGAGCCCCACGTCGAGCCACGGGAGCGGGTGGGCGAGCGCGGAGAAGATGAAGCCGTAGGTCTGGAGCGTGCCGTTGATCGTCGAGTAACGATCGCACTCGGGCAGCTCGCCCGACATGCCGCAGGTGCTCTTGCCACCGGGGAAGAGGGTCGCCTTGGTGACCGACGCCTGCCCCACGACCCACGAGAGCGCGGCGCCGACCGAGAGGTACTTCGTCGGGGCGAAGGCCGCGGCGATGGTCGGCATGAGGAACGCGGTCGACGAATCGGCGGCCTCGTACCGCACCGGCGACGGCGCGCGCGTCGGCATGGACGGCGGGTTCCAGTCGCGCCCCGCGCCCTTGCGCGGCAGGTCCACCTCGTAGCGCACGCCGTCCTTCTCGACGCCCTTGTCGTCGGAGACGGAGACGTCGCGGCGGATGCCGTAGGTGCGGTTGCCGGCGCCCGGCGGCGAGAACACGCCGATGCCGAAGGTCCACCGCTCGAAGTAATCGAAGTCGCTGGTGATGCCGAGGAACGGCTGGTAGCCGAAGGGCGACTGGTTCGACACCGTCGGATACGGCTTGCCGGCCCAGGGCGTCGACGGGTCGTTCGGATCGCCCGGGTACACGCCGGCGCGGGTGAAGTCCATGTTGTGGTAGAGCAGGTTCACGTCGAGGAGCATCCGCGTGCCGCGCTGCTGCGCGAGGCCGGCGACGTTGTAGTAGAGGGCGAGCGGGCTGTCGGCCTTGGCGACGAAGGTGCCGCCGCGGCCGAGCGCCTCGGTGCCTTGATCGGGGATGTCGAACCCGCCGGCGCGCGCGGGGGGCGCGGCTGCGAGGGCCGCCATCGCAAAGGCGACCGCGACGGCGTGGGCGGAGACCGCGGAGGTCTGCGGCGGCGGCCTTCGGTTTCGCGTCATCTCCGGGCGGTCCTTTCGTCAGGCTGGCCCTGCTTCGCGCGCGCGTGAACGAGCAGGATCGACACCGCCGCCGGCGTGACGCCCGAGATGCGCGCCGCCGCGCCGAGCGAGCGCGGCCGCACCCGCCCGAGCTTCTCCTGCACCTCGCGCGACAGCCCCGGCACGCGGCTGTAGTCGATCGAGTCCGGCAGGCGCTCGTCCTCGAGGCGGCGGAACCGCTCCGCCTCCTCCGCCTGCCGCTGGATGTAGCCCTGGTACTTCACCGCGATCTCGACGCGATCGGCGACCTCGCGCGCGAGCGCCGCGTCCGTGACCTCGGGATCGGCGAGATCGAACTCCTGCTGCAATGCAGCAAGATCGACCTCAGGGCGCCGGAGCAGCTCTTCCAGCGTGGCCGGCTTGCGGAGCGCCGCGGTGCCGAGACGCGCCAGGCGATCGTTGGTCGCCGCGTCGGGGACGAGCGTGGTGCCGCGCAGTTTGTCCAGCGTGCGCGCGACCGCGGCCTTGCGCGCCTGGAACGCGTTCCATGCTGCATCGCACAAGAGCCCGATGCGCCGCCCGCGCTCGCTCAGCCGATCGTCGGCGTTGTCCTCGCGCAGGAGCAGCCGGTACTCCGCGCGCGAGGTGAGCATGCGGTAGGGCTCGTCGACGCCGCGCACGGTGAGGTCGTCGACCAGCACGCCGGCGTACGCCTCGTCGCGGCCGAGCACCAGCGGCTCGTCACCGCGGAGCGCCAGCGCCGCGTTGGCGCCCGCGAGCAGGCCCTGGATCGCCGCCTCCTCGTAGCCGCTGGTGCCGTTGATCTGCCCGGCGTGATAGAGCCCGCGCACGCGCCGCGCCTGCAGCGTCGGCTCCAGCTCGCGCGGATCGACCATGTCGTACTCGACGGCGTAGCCGGGCCGCATCATCTCCGCGTGCTCGAGGCCGGGGATGGTGCGCAGCATCGCGAGCTGCACGTCGACGGGGAGCGAGGTGGAGATGCCGTTCGGGTAGACCTCGCAGGTGTCGAGCCCCTCGGGCTCCATGAAGAGCTGGTGCCGATCGTGATCGGCGAAGCGCACCACCTTGTCCTCGATCGACGGGCAGTAGCGCGGCCCCACGCCCTGGATGCGCCCGGCGTAGAGCGGCGAGCGGTGGAGGTTCGCGCGGATGAGGTCGTGCGTGCGCTCGTTGGTGTAGGTGACGTGGCAGGCGAGCTGCGGCAGCGGCGGCGCCGGTCCCCACAGCGAGAAGCGCGGCAGCGGCTCGTCGCCCGGCTGCGCCTCCATCTGCGAATAATCGAGCGTGCGCCCGTCGAGGCGGCAGGGCGTGCCGGTCTTGAGCCGCATGAGCGGGAGGCCGAGCGACGCGAGCGACGCGGACAGTCCGCGCGCCGGCGCCTCGCCCGCGCGCCCGCCGTCGGACTGCGCCTCGCCGACGTGGATCCGCCCGCGGAGGAACGTGCCGGTCGTGAGGATCACGGCGCGGGCGCGGAACGCGAGGCCGATCGAAGTGCCCACGCCGGTGACGCGCTTCTCGCCGCCGGTCTCGTCGGTGAGGATGGCCTCGACCTCGGCCTGCTTGAGGTGCAGCCCCGCCTGCGCTTCCAAGCGCGCGCGCATCCATGTCCGATAACGGCGCTTGTCGGCCTGCGAGCGCGTCGAGCGCACCGCCGGGCCCTTCGAGGTGTTGAGCCGCCGGAACTGGATCCCGTTCGCGTCGGCCGCGAGCGCCATCTCACCGCCGAGCGCGTCGATCTCCTTGACGAGGTGACCTTTCGCGACCCCGCCGATCGCCGGATTGCAGGACATCTGGGCGATGGTGTCGAGGTTCCCCGTCAGGACCAGCGTGCGGGCCCCGAGCCGGGCCGCGGCGAGGGCGGCCTCGCACCCGGCGTGTCCGGCGCCGACGACGATGACGTCGTAGGGAGTTGGGTGCTCGATCATGGCGGGCGCCCAGATTCGCCGTCGGTGAGGGGAAAGTCAAGGATCGGCGCGGGAATGGGCGCTGCCCCTCACTTCTTCGGCTGAAACCGGATGCGCCCGATCATGTTCTTCGCCCACTCGGCGTTGGCGCTCTTCACCACGTCCTCGTCGTGGAACGCGAGGTCGAAGGTCTTGTTCTTGCGCCATAGCTCCATCTGATCGCGGTAGTGCGGCGAGCCGGGGTCGAAGGCTTCGCCGCCGGGGAGGACGTTGCGCGCGATCGGGCCCTTGGCCGGATCCAACTCGCAGACGAAGCGGATTCCGGGGCCGTGGCTGTAGGTGAAATCGTCGAGGGCGCCGCCGCCGGGATCGACGGTCTCGGGGGCGCCGTGGCGGGGGAAGCCATTGGGATATTGAGGATCCGTCTTGAGCGGGATCTTCAGGGCGGCCATGGGGACCAGGAAGTCCAGCGTGAGCGTGTGCAGGGTGCCCCAGCGCCATCTGGTCATATCGTTGCCGAGACGCATCTGGAGGTCGGCGATGGCATTCAGGACTGCTTGCGCGGCGATCTGACGTTTGGATTCGATCGGCTGCGTCCCCATGTCGTCGAATACCGTGGGATCGCCGGTGTCCTTGGAAATGCCGGAGGCGACGTCATTGGGGTGCAGGGACGCGCGCACCAGCAGCTTCACCAGGAACTCGCCGCTGACGCCCATATTGAGCTCGGCCACTTCGTCATCGAAAGTGAGGTGGATCATCTGATTGAGCCAATCGTGGAAGATCAGGGTCGCCTGGGAATCGGCGATCTGTTGCGGAGTGGGATTGTCCTCGGCGACGCCGCTGGGGGTGTCGAACGAGGTCCAGCCCTTCATCAGATCCAATGAAGTGGAGAGTGCCTGTTTTACCGGGGAATCGGTCGCGTCGAGGAGCGCGGTCAGATCGGAGTGCGTGCCGGGTTTCTGCATCTCCTCGACGAGGGCGCTGCCGGCATCGATCAGCGTCGGCGCGAGGAGCTGCGACCATTCACTGACGGTGTCGGCCTGGATCGATTGCATGTCATCCAGGGTCAGCTTCTTTCCGGCGTTGACCGCGCTCTGGATTCGCTTGGTGATTCGCCCGACGCGCGCGCCGTCCACGTAATCCCAGGTGAGATAGAGCGGCGCGCCGTCCACGACGGGCTCGTTGAAGAAGGGATCGCCGTCGTCGGTGACTCCGATGGGATCGGCGTTGGCGGTGGCGAGGAAGCCTTTGTCGGGGTTCCAGGCATGGGGAATGTATCTGGGGTCCATGTCGGGACCCCATTCGGCGCTGCCGTCGCCGGGCATCACCTTCCAGGGCGCGATGTCCTTTGCGCGACGCGGCACGCGCGCGATCTCGGTCCAGCCGAAATTGCCCTGGTCATCGCCGACCACCCAGTTGAACGCGGCGACCTTGTTGTCGCGATCGAGCGCCGCGGCCCACTCCTTCATGGTCTTGGAGAACAGGATGCCGGTCGCGGCCCGCACGAGCTGCGTGGGCTCGTAGCCGACGTAGCGCACCGAGAGCTCGGTCTGTCCGAGCGGCTCCAGCGCGTGCTGCGGCGTGACGCGCGGCAGGATCGGCCCGTGGTGCGGGACATCATAGAAGGTGACTTCGACCGTGTGATCGATCTTTCCGTATTTGCCGACGCCGAAGGATTCCTTGCGGGGGACCAATGGAACTTTTTGTCCCTTGAACATCACGCACGGATTGGCGCCGCCATCACAGTTGACGATGCTCTCCTGATAGACGTCGGTCTGATCCATCTGATCCGTGGTCGCGCCCCAGGCGACGTGCTCGTTCATCCCGAGCACGATCGCGGGCACGCCCGGGATCGACTCGCCCATCGCGTTGAACGGCTTGTCGCCGCCGCGCCCGACGAGGTGGACCATGTGCCAGATGGGCGGGTTCTGCAGCGGCACGTGCGTGTCATTGGCGACCAGGACGTGTCCATTGGCGGTGAGCTTTCCACCGATCACCCAGTTGTTGGAGGCCGCCGTCGACGGATCCAGCCAATCGCGCCCGATTCCCTTCATGGGCGCGCGGTCCGCTGCGAGCAGCGCGAGGAGATTTCCATCGGTGTCGATCAAGGGAGTCCCGATCGACGCCTGCGAGGTGTCTCCGTTCATTCCGGTCCAGCCGCTGATGGTGTACGTGGGATCGATCGGGGCGAAGATGGTCAGGTCTTTATAGATGCCCTTGCGCGCGGAATGGAGGATGTCCTTGGCATTGTCGAAGACGGCGGTGGCCTGGGTTTCCAGCTGGGTGAGCGCGATCTCGGCGCTCGCCGAATAATTGAAGTAGAAGGTCTCGAAGTTGACGAGCAGGACCGAATCCACCTCGTTCCAGGGGCGGAATCCCTTGGGGTCATAGAGGAAGATGAGCGCGGGCGGGATCGAGTAATTGCCGGCCTTGAGATCGTCGACATAGGCATTGACGCCGTCGGCGAAGCGGCCGAGTGAAGTGACGATCATCTGGTCGTTGGGATCGGTGGAGGCGCGGAGCTGATCGAAGGCGGCTTGCGAGGTGGCGCGCAGGTGGTGGACGCGCATGCCGATGTCGCTGTTCACGATGCTGTCGGAGAGACCGCCGACCAATTCGGAGAGCGTGCCTTCGGCGTTCCGCCGGAGGAGGTCCATCTGGATCAGCCGGTCCTGCGCCTGCGCGTAGCCCTGCGCGAACGCGACGTCGGAGAGGCTCGATCCGTACACGTGGGGAATGCCCCATTCGTCGCGCACCACGTCGACGGGCGCGGCGAGCCCGGCGGATTCGACGGTGGTCATGAGCGGCACGGACTCGACGGCGGTCGCGGGGGCGCCGCCGCCGCCGTCGGGGCCGGCTGCGTTGTTCGAGCAGGCAATCAATGACAAGGCGAGGAGGGAGACGGGCGCGATTCGCATGGAGGGCCTCAATGGGTTTCGGCGCATTGTACGCCCAACGTTTTCGACCGCGGAGTTGCGCGCCATTCGGGATTTCGTCAACGTGGGGAAAATGACCGATTCGCGATCCGGTGCCCTCGTCGACGTGGCGGCGCGCGGGGTGCTCTCGCAGTTCTGGGCGGGCGCGTCGCTCGGGATGGGGGGCGTCGGGTTCACGTTTCGAAATGGGGCGCTGCTCCGGCGCGCGCTGGTGCCGATGGCGGTGCAGGTCGCGATCTTCGCCTTGCTGGTCGCGCTGGCGCTTCATTTCCTCGCGCCGCTCACGGCGTGGCTCAGCCCGGCGCCCGGACACTGGTACAGCTTCCTCGGCGTGGTGGTCGAGATCGCGCTCGCGATCCTGCTCGTGCTCGCCGCGGCGCTCGGCACGATGATCGCCGCGGGCGTCGTCTGCGACCCGTTCTATGACGCGCTCTCGGAGAAGACCGAGTCGATCCTCCTCGGCCGCTCCGTGGCGACGAAGCAATCGGTGGGCGAGACGATCGCCGGCATCGCGCGCGAGCTGCTCGCCACGGCGGTGCGCCTGCTGCTCTATCTCGCCGGCCAGGTGCCGCTCTTCCTCGTCGGGCTTACCGGCGTCGGCTCGGTCGTGACGGTGCCGCTCGGCCTGCTGTGGACCTGGCTCTTCGTCGCGGCCGAGGTGCTCTCGCGATCGCAGGGACGTCACGGCATCGGCGCAGGCGCGCGCGTGCCGGCGGCGTTCAAGTTCTATCCGCTCGCGCTCGGCTTCGGCGCCGCGGGGTGGCTGCTCACGTTCGTGCCGCTCACCACGCCCTTCCTCGTGGTGGGCGGCACGCGGCTGTTCCTCTCGCTCGCCGCGCACGACCGCGTGACGTCGAGCCTCACCGACGAGGACAAGGCGCGCCTTCGGGGCGTGCCGGATCAGCGCACGAGCACGCCGTCCTTGTAGATCAGCGTGCGCGACGCGCCGGCCTCGTCGTGGATGGTCGCCGTGCCGTGGCGCTTGCCGGCGATCCACGGCGTCTCCGACTCCAGCTTGCCGCTCGCGAAGAACTGCTTGCAGGTCCCGTCGAGCAGGCCGGCGCGGTAGGAGAGCTCCGCCTGGGGCACGCCGGTCTCGTAGTAGAGCGTCGTCGGGCCCTCGAGCTGGCCGCCCTTCCACGTCTCGACGGCGTAGACCTTGCCGCTCGGATAGAACATCCGGCCGAAGCCCTCCTTCACGCCTTCGACGTATGTTGCATCGCAGCATGGGCTGCCGTCGGCGCGGCGATCGCCGAACACGCCGGAGAGCTTCTCGGCGGCGGCGGCTTCGTGGCTTCCTTCGGGGGCGAACGGCGCGTCCTTGTCGAACGTGGACATGGGATGGACTCTCGTCGGTGGAAGGCGCGCGCCATTCAATCAGACACGGCCGCGGGGCGCAAGCGCGAGCCGACGGATCAGGGCGTGGGGCAGCCCCAGCTGCTCGTCGAGCGGCTGCTGAAGCCGTTCTGGAGGTCGCGGTAGCGACGGGCGATGTCGCTCCCGACCTGCCCGGCGATGTTCTTCTCGACGCGATCGCCGGCGCCGGTGAGCAGGCGGTAGAGGCGCTCGGCGGGCGACTCGCCGGTGTCATCCTTCGGCGGCGGTTGCAGGCCCGCGCGCTCGGCGGCGATCTTCTTGAAGATCTCGCGCAGGAGGGGCTTGGGCGACTTGTCCTCGATCTCGTGCTGCAGCGTCTGCGCGGCGAGGTTGTTCGCGTTCGCCTCGTCGCCGGTGACCTCGATGTAGAGCTTGCGCATCTCGGTCTTCATGTACGCGTCGTTGTCGCCGAGCACCTTGTCGATCTGCGCCTGCTCGGCGTCGCTGATGCCGAGCGCGCGCGCGTCCTCCGCCGAGACCACGGCCTTGTCGCCGAGCGACGGCATGTCCCAGGAGAGCGCGCAGCGATCGGCGAGCGCGAGGAGCTGCTCCTTCGACATGTCGTAGGGCTTGACGGCGCGGTCCTTGTCGACGGAGCGGTGGAGCCCGCCCTCGACGGCGTCGAGCTTGTCGCGGAGCTGGATCACCTCGCCGAGCAGGCCGATGTAGCGCGCCTTCAGCTCGGCGGGGGTGAGATCGTCGACGGGGCGGTCGCCGCGCGCCACGCCGCCCGCGCCGACCGATCCCGC
>JADMIO010930526.1_pt1 | contig 15379 bp, 19 predicted proteins | sample 8958161 | NCBI WGS metagenome assembly JADMIO01 (sample SAMN16585339, study PRJNA669376) | soil metagenome | isolation source: Crop rotation soil | place: USA: Cullars Rotation, Alabama | collected 2011
AGGTGAGCCAGTGTGATTACATTTGCGGCCTAACTGTGGCCAGTCCAGTTACGCTGGAGTCACTAGTATTTAGGTGACACTATAGAAGCGGCCGCGACAACTTGTCCACGTGGAATTCTAAGCTTAGGATCCCAATGTGCTGGAAAGCGCCGCGCAGTGGATCGCCAACTGCCTGATCACGGCGTCGTTCCCGGCGCTCGGCGACTTCTCGCTCGGGGTCGCGTACGGCTTCTACGCGCTCTGCGCCGTGCTGTCGTTCGTGTTCGTCTGGCGCTGGGTCCAGGAGACCAAGGGCATGCACCTGGAGGACATGCACGGCGACACACGCGCCGCGCCCGCGGGGCACTGACCGGGCCTCGGCCCAAACCCGCGTGACCCGCGGGGTGGGCGCGTGGAACAATCGCGTGCCGTGAAGACCTTCGACGCGCTGTTCGCCGAGCTCAGCGAAAAAGCGCGCACCCGGCCGGACGGTAGCGGCACCGTCGCCGCGCTCGACGGCGGGGTGCACGGGCTGGGCAAGAAGATCCTCGAGGAGGCGGGCGAGGTGTGGTTGGCCGCCGAACACGAGGGCGACGACGCGCTGGCCGAGGAGATCAGCCAGTTGCTGTATTGGACGCAGGTGCTGATGCTCTCCCGCGGCCTGTCCCTCGATGACGTCTACGAGAAGCTGTGAACGGCATGCTGCGGGTCGCGGTACCCAACAAGGGCACGCTGAGCGAACCGGCCGCGGAGATCCTCTCGGAGGCGGGTTACCGGCGACGAACCGATCAGAAGGATCTGACCGTCATCGATCCGGTCAACAACGTCGAGTTCTTCTTCCTGCGCCCCAAGGACATTGCGATCTATGTGGGATCGGGGCAGTTGGATTTCGGCATCACCGGCCGGGATCTGACCGCCGAATCCGATGCGCCCGTCCGGGAGCGGCTTGCCCTCGGCTTCGGTTCGTCCACGTTCCGGTACGCCGCCCCCGCGGGCCGCGACTGGAGCGTCGCCGACCTCGCAGGCAAGCGGATCGCCACGGCATTTCCCCATCTGGTCCGTAAAGATTTGGCGGCGAATGGAATTGAGGCCACCGTGATCCGCCTTGACGGCGCCGTGGAGATCTCCGTTGCGCTCGGCGTCGCCGACGCCATCGCCGACGTGGTCGGTTCGGGCCGCACACTGGGGCTGCATGACCTGGTGCCCTTCGGTGAGCCGCTGTGCGATTCAGAGGCGGTGCTGATCGAGCACACCGACCCCGGCGACAAGAACGCCGCGGCCCGTGACCAGTTGGCCGCACGGGTGCAGGGTGTGGTGTTCGGTCAGCAGTATCTGATGCTGGACTACGACTGCCCGCGCACCGTGCTGGAGGCGGCCACCGCCGTCACTCCTGGCCTGGAGTCGCCGACCATCGCCCCGCTGGCCGATCCGGCGTGGGCCGCGGTGCGCGCACTGGTCCCGCGACGCGACGTCAACGCGATCATGGACGAGCTGGCAGCCATCGGCGCAAAGGCAATACTGGCCTCCGACATCAGGTTCTGCCGCTTCTGACTTCGCCCGGTCCGGCCCCGGTCTGCGTGTTAGCGTCCGGGTGACATTTTCACCGGTCTGAGAGGTTCGCATGACGTATTTCCTGGTTCTGCTGCTGGCTCTGCTGCTCGGTGCGGTGGCCGGTCTGCGCGCGCTGACCGCGCCCGCGGTGGTGGCATGGGCGGGTGCGATCGGCTGGATCGACCTCGACGGCACCTGGGCGCAGTGGGTGGCGCACCCGATCACGATCGCGGTGTTGACCGTTCTGGCGCTCGGCGAGTTGGTCACCGATCAGCTGCCGAGCACACCGAGCAGGCGGGTACCCCAGCAGTTCGGGGCACGGCTGTTCACCGGCGCGTTCGCCGGCGCGGTCCTTGCCACGGGTGCCGTCCTTAACCCGACGGCGTGGGTGGTGGTCGGGGCCATCGGTGCGGCGCTGATCGGCGCTGTCATCGGCACACTCGGCGGTGCCGAAGCGCGCCAACGGCTCGTGGCGGCCAACGGCGGACACGATCTGCCGGTCGCGCTTGTCGAGGATGCCATCGCGATCGTCGGGGGTTTCGCCGTCGTCGCTCTTGCCGCGGTCATCTGAATGGCAACCGCAACACAGACTTTCGATGCGATCATCATCGGTGCCGGCCAAGCGGGGCCGCCGCTGGCGGGCAGGCTGACCGCCGCCGGTCAGACGGTGGCGGTGATCGAGCGCAAGCTGGTCGGCGGCACGTGCGTCAACACCGGCTGCATCCCGACCAAGACACTGGTGGCCAGTGCCTACGCCGCGCACCTGGCCCGCCGCGGAGCCGAGTACGGAGTCGGCAGCGGTGAAGTCACCGTCGACATCGAAAAGGTCAAGGCCCGCAAGGACAAAATCATGCTCGACGACCGCAACGGCGTCGAGTCATGGCTCGAGGGCATGGACAAGTGCACCCTGATCCGCGGGCACGCGCGTTTCATCGATCCGCACACCGTTGAAGTCGACGACCAGGTCCTGCAAGCGGACAAGATCTTTCTCAACGTCGGCGGCCGTGCGATCGTGCCCGAGATGCCGGGACTTTCGGATGTCGACTACATGACCAACGTCGGAATCCTCGATCTCGACACGCTGCCAGAACATCTCGTCATCATCGGCGGTAGCTACATCGCACTCGAGTTCGCCCAGATGTACCGACGGTTCGGCGCCGACGTCACGGTGCTCGAGAAGGGACCGCGTCTGACATCGCGCGAGGACGAGGACGTGTCGGCGGCCATCAAGGAGATCCTGGAGAACGAGGGCATCGCCGTAGAACTCGATGCCAATTCGATCTCGTGCCGCAAGAGCGACAACGGTTTCGAGATCACGCCCCGCGAAGGTGCCGACCCCATCGCGGGGTCACACCTGCTGATTGCGATTGGACGCAGGCCCAACACCGACGACCTCGGCCTCGAGAACGCGGGTGTACAGACCGACGCCCGAGGCAACATCGTCGTCGACGACCAGTGCCGGACCAACGTCGAACACATCTGGGCGATGGGCGACTGCAACGGCCGCGGTGCGTTCACCCACACGTCGTACAACGACTTCGAGATCGTGGCGGCCAATCTGCTCGACGACGATCCGCGCAAGATCAGCGACCGTGTGCAGACGTATGCGCTTTACATCGATCCGCCTCTTGGCCGCGCCGGAATGACCGTTGATCAGGTGCGCAAGTCAGGCCGAAAAGCATTGGTGGGCAAGCGACCCATGACTCGGGTCGGGCGCGCGGTCGAGAAGGGGGAGACGCAGGGCTTCATGAAAGCCGTCGTCGACGCCGAGACGAACGAGATCCTGGGTGCGGCGGTCCTGGGCGTCGGCGGCGACGAGGTGATCCAGGACATTCTCGACGTCATGACGGCCAAGCTGCCCTACACGGCGATCTCCCGCACCATGCACATCCATCCGACGGTCAGCGAGCTGTTGCCGACGATGCTGCAGGAGTTGACGCCGCTCGACCAAGGTTGAGCTGCCGGGCGACGAGCGCGACTCGCTCCCCGAGGCGGCGGCATGTCTCGACATCCGATGGGTGCATCTGATCGGGGCCGGCGTCCACATCGGTCTGTGCGCCCGCACCGAGCCAGAAGCCGAGCCTGTTGAGGTCGTTCTCGCTTCCCGTCGAGCTGTTCCAGCCCGCGCCCAATCCCAGGTTCACCCAATGCATGTGGTGCTGGGCGGCAAAGACGGCCAGCGACGTCAGCGTGTGCATCTTGTCGCCGGACTTCGCGCCCGAGTTCGTGAAGCCTGCCGACACCTTGTCGCGCCAGGTGCCGTTCATGCATCGCCGTCCGGTCTGCTCGGCGAACGCTTGAAACCCGGCAGACACGTTGCCCATGTACGTCGCACAGCCGAACACGATCCCGTCGGCGCCATCGAGGACGTCCCAGTCGGGGTCGTTCATTTCGTCGACGGCGATGATCGTGACACGGGCGCCCTCGTCCCGTGCGCCTGCGGCCATAGCTTCGGCCAGTACAGCGGTATGGCCGAAACCGGAGTGGTACGCGATGGCCAGTGTGGGTGCCGCGCTATGAGATCCATTGACTGCCATTGTTTTTGCTCCTCGCGTGCGCGGCATGTTATTTCGACTCCTGATGGGCTTTGACGATTTCTTGGCGTCTGGTGGTCCAGTCGGGTAGTTCGTCGCCTGCGAGGTACGCCTCCAGGCGGTCGAGAAACGCGTGCGTTCCGCCCCGAAAACCCGTCGCGTTCCCCGCGCCGAGTCCGCGATGGATGAAGCGCAACACGGTTCCGTCCCCGTCGGCGTGCAGTTCGTAGCGGACCACGCTGTCTTCGACGATGGCCTGCTTCCACTCGTGCTCCAGCACGCGCGGGGGATCCCACACCAGGATGCGTCCGGTCATCCGCTTCTTTTCGACGGGCAGTGGGGGACCCGTGGCGACCATGTCGATCATGCCGCCCTCGCGGGCGTCGATTGATGTCTCACCGAACCACTGCGCGCGCTCCTCGGGATCGGTGATCGCCGACCACACCACCTCGACGGGAAAGGGGAGCCGCCGCTCGAAGGTCAGCACTGCGCGGTCACCCGAGACGCTGAGTCGCCCTTCGCGTCCGGTCATTTCGCGTCCCGCTGCTTGGCTTCGAGGTGGCGCTCCAGCGCATCGAGATGGTCGGCCCAATAACGGCGGTATCGGTCGATCCACTCGTCGATCTCGACAAGCCCGTCGGCGCGCAGCGCGTAGATCCGGCGTTGCGCGTCCGGCCGCACCTCGACCAGCCCCACTTCGCGGAGAACCCTCAGGTGGCGGGACACGGTGGGCTGCGTCAGCCCGGGCAGCGTGGCGACGAGTTCGCCTGCCGTCCGCTCACCTCCGGTCAGTGCGTCGAGCAGGGCTCGCCTGCTCGGTTCGGCGACCGCCTCGAAAACGTCCATGCTTCGAGTATTGCATTGTATCTATATAGACGCAAACCTATAGAGGCGTGGTGCGGCGCTGGACGAACAGCGTCTGCGCACATGTTCCGATGAACCCCTGCCTGTCGAAGATCTCAGCTGTGGTGACGCCGATGCCGTCGGGTCCGATCGAGCCACGGGCCCGCAGCGCGAAGTCATTGCCGACGGGCACCCTGTGCAGGTGCATCGCGGTGTCGGTGTTCATGAACACGAAGAACGCAGGATCGATCGCCGCGCCAGCGCCGTTGGCGCAGTCAACGATCAGCGCAAGGCGTTGCATCGGTGTCATGTCCTCGGTGTCCACCAGGTGTGCCAGCGGACTCATCCACACCACCGCCGAGCCGTTGTCGAGCTCGCGTTGCCTGCGCCAGCTCACCGCCTGCAGGTAACCCGTCGCACCCTCCCAGCTGTGCGGCACCGGATCCGCCTCGCCCTCGGTGAGCGGCGGAAACCGGTCGGTGCGCACATCGGCGGTGTCGCTGGTCGCGAGCAGCCAGGCCGACGCGCGGGCGTCGGAACCGCCAGGACCTGCGGCCGCCATTTCGGCCGCCAGTAGGGAGATGCGAGTGCCGGGACGTTCGACCCAGGCCCGAACCCGCACCGGCGCAACGGGAATCGCACCCAGAATGTCCATCGTCACCCGGCCGATACGCATCGGCGAGTCACCGGCGAGTTCCTCGATCAGCTTCGTCATCAACGCCAGCGGCGGCGAGCCGTGCTGAATCGCCGGATCCCAATTGCTCCGGGTGAAGTCACCTGAGGCGAACATTTCGACATCGCCGTCGGCGCCGAGCCGACGGTAGTGACAGTCGCTCACGCAGCGGGCTCCGAGTACAGCACCGCGTCATCGCCCGGCTCGCCGCCTTCGGCGGGCTGTTCCGGCCAGCCCGGGTAGGGCGGTGGCGTCCCGCCGAATACCGGGCAGTGCGCGTGATGGGCGCACCAGTCGCACATCCGTGACGGGTGCGGTCGGAAATCGCCTGTGGCACCCGCGGATTGGATGGCCCGCCAGATCGCGATCAACGTCTTCTCGAACCGCTCAAGCTCATCGAGGTCGGGGGAGTAGTCGAGCACCTGGCCGTCGGCGAGGTACAGCAGCCGCAGCCGGGCGGGCAGCACGCCGCGCGACCGCAGCAGCGCGACGGCGTAGAACTTCATCTGGAACATCGCCTTGAACTCGGCCAGGGCGCGCGCCTCCGGTGGAGCCTTGCCGGTCTTGTAGTCGACGACCCGCATCTCACCCGTTGGTGCGACATCGATGCGGTCGACGAAGCCGCGAAGCAGAGTGCCGTCGGCGAGCTCCACCTCGACGCGTTGTTCGCAGCTTTCCGGTTCGAACCGCGTCGGATCCTCCAGTCGGTAGTAGCCGGACAGCAGCACCCTGGCTTCCTCGAGCAGCTCGGCGCGCACAGCTGGATCGATGTCGGCGGCGAGATCGGGCTGGGCGGCCATGATGCGGTCCCATGCGGGGGCGACGAGGGAGCGCGCGGCCTCGGGGACGCGGTCGGGCGCGGGCAGCGCGTAGAGCTGTTCGAGCGCGGCATGCACCACTGACCCGCGCAGCTGTGCGGTGGACGACGGTTCGGGCAGCCGGTCGATGGCGCGGAACCGGTAGAGCAGCGGGCACTGCTTGAAGTCGCTGGCCCGCGACGGTGACAGCGCAGGCCTTCGATGCTCCGTCGGCCGAGGCGGGACCTCTTGCTGGTCCATAACGGGCAGCTTATGGCTCCGGCCCGACAACCCCGGACACGTGCATCGGCGCGTCTGCTGGCAGGCTGATGCGCTGTGCCAGGGAAAGCTCCGACCGGTCCATTCGCCGCAGACGATCGGGTGCAGCTCACCGACGTCAAGGGCAGGCACTACACCGTCGTGCTGACCCCGGGTGCGGAGTTTCACACCCACCGCGGAGCGATCGCCCACGACGCCGTGATCGGACTGCCGGAGGGCAGCGTGGTCAAGTCCGCCAACGGCGACCCGTTCCTGGTGCTGCGCCCGCTGCTCGTCGACTACGTGATGTCGATGCCCCGCGGTGCACAGGTCATCTACCCCAAAGATGCGGCACAGATCGTGCACGAAGGCGACATCTTCCCCGGCGCCAGGGTGTTGGAGGCGGGCGCGGGGTCAGGGGCGATGACGTGTTCGCTGCTGCGTGCCGTCGGGCCTGCAGGCCGGGTGGTGTCCTACGACGTGCGCGCAGACCACGCCGAGCACGCGTCGCGAAACGTCGCCACGTTCTTCGGTGAGCTGCCCGAGAATTGGGAGCTGGTGATCGCCGACGTCGCCGACTACAGCGGACCCGAGGTGGACAGGGTCGTGCTGGACATGCTTGCGCCGTGGGAGGTGCTGGGCGGGATCGCCGACGCGCTGGTCCCCGGCGGCGTCGCGATCGTTTACGTCGCGACAGTGACCCAGCTGTCGCGCACCGTCGAGGCGATGCGCGAGCAGCAGTGCTGGACCGAGCCGCGGGCCTGGGAAACGATTCAGCGCGGCTGGCACGTCGTCGGACTGGCCGTGCGACCCCAGCAGAGCATGCGTGGGCACACCGCGTTTCTGATCAGCGCCCGAAAGCTTGCTCCCGGCGCGGTCGCCCCGATGCCGGTGCGACGGAAGAAGCAGGTCTAGTCGTCGTCGCTGCGACGTAAGCCACGCCGGGCCGACAGCAGCTCCATCTCCGGCCGCGCGGCGACCAAGCGCTCTGCGGCATCGAGCACGTCCACAGCGTGCGCGCGGTCACCCGACACGACGGCCACCCCGATACCGACGCGACGGTGCAGCTGCTGGGATCCGGTCTCCGCCGCGGAAACACCGAACCGCCGCTGCAGTTCGGCGATCAGCGGGCGCACAGCCGACCGCTTCGCTTTGAGCGAGTGCACATCGCCGAGCAGCAGGTCGAACTCCAGCCAGCCGATCCACATACCGGCCATGATCACGGAGGAGGCGATGTGGCGGTCGCTCCCTCGCCGAAGTCGAGCAGCAGGTTGGCGGTCTTGCGGGTCAGCTCCCACCCGTCGCGGACGGGCGTGAACTCCATCGGAAAGGTGAATTTCCCCGGCGGCTTGTTCGCGGTGGTGACGTTGACGGTCGCCACGACGTTGCCGGTCACGGTCTCCGACCACTTCAGGTCGACGGCTTCGAACGTCAGCGGAAGCGCGCCGTTGTCGGCAAGCGCCTTGCCGAACTTGTCCAATGCCGCGGCGTCGTCGGCGGTAGCCAGCTCGACGAGGCCGATTTTGTCGGTGCCGGGCACGGCGGGATCCGACAGCCGGGCCAACACATCGGTGAGCGCCTCAGGCGGGGGAAGCGGAGAAGAGACGGGCGGTGCCACGGGCGTCGTCACCGTCGTGGCCGCCGAGGGTTCAGCCGCGGGCGGGGGCGGTCGGTTATCACATCCGGCTACCGCCAACAGCCCACAAAACACGACAACGGCCAACGGAATAGCCGTTGACCGTTGTCGCACGTTGGTAGGGATCAGGCGAATGCTGCGAGCACCGTTGACGCCGACGCGCTGGACACCTTCCAGGTGCCCATCTCGTTCACGAACGTGATCGGCATGCTCTTGCCCGCCGCGGAGACCGTCGATGTCGCTGTGACGGGGTCAATGCAGGTGGGCGGGGCGACGGTGATCGCCGTCGGCAGGGTGCCCTCGGCATACGCGTTCTTCAGCGCGCCGTCGGCCAGCCGGCCCTTCAAGATTCCGACGCCCCCCTGAACCAGGTTGCTCTTGCCGGGGGAACTGAACGGCACACCCGGAGCGACGAGGGTATCGAGCACACCCTGCAGCGCTCCTGCGTCGGCGCAGTCGTCTGCCCCGGCGATCGCGGGGGATGCAATGGACGTCACACCAGCCGCTGCGCCTCCGACGGCGACGGCCGCTGCTACGCCGGTTACGAGGGTTTTCAGGGTCACGGTTGTCCTTTCGATGGGCCCGAGTCGAGCTTCAGGTTAACAAGTGTTGCTGGTGTGTCGAATCCCTAGACCGCACACAATGGCTGAATCGCCGGTAGCGTTGAAGTTGTTACTGCACCAACTCCCGGTGCAGGGAGGGAGCGCAACATGAGCGAGTCAGAGCGTTCTGAATCCTACGGGACACCGATGTCCAGCGATGAAGCGGCCGAGCTTGAAGAGCTTCGCCGAGAGGCAGCGGTATTGCGCGAGCAGCTGGAAAACGCCGTTGGTCCGCAGAGTGGTCTCCGTAGCGCCCGTGATGTGCACCAGCTGGAGGCGAGGATCGATTCGCTCGCTGCCAGGAACTCCAAGCTGATGGAGACCCTCAAAGAGGCCCGCCAGCAGCTGTTGGCGCTGCGCGAAGAGGTCGACCGACTCGGTCAACCACCCAGTGGCTACGGCGTGCTGCTCGGCGTCCACGAGGACGACACCGTCGACGTTTTCACCTCCGGTCGCAAGATGCGGCTGACGTGCTCGCCGAACATCGACACGAAGGTCCTGAAGCAGGGCCAAACGGTCCGCCTGAACGAGGCGCTGACCGTCGTGGAGGCCGGAAACTTCGAATCTGTCGGGGAAATCTCCACCCTGCGCGAAATTCTTGCCGACGGACATCGCGCGCTCGTGGTCGGTCACGCCGACGAGGAACGCATCGTCTGGCTGGCCGAGCCTCTGGTGGCCACCGCCGACCTTCCCGACCGCTACGACGACGAGCGCGACGACGACCTGAGGCCGCGCAAGCTGCGGCCGGGCGACTCGTTGCTCGTCGACACCAAGGCCGGCTACGCGTTCGAACGCATCCCCAAGGCCGAGGTCGAGGACCTGGTGCTGGAAGAGGTGCCCGACGTCAGCTACAGCGACATCGGCGGCCTCGGTCGCCAGATCGAGCAGATCCGCGACGCCGTGGAGCTGCCGTTCCTGCACAAGGAGCTCTACCGGGAGTATTCGCTGCGACCGCCCAAGGGTGTGCTGCTCTACGGCCCTCCTGGTTGCGGAAAGACCTTGATCGCCAAGGCCGTGGCCAATTCGCTGGCCAAGAAGATGGCCGAGGTGCGCGGCGACGACGCGCGCGAGGCGAAGTCGTACTTCCTCAACATCAAGGGTCCCGAGCTGCTGAACAAGTTCGTCGGCGAGACCGAACGCCACATCCGGCTGATCTTCCAGCGGGCTCGCGAGAAGGCGTCCGAGGGCACCCCGGTGATCGTGTTCTTCGACGAGATGGACTCGATCTTCCGCACCCGCGGCACGGGCGTCAGCTCCGACGTCGAGACCACGGTCGTTCCGCAGCTGCTGTCGGAGATCGACGGTGTCGAGGGACTGGAGAACGTGATCGTGATCGGCGCGTCCAACCGCGAGGACATGATCGACCCCGCGATCCTGCGGCCCGGCCGTCTGGACGTCAAGATCAAGATCGAACGCCCGGATGCCGAAGCGGCGCAGGACATCTACAGCAAGTACCTCACCGAGGAACTGCCGATCCACGCCGACGACCTCGCCGAGTTCGGCAGCGACCGCGCGCTGTGCATCAAGGCGATGATCGAGAAGGTCGTCGACCGGATGTACGCCGAGATCGACGACAACCGGTTCCTTGAGGTCACCTACGCCAACGGTGACAAGGAAGTCATGTACTTCAAGGACTTCAACTCAGGGGCGATGATCCAGAACGTGGTCGACCGCGCGAAGAAGAACGCGATCAAGTCGGTGCTGGAAACCGGGCAGCCAGGCCTGCGCATTCAGCATCTGCTCGACTCGATCGTGGACGAGTTCGCCGAGAACGAGGACCTGCCCAACACCACCAATCCCGATGACTGGGCACGGATTTCGGGCAAGAAGGGCGAGCGGATCGTCTATATCCGCACGCTGGTCACCGGCAAGTCCTCGAGTGCGTCGCGGGCCATCGACACCGAATCCAACCTGGGTCAGTACCTCTAGCCACCCGCACCGCGAGCGTGCGTGTTTGTGTGCCGACACACCGTTATTTGTCGGCATTCTGCGCACGCTCGTAGCGCCTCGAGCGTGCGCAAATGCGCGCAAGGCGCGGCGTGTCAGAGTGCAAACTCCCCCTTGCAACGCGGGGAGGTGCCCCCAGCGGGCTGGCGGTAGTGCGCGCGCTGGCGGTGGTCAAGCCCAGCTGGCGGTGGTCAAGCCACCGGTTCGGGCTTGGCGTTGCGGTTCTCGATCTCCAGGTACGCGTCGCGGCCGGCGAGGCTGGTCGCCACGTCGGACACCAACGGGTCGAAGAAGCGCTGCCGGTACAGCGGGTCGACGCTCGTGCTCACCGTGAAGTACAGCCCGGACAGCACCGCGACGAACAGCGATGTGTGCACCACGGTCTGTGGAATCGGGATGTGGACGCCGAACCATGTTCCCGCACATGGCGGTTGACCGACAGAGCAGGTTTCCTCAGCTGACCATAAAACGGTCACGTCGTCGGGAACGGCGATGATGCCGAGCGCGAGGAAGAACGCGAACAGGCCCGTGGTGAAGAACACCACCTGGATCGCCTGCGACACCACCATCACGGCCACCACGTTGATCTGCTCGGCCAGCGACAGGGGAGTGCGCTTCGGTTGATGACCCGCTTCGGGTTCCAGCGGCGTGCCGGCAAGCAGCTTGGCCGGATCGTGTTGTTCTGCCCGGTCTTCGCGCAGTGCACGTACCTCGTCGCGAATCGTGGTGACCATGAAGACGATTGCCACGACGGCGAGGAATCCGACGGTCTGCCAAAGCCTTTGGCGGGTCATCCGGGCGGCCAGCTGCCACAGCTCGCCGGTGAAGTACACCACCACGGTCAACATCAGCAGCGGCAGCGCGCGGCTCATCAGCGTGCCCAGTGCGCCGACCTGAACCAACGCGTATCGGAACGCCCACAACGCGATGGCGCCGAAGCCGAGGTAGGTCAGCCACACCGCCAGCAGCGCGACAAGGGCGAACCCGAAGATCTCGGCGGCAGCGAACCCGGAGAATCCGCTGTCGGCGAATGGAAGCCCAAAGACGAACAGCGCCATCACCAGAAGCGCCGCAGAGCGCCTGCCTGCTTTACCCAGCCTTGTGCCGCTCTGATGAAGCAGGTACAGCGCGAACGGCGCGGCGATCAGTACCAGGGTGAGCACCCCGAGCCGGATCACGTAGCCGTAGTCGGCGTCACCGCCGGTCAGCTCGGCCAGCATCATCGTCAGCGAGATGATGGCGCCGATGCCGCTGACCACCGGTGCCGACCGCTCGATCAGCGCGCGCGAGCGCACCCGACGGGTCAGCACAAGCGGCAGCCCGCGATGCAGGAACCACTGATTCACCTCGCGCATATTCGGCACGGCAAACATTGTGCGGGAGAGATGGCGAAATTCCAGTGCGAATGGTGGACTGAAGCCGATGCGTCGACGACGGCCGTGGAGCTGGGGCATATCCGCACGCTCGGCACTGGTGGCGGCCACGGTCGTATTCGTCGCCCTCACCGCGGCGGGCGCGATACTCGCCGCGGTGCTGTACCGGTCCATGCTGTCCGGAATCGACAGCACCGCAGCCGCCCGCGTCGGCGAGGTGGCCGCGAACCTGGAATCCACTGGCGCGGCGGGCATGGACTCCGGACTGCTCGGCACCGACCAGCGCATCCTCGCCGTGCAGGTCATCACCCCTGACGGCACCGTCGTACGCCGCTCTCCCTCCGCACCGGACACGCCGATGGTGCCCATTTCCGAGATCGGCGACGGGCTGCACATCGGCATGCCCGAGCATGAATCGCCGTACGGCCAGATCCGGTTCAGCGCACAGACGGTTGACGGTCCCGGCGGCCGCTACACCGTGTTGGTGGGGGAGGGCAGCCAGGTCGTCTTCGCGACGGTGAAAGCCGTCGTGATCGCACTGGCGGTGGCGGCGCCGATCGTCGTTCTGGTGTCGGCCGCGGTCACCTACATGCTGGTGTCGCGCTCCATGCGATCGGTCGACGACATCCGAACCAGGGTCGCCGAGATCAGCACATCGGATCTGACCGAGCGAGTACCTGTGCCCGAGAAGCGGGACGAGATATCGGCTTTGGCGCTCACCATGAACGAAATGCTGGCCCGCATCGAAGCCGGCCATTCCGCCCAGCAGCGGTTCGTCGGCGATGCGTCCCATGAGCTGCGCAGCCCGCTCACCACGATCATCTCGGCGTTGGAGGTCGCCGTCGCTCACCCCGAACTGCTGAACGGTGAGCTCGCCAAGACCACGCTCATTCCCGAGGCGCATCGCATGCAGGCCCTTGTCGACGATCTTCTCCTGCTCGCCCGTGCCGACGAGCGCGGCCTGACCATGGCACACGACGATGTCGACCTGGACGACCTGGTGGCGTCGGAAGTGCAAAGGCTTTGCCGTGAAGTGTCTTTGGACATCAAGTCCGATGTGATGCCGACGCGCATCGTCGGCGACGCCGTCCGGTTGTCGCGAATGTTGCGCAATTTGCTCGACAACGCGGCCAGACACGCAGCTTCGGAGGTTTCCGTCGCAGCCCATACGTGCGGACAGCATGCGGTGCTCACCGTCGACGACGACGGTCCCGGTATCGCGCCGCAGGACCGGGAACGGGTCTTCGGTCGCTTCGTCCGACTCGATGCGAACCGCTCGCGAAGTGCGGGCGGCGCCGGGCTCGGCCTGGCGATCGTGCGGGAAATCGTTGCGGCACACCAGGGTACCGTCGCGATCACCGACCGCCCAGGCGGCGGGGCGCGAGTGACGCTTCAGTTGCCGTTGGCGTACGCGCCCGACTCGAGCCGGTAGCCGACGCCGCGGACCGTTTCGATGGTGTTGGTGCCGAAGGGGATATCGATCTTGCGGCGAACGTAACCGACGTACACCTCCACGACATTGTCCGGTCCGCTGTAGTGCGCGTCCCACACGCTCTGCAGAATCTCGGTCTTCGTGACGACGGTGTCCTTGTGGCGCATAAGGAATTCCAGGAGCCCGTATTCCCTCGGCGTCAATCGAATCGTTTCGGCGGCGCGTTCCACCACCCGCCGTGCGGGGTCGAGCGTCAACGTGCCCGCCGTCAGAACCGCGGGCCGCTGCGGCGCCCCGCGGCGGACCAGCGCTCGTAGCCGCGCGACGAGCACGATGAAGGAGAACGGTTTGGTCAGGTAGTCGTCGGCGCCGAGGTCGAAGGCGTCGGTCTGGTCGTAGTCACCGTCCTTGGCCGTCAGCATGAGCACCGGCGTCCACACATTGCGCTCCCGCAGCTTGCGCAGCACCTCGTAGCCGTTGAGACCCGGCAACATGATGTCCAGCACGATGACGTCGAACTCGTTCTCGGCGGCCTGCCACAGCCCGTCAACGCCGTTGGCGACGTGGACGACGAGGAACCCCTCGGCTCGCAGGCCGATCGACAGCGTCGAGGCCAGCCTCTCCTCGTCCTCGACGATGAGCACCTTCATGGCAGCGAAATTAGTTCATGTTCCACGGTTCGCCATAGGTGGTGACGCTGTCACCGGTCGAGGCGATGAGGCGGGCGAACGGACGCAGCAGCACGCCACCGGCCGCACCGGTCACGGTGCCGTGCGCGTTGGAGACCGCCACGCCGTTTGCCGGCCCCGCCACGTCAACCGAGAACGTCGCGACCTCTTGGATGCCGGGGCCGTTGCCGAGGTCGGCGCTGATCGACACACCCGGAAACAGGTTCGGCGTGATGACCGAGCCCAGCGGATTGAACACCGGGAACAGCGACACGTCGTCGAGCAGGATGTTCGGCGTGGTGTAGCTGAAGTTGATGCCGACGCCCAGCGACCACGGGAAGCCGATCTGGTAACCCAGCTCGAGCGTGCCCTCGAACTCGTCGGCACCGGGGCCGGAAACGTTGTACTTGGCGCGACCGGAGTGGAACCACTCACGGGTCAGACGATTGCGGTCCAGCGGAAACACGCCGTTGAGGAAGGTATCCCATTGCTGGATCGTCAGCGTGCGGTCCTGACCGTCAACCAGGCTCATCTCGTTGTCCAGTCCCGCATGAGAGGTGCCGCTGCTCGAGAACAGTGCCGCGACCGCTAACACCATCGCGACGACCATCCGACCGATTACCTTCATGTTCTCCCTAGCTGTATTCCGGCATGAAAAGCGCGCGCTGCTAGTTCGTCGTTGATCTGCAGGCACGTGAGCCTGACAAGATCTCGCTGTGAAATCGCTTAGAACGCGTTACGAACCGGTGCCCGCAACGGCCGCGCGGTAGCGGCTGCGGGCGACCAGGGTGAGGCGCAGGTCGTCGATGAGCGGGTCGAGGAAGCGGGTTCGGTAGTCGTTGTCGCCGACGGCCCGCGCGCTGACGTACATGAACGTCATCGCGGCGAGGAACATGCTGATCTGAATCAGCGATTGCGGAACAGGCAGCGTCATCCCCAGTATCTCGCCGTCGCTCGGACCGTTCCGTGTCCACTGCGCCAGCAGTTCCGGGCTCAGCAGGATCAGGCCGAGCACGAAGAAGATCAGGCCGCTTTCCAGCACAGTGGGATCCGAAGCTTGGAATTCACGTGACTTGAAGTCGCGGC
>JADMIO011124212.1_pt1 | contig 15379 bp, 7 predicted proteins | sample 8958161 | NCBI WGS metagenome assembly JADMIO01 (sample SAMN16585339, study PRJNA669376) | soil metagenome | isolation source: Crop rotation soil | place: USA: Cullars Rotation, Alabama | collected 2011
CGCGACAACTTGTCCACGTGGAATTCTAAGCTTAGGATCCCAATGTGCTGGAAAGATTTACATGTTTTTCAACTCCGGCGTTGCGCTTTGTCAATGTGAAAATGACGACAATAATCATCGAAACCGAAACGATGATTTTGATACTTTGGTTAGTGATCAGTCCGACCAAAATTGCGCCGATGGTTGAACTGACAAGCGTTAAAATTATCAGCCAGGGCATCCTTCGATAATCGATAACGCCGCCTCGCAAAAACGGAATGGTTGCTCCGACACTCATAAAAGTGAGTCCGAACATATTGGTTGCTACCGCAACTTTCGGTTCAATTCCAGCCTGAAACATGACCGGAACAGTTATCAAAGAATTACTGCCTGTGACGACTCCAACTAAACAGGTCAGAAAAAAAACGATAATCAAGACAATTAAAGTCGTTAGTGACAGATTCATTATTTTCTAAATGCCTGTTTCCTTGTTCTTTTCAAACCTAATTGCTTTTCTATCTCACGCAGACGGCTGGTTAATTCCAGAACCTGCCGTTTATTGGTTGGTTCACCTTGAATAATTTCCTCGCATTTTCGCATAGTATTATAAATTTCCATTTCATCCGTTTTCAGTCTTTCGGAAACCGCCTGTGCTAATTCTTTACGAGAAGTGGAAAAATTATCGACCCCCAAAAGTCTGGAGACTGAACGACGGAACTCGAAAAAGACATTCTCGACCGCCAAATCATAAGCTTTTGTTCTTTGCTGCAGTTCCGCCATTGCCGAAACATATTCGAGTTTGGATAAACGATTAGGTTCATCGGCAGGTAAAGGGCGGGCAAATCGTCTGCTTTGAGACCAAAAAATCACTCCGACCAAAAGACAGATTTGTCCAAAAATCGCGACAATCGGAGTATCAGCCAAATAACCGATGATCGAACCTGCATTTGCTCCATAACCCTGATGATACTCGTCGAAAGCAATCAGACCCTGACGCGAAGCGACGACATTAATCGCCAGTTGGGCGTTATCAACGATTCTTATTCCTGCATTTGAAACAATATACGGATCGGTCAGATAAATAATATTTCCCGAGCCGTATGGAAAATCGACCAGAATGTTTTTCTTTCCGTCGAAAAAATGTACAAAAGGTGCGTTAAGTGCATCGGTTTCAACGGTTTCTACTTTTTGCGGCGGAGTTTTTATCGTTGGTATTGCCGTTGGTTTCGGCGTTGGCGGCAATTGATAAATAGGGGTTACTGTCGGTTTAGGTGCATTAATTGTCGTACTCGTCTCTGCTTCAAAAAACTGTAGATTGACTGAAGAAGCAAAACGTGAAGGCTGAACGGCGTTAATATTTCGTGTCAAAATACTTGGTTGAGAAGGTTTAAGTGCCGGAGTTTGAGCAGTCATTTGCATTTGTTCATAAGGATCGACTCCCAAGGCAGATTCATTACTCGGAACAGTTGAAACCGACCAGTTGGCAGTGGTTGAAATTAAATTTTTTTTTGGTTCCCGGTCAATAATGACCAAAGTTCCGCCTTCCGAAACCCAGCGTAAAATTTGCTCGGTTTCTTTATCATCAATCTCAAGCCGTGTTTGTCCGATAATTACGAAAGTTTGTGGTGAGTTTCCGGAGGTTAAAAGAACGGAGGGAGATTCCTGCCAACGGGTAACTTTTCGTCCTGTTTCTGCCAGCAGATCATAAAAAGCTCGGGTTCCGGTTGAACCGGAATTATAAGTCGAGCGGTTAGGGTATATCTCCGCATCAGGCACTTTATCTTTTTGAGTATAAGACGCGGCATTGATTCCGATAATCAATGCTATCAGACCAATTAAAGATAAAAAAATAAGCATTTTTTGCTTCATAAATTGTTGAACTTTGATTATTGACTTTTGATATTTGAAGATTCTGTCAGCATCGTAGCTCCTGCTTGTCTATACACGACAAAGTTTACCTTTTACTCTTTAACTTTATTTAACTGCCTGTTCATATTTCTGTTTAAATTCTTCCCAATCACCTTCGTCTGTCTTTTTTGAACCATACCAATTCCGTTCAAAATTATTTGTCAGGATATTCATATTTTGATGAAGTTCTTTTCGTTTTCGGACATCGCGCAAATAATCGCGGTTTGTTTTATGTCCGGCTAAACCAATTATTTTTCTATCACTTAGTTCACAGAGCAAGGCGATATATCCTTTGCGAATAGCTGCCCGCAAATTACCCTCTTTGGCTAAAGTCTCGGCTTCTACAAAAATATTCTGTGACGTTTCGTCAGCCGCAATAGTTTCGCCCAAAATAACCCGTGATTTCTTTTCTTTCTTTTCCCGGTCACGGAATTTCTTGGCTAAAAAAGGCGCGAAGCGATAGATTAAAAATCCGATCAGGACAAAAGCCACTCCGAGAATGACATAGAGCAAAGTCGAAGAAAGCATCGGCGAACCAGTCGGTTCCTCGGGGCGTTTTCTTTCAGAACGAGGGGTAACGCTCCAGAGCCATTCCCAAAATTCACGCCATTTTCTTTGCAGCCAGGTTTCTTCTCTTTCCTTGGGTTTTTGATATTCCTCGCGTTTCAGAATTTCATCAAGTTTTTGTTTTTCCTGATCTTTGGTCAGACTGGCAGTCTCTTGTTTTTCCAGTTCGGTCAATTTTGAATTCAGAGCGGAAAGTCGTTCCGAAAGTTCATTAACAATCGAAGTTCTTTTACCTGACCCATACGGCGCATTTTCAAAATCTTTCAGTTTATCTAGCAGCCATTGATGGTTTACTTCAACGGTTGTGCCTGTCAGCTCAATCTTTTCTGTCGCCGGCAGTTTAGTGCGAATCTCATCTAAAATTTCACTTTGCCGGGCAGCATTTTGAGTGTCCGTCAAAGACTCTTCAGATATATTCAGAAAAGCAATTGATTTGGTAACCTCCTGAATCTTTTGACGATATTTACTGAGAGCAGCTGCCGACACAATACTTTGCAGAAAAAAAAGGCAAAGCAAAAGTTGCAAGATGAATTTTTGAGTTCTCTTAATCATTTCAAACCGAGCGTTGTAAACGATGAATTCGACGAGCCGGACGAATTTGACAAGTTTGAAAAAGTTTCCGGTGATAACGCCGGCTGTAAAGGATTTGAGTACTGCGTTGGCAAAGCGGGAATTTCTCCCAGATTTCGCGCTGCCATCAGTTCAATGTCATAACCTTCGTAGCGCACCCGTTCATCGACATAAAGCAAACATAGTCCGATCATTAAAATAGGAGTTAGTAAAATAAAACTGGATTGCCAGATTACCTGATTAGCAATGATATACCACGCCGGAATGGCGTCCGGATCGGCAGCCAAAAATTTAATGCCGTTAGCATATGCATACCAGTTAAGCGGAACATAAAAGAGCAAAAGGGCTGAAACAGTCGCCACCACCGTGAAAATAAAAAGCGAATAGATTCTCATCACGTTTCCGCTCGCTAAACTGGCGCTTCTGCCCATTGCTGCAAAAATTCCCTGTCCTTCCACCAACATAATCTGCGGTACATAGGCAAAACGCGAAGCTACCAGAAAGAAAAGCCAGCCTGTTCCGAAAAGAATTGCCGCACTTAACACAAAACCGACAACGACGGCTAAAGGAGGAATCGAACTGAGAATCCAGGTAGTAATGCCAACAACCAAAAATGCGATAATTATTCCGATATAAAATATGACAAAGCTCAAAACCCCTAAAATTGAAACAATAATAATTGAAGCACCGAGAAGTCCGAAAAATCTTGAACCAACATTTGAATAGGTTTCCCGAAATCTGATTAATTCGCCGAAAAGAAGATGGCGGACAAAATTCCTCGACGCTCCGCCCATAACAATCAGCATTGCCACCATTTGAAAAAATAAAATAATCAGATTTCCAAATCCGGTAAATATTAGAGAGAGAACTTCATCCTGTCTGGTATTGCCGATATTAAAAAGTTGGCGACCTAAAATAGTCCAGCCAACTGAAACTAATGTTCCGACCAAAATCGGCGGTGCTGCTATCCAAACAAATGTCCAAAAATTATTTTGATAAAAGCGGACGGCGCGGTCAATTAAATCCCCTGCACCCAGTGGAGTCAGAGCGAGAGAGGAATTAGAAGCATTTGACGACATTCGAAAAATTTTAACATGAATGAGTTTGATTTAATAATAAAAAAGAGAAGGCTTTAAGACCTTCTCTTAAATAACAAATTAATGTTCAGTTTACTTTAGAAATCGTAACGAAGTGCAAATTGCAGCTCACGTGGTGAACTCAAAGAAGCTGTGATACGACCAAAAGCAGTCGAACGCATACTTAAATTTGGAACACTGAATGAGTTAGTATTGGTTACATTAAATGCATCCATACGAAATGTTAATTTATGTGTTTCTGACCAAGGCATCTTGAATTTCTTTGAAAGTCCCATGTCTAGATTCCAAAATCCCGGACTACGGAACGAATTTCTAGATCCCGATTCACCATGTCTTGGAAAACGCAAAGCGGCTAAAGCAGCAGCAGGATTATCATAAAATTGAATACCACCTGGTTCATCGTGTATTCTTACTTTTAAGGCAGACGCGTCTCCTGTTAAAATTGCGGGAGTTGAAACAAAGTAATTAACGCCGAATGATCCGCTTAACGGATTAATAGCGAAACCTGTACGTGCTCCGACAATTCCGGAAAAAGTCCATCCACCAATAACCGCATCTGCCCATTTGTTCATGTTTCCGCCAATCGCTCTTCCGCGACCAAAAGGAACCTCCCAAATACCGTTGAAATTGGCAAGATGACGAATGTCAAAATCCGAATTTCCACGACAGGCATTTACGTCACGAATATCACAAAGATAACCACCAGTTACTGTATTTACTACGCTTGACTGGTTGTCAATTGAATGTGACCAAGTGTAATTTAAATCAAATTCGAATCCTTTTGAGAAACGTTTTTGTAAACTAACAAGCATTCCGTGATAGTTTGAGTATCCTAAATTTGTGATATATGGATTACTTGCAAATTGTGCGCTAAGTCCAACATTGGGTCTAAGAAAACCATTAGAATACATCGCTTGAACGAGATCTGCCGAACGACCTGTTTGCAATAAATCTTGAAAATTCACAGCAAGAAATGCAGTACAGTTAAAGTCTAGATTCGGGTTTGCTGATTGTACACAAGCACCTGGGATTGCAGCATTTAGTTGATTTTCAATCCAAGGCTGTCTCGTAACATTTCCTGCGGCAACACCTGCATTAAGCTGAGCCTGAACTCCATTAAATGCTGACAGCATAAATTGTCCTGATGCCGGATCTTTGAAATCCAAAACCTGGGCAGCATCGGCTTGGGCAAATAACTTACGTCCTAATCTGCCGACATAGTTGACATCAAGCAGGAAATTACCTGGTAATTCTCGTTGAACACCAACGTTCCAGTTATATGCATAAGGGATTTGGAAGTTTTCGGCGATATTAAAGCTTTGTGTTTCATCTATCAGCCCGATAGGAATTCCACCTTCTACATATGGTGTATATGGACGAGTAATCGCTGGTGCAATATTCTGAAGCGGTAAATTATTTAAAGAAGTAAATCTTGGATTATTTGCCAATCTGGCAGCTGCGGTTGCTCCTGTAAAAGTAGTAGCGGCTGTATTGTCAAAGATAAACGAAACCTGATCCTGAATGAAGGTAATACCGCCACCAACGCGATCATACACTAACGCCCCTCCCAAACGGATTGATGTTTTTCTCTCACCAAATATAGTTCCTAAAACACCATTCTCGAATGAAGGTGCATAAACAAGTGAAAGTCTTGGCGCAAAATTATTTTTATCAGGCTGATAAATCGGTCTGCCATTATTTGCTTTACCTATCAATGAATAACTGGTCAGAGGTTCGGCGGTTGGACCGGCGATTCCGGCAGCGGCATTAGCTACTCTTTTAGCGACTAATTCATCATAATCGACGCTAGCTCCGGCTTGGAGTCCATCTTTTTCATACGGCGGCTCATAATAGTGCCAACGAACTCCGAAATTGATGGTTAGGTCATTGCGTATTCTCCAACTATCCTGAGCATAAAATTCGTACTCATTATATTTATAGTTGCGAGTCTTTCCGGTTCCGGGAGCCAGAGCCTTCCCGCTTGTGTCATAGACAAAATTGGTACTGATTGACGAATACCTTCCAAGTAATAATCCAAAAGCACCATCAAAAGACCCTTGAACTGCTGTATTTGTTGTGGCATTGCCTGTCAAAATATTGCCGGGACGTAATGCTGTTGTCAAAGTTGTTCCACCAATAACCACAGAATTAAGGTCATTAACTATAGATGAATTTGAGTTAATTGGTTTAAATATTCCCCCGAATTGAATAGTATGTGAACCTGCTGTCCAGGTTAAATCATCCTTAAATTGAGGTGTTTTAACTACACGGGCTTGAGTATCTATGTCAGCAAAAGGATTTGATAATGCGCCAAAGACAAAAGTGTTCGGAAAACTAGGATTATTAGTGTTTGGAAAATCCAGGACCGATGCTGAAAGACCATAGCTGGCTGCATTGGTGATGTTTGGTGTAATTACCCAGTTATGTCCAAAAATATACGAATAACTTCTATCTATAATTAACGGACCCCCAACATCATCAGGGAATTGTTTAGCTACGCTGTTAACAGTGTCAGTCTGATTACGACGACTAATAGTAAATCGTGCAGAAGCAGTTTGGTTAGAAGTGATGTTAGCATTTATCTTTGTTGTATATGTATCATCAGCTCTGGTTGTCGGAGCATTAAATCTATAACCACCGTAATTAATTCCGTCGCCAAGAGTCAGATCATTAGCTACCGGATAGCGACTATTAATAACATTCAAGAAAGCTTGATTAACTCCTACTCCGAGTGGGTCAATAGCTGCTATCTGTCCAGGTGTCAGAAATGAAATACAATTCGGAGTCGTATTTTGACGACTTGCTGAAGTGCAGCCGGCAGTACTATTGACATAAGCCAGGCGTCCTTCACGAAGGCTTTGAAGAGGAACGATTCTGGAATATGTAACTTCTTGTGCATCATTACGTGCTTCGTAGTCAAAAAAGAAGAAAAGTTTGTCTTTTCCACTCTTGAACATCGGACCGCCTTCGCCAAAATTAAAGAACGGCAAAGGTCCGCCAATACTTCCGCCGTATTGATTGCGTTGCAATTTAGGGCGAGCCACTCCTGTTCGATTATTAAAGAAGCTATTAGCTGCTGTTTTTTCAGTACGATAATATTCACGAACACTTCCGTGAAATTCGTTGGTTCCGCTGTTTGTTGTTAATTGGATTTGTCCACCGCTGCTACGACCTTCTGATCCGCTCGGACTAGACGTTACTGCTCGAAATTCCTGAACAGAATCGATAGGTGCATTAGCTACGGTTGCAAATGCTTGCCCTGTGGATTGGTCATTAGCGTCAAGCCCATCAATTGTAATGTTTCCCTGGTCAGCGCGTGCACCAGTAACAGAACCGGTTCTATTACCGCCGCCGGCACCAACGTTATTTCCAATTGCGCCAGGTTGTAAACCAATAAGTGCCGCAGGCGAATTCCGAATTTGAATAGGAAGTTCTTTTAATTGACGGCTTCCTATAATGTTACCAACGCTTGAATCAGTCGTATTTAATGTAGCATCACCAGTGCTTGATGTGATTTGGACTGTTTCGGTAACCTGTCCGGTCGTTAATTGAGCATCTTGAGTCTGTGTTTTACCAACTCCGAGCTGAACATCATTAAGAGCCAAGGTTTGGAAACCTTGAGCTGTAAAAGAAAGTTTATATCCTGCTCCAGGAGGGATATTATTGAAAATATAAACGCCCTGATCATTCGTTTTAGTGGTTAATTCCTTTGAAGTTTTAGTATCCAGCAATGTTACCGTAACTCCAGGAACTACTGCTCCGGTAGGATCAGTAACAACCCCTGTTACCCCTGAAAATGATTGTGCCGAAATAAAAATTGGGAACAATAATGACAGCGAGAACATTATCAGTAATGATATTTTTTTAACTGTCTGTTTATTTGTTCCATTACTGGCAAATAAAAACATAGTTACTCCTTGTTCGAAATAGTTTTTAGATTTTTATCTATTCAACAGATATTTGAATATTTATTCAACTCTGAAGATAATCAGTAAAAAAAAAGGCAAAAATCATTCCTAATCCATATTCTCTGTATTTATCTAATAAAATAGATAGAAATAATGGAAAAAGGATGCAAAATTTTGGATATAAAAATACAAATTTGTATTGTCATCTAGAAGATTGAATAAAATCCATATTTATAGATTTACTCTTAAAAATCTATTTTAGATAAATTTAATAAATATTTAATTAATTATTAATAAAGGTGAGAAATGTCGTTTAAAAAGTAAAGGAGTCAAAGCTATATTTGACTCCTCATTTTCTAATTAGTTAGTCGAATTTATTTCTTTTCGTTGACAATATTTGTTGCTAAAACATCATTTAATGCACAGATAGCTACTCTTTTTGGTTCTCTGGGTAGCTCGATACTACCCAAATCAAACGATTTATTTCCAACAATCGTAACATTTCCGGCAGATACCCAACCAGCTCCGAAATCAAGATAGAGGGGAACGACCATTGCAAAATTATCCGAAACGCCTGATTGGGTAATTTTACCACTAAGAACTGACTTTCCTCCAGAATTATTGAGACTATATTCCAGCTTATACGCCGGGACTTCTGTTCCGTAAACCCACTGATCGAAAAACCAATCCATTTTACCGTTTTTATCTACATCCATTTTCGGTGTGATATGCTTTTCTACTGTAGCTTTAAAGTCTTCAGTAGAAATGTCCTGATTGTAATGTGATTTAATGAAATCACGCATCATAGCCTGAAATTTGGCATCACCTTCTTTTTTATCCATCATCATCATTCTCAACATGTGAAGAACATAAGCACCTTTAGGATAAATAAGATTTCGGGCAATGTTTCCTGTTTTATCTGTATTCAGACGATAACCCTGCGTGACAGGTCCAACCGTATAAGGTTTCAATCCTTTGGTTTGCGGAGTTGCCTCGACAATTTGTTTGCGTTGATCTTCCCAGAATTCCGTGAATGCCTTTAAATCCTTCTTGACAAATTGGATGTATAAAGAAGTGGAAAGCTGAGCAAAACCTTCACTCATCCATTGATCATGGTAGCTGGTCCAGCCAACAGAATGCCCCCACCATTGATGCGCTACTTCGTGCGGACCTACTTCTGTCCAAAAACCATCAGTTCCACCTCTCATTCCAATAAGTTGAGTTCTCATTGCACTTCCGACAAAAGCCGGGTACGGCATATAGATAAGTGTTGCCCAAGCTTGACCGAAATTTATAAATGGCTGTTGAGTCATGGCAATTCTGTTAAACGGTAGCTTGCCAAAGTAGGCATCATATATGCGGGAAGCATTTTGGGTTTCTCCCAACATATAGTTAGACATACCGGTTGTTGAAAAAGAGCTTAAGGTGTCTTCTGATTTATAGCCATAGGATTGTGCTTGTTCTAATCTTCTTTGATAACCTTTAATGTCTTCAGGAACGTCGCGATTAACAAAAACTTCATAGGTATATCCAGTCACATCATCTTTAATGTCTTTCTTTAAAAAGTCACCATAATTAAACCCGGCTACTGCCATTTCAACACCTTTGGTTGACCATTTAGAAGTCTTCATATCTCCTTCGGTAGTTTCCGGTGTAATAAGGTCACCAATTCCAACCATAACCATGTTTTTCGGATAGTGAAAAGTAATATCGAAGGCTGCTCTATCACCAAACTGTGTTCCGCCATTATTAGGATACCAGGTTGAACGAGGTAACAAAATATAATTACCTGATCCTCTGTCAATTACAGCTCCATCACCTTCATATTCAAAGTTTAAAATGAAAGGTTTGCCGACTTCCGACGATTCTGGAAGAATTATCGCCAAACTGCCATCTTTGTTTTTATCTTCCTGAATAATACTTATTTCCTGACCTTTTTCATCCGTAACACGTTTTACCCGAAGAAAAGGAAATAAATCAAAAGGTAAAACCCGCTGTCCGTTGACAAGCGTTTTTATCGTAATTTTATCTGAAGCAAATAATTTGGTTCCGCGCAAGGTAATGTCTATTTCGTGTTTGGTCAGGTCAAAGATCCGCCTGTCAACATTATTATTAGCAGTTCCTTTTGCATACTCATTGGCTAGATGAAAAGCTGTCCAAATCCCATTATCGGCATAGTTGAAAAGTGCTACTTGTTCAGGAGAAACTTCAGAAATTCCTAATGGATCAAGTTGATAAATTAATTTACTATATTTCTTACCTTCAATAAAGGTAGTAAAAAAGCCTGGTCGTGACGGAGCATAAAGATCCATTAAAAGCCGGGTAGCCATATTATAGTGAAACGAATTTTTAAATAGACTTTCTTTATTTTGATAAGCATCCCGCGCTTTGGCTGATTGTGATCCACTAGCAGCAATCTTGGCATTAGGTGACTTTTTAATTTCGTCAAAAGTTTCGTCACTAAAAAACATTACCAGTTGTGAGAATTGTTCTTTGATCTCTGTTGAGTTTATAAAGAAGTTTAACATTTTCTTTTCTGAATCAACTGGCGGAATAAGAGTTATTTCTCCGTCACCCAAAAATACTGCTCCGGTTGTTTTTCCATTTGTCGGAGTCAAAAAGTAAATTTCGCCATTCTTTAATGTAAAAGTTGCCGCATCACGTTTCAAAACAAGATTATTAACCGTAGCATATTCTCCACCAAAAGAATTTGCAGTTTCCGAGGCTTTTCTAAATGCAACGTAACCTGGGTCAATATTAGCCTTTGAGGCTGTAACGGTTACTTCGCCAACAATATTTGGGGTTGGACTGGGTGTTGGTGTTTGTGCATGAAGCACAGCTAATTGCAATAAAATGACAACGAGTATTATCGGGATTTTGTTGATTCTCATATATTCCTTACAAAATTACTTTGGTGTAGCTCGTTTATGGCTACAAAAATGTAAATTTTATATTTATTTGTCTGACTTTCAGATTATTTTGTTTAAATCCGAGAAAGTCAAGATTTGTTGCAGGGGCTGGATCAATTTAAAACCTCAAATTAATATTATAAGTTTTAATTTTTGAATTAAGGGTGGTGGCGTTTAATCCTAAGAGTCTAGCAGCACGGGATTGATGTCCACCGGTTTGCTCAAGTGCTCGTCGAATTAAATCCATTTCAAATTTCCGAACCTCGTCATAAAAATTGACGCCGCGGGAAATATCGATATCTGCTGAAAACCCTTCGCTGTCATCCATCATTTCTCGGGCAAGCTCAGGATTTTGCACCTCTGCCCGCAAACATTCGACCGTAATTTCATCAGTCGGAGCAATTACGACAGCTCGTTCAATAATATTTTCAAGCTCACGAACATTACCCGGATAATAATAATTTTCGAGTAATGAGAGGACTTCCGGCGAAAGCTGTTCAGAAATTATCCGGGCATTTTCTTCGTTATATTTACGAATAAAATGCTGAGCCAGCGGCAAAATATCTTCCCGTCGATCACGCAATGGAGGCAGTTCTATCGGAACGACCGACAAGCGATAATATAAATCTTCCCGAAAAGTTCCGTTTTTTACGGCTTCTTTTAGATCGACATTAGTAGCAGCAATTATGCGGACATCAACTTTGGTGGGTTTTGTTTCTCCAATCGAAGTAAATTCACGTTCCTGAATAACACGAAGTAAACGAACCTGAGTTTCAGGGCGTAAATCACCGATTTCATCTAGAAAAATCGAACCGCCGTCAGCTACTTCGAAAAGACCTTTTTTAGCGGCAATTGCTCCGGTAAAAGCTCCTTTGGTATGCCCGAAAAGTTCTGATTCCAATAAATCCGAAGGAATATTTGAACAATTAACCGGCACAAACGTTTTATCTGTTCGGGGACTTGATTCATGAATCGCTTTAGCAACCAATTCTTTTCCGGTTCCTGACTCACCTGTAATCAGAACAGTTGAACGAGCCGGAGCAACACGTTCAACGAGAGCAAAGACATTTTCCATCAAAGTGGAACGCCCGACAATTGCATCGCGCTTGACAAGGCGAGTCATTGCCTGCCGTAAGGTAACCCGCTCTTCTTCATTACGCCTTTTTTTTATGCCTCGCGAAACCAGGGACAGAATCTGGTCATTCTGAAACGGTTTACGAATACAGCCCATGGCACCTTTTTCCCAAGCCGAAATTGCTGTTTCAAACGTCGCAAATGCCGTAATCATTAAGACCACTGCTTCATCATCAAGTTTGATAAGTTCTTCGAGTGTTGAGAGTCCGCCGATTCCGGGCATCGAAACATCCATCAACACTACGTCATATGGTTTTTGGCTGTATATTGCGAGGGCTTCTTCGCCCGTTTTTGCTAAATCAGCTTTGTATCCCGCACTGGAAAGAATGGTTTCCAATACATCCCGCATTATTTCCTCATCATCAACGATAAGAACCGAACCTTTTTTTGCCATAACTATAAGAGAATATACAGAACAATTGATTGTAAAACAAAAAGAAGCGTTGCCTGTATTAAAGACAACGCTTATAAAAGTCAGATTGACCAGAGTTAGAAGTTTATTCTCAGCATCAAGTCGAATAAACGACCGCCCGGATCGTTTGATCCGCTTGGATCCTGATATGACCAACCGGTTAACATTTGACCGAAAGTACCTGTGAAAGCCGTAATGTTATTTACGTTTCCGGTAAATCCGCCCAAACGCCAGTTAGTGCGATTAAGAACATCAAAGAAAGTCCCTCTCAGTTCTACGCTGCGTTTTTCACCAATGGCAAATTTCTTCTGAACTGATGAATCAATCTTGAAGAAACTTGGTCCGTAAAGAACGAACTTACGGAATCCGCAGGTTCCGTTCGTTCTCTGCTGGCAATTGCCATAACCAGCCGGTGCAATAAATCTACCTGTCGGAGCTTGTCCGGCAGCATAACCGCTAGCGGTTGAACCGGTAGTAGTAAAGGCGCGGATTGTATTGTTAATAATGTCAGTAGGTAAATAGGTGACATTGGCAACAGAAGTTGCACCGTTCGGCTGAGTAATTGTTTGATTATAGTAAACTCCTACTGCATCCTGAAACTCTTTAGCGGTCATTCCGACAAGTTGGATATTTTCCATCAAGACAGGTGAACCGCTCTGCCAACGGACGGTTGGTGTGATAGTCCATCCGCCAAGAATTGAATTTACAACACTACCACTATTGGAAAGGAATGTTCTGCCTTTGCCGAATGGAAGATCCCAGGTAACATCAGCCTTAAAAGCGTGTCTGATATCGACTTGAGCAAGCGATCTGTCAGCATCGCGATTTCGAAGTGTGTTATTCGAAGCATTACTTTGATCGCCGGCACCGAGACCGAAGAATGTAGTCCCTGCCGAAGCAAAGGTATTTGTGAATGCTTTTCCAAATACATAGTTGCTTGAGACACGTACTCCATTAGACAATCTACGTCGTACTTCAATAACTCCTGAATCATACCAGCTCTTTTCGCTGTTATCGAAAAGGAAACAGAAGCCGATTGTTGTCGGACAATTATTAAAGAAGTTAACCGGGCGACCCGCTCTGAAGCTTCCTGCAGTAGTTCCGGTTGCTCGGAAATTAGACTCAATTGTACTTGCCATACCTAGAACACTAGGATTGGAAGCAGCCAATTGGTTAATTAAGGTTGTGTTTCTGTAGTTAGTGCTGCTATAACTTGTGGTTAAACTAGGATCAACGCTGTTGCCGACTAAATAAGATGTATATATCGGCAAAGGCGAAGTTCCTGTATTTGGTCCGAAATAAGCAAAGTTTGCCTGACATCCTGCAGCAGTTACACCGGTTTGGCAACGCCCTGCATTAATATTGGCAATAAGGTTTTGTTGAGCCAATGCAAACTCTGCTCCGAAACCGTTTTCGATAGCATTTATTTCATTGATAGAATATTGAGTTTGCATGTCTTTACCACGGTTACCGACATAGCGAACTTCGACAACAGTGTCTTTGCCTATCTGACGTTGATAACCGAATGACCATGAATCAACATATCCGGAACGGAAATCGTCCGAAAATCCAAAAACCGAATCAGCAGCTGTGACTGTTCTCGGATAAGCAGGAGTGGCGTTGAAACCCGGAACTGTTGCGTTGACATTTCCCGGAGTACTCAAAAGCGTTCCAACTCCCAAATTACCAAGAGCTACACTTCGTGCTAATGAGAATGATCCGCCGGGGTTTTGTCCTAAACTGTTTTCAACAATGAGCGTACCTTCACGAATAAATGCTCGCGACCATCCGCCTCTGAAAACGCTCTCTCCATCTTTTCCGAAGATTCGTTTAAAGAAACCGTCTCCGAAAGAAGGACTCCAGACAACGCCTACGCTAGGAGCAAAGTTATTTAAGTCATCTCTGAATGCCTTATCTCCGATCATATTACCTGTAACTGTCGGAACGGTTCCGGTCAGTGTTCCGGGGCTAAAGAGATTGCCCGGACCTGATACGTCATAGACCATAGCCGGATTAGTGAGAACAGAGTAATTGGCTGAATTCATTTTAGCGCCAGTTTGTGGCTGCCACCGGATACCATAACTGATGGTCAGATTATTACGAATCCGCCATGAGTCCTGGGCAAAAAGTCCATTGGTATTTTCCTGAATTTCAAAATGGCGTGAGCCGTTAACTGCGTATTTTCCGTCTCCACCAAGAATAGCAGTTGAAGCAAATGCGCTGATGCGACCGGTTAAAGTTGCATAGAGAGCTTGAGCATTAGCAACTTCAGTAGCATTAGCTCCCGGCAAAGTTGATGTACTGATAGCATTAAGAACTGCAGTATCCTGTGTGAGAACACCAAAAGAAATTGTCGGGACATATGGATTGACTGAATCAGAGATTGTCCGAATCCGTTTCAATTGAACACCGAAGTTGAAAGTATGATTACCTTTAACCCAGGTTAAGGTATCGCTGAAATCTTCAACCGGTGAGACGCGTGAGCTAAAGGCATTACGGATGGTAGCACTAGTCAAACCTGAGCCGAGACCGAGTGTATAGGCTCCTCCATACAGATTTGTAAAGAAGTCCAGTCCGCCAACCAGATCAAAATTAGAAGCACCGCCAAGCCATCCGGCAGTTTGTGCATAACGGAATTGGTTGACTATGTTGGTACCAAAGTTTGAACGGAAGCCGATTGATAATGAGCGGCGATCCGATTGCTGAGTTCCGGCATTGGGAAGATTAGGAAATGCCGGATCGACGTTGTTTAAGAGATCAGAAGTTCCACGGAACGGCTGATTGTTGAAAATCCCTTCAATCGCATGATTTTTGGTTAAATTCGCATCCAGACGAATAGTCAGAAATGCGCGTCGCTGCTGACTTGGATTGACAAAATCATACGGCTGTCTGAAA
>JADMIO010768857.1_pt1 | contig 15376 bp, 14 predicted proteins | sample 8958161 | NCBI WGS metagenome assembly JADMIO01 (sample SAMN16585339, study PRJNA669376) | soil metagenome | isolation source: Crop rotation soil | place: USA: Cullars Rotation, Alabama | collected 2011
AGTACCGTGCCGCTCAAGATGATTGTCCGACAAATTCAAAAAAACACCGACCTTGGGCTTTAACACGGTACAGGACTCGATCTGATAGCTTGACGCCTCAACAATAAGGACTGAATTTTTCTTGTCCATTTCGGCCGTAAGCGCCTCCGTGCTTAGCCCGCTAATAACGGGTGTGCCGACATTGCCGCAAAGGCGCGAATGAAATCCAGCCTCTCTAAAGATCTGATCAATCAGAGACACGGTCGTGCTCTTGCCGTTGCTTCCGGTAACAACAACCGCGGGGAGGCCGGAGAGTTCAATTCCGAGCTCGAGTTCACTTACGATTTGAATTTCCCTGCGCCGTATGGCGCCGCATATTGCAGACTCAAGAGAAACGCCGGGGCTTAAGACACATAACGCTACTTCCGGAAGGAGCGCCGAAACGCGCTCGCCGTCCATTCCAAAATGCACCTCGACGCCGGGCCCCTCAATCTGTGCCAAATCATCGCGAAACTTCGATTTGGATCTATATGCCGCCTCGTCTTCGCGCTCGACACAGACCACGGGAATTTTCAAACGCGATAAATAGCGCGCCGATTCTATGCCGCTAATGCCGAGTCCGACAACAAGGACGCGTTTTTTCTCTTCGATAATTTTGGTCAGCACCGCACGAAAATTCATAGCACCCATCCCTAGCGCAGCTTCAACGTCGTCAATGACAGTAAAGCAAGCACGATTGAAATAATCCAAAAGCGGACAATAATTTTGGGCTCTGCCCATCCCTTCAGCTCAAAGTGATGGTGGATAGGCGCCATCTTGAAGATCCGTTTTCCGGTCAACTTATAGGAATAGACCTGCAAAATAACAGACAAGGCTTCAATAACAAAGATGCCGCCAGCTACGATTAAAACGATCTCATGCTTCACAAGCACCGAAATAAATCCAAGGACTCCGCCTAGGGTGAGAGACCCGATATCTCCCATAAATACTTGCGCCGGAAATGTGTTGTACCAGAGAAACCCGAGTCCGGCCGCGGTTATCGCAGCGAGCACGATGCTCACTTCCCCGACTCCCGGCACATGAACGAGGTTCAAATATTTTGCAAGCTCCACATGCCCCGTCAGGTAGGCAAAGATGGCATAGGTTGAAGCAACCGTCATAACAGGACCAATCGCAAGCCCGTCCAAGCCATCGGTTAAATTCACAGCGTTCGATGTGCCGATGACGACAAGAATGACGAATGGAACAAAAAATATCAGACCGAGACTAAATGAGAAGTCCTTAAAAAAAGGAAAGGTAAGTTCCGTAGAAAAACCGCTTAAGACAAGAGCAAGCGCCGCGCCGCCCGCAATGCCTGCCTGCCACGCAAGCTTTACTTTGCCGCGCACGCCTTTGGAATTTTGCTGAGAGATCTTGCGCCAGTCGTCGATAAATCCAAGAACGGCAAAGCCGCACATAACGATAAGCGTCATCCAGACATACTTATTGGTGAGATCTCCGAAGAGCAGCGTCGAGACCAGCACAGCGACCACCAGGACTAGACCGCCCATTGTCGGCGTTCCCTTCTTACCCTCATGCTGTTTCGGCCCGTCGTCGCGGATCGGCTGTCCCTTGATGCCGTAGCTCTTTAGCTTTCGAATGAATATCGGCTGAAAGAAAAGCACGAAGATGAAGGCGAAGAGAAATGCCACCATGCAGCGGAACGTCTGATAGCGAAAAACATTGAGCCAGCTGTAGTACTCACGAAGCGGATAGAGAATGTGGTAAAGCACCTAATATTCCTTTTAAGTATATCCTCGGGCGATGAGCACCTTTTGCACTTCTTCAGCATCAGAGAAATGAAATTTCTCGGTCCCGATAATCTGATAATCTTCGTGTCCCTTGCCTGCAATCAAGACGACATCTCCCGGCCTTGCGGCCTGAAGCGTTTGCTCGATGGCGCGCCGACGATCAACTTCAACTAGTGTGGGATTCACCCCCTCACTCAAAATGTCGTCAATAATTGCCTGAGGATCTTCCGTACGCGGATTGTCAGATGTCACGACAACCTTATGTGCCATCCGAGATGCAATTTGAGCCATTTGCGGACGCTTGCCTTTGTCGCGATCGCCGCCGCAGCCAAAAAGTACCCAGAGCTCATTTTGCACTAGCCCCTGCAATGCGGAAAGGACATTTTGCAATGCATCGGGAGTATGAGCGTAATCGACATAGACCCCAAAGGGCGCCTGTCCGACTGACTCCAAGCGTCCCGGAACCTGGGGAATCTTGCCTAGTGCATCGGCGACCGCTTGGGCCTCGTAGCCCAAGGCAATCATCGAACCAAAGGCAGCCGAGATGTTCTGAGCATTGTGAAACCCCACAAACGGCGACGCAATTTTATACGTCGAACCTTGATAACGGATGCATACGACACCGGAACGGAGCGTTTGTTCGAAATCTTGAATGTGCAGCGCGGCTCCTTCCGAGCGCCCGAAGCTATAAAGTTCAATATCTGACGCAAGATCTTGGATAAGCAATTTTCCGTACTCGTCGTCGCAATTGATTACTGCAGCCTTAATCTTCTTCGAGTTGCCCGCCACGAGCCTGAAGAGCTTTTGCTTCGCCTGAAAATAGCTCTCCATATCATTATGGTAATCGAGGTGATCGCGCGTAAGATTGGTGAAAACTCCGACATCAAACTCGATATCATCAGCCCGCGACTGTTCGAGCGCATGAGAAGAGACTTCCATAACGCAAGACGAGGCTCCTCCGTTCATTGCCTCTCGAAAGAGTCTTTGGATCTGATAGGGGTCCGGTGTCGTAAGATTTCCCGGGAGATCTATCCGCCCCTCTGATTTCACTCCCAAAGTGCCGATTCGGAGCGATTTTGCTCCGAAAAAATTTAGCAGATGATAGAGCATCCAATTTGTGGTCGTCTTCCCGTTGGTGCCTGTAATTCCGATTACAGAAATTTCCTTGCTCGGATCATTGAAGTAGAGAGCGCTCAGTTGGCTGAGTGCTTTGCGGGTATTCGCGACAACGACTCCGGGATTGGATCCTAGGGCTCCCGCATCTTCGACAATCGCCAAAGATGCCCCTTTCTTAAAAGCATCTCCGACAAACGAATGCCCGTCATGTTTCGTTCCACGAACCGCCACATAAAGGCTGCCGGGAATTATTTCATTGCTGTTGAATACGACATTGCTAATTGAAAGCGTCGCAGGCTTGATGTTATGCGCCCGTCCTTCGATACGGCGCAGCACATCGTCGAGAGTTATCATTGGAAAAATCGAGAGTTAAACCCCTGAAATAATATATAAATCAAAACTGAATGTAAATTGCTTTGAGAGGCAAAAAAGAGATATTTGGCAGGACCTTGAAGTGGCTACGGAACGTAGGCGACCTGAGTTACGCCGGCCGAGCGCGGCAGCTCACGATATTCATCTTTCGCATTAGAGGGCGGGGGTGCTAGCTCGCTCTTTGTCGAGAGGAGAGAGAGGCTGCGCTGCATAATTCTCTTAAAGACAGGCGCAGCCACGGCACCGCCGTAGATTGACTTGGCGCGCGGCTCATCGATAATAACCATTAACGTTAAACGCTTCTTAATACCCAAGGCCTCTGAGGCTTCGGCAAAGCCGACAAATGATGCAACATAGGCTCCGGGAGCATATCCCCTGCCCGACGCACGGGCCTTTTGCGCAGTGCCTGTCTTCCCGCCTATACGGACGCCTTCAATGATGGCGCTCTTGCCAGTTCCGTGTTCGTCTTCAACTACCCCATAGAGCATTTCACGCACCTTCGCCGCAGTTGCCTCGGAAATTATACGAGGCGCAGGCTTTGGCTCCTGATCGAGAACAAAATGCAGCGATGGGAGTGTGCCGCCATTGGCGATGGCCGAAAGTGCTCGCACCATTTGCAGCGGCGTGACTGCGATACCCTGTCCAAAGGAATGGGTGGCGACGTCCACCTTCGCCCATTGTTCGAGGGGTCGAAGGATGCCGCGCGTTTCGCCGGCAATGCCGAGGTGCGACATCTCGCCGAATCCAAATTTTTTCAAGAATGAGTAGAGCCGATTCTCGCCAAGGCGCATGCCGACTTTTGTCATGCCGATATTGGATGAGCGTATGAGCACATCACGAAAGCTCATTATCGCATAGGGATGAACATCTTTAATCGTATGCTTGCCGAATGAATATCTTCCCGACTCGCAATTCAACATATCATCGGGCCTGATCACTCCGGCTTCTATTGCCGCCGCGGCAACCATCGGCTTCATAACGGAGCCCGGTTCGAAGACAGTCTCGACAAGCAGATTGCGCAAGGCGCTCTTCGATACGACAGAGCTGCTATCGTTAAAATTAATTGTCGGCGCCTGGCTCATGGCCAAAATTTCGCCATTGTCGGCATCTACCATAATTGCCATGGCTGATTTTGAATTTGCCGTGCTGCGTCCGGCAGCCAATTCTTCATCCATGATCATTTGGAGACCGGCATCGATCGTCAGTTTGAGCGCCTCGCCTTTCGGAAGCTCGAAATTCGATTCCGACGTCGACGAGATATCAATAAAATTGCCGAATGCATCACGCGTCATGCGTGTTTGTACGTGCTCGCCGTGGAGGAGATTTTCGTAAAGACTCTCGATTCCGGATAGCCCGACGCCGTCCACTCCCACCTTTCCGATGAGAGTGCTGGCAGCCTGATTGTATGGATAAAAGCGGCGGGATTCTAAGACGTGACCGATACCGGGGATGTTAAGTTCCGCAACTTTGTCCGCAAAAAATCGAGGCAGCTGGCGCTCAATCCAAACGAAGGGCTTCTCTTCGTTCATCTTCTTTTTGATTACCGCGGCATCAATGTTTAGGATTTTACCGAGGGCGCGGCTCGCCTCCTGCTTATCCTTGATCTGTTTCGGACGGACATAAATAGATCCCGCCGGCACCGACACGGCAAGCAGTTTGTCATTTCTATCAAATACGGGGCCGCGTTCCGATGCGAGTGTCATTTCGGAAAAGTGTTGTTTCAGCGCCCAATCCTGCCACTTTTCGAAATCTGACACCTGCAGACTGTAGAGTCTTGCCGTTACTCCGATAGCCCATACACACGCGATCGCTTGAATGAGGTAGAGTCTCGTCTTGCGCCCTTTGGCACCGATACTCACTCCGTCGAAGCGAATCGCCTTCGACGCAAAATCGCGATTTAGAGAATACATTTTCTTCCTTACTTGTCGTACATCACTTTACGGGTGCGGTTCGTATCCAGGGGCATCAATCCCAAGACTTTTTTCGCGCGCTTCGCCAAACTGTCCGGCCGCAAAAGCACGGAGAGCTGAAGCTCGAGCTCGCGGCGCTCCATATCGTAAGCAATCGTTTGCTGCCGTTCACGCGCGAGCTGGTAACCGAGGTCGGTGCTCTCGATCTTGAGCCAGACCCGGGCAACAAGCGCCGCCAGGAGAAGAACCGCCGCTATTATCTGCATTCGCACCGAGATCATAACCTTCTCTTTACGACAATAAACCGACTGGTAATCAAGACAGATTGCCATGCACCATTCTCCTTAATGAAAAAACTGAAAAATTCTCAAGCGAGCGCTGCGAGACGACGGATTACGTTCGATTTCCTCGTCAGTCGGCACGATCGCCTTGCGGCTAAGCATCTTGCCCATAGAACTCTTTCGATTGGCCATCGGCCACGATGCCGGCGCCGTATCTCCGGCTTCCCACTCGCGCATACGGCCCGCGACAATGCGGTCCTCGAGTGAATGAAACGTGATGACAGCGAATCTGCCGCCGTCTTTAACAAGTGCAGGCACTGCTTCCATGAGCTGTTCAATCTCGCCGAGCTCATCGTTGACCGCCATTCTAATTGCTTGGAATACAACCGTCGCCGGGTTGATTCTCTTGTCGCCGCGCCGTGGAACTGAGGTAGTATTGATTACGCGCGCAAGCTCCTTACTTGACGCTATCGGCCGCGCACGAATTATTGATCGACAGACGGGCTTTGCTTCGCTGCCAACGCCGCCTCTTTTTAGAATTTCAAAGAGTGCTCTTTCGTCATAGGTATTAACGATAGTGGATGCGGTCAGATGCGCCTCTTCATCCATGCGCATATCAAGGCTTTGCTCATCATTGAAAGAAAAGCCGCGTTCTTCGTAAAGCTGATCAGTAGAAAGTCCAAGATCTGCCAAGACGCCGTCAAATTTCCTCTGCGAGACGAGTGCGCCGACCTCAGAAAAAGAGCCTTTGATAAATTCAACTCGCTCCTTAAATACCGAGAGGCGCTGCTTTGCGCGATCGATAGCACGGGTGTCTCGATCAAGCGCCACTACCGTATTTTTTTCATCGCAGGCGAGAATTGCCGCCGTATGTCCACCGCCGCCGAGCGTGCAGTCGAGAAACTCTCCACCGCGTGATGCCGCCAATTGCTCAAGCACCTCTTTCTCCATGACGGATATGTGACATGTCTCTTTCATTCCTTAAATATCGACGTCTGCAAAGATCTCGGGGTTTTCCATCAACGCTTGCTCAGCGGCAGTGAAAAGCGCTTCCCACACCCTCTTATCCCACACGCGGAAGCCATGAATTGATGAAGTGAAGGTGACTTCGCGCTCCAGCCCTGCATACGCACGCAAATATGACGGTATTAAAATTCGGCCGTTCGAATCGATTTCGCATTCTGCGGCGCGGCTCAAATAGAAATTTTCGAGTTTCTGAAGTTTTGGACTAAATCTGCTCTTGGCGCGGAGCTTCTCTTCAAAGTCGCTCCATGCGTTGAGACCGAAGCCTTCGAGGCAGCGCGATCCTTCGGAGATATAGTTCGTGAGAACGACGCTCTTCTCGTTGTTGTTCTGCAGCGGCTTACGAAACTCCGCCGGGAGGTTGATTCTCCCCTTTTCATCGAGATTATGTGTGAAGTTGCCCCGGAAAGAGCTTGAAAAAGGGGCTGAAGTGATTTGATTAACTTCTTGGTCTAAATCTCTTCGACTCATACAATTCAACTAGTTACAAACCTGGTTTACAGCACAATAACCCACCGCACACCACTTTGCCCCACCCATCTTTAATAACAGTTGTTTATGACAACCGTCAAGCAATTATTATCGGGTTTCGCGCGGTCTCTGGGACAAAAAGAGGCCGAATGATTGTTCTTGAATGGAAATAGGAAAACAAATCGCGGGCTAAGGCGCGGCTACTTTAAGCTGCTTTTTTCTTTCTCCAATTCCTGCGATTAAAGAAGGTAGTACCGCCCCACCTCTTCATTTTAAGTGAGATTTTTTGAACTTAAGGGGATTTTATCGTTACCCGATAGGACCTATATGAGATTCAAACAAGTCGTAAAACACCGCATATTCTGGACAATTGCTACTATCCTGCTATTGGGGATAGCCTCGTTTCCCATGACGGCTTGTGGACCCTGCAAGAAATCCGAATGTTTAAAAGGCTGCTTCACGGGAGATCCCGATCCAAGTCCATCTTGCAAAGGGCATTGCGCTGACAAGGTCGCCTCCGATGGCGGTGATTACAATGAGTGCATTACAGATCCGAATGAATGCACTCCACCGGCTGAATATCCAAATAAGGACGAATGTGAGGATAGATGCTCTAATTGTAAATAGCATTACTCCTTCAATATTGACGTAATGGCATCAAATCTCATGAATCATTCTGCGCAAGCGACGTTAAGACTGACAATTTAATTAAACCTTAAATTATACCAGTTCAGACTGCATAGGAAATTCTCTTAGGCCAGATTTTATGCATTTTCCCTCAATACCTTCGCGTCATTATCAGCCCTAGCAATATTCCTTACGAAAAACTTTAAGCCCCCCCCTCCAAATGACGATTAGTATAGTGCGTCTCGCACAACGATTTGGAGTGACGTAGAGCCGCTAATTAGTAGTGCCGATTCTGCCGTCCCAACGCCTTTTATAGCAGCAGCGGTACAATAGCCACTCACTTGTAGTGGCAAAGAAATGGAGCTCTCATGCGAAGTCGGGGGTTTACAGCAATTGAATTACTCGTGGCGATTGGGCTGGTGGGGATTCTTACGACCTTCGCTTGGCCTGAACTAAAAGCGCTGCAGTCCTCTTATCAGCGTCAAGACACCCGCGCATCTTTTGAATTCGATCTGCGCCGCGCGCGCGCCGAAGCAATGTCTCGCGGGGCTCGCGCAATTATTACATTTGCGGCGAACGGCAAAAGCTACTCCATCGGGGAAGATCATCTTCCTTATAATACGACATCTGCCACTCCCGACTCTATTATGTACTCAACGAGGCTTCCCTCTTCGACATCCATATTTCTAAGTTCCGGAAATAAAATCATATTCAATTCTCATGGATTCCTCTCCGATGTGAGCGGAATACCCAGAACAGTAACAATGACGGTAACACTAAAAGTTGACGGCACCGCGTACGCCACGGCGACGCTCTATCCGATAGGCGTAGCAAAATTTGTTTATTAATTAGGACAGGATTGTGCAGCTGCAGGCTCTTTTAACAAAACTGTTGAGCGATACCAAAGCAAAAGAAGCTGATGGGTTCTTTCTTGTTGAATGCATAGTTGTTATCGGACTCTTTGCGATTATAGCTCTTGGATTTGCCTCGTCTATGCAATTTGGATTGAAAATGCGGCTGCGTGCCAACCATCGCGCGATTGCGGCCGAGATTGCGTCGGATCTGCTGGAAGAAAAAACCATGGCCGACCCTGCCTCGCTTGTTGCAGGCACGACTATTGATACGTATACATGGCCAAACAATACCAAAATGAAATTTCGGCGCACTCAGGTGGTTACAGTTGGTTCCGACGGCTCGCGCGCGGTGACAGTTACGGTCACCGACTTAAATAGTAAAATTAAGGGCTCGGTTCAGTTGTCGAACACTCTTGTCCCCTGGGGGAGTCAATAAGGATTTAAAATGAAAGCTTCGCCCCAAAAATATAGCCAACGTCAGGCAATCTCTGCAGCAGGTGGATTGACTATCGTCGAGCTCATGGTCTCAATGACTATCACACTGCTCGTCATGAGCTCGCTCGTGCAAAGCATCATGTACACTTCGCGCGGAACACGTGATAATGAAATTATCACCCGCGCCAATGAAGTCTCTCAGGCGATCCTAGATTACATGGTATTTGATATTCGCCTCTTGGGCGCTGGGATGCCTCTTGGACAAAGCCTTTTTCCCATGCAAGCCTTTCTACCCGGTGCAGCGACAGTTCCTCCGACCGCAAATTGGGGCAATTCGACATATCCTCTGGGTGATGCGCCTTGGCCGATTCTTCCTACCTCAGATTCGACACATATACATGTACGCCTCAACGAGCGAGGTCTTGAGACAGTGTTGAGCGCGCAATTTGATCCCGGATCAAGCTCAACTATGAGCGTTCTCGATCTCAATGATTTTGTGGCCGGTGATATTGTATATTTATATGACCGGCGGTTGGCAGGGAATGCCGGATTGCGCGGCCTCGTAACATCTCGCAGTCCTGCAGCTAATAATGCTTCGGGTCAAACACCGGGCACACTCACTATTTCGGCCACCAAAAACGTCTCTCTGAATGGCGCGGTGCCGTATGTGTTCGAAGCAGGCAGCTCAGTAAATAGAGTTTCCACGATTAGCTATGTTTCACCTTCGGACTGGAGCGGGGTGCAGATTGCAATCAGCGACTACGACTCGACGCCGAGAATTATTTATCCCTCAACGAAATTCAGTCTCGTTTATAGAGACAGACTTGGAGCGGTAGTGACCCTCCCCTCGACAGTTACTACTGCGGCAAACATCACATCAATTCTACCGTCTATGACAGACTTAGCCTCTGTAGAAATTACGGTCATGGCACAAGGCGAACGAAAACTATCAAACGGCAGAGTCTATCAATCTACCGTTAGCCAAGATGTTGGATTAAGAAATTTACTATTAAGCCATTATTAAAAAGATGTTCAGAGGTAGTATGTATATAAGAAAAGCGACCAAGAAGCAGTTGAAGGCAGGCCGCGAAGAAGGCTATGTCGTCGCAGCATTGCTAATATTTATGCTTATCGCTGCGATTGCGATGGCGGGGTGGCTCAAGCTCTCCTCCGCCGCGACAAGGACTTCATACGCTTCAAAGGTGCGCGCAAAAAATTATGGACAGGCAGAGGGTGCCCTCAATCTTGGACTAAGCTGGGTAAGAGCAAATTCCATCAATATGACCCAGCTCTTTTCACAGGCGAACTTTTGCACCAACTTCAGCCGATTCGCGAACGCAAGCTACGCCACCAATGATCCAGCTACGGGGAATTTTCCTGTTGCAACGCGCGTAAAACTTGCAGGAACAACAAATGTTCCTATGCTTTTGAAATGCACTACGGGCAATTGCAGCGGTCTAGGGACCACCGCTTTTCCCAACTCCAAATTCTATGGGACGACAACTACCTTCAATACAATAAACGAATTCTCAACTATCAGCGTCGGCAATAACATCGTCAAAGTTGCGCTAGTTGATGCAGTCCCAGTGAATTCCAGCGCTTCGAGCACAGTCTGCCCTTCGCCGACTACCGATTTCTTCCCCGTCTATCGCGTCGATGCAATGACCGGTAACGATGCCGGCTCAAGAGTGTTCGGCTATGTGACCGGCAGCTTGACCTACGAGGATGCCATCGGTTTTTATGGGGCCGACTATGTGGATGTAGCGCAGGCTTGCGCCTCGGATCATTTCACCGGTTCGACTCCAGACGATGCGGCAACCGGAAATTTTAATGCAAAATGTAATGTCGGTTCACAAGGAGACATTGATTTTGACAACAACTGGAAGTCGAAGATTTTCGGAAGAGCGACCACGAAGAAAGCGGGCGGAGTCGATGCAACAAACGTCTGTGGAACTTATTCTTCCTCTTCCCATACCTGTATAACTCCTTCGCAAACTTGCGCTGATCCAAGTTGTACTCTCACCGATCCGTTTGCGAATTTAGTTAATCCCTTTGTGGTTGGCAATGCAAACTATTGCTCAGGTGCGGGGCTCGGCAGCCTCGCATCGGCAAGTTATCCAAGCGGCACGCTCAATCTTAGCACGCCAGGATGTTATCAAAACGTGGTGGTGCCGAATAACAAAACTCTCAATCTGACTAGTCCAAATACCGGGACACCTCCCGCATACTATTTTCAAACTTTTGACTTAGGCGGCGGCAAAGGAACACTGGGAATCAATCCGGCACCGGCAACCGCCCGTGTCGAGCTTCATATTAAATCCCTAAAACCTGGGGGGGAAACTGTAGGCTGCAGCGAAATTTTCAACGGCAATAATTCTTTTAATTTGAATAATTCAAAACTGCCTTCACAATTTAAAGTTGTTTATTGGGGCATCTGCAATATCTCGTTTTCGGGCAACTCCAAAATGGCGATTGCTTTTTATGCTCCGAATGCAAATGTGACCATAACCGGTAGCGCTGATTTCTACGGCGCAGTTTATGCAAAGTCCTTGAGCCTTACCGGTTCCGGCAAGGCCCTCTATGACGAGTCACTGGGCGGGTCGGTCTTGCTAGACAGCACATATAAGCTGCGCAATGTGGAAGAAACCTATCGATAGATAAAAAAAGCCCCATTCAGATGAATGGGGCTTTTTTTCACATCTCGCTCTTAAACTAAATTTACACTCTTGGGTGATCTAGGTCATCATCAAAATATTCAAGAGGTTTATTACTGGGGCTGAAGCTGCCCGTTTACCATATTATAAGTTTCCCATTTTCCATCAGGTGTTTTAATTCTGACTTTTCCTTGGCTAGCTTCGCCTTCAGTCTTCTGCCCCCCGAGCATATCGCTCATATCGACAGTGTTTGGCCCTCCGCTCCCGGCAATATCATCATCACCGCGCAACGAGAGACTAAGTACACCACTGGTAGAAGCATACTGAATCTTTTGTGAATCTTGTGAACTAACGAGCAACGTAACAGTACTTGGTGGGACTGCGAGATTCAAAGCAGCGCCTCCTTGCGGCTTCATTACGGTCTCCGCTACTCTTTCAGCAGAAAGTACTTTTGCATTTTCTACGATGACCTTTAGTGTTCTCTTATCTTTTACAGTTGTCGTCCAAACCACGTCGACTCGGGCTCCAGGCAACGCCCATCCCTCTACTGCGCTTCTGGTGTCGACCAAAATCGTAACTGCTCTAAATCCTTTTGGAATACGTTCAGTTAGTAGGTTGATCGACTTGGTGGTAGTTAGATGGCCCTTTAGAACAGGGAGTTTAGCGCTTAAAAATGTATTTGAGTACGCACCCTGCACATCTTCCACCGATGTTATTGAAGAGGGAGGCACCTCGCCAGCGGGACGGGTCTCTACATGAAAGAGTCCCGGCGATAACGGCGTCCCTATTTCAATATCTCGATTAGCAACAATGACACTCGTCACGGGAACAGGTACCGCAACCTCAGCTGTTTTTTCAACAGGCGGTTGAAAATAGGCGGCAAGCTGTCCGCGCGCTAGAAACAAAAACATGCTGGTACAAAATAAGAACGCGCCGAGAGCGCCAATCAACGTTGCCGAGGAAGTTTTCATGCGGGCCGGATTTACTACACCAAATGCCATAAGGACTCCATTGAAGTTGAGAAATCTACGGACACAAATTTAGCATATGCCGCAGAACTAGTAAAATTTACTTTGCCCCTTTGCGATAGATTAGAGGTTCAAAATATGGTATTTTTGACGCTACGAATTCTCAATTATTCGCCTGAATGTAAGCGAACAAATACCGTAAAAATGTCCCCTTCTAAAATGTGAAAATATGAAACTCCTAATTTTAGATGAAACGCATGAAAGCCAAACCAAATTGGCAGCAAAGACACTCGAGCTTCATCCGCTTGAAGTAGAAAAACTCGACTTACAGATTAATCTTGTCGGCGAATTGGATTATCAATCAAAGCTCGCGAAGGCAGATGTCGTAGTCTTGGGCGCCGGCTTAGGAGACAGGGCCTTTACACTCGCAAAGTGCATTCGACAGATCTCCCCGGAAATCCACCTGATCATGTACGCGAGCGGAAGTAATTATACCGAACGTAATTTCAAAATTGCTTATTCAGCGGGAATACAAAAAGTTCTCTCCGAGCATTCTTCTTCGCTCGATCTCCTTCAAGAGCTGCTCTCTATCCATAAGAAGTTTCGTCAGGAAGGAAAGACCAGTCGTGGAGAGTTAGTCGTGGTTACGGGCATCAACGGGGGTGTGGGAGTAACGACTCTCTGCGCAGCGCTTGGGGAATTATGCAGTGATTACTCGCAAAAAGTACTGCTTTGGGACCTTGATTTCGAGACACGAGACCTCTCTCGCGCACTGCTGGCATTTAGCGGCGAAAGTGAGGCTGTGAGTGGTTGGATAAATGGGACAGAGCAATTAACGAGGGATAACTTGCTCCACGCAACAATTCCTATTGGAACTAATGCCTCTCTCCTCATGCCGCCTCACCGCTTGGCCGAGGGCCTAGATCTCCTTTGTCATCCGGACGGCCTGGATATTGCTCAGCGAATTTTGGCTCTGGCGCGAGTACAGTTTGATCTCATTATTGTCGACGCCGGCGGAATTATGGGGCCGACAAAGGGATACCTCATGCATCAGGCCGAAAAGATCGCCCTCATGCTTGGCAACAGCGCGCTGTCATGTTCCGGAGTCGAAACCTTCATGTCCGTCATGAATAAAGTAATCGAAAGTAATTCGAATTCACGGCTCTCTGTAATTTGCCAAGGCGGTGGAGCGACTTTGCAAGACGTCGCAAAATCGATCGCACCTTCGGCAAGTCCTTCGGGACCAATCCCGTCGCAACCACTGCTATTACCGCACGATCCGCTGGGGGCATTTTGGGCTGGCACGAATAAGACTCTGTATAGCCTCGGCGATAAAACAACCCAGCAAAATCTGATACGGATTGCTTCGTCAATTGGACTTATTGAGCCGCTCGAGGACGAGACAATCACCATGCCGCTAGAAAGACTCTCGGCTCGAATTCTAAAGAAGACCGGGATTGGAGAATGGGGAGGGCTGGCTTCGAAAAGAGTTCGATTATGGGGCAAAAGTGAACGGAAGTTAAAAGCCGATCAAGTTAAAGAAGTTCATTAACGATCTTGTAGCAATTGGACTCTGCTGACGACTGGTTCGTTCATTAAGCGGGCGGTTCAAGGGAGATTTCTACCTTTGCACACGCGATTGGACAACGATATTGGAACGATATTGGACAGTAGGCGCGAGATTTAGAAGTTTTCGCTCAGTGACTACAACTACCTCACCAAGGTGCGCGCAGTTCCTGCAGTTCCCGCCTCTTCCGGAGAGTTATAAAGTCCAAGAAGCTTGAATTGGGCGGTCCAATTGCTGCCACCACCTGTCGTAGGGCCTTGAAGCAAAATTTTGGCAAATCCCTGTATCGTTGCCATTCCGCTATTACCATTGGGAAATGCATCGACAAGCGCTACAAACATGGTTGTTTGCCCGAGCGAATAGAGAGTATTAAAAGCATCGCGCAATCCAGCAAAGCCCGTTCCGGGACTGACAGTGTCACCGATATGTAGTTCAGTTCCACAGACGCCGTTTAACATTGCGTCCTCGAAAACGGGGCCGCTTGACATATTATCGTCACCGATATCGACTTTACCCCAATTACCGGGCGCCGATTGTGCGTCTCCCTTACCGCCTATAGTAAAGGACTGCAATAGAGATACATTTCCTAACATCTCAGTCTCGATGCCAAACGGCTTGAGACACGCCGCAGTTCCAGCTGACGCCATAGCGATAGAATCGACGCGGGGATTGACCGTATATTGCTTCATAAGACGCCCTAAGAGCGTCGGAACCGCGCGCTTCGCGCCGACACGAACGGCATTCTTAGGAGACCCGTTCGCAACAAATACCTTCGTTGTGCTGTTCCAGGAGCCGATTTGAATACCACCGCCATTTGTAAGTTCGGTATCATTGAGGCCATTTGCAAGCGCCAATGCGCGAGCTTCAGCGGTAACATCTGCGTCTAGTGCACCCGGCACAATAAGTTTAGCTACCCCTGCAAGAGCAGCTGAGTCAGTTGCCCAGTTTATGAGGCGGTCCTGATCGCGCGCACGGCTAATATCAATAGCAAGCGCTGCAAATCCGGCCAATACTCCGAGGATGAGCACGACAAAAACCATTACTCCGCCTTGCTCTTGATTTCTTTTCATTTCAAACTCCTTCATATAATATCGCTCCTTTGCCTTTAGCGCATCACCGAACTTGCCTTGATTTTAAAGGTACCCTTGAACATTTTATAAGGGAAGATAACCGGGACGTTATAGCTGAGATCGACCTTCTTCGCTCCGGCAACACCACCTACTGTGGTATTCATATTCACAACCGGGGGGTCCATGTTCGCTTGCTTCAACATCGGCAAAATCGCACCCTTAGCCACATTCTCAACTTCAGTCTGAGTAGGTGTTGGAT
>JADMIO010789828.1_pt1 | contig 15376 bp, 14 predicted proteins | sample 8958161 | NCBI WGS metagenome assembly JADMIO01 (sample SAMN16585339, study PRJNA669376) | soil metagenome | isolation source: Crop rotation soil | place: USA: Cullars Rotation, Alabama | collected 2011
GAGGCCCGCCATGCGCTGCGTCCAGCAGCGCCCGCCCACGCGCTCGCGCGCCTCGAGCAGCAGGACCGATCGCCCGGCGCGCACCAGCGCATCCGCGGCGGCGAGCCCGGCTGCGCCCGCGCCGATCACGGCGACGTCGAATGTTTTTGTTGTGCGCTGCAGGGTCACGCAGTCTAGCAGCCGCTATTCCGCCGCCAAATAGTTGGCACCCGGCTTGGCGACCGGGCGCACGAGGCGCGCCGCGCGAAGCCCTGCGATAATTCCGGGCCATGAGCGATTCCCCCGCCCCGAAGCGCATCGGCCGCTACGACATCGAGCGCATCCTCGGCGAGGGCGCGATGGGCGTGGTGTACGAGGGCAAGGACACGCGCCTGCACCGCCGGGTGGCGGTCAAGACCATCCTCAAGAGCGCGCTCGACTCGGATTCCGCCAAGGAATACTCGATGCGCTTCCGGCGCGAGGCCCAGGCGGTCGCGCGGCTCAACCATCCGAACATCGTGCAGGTGTTCGACTTCGCCGAGGAAGGCGATGTCGCCTACATCGTCATGGAGTTCGTGCAGGGCCGCGAGCTCAAGCATTTCTTCGACGCGAAGGAGAGCTTCGAGCTGAAGGAGGTCGTGCACATCATGGGCGAGTTGTGCGACGCGCTGCATTTCGCGCACGAGGCCGGGGTGATCCACCGCGACATCAAGCCGGCCAACGTCATGATCGACTCGCAGGGCCGGGTCAAGCTCACCGACTTCGGCGTCGCGCGCATCACGGACTCGGACCGCACGGTGTCCGAGCGAACCCAGGCGGGCGCGGTGGTCGGCACGCCGTCCTACATGTCGCCCGAGCAGATCCAGGGCAACACGCTCGACCGACGCACCGACATCTTCTCGGCCGGCGTGATCCTGTATGAGTTCCTGACCGGCGCGAAGCCCTTCCAGGGCACCGGCGTGTGGACCATTGCCAAGAAAATCCTCAACGACCATCCGCCGGCGCCCTCCGAGATCCGCAATTCGATCTCGCCGCTCTACGACGCCATCGTAGCCAAGGCGCTGGCCAAGGCGGTCGAGGACCGCTACCAGACGTCGCGCGCCCTGGGCTTCGCGCTGCAACGCGCACTCGATGGCCTGCCCGAAGCGGAGGATCCGGATCGCACGCTGGGCGGCCCGGCCTCCCTCAGGCTGGGCGCGGGCGCTGCCGCGGCGCCGCAGACCGGCGATGCGACCGTGCTGCGCACGATTTCCGATGCCACGGTGCCGATCCCCCGCACGCAGGCCGTCGAGCTCGAGTTCTGGCGCTCGATCAAGGACGGCAGCGACCCGGCGGACTTCGACCTGTACGTGCAGCAGTTCCCGAGCGGCATCTACGCCGCGCTGGCCAAGCGCAAGAGCGCCAAGCTGCGCGGCGTCGCCACGGAGGACGGCGACGAGACCAAGACGCGCCTGTCGGCCGAGCAGGAGAAGCGCGAGGTCGAGGAGGCGCAGCGCCGAGAGAACGAGGCGCGCTCGCAGCTCGCCGCCGAAAAGGCGGACATGGAGGCGGCGCTCGCCAAGCGCGAGGCCGAATTCCAGCAGCGCGAGGCCGAATCCCAGGCGAAGCTCGCCGAGGAGAAGGCGCGCCACGAGGCCGAGCTCGCCAAGCGCGAGGCGCTGCTCAAGCAGCGCGAGGCCGAGAACCCGAAGAAGTCGCCGCTCGTGCCCGCGGCGGTGGCGTTCCTCGTGGCGGCGCTGGGCTTCGGCGCGTACCAGATGCTCAAGCCGCCCGATGAGAACGCGCAGCGCGTGGTGGAGCTCACGCGGCTGCTGGAAGAGTCCAAGCAGCGCGAAGCCGAGCTGCGCGCCTCGCGCGAGCGCGAGGTGGAGCTCTACAAGGAACTCGACCAGATAAAGGTGCGGGTCGCCGAGGCACAGAAGGCGGGCGACACCGCCCGGCTGAAGGAGCTGGCTGCGCAAGTCGCGCAGCGCGAAGAGGAGGCGAAGAAGCAGGCCGACCTCACCCGCCAGCGCGAGGCCGAGGCCGAGCGGCGCCGGGCCGAGATCGAACGCCTGCAGGCGGCGTCGGGCAAGAAGGCCCCGCCGGCGAAGAACCCCGAGCAGGCAAAGCCGATTTTCGATCCAGCGCCCACGCCGGCCCCGGCACCCGTCGAGCCGGCCAAGTCCGCCGCTCCCGCCAAGTCCGGCAGCGAGCCGGTCCGGTCGGCCGAGCCGAAAAGCGCGCCCGAGCCCACCAAGACGGCAGCCCTCACGACGGCGCCGAGTCCTTCGAACGTACCTGCACCGGATGCGCCGCTGTCGGCCGACGCCATGCTGCAGCGGGCGATCGCGCTCGAGGTGGAGGGCAAGAACGTCGAAGCTGCGCGCATGCTGCGCCAGATCATCCGCGGCGGCAGCGGCGTGCCCGCGGGCCAGGCAGCGAAGCGGCTGGGCGACCTGTACCAGAAAGGCGGCGGAGGCGTGTCGCGCGACTACGCGGAAGCGCTCAAGTACTACGAGATCGCGCGCAGCAACGGCGTCGAGGTACCCACCACCCGCGCTCGATAGCAGGAGGGCTCCATGCAGGCTAGACACTGGCTGGCGGCCGCGCTGGTCGCCGTCGCTACGTCGCTGCAAGCGCAGGGTTATCCGAACCAGGCGATCAAGCTGATCGTGCCCTGGCCGCCGGGGGGCGGCGTGGATACCTCGGCGCGCATCGTGTCGCAGCCGCTCGCCGAGCGGCTCGGGCAGGGCGTGGTAATCGACAACCGGCCTGGCGCGGGCGGCAATATCGGCACCGAGATCGCCAAGAACGCCAAGGCCGACGGCTACACGCTGCTCATGGGCTCTTCCAGCCCGAATGCGATCAACGTCCACATCTATTCGAAGCTCGCGTTCCATCCGCTCAACGATTTCACGCCGATCGTGTACGTGACGGCCGTGCCCAACATCCTGGTCGTGCCCGGCAACGCGCCGCACAACAGCGCGCAGGAGCTGCTCGCGCACATCAAGGCCAATCCCGGCAAGGTGAACTACGGCTCGGCGGGCGTCGGATCCTCGCAGCACCTTGCGGCCGCCATGCTCATCGCCTCGACCGGGATCCAGGTCGTCCATGTGCCCTACAAGGGAACCGGACCGGCAGAGACGGATCTCATCGCGGGGCATATTCCGATGATGTTGGACACGACGGCCTGCCTGCCGTTCGTCGCGGCCGGCAAGATGAAGGCGCTGGCGGTGGCCTCGAAGGCGCGCAATCCGGCGCTGCCCAACGTGCCCACCTTCGACGAGCTGGGCATTTCCGGCGTCTACTCTTCGGCCTGGTACGGGATCATGGGGCCGGCCGGATTGCCCGCGGAGGTCGTGAACAGGATCAACGGCGAGGTGAACGCGCTGCTCAGGACGCCCGAAACGCGCAAGCGCATCGCCGACTTCGGCGGCGAGCCGGGCGGCGGCACGCCGGCCGATTTCGCCAAATTCATCCAGTCCGAAATCGCGCGCTACGCGGACGTGGTCAAGGCTTCCGGCGCAAAGGTGGAGTGAGCATGAAGATCGCAGTGCTGCCGGGTGACGGCATCGGCAAGGAAGTGACCGCGCAGGCGCTCAAGGTGCTCAAGGCGGTGGTGAATGGCGCGGCCACCTTCGAGGAGGCGCCCATCGGCGGGGAGGGCGTGAAGGCCGCCGGCGACCCGCTGCCCGAGGCGACGCTGGATCTTGCGCGCCAGTCCGACGCGATCCTGTTCGGCGCGGCCGGCCTGCCCGGCGACGAGCTCGGACCGCGCAACCTGCGCCCCGGCGGCGGGCTGCTCCGGTTGCGGCGCGAGCTCAAGCTGTTCGCCAATTTCCGTCCCGCGATGATGTTCCCGGAGCTCGTGGGCGCATCGTCGCTCAAGCCCGAGCTGGTCGAGGGCCTCGACCTCATCGTGCTGCGCGAGCTGAACGGCGACATCTACTACGGCACGCCGCGCGGCGTGAGCACGAACGCGGACGGCGTGCGCGAAGGCGTGAATACCATGCGCTACACCGAGCCCGAGATCGAGCGCATCGCGCACGTCGGCTTCAAGGCGGCGCGCGAGCGCAGGAAGAAGCTCACCTCGGTCGACAAGGCCAACGTGCTGGAGACCATGGTGCTCTGGCGCGAGACGGTCGCCAAGGTCGCCAAGAGCTATCCGGAGGTGGAGCTGCGCAACCTGTTCGTGGACGCAGCCTCCATGGAGCTGGTGCGCGCGCCCAAGCAGTTCGACGTGATCGTCACGCCCAACATGTTCGGCGACATCCTTTCGGATGCGGCGGCCATGCTGACCGGTTCCATCGGCATGCTGCCGTCGGCCTCGATCGGCGAGGGCAACAAGGGCCTGTATGAGCCGGTGCACGGCTCGGCACCCGACATCGCGGGCAAGGGCATCGCCAATCCGCTGGCAGCCATCCTGTCGGCGGCGATGTTGCTGCGCTACTCGTTCGGGAGGAAGGACGACGCGGACCGGATCGAGAAGGCGGTGCGCAAGGTGCTGGCCGGCGGCTATCGCACGGCGGACATCCTGCAGCCCGGCATGAAGAAGGTCGGCACGGCCGAGATGGGCGACGCAGTGCTCGCTGCGCTGAAGTGATGGATTCCCTGTTGCGGGACGCCGTCGCCAAAGGCGACGTGCCCGGCATTGCGGCCGGCCTGACGACCGCCGGCGGGCCGGTTTACGAAGGAGCGCACGGTGTGCGGGCGCTGGGCGAGTCCGCCCCCATGGCCCTCGATACGGTGATGTGGATTGCCTCCATGACCAAGCCGATCGTCGGCGCGGCGGCGATGCAACTCGTGGAGCAGGGCCGCATCGGCCTGGACGAGCCGGCCGCGAAGCTCATCCCGGAGCTCGGGACCTTCAAGGTGCTGGACGGCTGGGAAGCGAACGGCGAGCCGCGCCTGCGCGCGCCCAAGTCCGAGATCACGCTGCGGCGCCTGCTCACGCACACGGCGGGCTTCACCTACGACACGTGGAATCCGGAGATGGCGCGCCTGTACAAGCTGCGCGGCCTGCCGCGCGCGGGTTCCGGGCGCGAGATCGCCCTGCGCATCCCGCTGACCTTCGATCCCGGCGAGCGCTGGGAGTACGGCATCAACATCGAGTGGACCGGCAAGCTGATCGAGGCGGCGAGCGGCCTCAAGCTGGGCGAATACCTCAAGCGCAACCTCACGGGTCCGCTCGGCATGCACAGCACGGCGTTCAAAATCACGCCGGACATGCGCGCGCGCAAGGCGCGGGTGCACCAGCGCGGTGGAGACGGTGCGTTAATCGCGATCGACCACGAAGTGCCGCAGGACCCGGAGTTCGAGCCGGGCGGCGGCGGGCTGTACTCGACGGCCGGGGACTACCTGAAATTCATCCGGATGATCCTGAACGGCGGGGGACAAGTGCTGAAGCCCGAAACCGTTGCGCTGATGTCGAAGAACGCGATGGGCGACCTGCGCGTGCGCAAGCTGCCGTCCTTCAATCCGGCGCTGTCGCTGGACGCCGAGTTCTTTCCCGGCGTGCCGAAGAGCTGGGGCCTGTCGTTCATGATCAACGAGGCGCCGGCGCCGACCGGGCGCTCGGCGGGCAGCCTGTCCTGGGCGGGTTTGCCGAACTGCTATTTCTGGATCGATCCGGTGAAGAAACTCGGCGGGGTCTGCATGATGCAGGTCCTGCCGTTTGTAGACGTGAAGTGTCTGGACTTGTTCTACGGATTTGAAAGATCAGCTTACGCTAAGCCGTAGGGCGGTGCAGGTATCGTCCTTGCGGCTTGCCGACGACGTTGCCGTTCTCGCACACGAGCTTGCCGCGCAGGAAGGTGGCCTTTACCTTGGCGGAGAGCTCGATGCCCTCGAAGGGCGTGTAGCCCTGCGTGGATTCGGAGTCCCTGGCGCGGATGGTCCATGAGCTGCGTGGATCGACCAGCGCCAGGTCGGCATCCAGCCCTTCGGCGATGTCGCCCTTCGAATTGAGGCCGAATCGCCGCGCCGGGTTGTAGCTCGTCAGCTGGGCCATGTGGTTGTAGCTCATGCCGCGCTTCGAGCCTTCGGAGACGAGGGCGGGCAGCAGGTACTCGGTGCCGCCGAAGCCGGACTTGGCCATCCAGATGTTGCCGAAGTACTTCTTCGCGACCTTGGTCTCGTGGCGGCAGCAGGCATGGTCGCTGACGACCCAGTCGACCTCGCCGTCGAGCAGCTTTTCCCACAGGTACTCGACATCCTCGCGCGGCCGGATGGGCGGATTTACCTTGGCATAGCTTCCCGCCTTTGAATTCACGTCCAGCACCAGGTGGCCGATCGTCACTTCGCGCTTGAAATCGATGTGGGGAAAGACCGCCTGCATCTGCAGCGCCGCATCCAGCGCCTTCTTCGAGCTCAGGTGCAGCAGGTTGATGTTGGGCAGCGCCGCCTCGTTGGCGAGGTAGGCCGCGATGAAGACGGCCAGGCCTTCGGAATGTTGCGGGCGCGCAGCGCTGTAGGCGGCCAGGCCCGACAGTTTCCTGTCCTTCTCCACGAGCTTCGTGTAGGCCGTCATGATCTCGGCGGTCTCGCAGTGCAATGACAGGCTGATCTGGTCGGCGAGGCGGGGATGCTTCTCGCGCGCCTTCTGCACGCCGCGCATGACGAATTCGAAGTGCGCGTAGTCGTAGCGTTCCCCCGGCTTGATCATGAGGAAGTCGCGCTGGTCGTCCGAGCGCCCGTGCAGGCCGTGCGAGCCGTAGAACATGAAGATCTTGAACGAGGCCACGCCGTGCTTGCCCACCAGGTCCGGGATCTCGCGGATGTGCGTCGAGTCCATGGGCGCCAGGTGGTAGCCGTAGTCGACGTGGAACTTGCCCTTCGAGATCGCCTGCACCTCGGGGAAGAACTTCGCGTACGGGCCGCCCTTGTTGAGGTAGTACTGGCCGGTGCGGAAGTAGTTGAGCATCGACGTCACCCCACCCTGGGCGGCCGCGCGGCTCTCTGTTACGGCGTCCTCGGCGAGGGGCGAGTAGATGCCTGCGTGCATGTGCGCATCCACGACGCCGGGGAAGGCGAGCTGGCCCTTGCCGTCGTAGACGTTCTTGTAGCCCTTGGCTTCGATCCGCGAGGCGATCTTCGCGAACTTGCCGTTCTGGATCGCAATGTCGGCCTCGTGCACGTCGTTGCCCTGCGGGCGCACGACACGCACGTTCTTGATGAGCAGGTCATGCATCGTATTTTTTCCCCAGTTGCAGCAGCTCGGGCGTGCCGATGGTGCGGTTCAGCCCGTTGAAGTCGAGCATGCGGTCGCGCAGCTTGGCCGTGCCGCCTTCCTTCTTGAGGGAGGCGAAGTATTCCTGCAGGCCGAAGGCGATGGAGCGCACCGTGCCGCCCGGAAATATGGCGAACGAGTAGCCGATCGACTGCAGCTCGGCCGTCGAAAGCACCGGCGTCTTGCCGCCCTCGACCATGTTGGCCATGAGGGGCACCTTGCCCTTGAAGCGCGCGTTGGCGGCCTTCATCTCGTCGACCGAGCGCAGCGCCTCGATGAACAGCATGTCGGCGCCGGCCTCGGCATAGCGCTCGGCGCGTTCCAGCGCGGGCTCGAGGCCCTCGACCGCCACGGCGTCGGTGCGCGCGATGACGAGCGCTTCTTCCCGCGTGTCGAGCGCCGCCTTGATCTTGCCGGCCATTTCCCCGGTGCTGATCAAGGCCTTGCCGTCCAGGTGGCCACAGCGCTTGGGCGCGAGCTGATCCTCCAGCTGGATGGCGGCAGCGCCGGCGCGCTCGAACATCTTCACCGTGCGGATGGTGTTCAGCGCGTTGCCGAAGCCGGTGTCGGCATCGACGATCACCGGCGCCGCGACCCGCTCGCAGATGTTGGTCAGCGTGTCCGCAACTTCCGAGGCGGTCACGAGTCCAACATCCGAGCGCCCGAGTCGCGAATAGGCAATGCTCGCGCCGGAAAGGTAGAGCGCCTCGAAGCCAGCCTGCTCGGCAAGCAGGGCGGTCAGGGCGTCGTAAACGCCCGGGGCAAGCAGGATGCGGCCTTCGCGAAGGCGGGCGAGTAGCTTCTGGCTCATGGTTCACCGGATGATACTCGCCGCGTTTGCCCGGGGGCGTCGCAGGTTCGCAACGCGTAGGCAACGAAGGAGGCTTGCATGTCCATCACGAAATCCCTCATGCGCGGCATGGCGGCCGCGGCTTCGATCGTGGTGTCGCCGTTCACGATGTCTGCCACGTCCTCGGCGGACCGGCAGTTCGTGGCCGACGCATCCGCGGCCGGCGAGGCCGAGGTGGCCATGGGCCGCAAGGCCGCCGAGCGGGCAAGCGATCCGATGGTGCGCGAATTCGCGCGCACCATGGTGAACGACTACGCGCGTGTCGTCGATCGGCTGGCGCGACTGGCTGCGGAAAAAGGCTTCCACACGGCGATGCCCACTGCGGAGCAGCAGCTGGCCCTGCGACGACTCGAGCAGCTGGCCGGCGAGCAGTTCGACCGGGAGTACCTGCGCATCGAGCGGCGCGCCCATGCCGACGAGATCGAGCTGTTCCGCACGCAGGCGGGGGTGAGCGGCGACCCGGCGCTCAAGCGCTTCGCCGCTGCGGAGCTGCAGACGCTGGAGCAGCACCAGAAACTCGCCGCCACGCTGCCCGTGCGCGCGCCAGCGGCGTAGCGTCCGCTATTCCAGCCGGATGTTCGCTTCCTTGACGAGGACGGCGAACTTCGCGATGTCGTTTCGCACCAGTGCTGCGAACTCTTCGGGCGAGCGGGTGACGCTGTCATCGAAGCCCATTTCGACGTACTTGGCGCGCAAGTCCGGCGACTGGATGCCCTTGTTGATCTCTGCATGCAGGCGGTTGACGATCGCAGGCGGCGTCCCGGCGGGCGCGAACACGCCGTACCACGTGCTGAACCGGTAGCCGGGCAGGCCGGCTTCTTCCACCGTCGGGATGGAAGGGAGGTCCGCCAGTCGCCTGGCGTCCGTGACCGCGAGCCCGCGCAGCTTGCCGCTTTTTACATGGGGGATGGCGGAGGCCAGCGTGTCGAAGCCGACTTCCATGCGGCCCGCGAGCAGGTCAGGCATGGACTGGCCGGTGCTCTTGTAGGGCACGTGCACCATCTTCACGCGCGCCATGCTGAGGAACAGCTCGCCCGCGATGTGAGGCGTGGTGCCGTTGCCGGCGGAAGGAAAGCTGAGCTTTCCCGGATTGGCCTTCGCATGGGCGATCAGTTCCCGGATCGAGGCGACCGGAAGCGACGGATGCACCACGATCAGGTGCGGCGTCGAGGCGGTCAGCGTCACCGGCGCGAAGTCCTTGACCGGGTCGAACGGAAGGTTGGGCACCAGGCTCGGCTGTATGGCATTGAGCGACACCACACCCATCATCAGGGTGTAGCCGTCGGCCGGCGATTTCGCCACCTGGCTGGCGGCCAGGATGCCGCTGTTGCCGGGGCGGTTCTCGACGATTACGCTCTGGCCCATCAGCGCGGTCATGCGGGCGGCCACCAGCCGCGCCACCACGTCGGTGCCGCCGCCCGGCGCGTAGCCGACGACCATGCGAATGGGCTTGGACGGGTAGGGCTCCTGGGAGAGCGCCGACAGCGAAGCCAGGGACAGCAGGACGGCGGCAAGTTTTTGCATGCGTTACCCGATCGTTTGCTTGAAGAGTTTCAGCCAGTTGCCGCCCATCATCTGCTCGACCTCGGCGTTCTTGAAGCCGCGGCGCTCGAGCTCGCGGACGATGTTGTGGAAGCCCGAGGGCGTCTTCATCCACTCCGACCAGCCCTCGTGCGGCGCGATCTTCATTTCGACCTCGGGCGCGCTTTCCCGCGACCAGCGCGCATAGCGCCACCAGGTGCGCACCGACTTCGGGTGCCCCGGGCAGTAGTCCGTGCCGATCGCCACCGCATCGACGCCGATCCGGTCCACCACCCAGGCCAGCATGTCGCCGAATTCCTCCAGCGTGGTCGCGGCTCCGTTTTTGGTCATGTTCCGGTTCGGCGTGATGCCGATCACGCCCTTCCTCCTCGCCAGCGCCCGGATCGCCTCCGTCGTCTTGAAGCGCCCGGGCCCGTAGGTGCCCCTGCCCACGTACTCGCGCGGATTGGCGTGGGTGATCGCCACCGGCTTCGGAGACATCTCGATCGCATCCAGGGTGGTGCGTTCGCCGCAGTGCGAGAGGTCGACGAGGATGCCGACCTTGGCCATCTCCTCCAGGGCAAGCTTGCCGAAGCGCGACGAAATGCCGGAGTCCTTTTCCTCCCAGTAGCCGCTGCCGATGTAGTTCTGCAGGTTGTAGGTGAGCTGCATGATGCAGACGCCCAGGTTGCGGTACACCCCGAACAGGTCGAGGTTGTGCTCGACCGGAGAAGTGTTCTGGAAGCCGAAGACGATCGCGGTCCGGCCCGAAGCCGCGACCTGCTCGATCTCTGCTACCGAGGCGGCCTGCGCGGCGATGTCCTTGTTCTGCTCGAGAAACAGCTTCCACTTGGCGATCAGCCCCAGCGCCTCCTGAGAGTTCTCCCAGACGCACAGCGTGGTGTTCACTGCCGCGAGCTTCGCGTCGTGGTACTCCTGCAGCCACTTGCGCTCCGCGGTCGGCATCGAAAGGCCGTCGACGATCCTCATTTGCCCACCTTTTTCAGCATGTTCATGTCGAAATCGTCGTCCTGCGGGATGCGGCCGAGCAGGCTGCCGTCATCGGCCAACACCACCGGGCCGGCGTGCCGGCGCGACACCACCGAGTCGGGCGCGAGCGCCCGGTTGCCCAGCGCGTGCATGGCTTTCCACGTCGCTTCGTCGGACTCGTAGCCATCGCGCAACGCCTCGAGAAGGAGGGGATCCCATTGCTCGGGAGTCGCGGGAAGGGAGGTATTGCGAACAGCGAGCAGGGTTCCGGACGCCGTTTCGGAAATCGAGGTCACCGCGCCGTAGCGTTTCGCCAGCGCGCTTGCGACGCGCAGTTCGCGCGGAACCGCGACGTTCAGGATTTCCACCGTGGCGCTGCCGAAGCGCCGGGCGCGATCCACTGCGAGGTCCATGACGCTGGGCAGCAGGAGCCAGGCATGCAGGCCGCCCGCATCCACGCGCATCGTTCCACCGGCCTGTTCGTCCAGCCGCATGCTGCCGTAGGCCGACCAGTCGAGCGAGGCATGCTCTTTCAGCAGCATCGAAAAACCGCCCAGCCCCAGCGCATGGGAAAGCATGATGCACTCCTGCACACCGTGCGCCGCGCCCGAGGGCACGCCGCAAGTGAGCAGGATGCGGCCGATGAACATGCGCGCCTCGCGTACCGACATGCGGAAGGCCCTCATGGCCGGCTTCCGGCCGGGTTGTCCATCCGGGGTTCCGCCGGCCAGAACCAGTCCGGATTTGCGCCCGTGGCGATCTCCTCCGGCGTCGGCGCGCCCTGGTAGATCACGCCGCGCAGCGCCCGGTGCATGTAGTCCCGCGTCTTGTCCAGGCCGTGCAGGCAGATGTTGATGAGCCGCGTGATGTCCGAGGGTACGAGCGCCTCGCCCATCATGTTCATGTGCGGCGAGTGGTAGTCCAGCCCGCTCAGCGTTTGCACCCGGCTCACGACGAAACGCAGCTCGGGACGCTGGAAAAGCAGGGTGGCCACCGTCTGCTCCGGCGTCCGCGCGGCGATCTGGCGGTCCAGTTCGCGCACCAGGCGGGGCAGGTCGAGCCCGAGGTTGAACACCTCGCCCGCCTCGGCGCGGGGTCCGCGGCGAGGCTCCTCGGCGGTCTCGGATTTGTACCAGACGTATCGATTGGAGGCTTCCGAATCCAGGTCCAGGTGGAAGGCCCAGTCGTATTCGGCATGCAGGATGTCGCGCAGCCGGCCGAGCGACATGTCGGGCTCGGTCACGAACTCTTCCTCGCCGCCGATGTTTTCAGCGAGGCGGTCGCATAGTTCCGGGACGAGCTCGGTGTACAGGCCGAGCAGGGTCTCCAGGGCCTCGTCGTGCACCTGCCCGTCGAGATGGTCGGCAAGGGCGGCGAGGGGATAGGGGTGATCCGCCTCGAGCGTGCGCGCTGCGGCGCGGATCTTGTCCAGATTCTCGGCGATCACGGCGCTGGCGGTGAAACGCTCGTATTCCATCCGGTCCTCGCGCCGGAACGTCGCCGCCTTGTCCAGCAGCGCCAGGAGCCGCGTGTGGGTGGCATCGCCCGGGCGGACCGCAAGGCGCTTGGCCGAGACGATCGCCGTTTCGCGCGCCTCCAGCCACCGGTGCAGCAGCTTGGGATGGTTGTTGGCAAACAGGTTGAGTCCGAGCGCGGAGCCGTTGCCCACGCCGAGGAAGCGAACGAGTTCGGGTGCGAGCTTGACGGCGGCGGGGGACTTGCAGCGCGCGAGGTGCTCCACGAGGTCCACCGAGAACACCCGCATCATGTAGGCGCACAGCATCTGGGCATCCAGCGGACGCCGCAGGGGATGCGTGTTCTCCAGCGCGCGGAAACTGCGTGTGCCGAAAGTCCCGTTGCCATCGAGGCCCGTGTTGCGCATGAGATAGCACGCGTCCGCCAGAACGGCGATGTCCGGCTGGCGGCCTGCGGCCAGCGAGTCCACGGTGTGGTTGAAGGCGCGGCCGCTGCGATTGGAGCGGCACCACACCAGCGTGCCCGGGGTCGCGCGCCCGGCGTAGAGCTTTGGGATCTCCTCGCCGGTGATGCGGATGTCTTCCGCAGAGACCGGACCTTCTACCAGCGCCCCCATCATGTCCCAGGCCTGGCCGATGATGCGGCCCATGCGGCCGGCCTGCTTCGGCTCGAAGGAATGGACGATGAGGTCGAGCGGCATCGAAGGCGTTTCGATGCGATAGAGCGCCTGGCCCCAGGCGCGCTCGTCGATCTCCCAGCCCAGCCTGCGGATCTGCCAGCGCTCGCGGATCGCCTTGGCCATCAGCAGGCGAGTGGCCGACAGGCGGCTGGTCTGCAGCACGCTCAGGCGCTCCGGCCGCATGAGCAGCTCGGGCGCGCGGGGCGCCGGCGCGGGGCGGCGCAGATGGCTGGCGAGGTCGGGGGTATTCATATAGAATACATCGTATACGTATGAAATCAGTCTAGCGGCATAGAGCCATGGCGGCAAGACCCTCCGGCGTGCGTCCCCTCAGCTCGGTGCTGAAGACCTTCGCGCTGCTCGATTTGCTGGGACGATCTGCGCAGCCCATGCGCCTGGCCGAGATCACGCAGGCGGCGGGGGTCGGGCGCGCCACCGTCTACCAGAAGCTCGTGACGCTCGCGCAGTCCGGCTGGATCGAGCAGGACGCTCAGGGGGCGTACCGGCTCTCGCTGCATGCCGCGCGCATGGGCGAGTCCGCCTTGCGCCAGGCCAACCTCGGCGAACGCTCGGTGGCGGAGCTCGAGCACCTGGTCGCCGAAGTCGGCGAGACGGCTTCGCTCGCGGTGCTGCACGGGGTGCAGGCGCAGCTGGCGCAGCGCGTCGAAACGAGCCTCGCAGTGCGCGTGCAGAACAGCCTGGGCATGCTGCTGTCGCTCGACCAGAGCTCTTCCGGGCGGGTGCTGACCGCATTCGCGACCGCGGAGCAGCGCGCGCTGCTGCAGAAGAAGGGCGCCGTGCTGGCCTCCGACGCCATCCTGCGCGAGGTGAAGCGCAAGGGCCATGCAATATCGACCGGACGGGACGTGCCCGGCGTGCAATCCATTGCCGCCCCGGTGTTCGACGCCAAGGGCAATTGCGTATTGGCGCTGTCGATCGTCGCGCCGGTGGAGCGCTTCGACGCCGAGAAGTATGCGAAGCCGCTCCTGCGAGCGGCGCAAAGGCTGACCGCGCTCATCGCGGGGCCGGGCGTGCAGTGAGCCCCTGGGGCGCGCTCAGCGCCCCAGCGTGCGCAGCGCTTCGACGTCCTTGCGAGCGGCGCCGAGCAGGTAGCCGGTGTCGTTGCCGGCAATGATGAAGCGTGCTCCCAAGTGGTACAGCTCGCCCTGCAGCTCGGGGTCGCCGCGCACGCCGCCCACGCCGAGCGTCTTGCCGTGCCTGCGGCACGACTTCGCGACGGTCTCGTAGGCGTCCTTCAGCTTCGGATGCCGAAACTGCCCGGCGATGCCCATTTCCGCGCACAGGTCGTTCGAGCCGATGAGCAGGAGGTCGATGCCGGGCACGGCCGCGATCTCGTCCGCGTTGTCGATCGCCTGCGGCGTTTCCAGCATGACGATGACCAGCGTTTCCGCGTTCAGCGTCTGCATGACTTCGGACTGCGGCATGGCGTGGAAACCCAGCGCCGCCGTGGGCCCCATGACGGAGCGCCGCCCCAGCGGCGCAAAGCGCGCGTACTGCACGACGGCCTGCGCCTGGGCAGCATCATCGACGTGCGGGACGATGATGCCTTGCGCTCCGGTATCGAGCGCGCGCGAAATGCCGTCGCCGGCCTGCGACGGCGGGCGCACGAGCGGCGCCAGGCCCGACCCCAGCGCGCCGATGCACACCGCGGACGCGCTTTCGGTGGTGAAGGCGCTGTGCTCCATGTCGACGAAGAGCGCGTCGAAGCCGCATTCAAGGGCGAGCAGCGCGATGTCGGGGCTACGGATCTGGCGTACGCCCAGGCAGAGCACCAGCTTGCCCTCCGCGAGCTTGCGCTTCGCGGGGTTGTTCATAGCGGCGGCAGGGGAGGCTGCGCGTTCTCGGGCAGCGTCAATCCGGCGGTGTTCAGCACCATGGCCATGGCGGTGTAGTAGCCGTTCAGCAGCAGGAGGTCGAGCACGCCGTCCAGGCCGAAGCGCGCCTTGAGCGCGCCGAACGTGGCATCGTCCAGCCTGCCCGTCGCGTGCGCCTGCCTCGACGCGGCGTAGACAAGAGCCTCGTCGGACGACATGCCCCTGGGCTCCTCGCCTTTCGCCATCGCCTCGAAAATGGCCGGCGCGAGGCCCGCCTTGCGGGCGAGTTTCTCGTGCATGAACCACTCGAACTGGCAGCTCCACTGCCGCGCCGTGTACAGGACGGCCAGCTCGAGCAGGGGCGCCGGCAGCTTGTTGCGCCAGCGCAGGTGCTCGCCCAGCGCCTGCATGCGGCTTGCGAGCTCGGGGTTGTGGATCAGCGCGAGGAACGGGCCGCGCACCTCGCCGCGCGGCCCGGCGGAGATTTCGGCGGCGACTTTTTTCTGGTCCGCCGTCATGGCGTCCGGTGTCAACTTAGGAAAGCGCTCGGTCATGGGGCAAAATCGTCGTACGAATCCACTGATTCCGCAACCTTCATTCCAAGTGCAGGACGCCAGGACTCTTTTCGAGCAGGGACTCGCGCGCCACCTGGCGCGCGACTGGGCCGCGGCCGAAGCGGCCTACCGCGGCGCGCACGCGCTCGTGCCCGGCCGGCCGAGCGTGCTGTTCAACCTCGGCCGGCTGATGCTCGACCTGCACCGCGATGCGGAAGCGGGCGAGTTCTTCGAGCAAGTCCTGGCGGTTGCGCCGCAGGAGCCGGAAGCGCTTGGGGAAAG
>JADMIO012807568.1_pt1 | contig 15376 bp, 13 predicted proteins | sample 8958161 | NCBI WGS metagenome assembly JADMIO01 (sample SAMN16585339, study PRJNA669376) | soil metagenome | isolation source: Crop rotation soil | place: USA: Cullars Rotation, Alabama | collected 2011
GGCCGCGACTTCAAGTCACGTGAATTCCAAGCTTCGGATCCCACTGTGCTGGAAAGAGACCGACATCGACATCCCGCTGAAGTACGGGGTCGACCAATGCGTGGGCGACACCATCTGCGCGGGCGGAATCATGTACGCGCAGCGCACGATTCCTGCGCTGCTGGAGTTTTGCCGCGACATCCGCGAAGTCTCGAAACCCGGCGCACTGTTTCTGAACTACTCGAATCCGATGGCGATGAACACGTGGGCCTGCAACGCCCACGGCGGCGTGCGCACCATCGGATTGTGTCACGGCGTGCAGGGCGCCCACTGGCAGATCGCGTGGGCGATCGAGCGCTGGGCGAAGCGCGAAGGCCTGCTTCCGCGCGACTACGTTTCGCCGAACCATACGCCGTTCCACCTCTACGGCGCGGCCGAGAACGAAGAATCGGTCGGGATGCACCGCCGCGAGGTCGACGTCATCTGTGCGGGCATCAACCACCAGACGTGGTTCGTCCAGGTGAAATGGCGGGGGCGCGACATGCTGCCGTTGCTCCCGCAGCTCATGCGCGACGTCCCCTACTTCGCGCGCACGGAAAAGGTGCGCCTCGATGTGCTCGACCGCTTCGGTTTCTACAGCACGGAGTCCAACGGGCACCTGAGCGAGTACCTGCCGTGGTACCGCAAGCGTCCCGATGAAATCGCACGCTGGATCGACACGGATTTCTGGATAAACGGCGAAACCGGCGGCTACCTGCGCGTCTGTACCGAGGGACGCAATTGGTTCGAGACGGATTTTCCGAACTGGCTGAAGGAGGATCCGCCGAAGATCGGCGCGCACAATCGCTCCGAGGAACATGGTTCGTGGATCATCGAATCGCTCGAGACCGGGCGCCCCTATCGCGGGCATTTCAACATCATCAACCGCGGCCACATCGCGAACCTGCCCGACGGCTGCGTCGTGGAGATTCCCGGCTATGTCGATCGCAACGGAATCAACATGCCCGTCGTCGGCGACCTGCCGCTGGCGTGCGCCGCGACATGCTCGGCGTCGGTGCGCGTGCAGCAGATGGCCATGGAGGCAGCGGTGCGCGGCGATGCGACGCTACTCAAACAGGCGATGCTGCACGACCCGCTCGTCGGCGCGGTGTGTAATCCCGAGGAAGTCTGGCAGATGACCGACGACATCCTCATCGCGCAGGCGCAATGGCTCCCGCAGTTCGCGGCCGAGATCCCGCGCGCGCGCGAGCGCCTCGCCGCGCACGACCGCGCAGGCACACGCGTGAAACGCCGTGAAGACTGGCGAGGCGCCGCGCGACTCGAGACAAAGACAATAGAGCAGATGACGCACGACAAGGCCGCGGCCCGCGCCAACGCAGGCGCGGCCGACAAGGGCAAGATGACGGCGTGAGGGGCAGGATCATTGGGGGGGGACCGCACCATTTGAGGATTCGCCGCATCCGGTTGCCTACCCGGCGCGAAGAATCCTCGAGCGACCGACGACTCCGCACCCACGGAGTTTTCGGTTTCGTCCCAAATCCCCAATGAGCACTCCATCCAGCGTCTCTCTCATCCAGGATCTCTACGCCTGTTTCCTCCGCGGCCAGCTCGATGCCATCCTCGCCAAAGTGGCGGACAACGTCATCTGGATTCAGCCTAAAAACTCCGGCATTCCGTACTGTGGCAATCGAACCGGACGGAGCGGAGTAACCGCTTTCTTTACGGCGCTTCAAGCGGTCGAAATCGAGACCTTCGAGCCGCAGGAATATTTCGCAAGCGGCGACCGGGTCTTTGCCATCGGAGGCTGGAGTGGCCGCGCCCGCACCACCGGCAAGCGTTTCACGAGCGAGTGGGTCATGGTCTGGACTGTGAGCAACGGACTCGTGACACACTTTCACGCGTATGAGGATACGGCCGCCGTCGCCGCGGCGTTCGCACACTGACGGACGGAGACCAAAGCGTCTTCTTTGCGCGAATCGCCACGCCCTTGCTCTTCCGGCTTGCGAGAGTTCAGCCGGACCGCCGTTGGCATACCAAGCCACGGTGCGGCTGCACCAGTTCGAGCTGCGAACCGTAACTCGGGAAGTATGGGTTTCAAACGCCCTAGTCTGCCGCAGGCTGGCGTTTCAGCCGGTAGAGTTTCCCCGCAGGAAGGGACTCCGAATGAAACGCCAGCCCGACCATGATCTCGTCGGGCGCACCGAGATGGAGATCGTGCGTCTCAATCTTGCCGTCTGCCTGACCGTAGGCGCCCATGCCGAGGAGAAAGTCGAAGCCTTCCTTCGTTTCCTTCTCCACTTCCCCTGCTTCGGCTTCCATCTGCCAATAGCCCGATTTGATCACGGGCTTCGTGCCCGAAAAATCAAACTCGAGACGGAGCAGTTCGTCGCCCTTGCCTGTTTCTTTCGGTTCGTCCCAGACATAGGTCACCGAAGCGGGACCCGCCCGACGCGACCGGTTGGGTGACGGGCTCGATCCTGCCGCCGGCGGGTCTTCGTACTCGGGTCCAAAGAAAACGTAGACGGAAAATTCACGCGGTGCGTCTTCCCTTTCAGCCTTCCCCGTTTGATCTTGTGCATTCTCTCCGGCGCCCGAGGGAGCGTCGTCGTCATCGCCCACGTCATCGTCGCCGTCTTTCTTCCCGTCGTCGTCGGATTTCTTCGTTGCAGAACCGGCACCGGCGCCCGGCACCGAACGCACGGGATAATCGACGTCGCGATAGACCGTGGCCTTGGAACCGTCCTTCCGGGTAACTTCACGCACGGCCACACGAAACAGGTTTCCCGCGAGGGCCTGCCGCGCCTCCTCGCCCGTCAGCAGAACATAACCGTTGGGCACGTCGCGCTCGTGCCCGGCCGCACTGCCGCTCGATGAGCAAAGGACGACAAACGCGAATGACGTGATCGCGGCACGAAGCGACGTGCTCATGGTGTTCGCTCTTTCGCTGTCTGCAGCAAGGCGCGTCCGCTGCGCGAGACAACCCTTTTGACGGCGGCGACGATGCGGGTCGCGACTCAGGTCTGTTTGCGTCGCGGCAACCGAATCAGCCACCTAGGCACGCTCGCGGAATAAACATTCCAGGCCTCGGGAAAACTTCGTTTCAACCGCGGCTCTTCATAGAGGATCACGCGCGCGTGAAATGCACCGGCAAGCACGACCGCGTAGCACCCGAGAAGCGGTGAGCCTGCCGCGACGCTCCAGCCGCAGATCAATGTCACGATCGCGACGTACATCGGGTTTCGCGTGAACCGGTAGAGACCGACTCCGACCAGATGCTTCGGCGGATCCCAAGGCGCAAGCGTGCCCTGGCCTGCGACGAAGAAGTCCCGCACACACCAAAGGAGCGCAGCGACGCCGATAGCGACTACAGACCACGCGCCGGCCCAACCGTGACCGCGCCAACGATCGCCCGACACGATCCACGGCGGCACCAGCCCTGCCACGACTCCCGGCAGGGCGAGAAACGCCAACAACGCGCGCCACAACATGGCGACATTGTGACCACACGAATCCAGTGCGCAATCGGAAGCGCCGCGGGACCACGCTGCGTTTCCGACCTTCGCTTAACGCCATCAACAACGCCGCCACTGCGCTCGAGCGCTTTTGCGCGGAAAATCGAGGCATCTCCAATGACGATGAAAATCCCTGACAGTACCACTCTCTCGCGGCGCGAATGGCTCGAACGCGTTTCCCTGCCCGTTGCGGCCGTCACGATCGGTTCCGGATTGATCGGAGCAAGCGCCGCGCATGCCGCAGCTCCCCCGTCTGCGACGCCATCTCCTGCAAACACTGCCGGCGCACGCGTCTACAATATCCGCGACTTCGGCGCGAAGGGCGACGGCACTACCATCGACTCCGCCGCGCTTCAGGCTGCGATCGATGCCTGCGCCGCGGACGGAGGCGGGACCGTGCTCGTGCCAGCGGGAACGTTCGTAATCGGAACGACAGAACTAAAAAGCAACGTCACGCTCCACCTCGCCGCTTCGGCTACACTCCTTGGCAGCGGCGACGGCAAGCACTACCGCGCGGTCGATGCGATCCCGCTACGCGGCGACTCGACTCTCGGCGACGGCAACTGGGCCCTCCTCTACGCCGTCGAGGCAAAGAACCTCACGATCGAAGGATCGGGCACGATCGACGGCCAGGGCCAGCAGTTCTACAACTGGGGCAAGGACACGCCGCCCCCGAGCGGCATCGGCGGCGACAAGCGGCCCTACCACATCCTTTGCCACCGCTGCGAAAATCTCGTCGTGCGCGATCTCAAGCTTCTGCGCTGCGCGTTCCATAGCATTCGCGTGATCCAGAGTGAGCGCGTCCGGATGGAAGGTCTCACCATCCACAATCGGGTTAACATCAACAACGACGGTTTCCACTTCATCAGTGCGAAGTACGTAAGCGTGACGAACTGCACCGTGCTCTGTCAGGACGATGCCTGCGCGTTGTTCGGGAGCTGCCAGTACGTGACTGTGAACAATTGCGTGTTCAGCACCCGCTGGTCGATCTTCCGCTTCGGCGGTGGCGAGGTGAAGAACATCGCCGTCTCCAATTGTCTCATCTACGACACCTACGGCTGTCCGATCAAAGTCGGCGCCGGCGGCATGCGTCTCGAGAACATGACGTTTTCGAACATCATCATGCAAAACGTCACCGGGCCGATCGGGATCAACTTCAGCCGGCGCGGGCGCAACGAGCAGCAACCGCCCGACGCCGCGGCACCTGTGGCGTACGTGCGAAATATTTCCTTCAACAACATCCGCGTCTCGCTCGCAGCCGCGCCGGTCGACAGCTACGGCGGCGACATGAAGACGATCGGCCGCATCTACGACGGAGAGCAGAACTCCTGCATCACGCTCAACGGACTCGGCGACGCCTTCATCGAAAACGTGACCTTCGACGACGTGCATGTCATCTCACCCGGCGGCGGCACCGCCGAGCTCGCGGCGAAGCGCAACATTCCGCAGAGCGCGCGCGAGTACTTTGGCGTTTGGTCGGAAGCGCCATTCGGGCCGCCCGCGTACGGTCTGTTCGCGCGCAACGTGAAGGGTCTCACGCTCCAAAATGTGCGATTCGAAGTGGCGAGTCCCGACCTCCGGCCAGCGCTCGTCCTCGACAACGTGAGCGATGTCGCGATCAACGGCCTCAGCGCGCAGGGCAATCCCGACGCAGAATCCGTGCTGCGTTTCACCGCGGTGCAAGACGCGCTGCTGTCGGCGACCCGTCTGCTTACGCCGGCACCAGTTTTTCTCCAGATCGAGGGCACAGGCAACTCCGGCATCGTCATCGACGGAGGCGACATCTCGAAGGCGACGAAACCGCTGGCCGTCGCCCGGGAGGCAATGGAGTCGGCCGTGAAGGTGCGGACGTAAATTCGAAACACCCAGCGCGCGGAATTGTACTCTATTAGAGTACAATTCACGGTGAGCCGAAGGGCCGGAGGTCCGCGAATCGCACGACGGCAGTGTTCGCCGCGCGCGAGGCTGAAAGGGGCACGACGAAATTCGCCTCCCAGTCGTTTGCGTCTTCGTCATCGATCAAGACCTGCGTGACGATCCATTCGTCGGCGTCACGATCCACGGTCCAGTGGGTGTGCACTACCGCGCGGCCTGCTGGATCGAGTCTAAAACGACCGCGCGCCGCAAAGTAAGGCGCAAACTCCGCCTCCATGCGCTTCGCCCGGGCTGCTTTTCCTCCGTCATCCGTCGCCTGTTCTCCGTCATCCGTCACGCGCTGCGCTGCCGCCTCCCAGTCGCGCGCGGCCACGTCCTGCAGGAAGGCGAAGATCGCCGTGCGCACCAGCCGCCGGAAACTGGCGACATCGCGGGTGATATCGAAGCTCGCCGGCCGCGAAGGCTTGTCGGATCCCGTGTCGGTCGTCGCAACCTCGCCAGTCCGCAGGCGCTCCCACTCCTCAAGCAAGCTCGAATCGATGCCGCGGATCAGTTCGCGAAAATAGATTTCCATCTCGATGACCGACTCGGTCTTTGCGCCGTCGGGCACTGTTTGCGCGAGAACCTTCCAGACCTGCGAGAGATGGCGCAGGAGCAAACCTTCGACGCGCTCGAGACCATACTCGCGCACATATTCCGCGAACGAAAGATACCGTTCGAACATCTCGCGCGCGATCGACTTGGGCCGGACGTTCTCGCCCTCGATCCACGGATGCGCGGCAGCGAAGGCGTTGAACGTCTCGTAGAGAAACTCGCGCAACGGCTTCGGATGCTCGACTTCCTCGAGCTTGGCCATTCGCTCATCGTACTCGATGCCCGCGGCCTTCATCTCCGCGAGTTTCTCTGTCTTCAACTTGTCCACCTGCCGGCGCAGGATCGCGTCGGGATCCTCGACGATCGCCTCGCAAAGCGTGAGCACATCCAAGGCGTAGTCGGGCGATTCTATTGGCGCCCCGCCTTCTTCTGTCGGCGCACGCGGCGCGCTCGCCAACAGTGGCAGCGTGTCGAGCAGGTAGACCGAGAGCGCCTGATGCAGCGAAAAATCGTCCTGCAACTCGACGTTGACGCGGAGTTTTTTCCCGTCCGGTTCCGGCGTCACGAAATCGACGATCTTCCGATCGACGAGTGCGCGGAAAAGTTGCCAGGCCTTTCGCCGCAACTGCCCTTTCCGATACTCCGTCTCGTGACAATCGGCAATCAGGCGGCGCATCGCGCGACAGCCGTCTCCTTCGCGGCTGAGCACGAGCAGCAGCATCCCATGCGAAACATCGAAATGCGATTCGAGCGCCTCCGGCGGCGCGGATTGCAGGCGCTCGAACGTCTTCTTGTCCCAGACGACTTCGCCCTCGGGCGCGCGAAGTTTCACGATCTTGCGGAGTTTCTTCGAATCGCCCGACGCCTTTTCCTCGGCCCGCTTGTTTTCGATCACGTGAGCCGGCGCTTGCGCAACGACGTAACCGGTGTCGTCGAAACCCTTGCGACCCGCGCGACCGGCGATCTGCCGGAAATCGCGCACGCTGAGCACGGCGGCTTTCTTCCCGTCGTACTTCCAGAGCTGCGTGAACAGCACCGTGCGGATGGGCACGTTGATGCCAACGCCGAGCGTGTCCGTTCCGCAGATCACCTTCAGCAGGCCGCGCTGCGCGAGTTTCTCGACGAGCACGCGATACTTCGGAAGCAACCCCGCGTGGTGCACGCCGATGCCGTGGCGCAGCCAGCGTTTCATTTCCTTTCCGTACGGGCTGTTGAAACGAAATGAGTCCAGTTCGTTGCCGAGCGTCGCGCGCTCCTCCCGCGAGCAGATGGCGAGGCTCATCAAGTCCTGCGCCGCGTCTGCTGCCGCGCGTTGCGTGAAGTGCACGAGATAGGCCGGCGCTCGCCCGCCTTCGAGCAGCGCCTGCACTTTTTCTGCGAGCGGGGTTTCCGAGTATTCGAACTCGAGCGGAACCGGACGACGTTCGCTGCGTACGGTCACCGCCGGCACGCCAGTGACGCGCTCGAGCTCGCGCTCAAAGAAGGCCGTCGCGGGCAGCGTCGCCGACATGAGAAGGAACCGCGCACGCGACATGGTGAGGAGCGGCACCTGCCACGCATAGCCGCGCTCGCTATCCGCGTAGTAGTGAAACTCGTCCATGATTACCGCGCGGATGTCGCTGCGGTCGCCGCGCGTGAGCGCGATGTTGGCGAGAATTTCCGCGGTGCAGCAAAGCACGGGCGCGCGAGCATTCACGCTCGCGTCGCCCGTCATCATGCCGACGTTCTCCGGGCCGAAGTCGCGGCAGAGCGCGAGAAACTTTTCGTTCACGAGCGCCTTGATCGGGCACGTGTAGACCGAGCGCTCGCCGGCACACAGCATCTTGAAATGAAACGCTGCAGCCACGAGAGATTTTCCGGAGCCGGTTGGCGTGTTGAGGATGACGTTGCGTCCGGCGAACAGTTCGAGAATCGCCTCCTCCTGCTCCGGGTAGAGCGCGAGCCCGCGCGCCGACATGACCGCGAGAAAGCGATCGAGCACGGCATCGGGACCCGGCGAGGTGCCGAAAGGAGCAAGAGGAGCGGGAGCAGTCATCGGCCGATCGTCGCGTCAAGAAACTGAAGGACCGCCCCTCGTGCGAGCTGGCCGCCGGGACCGTTCAGGTTGTACTCGAGCGCATGTGTTGCCGCTGGAACGGCCAGGTAGTAGACGCGCGCCTTCGCGGCAGTCAGACGTTCCGCGAGTCGCTCGCTCTGCCGACGCCAGACGAGCGTGTCGAGTTGCCCGTGCACCAGAAGCGTCGGCGGAACCGCGTGCGTCGCGCGCAGAAACGGAGATGCATCCGCGTAGTTTTGCGGACAATCCGTCGGAGTTCCGCCGACGTAGTTGCGGAGCAGTGTGAGTGAATGCAGCGCGTCGTCGTCGCGTCCCGTGGTGTAGGCGAACGCCAGATCGGCCGGGCCATAGAGACTGATCACTCCTCGAAAGGGAGAAGCCGGTTCATACGCCGCATCGAAGGCGATCTGTGCGCCGGCCGAACGGCCCAGGATCACAAGGCGGTTGGGATCGACGCGGAGCCGCGTGGTATTCTCGCGCAACCACGCGAGCGCCGCATGCACGTCCTCTCGTGGAGCAGGCCATTTCCATTTCGGCGCGAGACGATAATCGATCGAGATGACAGCGTAGCCGCTCCGGGCAAGCCAGTGACTGAACTCCGACAGCTCGTTGCGCGTGCCCCGATTCCATCCGCCACCGTGCACGAGCATCACACCGGGCCCAGCCGCCGCGTCGTCCGCGCGCACCGGATGAAAGACCTCGAGCGCGAGGTCGGTCCCATCGATGTGAGCGTAGACGAAACTGTCCGTCGCAACCGGGGCCCGCGATGCGATCGAAAACAGTTCGCCTAACCGCACGAACGGGGACGCCGCGCGCGCCGTGCCGAGAGCGGCGGACATTTCTCCGGGTGCGCGCCGGCTGAGCGACCAGGCTTTTGCAGCCGGAAGCAGCAACAACGCCGCGGCTCCGAGGAACATCACGATTGAAACCAACCTGACGATTCCCCGCGTGTTTCCGCGTCGGGGGCGGCTCGCGAACCACGCCGCAACGGCACAGACCAAGGCAAGGGGCCCAAGCCAGTGGCCGAATTGCGTGGCAAGAATCGCGAGTTCCCAACCCGTCGTGCCTGGCGCCTCGATGACCGTGAGAAGCGAGAGGCCCGTGAAGGCCGACGCCATCGCGAGCCACACATAATGCATCATGAAAGGCGACGATGCGCCCGGCTCCGCTGACCGCAAGCCACACGCGACACGGACATGGCTGCGCGCCCGATCGATTTCAGACCGAGTTTTTTAGTCGATCGGTCCCGGGCCGATGCTTCGTATCGCGGCGCGAAGGCATACCCCGCGACACAAGCCCAACGTGCGTTCGATCGACAAACTTCTTCGGATCCTCGGGATCTTGTTCCTCCTCGCCCAGCTCGGCATGATCGCGCGGGCTCGATTCGTGGCCGAACGCTTTTTCTGCTGGGCGCCGTTCGATGAGCAGACGCACTACACCATCAGCGTGGCGCTTCGTGGACGCATACTGACACCTGAAGAAATCACGGAGCGCTATCATGTTCTCGCCGACAACTGGAACGCCCACGCAGCGGCCAACGTCATCATGATCGTCCATCGTTACGAAACGACATACGGCCGCAACGAGGGTGCCGAGGTGACCGTGCGCTACAGTCGCAACGGACACGCCGAGCAGACATGGCAATGGCCGAAGCGTTGAGCGTACGTTCCCGTCCCTCGTGGAATCCGCTGCGCGTCACGGGAACGGTGATGCGGCCAAACACACTGCTCATCGCGAAGCTGATGTTCGTGATGCTCGTCGTGGAGGCATTCCCGTTCAAGGCGCTGCACGAACCTTTCCTGCCGTTCATCCCCTGGCTCGAAGTGTTTCGCGGCATGCCAGGATACGCCCTGGCGACTCAACTCCTGTTTTTCGCCGCTGGGATCGCGATTCTCTTCAACCGCCTCGTACGTCTGGGCAGCGCAGTTGCGGGGTCGCTCGTGTTGCTCTCGTGCCTGCAGTCGATCCCGGCGTTTTGGAATCACACGACGATCTGCGGCTGCGTCCTGCTGCTCTGCGGACTGCAGGGACGTGACGAGGAGCCATGGTTCGTGCGCTGGCAACTCGTGGTCGTTTATCTTGGCGCGTGGCTGAACAAGCAGCTCGACCCGGACTGGCTCGACGGAACCTTCTTCGAAAACTGGATGACCGAGCGTCAGGTGCATCGCCTCTACCTCTGGATTGCCGCGATGCTTCCCCACGGCTGGCTCGCGCTCGCGTTTTCGTGGACCACGATCGCGAGCGAGTTTCTCGTCATGATCGGTTTTGCGACCCGCCGCTGGTGGACGCCTGCGCTCTGGCTCGGGCTGTTCTTTCACGTCGGCACCTTCGTCTGGCTGCGCGGAAACACCTTCGGCTATTTCGTGCAGGCGCTCGCGATCGCTTATCTCGCCTTCTTGAACTGGCCGCGCTCAACGATCGAAGTGAGCTGGCCGAGCGGAGGCCGCTGGCCAGTGTGGTTGCGCACCGCTTTCGCGCGGCTCGACGCCGATCGGCAGGTCCGTTGGGTTGAAGCACCGCGGGATGCGACAACCCTCGAAATGCGCAACGACGGACGCATCATTCGCGGATGGGCGGCGGTGTGCGATCTCCTGCTCTACACGCCGGCGTTCTATTGGTGCTTCTTCGGCGTGTTCACTCTTTGCACGCACGCGCTGCCACACTATCCGCGGTTCTTTGCGTCGACTGCACTGATCGCCGGTGCGTTTGCGTTTTTTGCTGTTCCGTATTTTCAGCGCGCGGCCCAGTGGCGTGGCGCGCGCCGACTCACCGCTACTTGAGCTGCGTGCGCCATTCGTCGATCTCGGCGCGGACTTTGTCTGCCTCCGCGGCCTTGACTTCGACGAAGAGTGGAAGCGCGGCACTCGCACGCGTGACGGCGTCGGCGATCTGACCCCGCGAGCGCACCGCCCGGGCCGCGTACCAGAGGGCAAGCGCCTCGCCTTTGCGGTCGCCGATCTTGCGCGCAACCTTCAACTGCTCGTCGAAGCACTCGAGCGCCTTCGAGGTTCTCGTGGCGTTTTCGTGGGCGAGACCGAGCTCGCCGAGCGCGACCACGGCGCCAGCGAGATCACCGAGCAGGCGAGCGACTTCGACCTGTCGCTGGAAACATTCGACGGCCTTTTCGGGATTGCCGAGTTGTTGATTCGCCCGGCCCATCCCGCCGAGTGCCACGCCCTCGCCCGGCAGGTCGCGAATCATTTCCGTGATCTTGAACTGGCGCTCGAACAGATCGAGAGCGGCGCGATGCTCGCCGATCGACGCGTGCGCCGCCGCAAGACCTGCAAGCACGACTGCCTCGGCGCGGCGATCGCCGGCCTCGACGACGATCTGCAAGTGTTGCTCAAAATAACCAATCGCCTTGCGCTGATCGCCGAGATCGGCAGCCGCCTGCCCCAGGCTGTGGAGAACGAGACCTTCACGCTGCCGGTCACCGACCTCGCGCATGATCGAAAGCACGGCCTCGTACCACTCGACCGCCTTGGCGACTTCGCCCATGCGGTGGAAGGCGAGGCCCATGTTGCCGAGGCTGCGCCCTTCACCGAGACGATCGCCGAGCTCGCGGTTGATCACCGTCGCCTGCTCGTAACACTCGCGCGCGTGGTCGTGCTCGGCCGCGTCGGTGTAGGCGCCGCCGAGGTTGTTGAGCGCATCGCGTTCGGCCGTGCGATCGTGGAGCGCCCGGGCAGCAGTCAGGGCTGCCGAGCTCCATCGAATGCCCTCGCGCGGGTCGCGATGCAGGCTGCCCGTGCGCATGAACGCTTCGACGAGTTGCAGGAGTGGGTGTTCGAGGCCCGGCGCCCCGGCGAGGACATCAAACGCCGCCTCAAAGTGCGGTTCGTCCGCATCGCTCGCGACCGGTGGCAGGTTGGGCCCATGCGCTGCGCTCTCTGGATGCGGTGCTTCTTCAACAACCGCTGCAAAATGAGTAGCGTGGCGCAGACGGGCGGCGTGGGCCTCTTCGGAGGTGAGCGTGCGTGCCGCGGCGTCGCGCGCGGATTCCACCCAGGAGAGGCGTTCCGACGCGGGATCAACCTCGAGGAGATCGGCAGCGATCATGGCGTCGAGGTCCGCCTCAGTGCAGCCGGCAACGGCGATCGCGGCGGCGCTGTCGAAACTCGTGGGCATGATCGAGAGCCTGCCTGCCGCGCTCCGCCACGACTCCTCCCGCTCTGGGCCGCGCCCCGCTTCGACCTCGACGGTCTCGGTGACGGCCGCCGGTTGCGCCGCTTCATCAGGCGCCTCGTCGACCTCCGGTTCCTCCGGCGCGGCCTCGCGCGCAGATTCCGCGGCGGGGATGGGACGCGGAGCGGGTTGCGCCACGACTCGCGCTGGAGCGACTCGCGCCGGCGCCGGAGTTGAGCCGCGCGATGCGGTCTTCTCGCGCGATGGCAAGTCAGTGGGAGACCCGGATCGCTTCGAAGCACGCTTGTTCCGGGTGATTTCGCGAAACGCGAGAAAGAGAAAGCCGAGGAGCGCAACGACTCCGAGTCCGATGAGGAAGATGGTTACTGCATCCATGAAAGGCCGGCAGTGAACGAAGTCGCCTCGAGCCGGTCAAGATTCGCACGTGCGGGTCGCCACGGAGGATGACCAGCTTGATTGCCGCGACCCTGGCGAACGGCAGCACTCCAGCATGCGGCGAGCGCGATTCGTGCGACATGCGCTTGAGTTCAACCGGTACACGCGCAGTTTTCCGATTTCGATCCCCCTATTTATGCCTGAAAAGAAAATCATCGCAGTCGTCGGCGCCACCGGTTCGCAAGGTGGCGGACTTGTTCGCGCGATCCTGAATGACAAAAACGGAGGTTTTGCGGCGCGTGCGATCACGCGCGACGTCAATGCCCCCAAAGCGCGCGAGCTCGCCAAGCTCGGCGCCGAAGTCGTCGCGGCTGACGTGGACGACGAGGCCAGTTTGCAGCGCACCTTCTCCGGTGCCCATGGCGCGTATTGCGTTACCTTTTTCTGGGCGCACTTCTCTCCCGAAAAGGAAAAGGCCGAAGCGGCGTCAATGGCCCGCGCGGCCAAGCAGACCGGCATCAAACACGTGATCTGGTCCACGCTCGAGGACACTCGCGTGCTCGTGCCTCTGAGTGACACGCGCATGCCGACGCTCCAGGGCAAGTACAAGGTCCCGCATTTCGACGCGAAGGGCGAATCCGACAAGCTCTTCACTGAACAAGGCGTGCCAACGACTTTCCTCCTGACCTCGTTTTACTGGGACAATCTCATCATGTTCGGCATGGGCCCGAAGCCGGGGCCGGACGGCACGCTCGCGTTCACGCTCCCGATGGGTGACAAAAAACTTCCGGGCATCGCCGCCGAGGATATCGGACGATGCGCGTACGGCATCTTCAAGCGTGGCCGCGAGTTCATCGGGAAGACGGTGGGCATCGCGGGCGAGCACCTGACCGGAGCCCAGATGTCAGAAGCACTCGCCAAAGCTCTGGGCCGGCCCGTGCGCTACAACGCGGTGACTCCCGAAGTGTACCGGGGTTTCGGATTTCCGGGTGCGGATGATCTGGGAAACATGTTTCAGTACAAGCGGGATTTCGAAACGGAGTTTTGCGGTGCACGCAGCGTGGCCTTCTCTCGCGCTCTCAATCCCGCGATGCTGAGTTTCAGCGCGTGGCTCGCGCAGAACAAGGATCGCATTCCGACCACCTGACGCCCGTTGCGCCCTGCCCGCCGGTGTCCAACGCAATGTTGGCATCGAAGCAGGCTTTTCCCTCGCGCGAAAATCGTCGCCGGTGTTGCCACGGGCGACGAATCGCGTCATGGTTCCGTCGTGAACTCCACGCGGTCATGCCCCGCCGGCGCGGATCGATTTTCGGAACGTATCGGAAATGTTCGAGCCAGACAGGTGCGTGATCGTGACGGAACTGGTGTTGCCAAACAGCCAACCCGAAGGAGGCGTGACGACCATGCAAGCGCACACAATGAAAAGGGCGCGGGTTGAAATCATCCCGCTGATCGACGTGATCTTTTTTCTGCTCGCGACGTTCGTGCTGTTCACGCTGTCGCTGAATAGAATGTCGACAATACCGCTGGTATTGCCTGGAGCGGGTGACAAGCCACCTCCACCCGAACTGGTGAACCTTCTCGTCGCACCCCATGGCACACTCTACTGGAACGATGAGCCCATTTCGCGAGCCGACCTTCCCGCGCGCCTGGCCCACTATCAGGGGACTACGCGTGACCCACGGGTGTTTATCTCGGGACAAGAAACCGCCGACTTCGGCGACGCCGTGGGTGTCCTCGACGACGTACGCGCAGCAGGGATCAAACTCGTGTCTCTCAAAACACAGGCGGTGCCCTCACACCGCTGAGGCGACAGCGGGATCGACCGCGGCTCATCAATTCCTCGGATCATCTCTAAGGGGTACCCCTGACGCGACGGCTGGGGACCGCACCGGTGTTCGAGCAGCGCAAGATGTGCGATGCTGTCGGCACTATGAACCTAACCCCGCAGAGTTCCTGGATGGCCCCTATTCTCCCGCCCGACCGTTTTGAGCCCCTTGAGGTCTGTCTGCACGACGAGACCGTCAAGCGTGGTGTCTGGACAGGCGCCAAGTGGTGGGCGGAAGGTCGCGAAGTCACCCCGAAGGCCTGGCGGTCGATCGAGATGCGGGAGCTGCTGATCGCGATCTGAGCGGCGGTGGCTGAAATCCGCGCGCTTCGCGGCGCGGGAAGTTCGCCAGCTGCTGCGTCTGATCGATGAGTCCTCTCGGCGGGATGACGGACGCGCGATGGCGCTGAAATCGCTGGCCCCGGCTTAAAGCCTGGGCCTTTTTCTTTGGTAAGGAAACTCCGGCGGAGTCTCACTGCTGCCCATTCTTCTGCACTCGGCTCCATCGTAAGGTCGATGGGCAAAGACAGCGGTGTTGAACGTTGAGACGGACTCTTGTCGTCTGTCCGCCGCCGGCCCGCCTTCAGCCGCGCACGTTGTTCAACCCGCGGTGTTCGTCACCGCCGACAAGACGTCGTGAGCAACGTCGTCACGGCGCGGCTCCGGATGTTCACCCGCAAAAAGTGCGGCCATCTGCTGCGCGGCCGCACGACCTTCGGCGGAGAGATCGACATCGGGCCGCAACGCTTCGCGCAGTAAGCCGATCACCTCGGTGCGTTCGCCGCGATTGGCTGCAAGCATGGCCTGTCCCAGGATTAACTCACCGTTGGTTGGAAAGAATCTCCGACCCTGCTCGAGTAGCGCCATGTCCTCCGCCTTCGGCGCGTCGAGCGAACACAGAGCACGGGCAAAATTCTCGTAGGCGAGCTGAAGCCGTGGGTTGAGTGTCAGCGCGCGCTTTCCAGCACATTGGGATCCTAAGCTTAGAATTCCACGTGGACAAGTTGTCGC
>JADMIO011124213.1_pt1 | contig 15373 bp, 17 predicted proteins | sample 8958161 | NCBI WGS metagenome assembly JADMIO01 (sample SAMN16585339, study PRJNA669376) | soil metagenome | isolation source: Crop rotation soil | place: USA: Cullars Rotation, Alabama | collected 2011
GCCGATGCCAGTCAGGGGGTCATCACGCCCGCCGGGAGCACGGCGTTCGGCGGAAGCTTCGATGCGGCGCTCGTCCGGCTCGCGCGCTGAGTGCGAGCGCAGATGTCACTTCTCTGGGGCGCGAACTAAAACGCCACCATGTACGTCATCTTCGCGACGAGGGCGCGGTCCAGCAGGCCGCCGGTCGTTGAATCGCGCCGCTCGTTGAAGACCAGGAAGAAGTCGCTCAGGTGGTGGTGAATGAGGTTGAAGCGGAGGTTCGAGTTCCACTCCCGCGCATCGGTGTTGTATTGCAGCAGCGCGTTGGCGAACGCGATGGTCGAGAAGCCATATTCGACGCGCGCCGTGATGAGGTCGGTCGTGTAGCGGCCCGCGAGCAGCTGGATCTGGTTGCGCGACTCGTTGATCGAGGCGTTGAGCCGGCCGCCCAGGCGCACCGCCGCGCCGCCGCCGTACGACTGCTTGTGGCCGTCGTAGAAGTCGCCGACGTCCACGCGGCCGTTCATCGAGAACGCCGACGACCCGTTGGTGCGCCAGGTGGCGTGCCAGTCGTTGAACTCGTAGCGGCCCACCGGAATGACGATGCCGCGCCGCCGGTTGATCGTGAACGGTGCGATCAGGTTCTCGGTCGTCGGATCGACGCCGATCTCGCCGCCGCTGCCGTCCTGGAGGTTGATGCTCATGTGCGCGCCGATCAGCCGCGACTGCAGCTCGCCGCTCAGCCACGACACGTTGGTGACGCCGAGATGCGGAAACAACTCGCGCAGCCACTTCGAGAAGCGCGTCGGCCGGAACCGCGCCCCGTACGTGCTGTCGAACTTGGAGACGCCGGTCCGCGGCACGAACCCGACCTCGTCGTTGAACCGCTCGCCGATCCGGACGTAGGTGCCTTGCAGCTCCCAGCGCCGGTCGCGGTAGTGGGCGCTGGCGTTGCCCATCGATTCGCTGCCCGCGGTCGCGACCGCCGCCGCCGGTGAGAACGTCCGCGCGAGCGACAGGTTGACGTCGAGGCTGTCGAAGAACCGGAAATTCCCGTCGGCGCCAAGCACCCGGTTGAAGGCAGGCCCGTTCGCCTCCTTGTTCAGCGCCATGATGCCGATGTCGGAGTTGGCCAGTACGTTCCGCCGCAGCCGCAGCGCGGTGAAGTTGGTGGCGGGCGAGGCGTCCTCGCTCCGCTGCTCGATGTTGAGGAGGCCCACCGCGTAGGGGCCGGCGCGGCCGGTCAGGCGCGTGCCGCCCGCAATCGGAATCGATGCGCCGTTGTCGGAGAGGCCGATACGGCGGCTGAAGAACAGGATCGCGTCGGTCTGCCGTCCGCTGGTCAACCCGCCGCCGCCGCCGCCGAAGACGACGCCGCGCCCCTGCCCGAACTGGAAGATGCCGGAGTTCTCCAGGAAGAAATCGCGCTTCTCGGGAAAGAACAGGCTGAAGCGCGTGAGGTTCACCTGCTGTTCGTCGGCTTCCACCTGCGAGAAGTCGGTGTTGACGGTGAAGTCCCACGTCAGGCCGCTGGTGACGCCGTACTTCACGTCGAGGCCGGCGTCCGCGTCGGCGCCGACGTTCACGCTCGCCGATTCGCCGGCGCTGCCGAGCACGTAGGGCTTGATGCGGATGTCGTTGCCCGGCCGCACCCCGCGCAGCCCGGAGAGCGTCCCCGCCAGCGAGACGCGCTGCAGGTCGTAGATGCGCGGCACCGGCGCCCAGAAGCTGTCCTCGTTCCTGCGGCGGATCCGCCGCAGGAAATTGACGCCCCAGGTCTGCTCGTCGGCGCTGCTGAACCGCAGCGTCCGGAAGGGAATCGCGATCTCCGCGTACCACCCCGCGTCCGTGATGCGCGTCTGCACGTCCCACAACGCGTCCCAGTTCTCGTTGGTCTCCAGCCCCTCGTTGATCGTCTGCGCGTCCCACTTGGCCCCGTGCGCGTTGGTCGCGAACATGTAGCCGTTGCGCTCGTCGTGGAACGTGTCGAGGATGATCTCGAAGTCGTCGCCGGACTCGCGGTTGAAGTCCTTGGCCAGCTCGCTCGTGAGGATGTTGAGCGGCTCGCGGTCGTGCGCGAACACGCCGAAGTACAGGTTGCTGGCGTCGTAGAGCACCCGCACGTCGGTGTCTTCCGTGGCGGGCTCGCCTTCGCGCGGATCGCTCTGGATGAACCCGTGCGCGTCCGGCGCGCGCGCCCAGTCCGCCTCGTCGAGCGCGCCGTCGATGCGGATCGGGCCTTCGGCGCGCACCGCCGGGAGCGTGCGTTCGGTGTGGGCGGTCGTGTAGTCGATCTGGCCCGCTTCGCTGCCGGGCGCCCACAGCCAGCAAGCGAGCAGGAGCGCCGCGGCGGGCGCGATGCGGACGGACACCCCCCTAGGAAGACGCGGGCCGATGCGCCTTGAGGAACGAGTGTATTTGCCGCACGGCCAGCGGAATCCGCTCCTTCGGCTCCTTCCACGGGAAGATGCTGACCTCGGCCTTCGGCGCCAGCATCGCCGCCTCCATCGCGACCTTGTACGGATGCGCGGGGATGTCGTCCGGCAGGATCAGCACGGGCGTCTGGCAGCTGCGCACGAAGTCGCGCGACACCGTGAAGACGAAGTCGACGTTCTTGTACATCTTCGTCAGGAACCGGTCGACCATCTGCATCGTGATCTCCGGCCGGCGCTTGACCAGCTCCGGGCCCCAGCCGCTCATATTGTTGTCGTAGCTGAGCGTGGGCATCTCCGGCCGCCAGCCGCTTGGCTGCGCCAGCACCGCGGCGACGACGCGGTTCGGCGCGCGTTCCAGCAGGTTCCAGATGAACGGGCCGCCGATGCAGAACCCCATCACCATGAACTTGTCGATGCGCAGGTGATCCATCAGGCCGAGGTGGTCGTCGGTGTAGGCGTCCCATGGCCGGTCGATCTCGAGCGGCCCGGACGACTGCCCGTTGTTGGCGTTGCGCAGGTCTGCCGCGATGCAGCGGTACTCGCCCTTGAACTCCGCGATCGCGTCGAACGGGTTCTTGAGGCCGGCGATCGTCGAGTTCAACCCGCCGCCGGCGATCAGCAGCAGCGGAAAGCCCGAACCGTGCTCTTCGTAGTGGATGCGAACGGGGCCCTTTTCATAGAAGGACATGGCAGCTCCTTGTCCCTTGTTGGATCCGAAGGGGCATCCTCGGCCGCCTACTCTACGCCAAAACCGGATGTGCCGACTCGAAACATGAGACACGGGGCATTCGGCACGTGGCTGCACACTTCCGCGTCGGCGTGTTCACTGACGCGTCCCGCCGGCCTCGCGGTGTCGCAGGGCGGAGCAGGTGCGACCGCCGCGCCGCCGCCTGCGGCGGCGGCCGCATCGCGCCAAGTCGTTGAAACACCGATGCTAGCAGCCGCCACTCCTCCGCGACGGCGCCCGGGTACGGCGTTTGCCACTGGCGGGACGTATGGCTCGACTGCGTCTCGGTGCATTGATCGGCGCTGCCGCGATGGTGAGCGCCCTGGCTGCGCGGCCTCACGTCCCCGCCAAGCTCGATGTCGCGCTGAGCACGTGGGCGAAACATCCGACCACACCTTTTGTCCGGACGCAGATTCACGTGCGGCCCGGGACCGTCGCGCAGGTCGCACAGCAGCTGGCGAACGTCTCGCGGCCGCTCGGAGTCGAGAGCACCGCCGACTCGATGGTCGCCGACCTCTCGCCGGCCGGGCTCTTCGCCGCGAACTTCGATAGCAACGTCGTTCGGCTGTCCGTCGATTCCGCCCTCAAGCCGGCAATGCCCCGGACCGGCGATCGCCAGTCGAGCACGCTACAGGCTGCCAGGTAACAGGCTCCACACGAACTGCGATTCCCGGCGCTTCACGACCCATTCATCATCCCGGGCCGTCACCGGATCATCCGAGCGGAACACCCGCAGCGTGAAGCTCGACGCCGTCGGCATGCCGAGGTCCACCCAGCGATGGATCAGCCGCAGCAGGCGTTCCGTCGCGTTCGCGTTGCCATAAGAGACGAGCTCGTCGTCGCGTGCGAGGACGAGAGAGGCGCCGTCGGGATCCCACAATCCCCAGTAGTGGTGCTCCTTTGACGCACCGTCAGTCTTCGCCGTCTTGAACGCGCGGAACGACGGTTCCGTCACGCCGAGAAACGAGCGGATGCCGGCCGTCTGCCACATGAACATCTCGCGGCCTTTTCCGCCCCACCAGAACGGACGTCGTCCGACTTCCTGTTCTTTCAGCGCACTCCATTGCGGAAGCGCTTCGACGGGAGCCGGATCCAGGGTGTCCACCTTGTACTTGCCGGTCAACTGCACGAACCCGCAGGGCTTCGCGTATCTCGACTCGAAGTGGTCGTCGACTTTTTCCAGCAGGAAGAGGTTGTCGCCGCCGCCCGCGTCCTTGATGACGACGAGCATGAGGCCGCCGGGGCGGATCTGCCCATAGAGCGGACGCGGAAGATCGTAGGTGCCCGCCGTGAAGACGATCCGATCGTACGGCGCGCCTTCGGTGTGCCCGTCGCCGCCGTCCGCGCTGATGACGCGGACGTTGGCGATGTTCAACTCGGCGATGGTCGCGGCGGCTCGCTGCGCGACGTCCGGGATGATCTCGAGCGTGACGACGCGGCCCGACGGTCCCACGAGGCGGCCGATGAGCGCGGCGTTCCACCCGGACCCGGCGCCGCGCTCCAGCACGGCCTGCCCCGGGCGGACCTGCAGGAGGTCGAGCATCCGGAGCACGAACGACGGCTGCGAAATCGTGGACGGGACGTTGTCGTCGTCGTCGCCGAACAGAATCAGCGGATTGTCGGCGTAGAGCGTCGCCAGGTGCTGCGTCAGGTTGCTCGCGTCCACGTCGCGCCACTCCGTGCTGGCGCGCTCGCGATAACGCGGGACGAACAGGTGACGCGGGGTCGCGAGGAACGCCCCGACCGCCGCCTGGCTGATGGGCGTGTCGTCCTCGTAGGTCTGCAGCGCCTGGTCGAGGAGCTGGCGCTGGTACGTCGCCACCAGGTCATCGGGCATCGTCATCACGAAGGACGATATTCTCTATCGTCCCCCCGATGGGAGCCTGTCGTGAACTGCAGGCGTCGAAATTCCAAAAGGCCGTGACGTCGCGATGCTCGCGCTATCGATCGCCGCGGTCGCCCTGTCCTCGTTCGGATTTGGTCTTGGCATGCTGCCGCGGATCCTTCGACAGCGAGCGGCCCTGATCATCGGATTCCTTGAAATGGCCGCGTTCGTCGCGCCGCACGTAGCGCTTGTCGCTGCCGGTATCGATCAGTTCGCGCTTGGATGAGGATTTCTTGGCCATGCCGCACAGGGTGCAACGAGGGTGCCGGCAGCGTGTCGGCCGGTGCGTGCGCCGCGAGCTCGAGCGCGCCCGGCCATTGGCTATGATCGTCCACATGGTGCGGAGGGGATGATCGATGGCCCGCCGGGTCTTTTTCGGCGTCAACTACGATCGCGATATCGCGCGGGTCGCACAGGTCCTCAACAGTGGCGTCGCGCTCGGCCGTGGCGATACCGCCTGCGGCGTCCTCGACAGTGATGGATGGGAACGCCTCAGGAGCGGCGGCGATTATGCGATTGTCCGGTGGATTGACGAGCAATTGCGCGGGACCTCGGTGACCGTCGTCCTGATCGGGACGGAGACCGCGAACCGGCAATGGATCAACTACGAAATCGTCGAAAGCGTGAAGCGCGGCAACGGCTTACTCGGCGTGTACATTCACAACGTGAGGGACCGTGACGGACTGACCACCGCGAAGGGTCAGAACCCGTTCGACTTCCTCACCTTCAGGAACAGCGGCGCCAAATTGTCGAGGACGTATCCGACCTATGACTGGGTGCAACAGGACGGACGCCGCAATCTCGCACGGTGGGTGGAGGCCGCGGCGAAGCAGGCCGACCGTTAGATGCGTCGCTTACTGAATGGCGGTGTGCTCGCCCGTATCGGTGACCAGGTGTGAGTGCTGCCCCTTGATGGCCTCGATGGCCGCACCTTTGTAGAAGTTGCCCATCGAGTAGGCGCACAGCAGCTTGAAGTCGTGCGTGTTCGCCAGCTGGTTCCACAGCGTTTCGAGGCGAATCGCGGCGGCCTCGAGGCCGTCCTTCCACAACAGATCGACCATCTCGCCGTAGGCGCGAACGGGAGTCTGCTCGCGGCCGCGCAACATCCGCTTGATCACCTCGCTCAGGTTGCGCCGGAACGCACCGGGGTCCGGCATCGCGTCGCGCATGAACGTGGACAGCATGTCGCGCGCGTCAACCGTCACGTACTCGCCATCCTGCTTCAACGCGTCCGTGTCGAGCCCGCGCGCCCGGAGACAGTCGTCGATCCTGGCTGCATGCTCCGGCGTCGCGATCACGAGCGCCGGCTCGGCGTGCTCCAGTCCCGCGCCGACGAACTCGCCGACGATGCGGCACAACGAGTCGGAGTCATTGTAAAAACGGACGGCGTGGAAGTGACCGGTGTGCTCGGACATGAGATCAGTGTAGCGAGCGGCGCGTTGGTGTTGGAGGGGAATTTCGCGTCGCATGGCATTCGGGATGTCAGGATGGAACGATACGTCGTGTCGGCGAGCATCCCTGAAAGACAGCCTGGGACAAAGCTGAGGTGGCAGGTGCTAGAATCGCCGCGCTCCAATGCCCGACAACTCGATCAAGCCGACGCCGCCGCCGCCGTGTCCATCGTGCGGGAGCATTGGCACGGTGAAGCAGGAAACCACAATCAAAGGCGCGAGCGCGACACTGCTGTGGCACTGCACCCGCTGCGATCATCGTTGGCCTGTCAAGGCGAGTAGCGCGGCGTAGCTACGTCTTTCCCCGTTTGTCGTCGCGGCGGTTGTTGATCTCGCCGCTGGTTGCGTCCTCGGCTTGTTCCCACGACCGATTACACGATCCACAGTAGAAGGACGTGATCGAACGTCCGGCCGTCAGGACATGTTCGCGGCGGACGAAGCCAACCTTCCCGCAATACTTGCAGGGTGTTCGATCGGGCATGACGAGCCGGGCAATTATGAAGCAGGTTGCGCCGCCGCAAATCTCAGCCGTGGCTCGCGGCGCAGGTCAGGAGCGGCAGGCACGGCGTTTACCTTCGCAATTGGACCCGTTCGAACCGTGCGAACGTATCGACAGTCGTTGATTGCGCTGGGCGTCCGTGCTCGCCGCCGACGAACTGCCCACCAATGGCGGTTACGAAACGGGGGGCACGGCACTGCTGTGGCGGAAACCCGCGATCACCGTGAACGTCCGTTCGGTGCCGCGGGTCGGCACGTTGTTGGTAAACGTCAACGGGGGCCATCGACAGGTGGTCTGGTCAACCAGCATTATGCGAAAGCCGTTGCCGTTCGCCGAACCATTGTTGAAAACGGGAGGCGTTGACGGATAGCACTCGAACGACGATAGCCCGACGTGGGTGAATTGCACGCTCGTAAAGGTGCCGTCGCGCCTCATCGTCGCCGAGAATGAGAACCCGCTCCCGCACTCCTTATCGCTGTTTAGTGAAGCGCCATTGAAGCTGGCGCTACCGACTAACGTGGTCGCCGTGTGTTCGGTGACGTTCCCGAACAGGGTGCAGTGGGACGAGTCGAGAATGGGGTTCGCAGGGTCGAATGGGTTGCTATACAAGAGCGCGATGCTGACCGTCCCTCCCCACCAGCCGACCAGCGACGCGAATGGCGGCGCCGTTGATTGGACTGACGGCGTTACCGCGGAAGGCTGAGTCGGCGCCGTGCTCCCGCATCCGCTGAGAAGTGCGGTCGCGAAAACCGCTACTGCCGGCGCCAGAAGGGGAACTGAACCGCCTCGCCAGAACATGACCGCAGCGCGCGTGCAACGAGGGTGCCCGCAGCCCGTCCGTTGACTTGGCTATACGGAGTCGGGCAGATCGGCGTTAGGCATCAGCAAGCCGCGCCGAGTGTTTCCCTGCCTGCTGATCCTAAGGTGAACGGACGAGTCTGGGGCGGAAATATGTGCGCTACGATACTCCCCGGTGCCTCTCCGTCCACGCGTCCTCGTCGTCGAGGACGATCCCCAACTCGCTTCTCTCTACTGCTCGGCGCTCAGCATGCGCGGTATCGCCTGCGTCAAGGCGGGTGACGGCCTCGCGGCGCTGCGGGCCATCGAAGAGAACCGTCCGTCTTTGATCGTGCTGGATCTGAATCTGCCGTCAGTGGACGGCCGCACGATCCTCAAGGACCTTGCCGCGAATCCAGCGACGAGCGAGATTCCGGTGATCGTTGTCACCGGCGAGCCCAAGCCCGATCTGCAGCACGCGCTCGTCGTCCTGTGCAAGCCGTGCGATCCCGACCACGTGGCGAAGATCGTCGCCGACCATCTGCCCGCGCCGCGACGTTGATCCCCGGCGGGCTGGCACCCGCATCGGAGGTGACGCGAACCCTGTCCGGCGGCTTAGTTTTGAGCCGCAGACTCGTAACCGCGCAGATCGACCCGCGACGCTAGGTTGTTGATTGGGTTGTGGTGAGCCAAAATTTCGTCACTTGGAACCATGTTTGTGAATGGCTCAGCCGATTGGACGCTCTTCAAGCCGCCGCCTGAGCACTGAGGCGCTGCCTTGTAGCGACTGTCTGACTAGCGATCCTTGTGGTTGCGGTGCCAGTCCTCGATCAACGCGCGAGCATCGGGGGCGTCAACACGGCGAACTACGAGCTTGTGCGACTGCGAACGAACGGGCGCGACAACCTGCGCGTCGATTCCTTTTGCCGCGAGCAGTGACTTCAACAGGGCAGCATCGGTGAGGTCGCCGTCAAACACGCCTTGCTGGTAACGCCATCGACGCAACCGCCATTTCCATCCGTAGCGAATCGACCAACGCCATCGCAGATACCAATCAGGAAACCGCCGAGCGCCAGCCAAGGATAGCAATCTCCTCACTTCCGCTTGACGTTCGCGAGGGATGCCGGTGTCGTCGAGTTCGTTGAGGAGTGGCTTGCGCCCGTGGGGGTTGTCGTGGGGACCGCCAGCCGACAATAACAGCTGCAATGCCGCTGGATGATTGCCGTAGGCAGCGCTCCGAACTGCCGACAAGTCCGGCGTTGCTCCGGCTTCCAGCAGCAAACGCACGATGGGAGTGTGGCCACGGAAAGCGGCGAGGCTGAGGGGTGCGTCGAAGCCTTCAGGAATCTCGTTCGGCTCAGCTCCGGCCGCAAGTAACCGTCTTACATCAACGAGGTCGCCGCGCTTCACGGCGTTGATAAGTGCCTTCGACATTCCCGCATCTCGAATGGATCACCATGAGTATGGGCCGACTACGTTCTCGGAGCCGGGGTCAGGAACGAAGTTGGCGTAGTTGCGCGGGTGATTGGGCGCACGGATTAGGGGGTTATCGTCATCCCAACTCGCACCCAATGGCCTGCTCGCGGTGGCTTCGGAGCGGCATGCCCCTGCTGTACCGCTCGCGCCAAACACTGTGCGATGTTTGTGGTTGGCGTAACCACCGTCTTCAGAATCTCACCGTTCTCGCCAATCCTGACGAGCAGATCGAATGAGCGGCTCTCTGCTTTTTGCGTTGTGCGAAAACACTCCTGCATCTCGGATGCGTGGTGCGCGGCAAAGAACTGAGTAAAGGTGCGGTCGTAGTTGGCCCCAACGGGAGTCGAGGTTTCGTCAATCGCAATCTGCCGGATTAGTTCTGGGACCTCACTTGCGTCTTCGGGCGTGTCCGTAATGAACGCATACGACTTCACCAGCGACGTGAACGCAATCAAGCCGGTTTCGTAGGCCGTCCGCGTTTTCGAGGTCAGCACCAACATCGCCACAGTCTTGCCAGCCTTGATGTACGCCACGGCTTCGGAATTGCCGAACGTGTCACCAGAGAGGTAACGAATCTCCGCTCGAGAACCGTCCGCGGTGATGAGTGGGTTGCCGCGCGTCACTCGGATGTCCGGACTGTCCTGTCGAAACGAATCCGTCTCTTTCTCGATGAAGGTCTCCAACCGGCCGTCCGCAGTGGGGGTGCCGCTGTTTGCATACATCACAACCGGTGAATCCCGCCAAGACGATCCCACTGGATAAAACACCGCGTGCAGTCCCTGTTCAACTCCTGCTCGGTTATCCAGAATCCATCCGGCAGGGGAGTCAACGAAGAAGGCGTGATGCTTGCCATACACAAGGCCTCGATCTTTGGCCAAGGCAGTTAAAGGGAGACCGATTAGCAGGGCTGCGACCGCAATGCGGGACAACTTCATATCAAACCAAATATCGGTTCGGACGATTCATCCGAACAGTCTCGAACCCTTTTGGAGTGCGGCCTTTAGCGCCATTTCTGCGCGGACTTCGCTGTCCGGCCAGGTGTCGAACGAAGGCGGGTGGCGTCGACACTGGATACGTGATTATCAATAGCTGGCCTGCAGCTACGGCGGCGGCCACCGTTGCGATCCATGCAGTATTCGGAGCACCAGCACCTGTTCCTCGGTGACTTCGTAAACTGCGATGAACGGCAGGGGAGCCAGAACCAGCTCGCGGGTATCGTCAACGCGTCCGGGCCGGCCTCGGTTCGGGAACGTGCTCAGTCCACCGATGGCCAGCATGATGTCGACCGCAATCCGGCGGGCGGCCTCAGGTCGATCCTCCGCGATGTAGTCGCAGATCCGCTCAAGGTCGTCCGCAGCGTCGGTCGTCCAGCGGACGCGCATCAGCCGCCATAGCGTCCATCGATCCGAGAGAGGAGCTCGTCATGGTCGAGCAGCCGGCCTTCGCGCGCGGAGAGGCGCCCCTTCTCAACTTCGCGACGGAACCACTCGTCGTGTTCAACCGAAGTGGCGAGCAGGTCCAACGCCAGCTGCTCCGCGTTGCGGCCGGTACCTTCCGCAAGGCGAGTCAACTTGGCCGCGAGTTCGGGCGGAACATGCAGTTCCATTGAGCCAGCGTAGGGCGAGCCATTCGACCTGTCAACTTGCTACGCCAAACCCTGTTGATCGCGAGACGTTGGTACCGAGAGCAGAAGACCGGGTAGAAGACCGTCCAAAGGCCACTCTTCTACCTCTGGCGCTTCTCGACAGCTAGGTGAACACCGGGGTGAACACCCCCCAGGAGGAGCTGTTCACCCTTACTGCCGATACGGTTGCCTTGGCTTGGTCGAGGACCGGACAAAGGCCCGAGACGCGTACCGCGCTCACTTCAACGTCTACTTGGACTTGCGCGCTGACACAGCGGCGAAGGGCATTCCGTCCGAGGCGCGGCGCTCCGTGCCGCGCCGGACTGCCGGTTCAGATCGCAGCCGGGACGTGAGCGACCCCACCCTTTGGCCGCGTGGCCTGTCTCGGGCCCGTTCCGGGGGGTCGCTCACGTCCCGGCTGCGCGTGCCTTCTTGCGGCGCGAAATCAGACGTCTTCTAGGAATTGACTGCGCGGGAATTCGCATCGAGAAGCACACCGAGAATTGCCTGACACCTTCACGAAGAACTCTGCTGTGCGCAGGCCATCACACGCCGGATTGTCGCGCTGTGCTCGGCGCCATCAATGCCTCGGCGCACGCGCCGACCGCGACGGAATAATGTGCGCGGCTTCGGGCATCTTCGGGAAGGGCACGCGAAGTATTCGCCGCTCGGACGGCTCGCGTAACCGGGTGGCGTGCGAGGGGTGCGCGGTCGGCGATAGTGCCGCGGGGTGCTGCGCCCCCTCGGCGTGCTCCCGCATGGGCGGTATGCTCTATCCGATTGGCCTGTTACCTGAGAGCTTACGGTGCGTCGTTTAACGTCGATGCGTTTGTCGCATCCTCGCCACTTGAATGGGATGACGTGTGGCACGTTGGAGAACCAAGAAGTCCGCGACGTGCCGAGTGGTTCACGACGGCAGGTGCGCAGATTCTCGTAGGTGAAGGCGACGACTTCCATTCGCTCGTTGACACGGCGAGGGCGTTCCTAACGCGCCACAGCACCGAACTTGCGCGTCTCACAACCACTGCCGGGGTGGAAGTCGCCGCACTCGACTTTGGTCTGACATGGGACGCGAATGACGCCGCTCGATACGTGCGTTTCCCCGTAGAGATGGTGAAGCTCGCTGCGGCTGCGGGGTGTTCTTTGGAAGTGTCATTCTACGACTTGGGCTGATTCAGCATCGAAGTGGGATGAGATGCCTCGGGGTTTGGAATCCCCTCGGCGGTGGTTGCCGAGTGGCCGATAATGAGATCGTTCATGGGTTTGGTGCCGAGTGCTCGCACGATTGCCGCCACGTGCATGGCGTTGCTCGCGTTGTCGCCGCCTGCTCGTTCTGACGCACAGGGCGGCGGTCGAAACCGTGCTGGCCGCGTCGGTGCAATCGCATCTACCGCTTGCCAGTCGGAAGCGCGGACACGATACAGCGTCGAAGCCGTGCGCGTGGATCGCACCCACAAAGCTCCGAAGCGGACACGATATGTCCGCCCGGCGCTTGCATCCCTGCCGCCCGGAATCGTCGGGCAAGGATTATGGGTCGGCACCGTATTGATTGATCGGGCGGGCAAAGTCGCCAATGTCTTCGTGAGCCGCGCACCGAAGACGACGCCACCTTCGAGTGCTCTCAACGACGTTGTCGTCGGTGCCGTCCGGCAATGGGAGTTCGAGCCGCCATCATCGCCGGTGTGCATGGGGGTAACCGTCATCATCGACTACTCCTAGGCGGCTACAGCGGCGTCTAGATCACCGTCGCGAGTCGCGGAGCGCCAAGTGGAGCGACAGACCAGCATGGCCGATCACAAGCCTCATCTGCCCACAAATGTTCCCCCCGGCATCGAGATCGGGGAATGAACACCTGCGGACATCGGCATAGGGAAGGGAACGGATGCGGGCGTCGGAGATCACAGCCGCCGATTCACACGTCGGGCGGTGCTCGATAGAACAACATCGCAACGCCCATCATTGCGGTGGGAATGAACCATTCGAAGATCCCAGCGGCGAAGCTCGCGGGCCGTCCTGGCCAGACGATTACTGAGAAGAGCACCCATGTGATTGACCCGAGGACGACACCGAGGGCGAGTCTGGATCGCCGAGCTACGACTGGCGTGCGATCCAGAACGAGCAGCACCGGCAGCATTACGACGGCCCAAACGATCAAGCCCAGAACGGGGAAAATGCCGACGGCGGCAAAGCCGCCCGAGATGGCACCGACGTTCTGCGAAGAGATCGTTAAAGCAAGCAGCAGCGGAATCACCGCGATCTGGACGCCGACCGCAACCGCTACACCCTTAAGGAACGCCACGAACGAATGCGCCACAATCCGACCGCGCCGACGCATCGCATGATCATAACTGCCGGACGCGGACACGGGGCAGGGTGAACATCTGCGGACACCCTGATCCCGCGCCGCTGTTGTCTGCGTTTGCTCTACGCCGCCTGTTCGTCGCCGACGACGCCGACGCTGCCGACGCTCTTTGACGACTGTCGGATGTGGACCATCCGCTTGCTTGCCTTGCCTTCGAGCGAACACCACGTCAATGCCTGCCCGCCGCAGATTCGGCTTCAGCTTGTTCAGCGCCGAACGCAACCCGGCCGGAGTCTTGGGCAGCGTGAACGACTGACTGCTGCTGGCCTTCCTCACCAACGTGTCGAGCAGGTCGGTCGCGGTCCCGCTCCACCCGTCACCCTGCGCCAGCTCCATCACCATCAGAGCGACGAAGCTGCTCTCCAGCACCACGTCCGTGGCGAGACCATCGGTCAATCGAGGGCATCCATCCGACTAGTAGGCCGCCACAAGGTCCGGCTGGCCTACATACCTACGGTGTATCGCGGGATCACGAGACCTACCCAATCCATTGTTCTGGCAGAATACGGCGCGTTAGGAACCGGAATACCCGTTGTGGTGGCCAAAGCGACGTGGAACACCTTTCGAGCGGGCTACGAATGGGATGTCCTCGACCGCGAGGCTGGACATATCGGCATCACCGTCGATCTGCACCGCAACGGCCTGGGCGCGACTGCTCGCCTTCAAGACAATCCGCGCGCAGGCTTCGCCAGATTCGACTACACGCATCGCCTGACGATCCCCACGATTGGTGTGGCGGGCGAAAAGAGTCTGACGCGATGGCTGTCGGTCAGCGGCGATATCGTTCTGCTTCGATTGGATAGGCGACGGTCAGGAAAGTTCCGGGACGTTGACGTGTTCGCAACTGCGAGGATGACGCAGTGGCTCGGCGCGCGTGTGGGATATCAGACGCGGTTGCTGGATTACGCGATCACGAGCGAATCGAACGCGGTGCCTGCGGGGTCAGTGGTCCATGAGGAGACCGGCAGACTGAGGTCGCAAGCTCCTTACGTCGGACTCGCGGTTCGCTTCTGACCGCCACAGTTGCTGGATTTTGTTGCCACTGGATGCGCCAGTTCTGGCCGCGACTTGTTCTCCGGGCCGGGGTGAGGAACGAAGGCGGCTGCTAGTGCGTGAGTGTCCGCAGCCAGCGAGCGATCAAAGTCGCCAAGTAAAGCAACAAGCCGAACGCGGGCAGACCGAACGCGAGCCACATCTCGGCCCGATGCTTTCGATCCACACGGTCAGTCTAGCCCGCGCGAGACGCGGGCAAGGGTGCGGCAGCGTTGACCCCGAGCCGCCGGATCGTCTACGGTCATACCCGCAGATTCGTAAACCGCGCCGATGAACGCAGACCTGTAAGTTGTTGGCTGGATTGTGGTGAGCCGCCTCGGAATCGAACCGAGAACCCGCAGATTAAGAGTCTGCTGCTCTGCCAATTGAGCTAGCGGCCCACTCCTTGTGCGGTCCGCCAGCGCGTGCCGGGGGACGACCTCACGAGACGTGACCGCTCGTGTGAGGCAGGAGGACTGCCTATCTTACCGACCTCGCCGCGAACGCCGCAAGGCGCCCGCGCGCCACTCGGCTTCGGTCGACACCCCCCGCAGTTCGTCGGCAATCTTCAACGCACGTTCGATCTCGTGCTGCGCCGCGTCGTTCGCCCGCTTGGCGCGCTCCGAGAGGTCGCTCGCCCGCTCAAGGTGCACCGTCAGCTCGTGTTCGATCCCGCGCGTGTCGTCGTCCCGGTCCCGCGTCCCCATCGCTCCCTCTGACTGCGTAAATTTCAAGATGGCTGCCAGCCAATGCCGAGCCGCGTCAGGGCTGGGTTGACGGAAATTACTGGGAAAAACGCGCTCGAGGCCGCCGGCTGACCTTCCCCCTTGTGCCTGCGCTGAGTAGAAAAAGCGTCACACGAGCCCCGGCGTATACTCACACCCATCCGTTGGCCGGAGGAGTCAATGACTCGACGTGTCCTGTTCCCGCTCGTTGTTTCCGCTGCGTTCCTGCACGCCTCGCCTGCGGGAGCGGCCACTTGCGACAGCCTCGGCGTTCTGCCCCTGCAGAACGCGCACGTGACCTCGGCCCAGCTGGTCGCGGCCGGCGCATTCACGCCGCCACCGCCGCCCGTGGCGCCGGGCCGCGAAGGAGCGGCGGGAGGCGCGGCTGCCGCGGGGCGTGA
>JADMIO011426266.1_pt1 | contig 15372 bp, 8 predicted proteins | sample 8958161 | NCBI WGS metagenome assembly JADMIO01 (sample SAMN16585339, study PRJNA669376) | soil metagenome | isolation source: Crop rotation soil | place: USA: Cullars Rotation, Alabama | collected 2011
GTCGTCACCGCCGTTGTCCGACGCAGTGGAGTCGGCCGTCACGCTGCTGTTCCAGATGTCGGCGGTCACCTTCCAGGTGCCGTCCGACTGCCGGCGGAGGCAGAGGAGGGATTTCCCGGAGTCGGCGGGCTCTTGGTCGGTGGCCGGCAGGGTGTAGCGACCGACGAGGTAGCCGAGGTCGCTCTGGACGTCGACGCGGATGGTGCGCATGGCGAGGCCTGGATCAGTCCCCTGGCGCCAAAAAGCGGCGATCGCCTCCCGGCCTTCGACCGGGGCATGATCAGGCGGAAGCAGCACGGCATCCTCCGTATAGAGGGCCGCAAGTTCCTCGGCGTCGCCACGATTGCTAGCGGCAACGTACCGCCTGACCGCGGCCTCGATCGCCTTCGCGTCGGCCCGGGCGCGCGTTCGGCCCCCCGCGTGCCCGCCGCAAGCCGCCAGGATACCAAGCACTGAAAGGAGCAGGACACGTCCGCCACCAGCTGTCATTTTGGCGCCTTTTTTGCTATATTGAGTCATGCTTTTGATACTACCCCACCCCGGGGCAACACTTCACCTTTGACTTGGTATTTTGTGGCACGCCGATCACGTAGACGCTCTGCAGTTTCCGCCCCCGCCTTCCGCCGGTCACCCGGTCGCTCCATGCAATCCCATCGTGAATGGCTTCTGAGTCAGCATGGGTCAGTCTGTGCCTATTGCGGTATGGAGACTCCGGAGGAAACCATCACGCTCGACCACGTCCGTCCGCGTCGCGGGCAGACGGCATATGATCGACCGGATAATCTGGTCCTCGCCTGCCGCGACTGCAACGCTGCCAAGGCGGACATGCCATTGGTCGCTTTCCTGATGCAAAGACGCTCGCGGGGGGTGTTTTTGCTGCACTATGGTGACCATCTCTCCGATCCGCTCAAGGAACTGGCTCGGCAGGCATCCGAGCGACCGATTCTGTTGAAGGAGTAACGAGCAAGCTCCGAATACCGTGGCTGCTCGTCAGATGAGCTGGTTCTGAATGCAAAACGCCCGGCGGGTACACCCGCCGGGCGTTGTCGTGTTGTGCTGCCGAGCGCCAGGTGCTAACCCTTAGCCCTGTCCCTTACCTGCCGCCGCTGCCGTCGCTAGCTCCGCGCGCCGCGGACTCTGCAGCGCCTCGGTGACGATCCGGCTCTGCTCGGCGACGTGCGCTGCCGGGTACCCTTCGGCCGGGCTCGCCCGCTCGGGACGGCCGGCGTAGCGGAGGTCGAGCCCGCCGGGAAGTGCCAGTTCGCGCAGCTTGGGCTCGACGTACGTCCACGCGCCCATATTGCGCGGCTCCTCCTGCACCCAGACCAGTTCCTTGATGTTGGGGTACCGGCCGAGGGTCTCGCGCATTTCCTGCCAGGGGAACGAGTAGAGCTGCTCGACGCGCACGATCGCCGGGCGGTGTTCGGTCAGCTTCTCCGCCTCCGCGAGGAGGTCGTAGTATACCTTGCCGCTGCAGAGTACCACGCGCGAGATGTCGTCGGCGCGCTCTGCCGCCCACGCGTCGTCGAGTACCGGACGCCAGGTGCCCTGGGTGAGTTGTTCGAGCCGAGCCGTCGCCTGTGGGAGGCGGAGGAGGCTCTTCGGGGTCATGATGATCAGCGGGCGCTGGCGGGTACGCTTCGCCTGCCGGCGCAGGAGGTGGAAGTACTGTGCCGCGGTCGTCGGTACCGCCACCCGCATGTTCCCTTCGGCGCAGAGCTGGAGGAACCGCTCTAGGCGGCCACTCGAGTGCTCCGGGCCCTGGCCCTCGTAGCCGTGCGGTAGGAGGAGCGTGAGTCGAGTCGTGAGCCCCCACTTGGAAAGGCCCGCCGCGAGGAACTGGTCGACGATGACCTGCGCACCGTTCACGAAATCGCCGAACTGTGCTTCCCAGAGCGCCAGCGCCTCGGGGGCCGCCGCGCTATAGCCGTACTCGAAGCCCATCGTGGCGAGCTCGGAGAGCGGGCTGTTGTGTAACTCGAGCGGTGCGAGTGCGCCTTGGAGATGTTGTAGTGGCGCGTAGGTGCGGCCGTTGTTTACGTCGTGCAGCACCGCGTGCCGATGGCTGAAGGTGCCGCGCTCCGTATCTTGCCCCGTGAACCGCACCGGGATTCCTTCGATCAACAGCGTCGCGAGCGCGAGCGATTCCGCGTGTCCCCAGTCGATGCCGCCCTCGGGGCCGACGGCGGTGCGGCGGCGCTCGAGTTGCTTCGCCAACTTCGGATGCACGGTGAAGCCCTCGGGCCAGCTCAGCAGCTGCTCGTTGAGCGACACGAGGAATTCGGTGGCACAGGCCGTCTCCACCTCTTGGCCTGGCACAATCACGTTTTTCACTTCGGCGCTCGGCCGTGCCGAGCCGAGCCCACCCTTGAAGCGCTGATGAATGTCGACCAGACGTTGATAGGCGTCGCCCAGCTCGCGATCCGCCTCTTCGCGGCTGAGGACGCCGGCGTTCACCAGCACGTCGGCGTAGATCGCGTGCGCCGTCGGATGATTCCGAATCCGCTCGTACATGAGCGGCTGGGTGTAGCTCGGCTCGTCGGTCTCGTTATGGCCGTGGCGGCGGTAGCCGACGAGGTCGATCACAACGTCGTTGCGGAACCGCTCCCGGTAGGCCATCGCGAGGCGCACGGCCGAGAGGCACGCCTCGGCGTCGTCGGCGTTGACGTGGATGATCGGAACGTCGAAGCCGCGGGCGAGGTCGCTCGCGTAGCGAGTCGACCGCGCATCGGTCATGTCGGTCGTGAAGCCGACCTGATTGTTCGTGATGACGTGCAGCGTGCCGCCGGTCGTGTAGCCGGCAAGCGCACCGAGGTTGAGGGTCTCGGCAACGACGCCCTGGCCCGCGAACGCCGCGTCGCCGTGGATCACGACGGGTAGGGCCGCCGTCGGGTCGTGGTGCGCCTCCTGTCCGCGCCGCTGCGTCTGCTTGGCCCGCGCGCGGCCGTCGACGACCGGGCCGACGAACTCGAGGTGGCTCGGGTTGGGCGAGAGGCTCACCGTGATTGCGGTGCCGTGCGCGGTCACGTACGCGCCGTCGGCGCCGTGGTGGTACTTCACGTCGCCGGTACCGCCGTCGGGGGTGAGCTGGCCCTCGACGTGGCGGCCGCCTTCGAACTCGCCGAAGATGGTCTCGTACGGCCGCCCGATGGTGTGGGCGAGCACGTTGAGGCGGCCGCGGTGCGCCATGCCGATCACAACGTCACGAGCGCCCAGGCTCGCGGCTCGCTCGATCGTTTCGTCGAGCATCGGCACGAGCAGGTCAACACCCTCGATCGAGAAGCGCTTCTGGCCGAGGTACGCCTTGTGGAGGAACTTCTCGAACGCCTCGACCTCGGCGAGACGCTTGAGAAGCCGGCGCCGTTCGTCAGCGGCGAGGGGCTGGCGGAAGGCGCCGGACTCGATCTGTTCCCGCAGCCAGACGCGCTCCTCGTGACTTGCGATGTGCTCGATCTCGTAGGCGATCGTGCCACAGTACGTCGCCTGGAGCTGAGGGTACGCCTCGGCGAGCGTGCGGCCGGGGACGTAGACCCGGAGCACGTCGGAGGGGACCGCGGCCATGATCTCGGGCGTGAGACCGAGCGGGCCGAGGTCGAGCGCCGGGTCGCCGATGGGGCGGGTGCCGAGCGGATCGAGCAGCGCGGCGAGGTGGCCGTGCATGCGGAAGGCCTTTACGAGCGCCATCGCGGCTGCCACGTGCCGGAGCATGTCGGGGGTGGGCGCGCCGCTGGTCCCGGTCGTAAGCGCCACGCTCGCCTTGGGCGCTGCCGTTAGCGGTGTGCCGATCCCGGCCCCGACCTCCACGCCCAGGCTCGCCGCGATCCCGTCGTAGAACCCTTGGTCGCCCTGGAGCATCCGATCGACTGCGGCGAGGAATTCGCCCGACTCGGCGCCCTGGATGACGCGGTGGTCGTAGGTGCTCGTGATCGTCATGACTTTGCCGATCCCGAACTCGCGCAGCCGTTCCTCGGGCACCCCGGCGAACTCCGCGGGGTATGCGATCGAGCCGACGGCGATGATGCTCCCCTGGCCGGCCATCAGGCGCGGTACCGATGCGATAGTGCCCAGGCCGCCGGGGTTGGTCAACGTCATCGTGGCGCCGACGAAGTCATCGGGCATCAGCTTGTTCGTCCGCGCCTTCTCGACCAGCGTCTCGTAAGCCGCGAGGAAGCCGGCAAAGTCGAGTGCGTCGGCGCCCTTGATGACCGGGACGACAAGGCCGCGACTCCCGTCCTTTCGCTGCACATCCACCGCAAGCCCGAGCGCCACACCACTCGGCTGTACCCGGTGCGGCACGCCGTCGTACACCGCCAGCGTGTGCCCCATAACCGGGTGCTGCTTCGTGGCCTGAACCAGGGCGTACGCGATGAAGTGCGTAAAGGACAGCTTCTCGGGCCGCCCCGCTGCCTGGAGTGCTGCGTTGAAGTGGCGGCGGCGGCTTTCGAGCGTACCCACGGCGAGCGTCCGGAACGTGGTGGCCGTCGGGACCCGGAGGCTCTCTTCCATGTTCGCCACGAGCTTGGCGGCGGGCCCTTTGATCGGGACCGTGCCCGCCGCCGCTGCCGGGGCACCCGCAGACGTGCTCGCTGGCGTGGTGCCGTTCGTGCCGGCGGCGCCTACCCCCGATCCTGCCGCCGGAGCCGGCACGGGCGGCGCACCGGCCGCCGAGTCATGGCCGTCCAATCCGATGACGCCGCTCTCGAAGAGCCGCCGCCATGCGGGATCGACGGCGGCCGGGTTGCGGAGAAACTCTTCGTACATCGCCTGCGCGAAGCCGGCGTTGGCGGTTTCGAACACGTTCGGTTCCACGGTGCGGATCACCAGGGCTGAAGTCGACAATTTTGAGCAACGAAAGATAACGTGGTCACTCCGCCTCTGTGGTGGCCGACCCGGCCCCGCGGATGAGCTGGCGGCGCTGGGCTCGGGTTGCCTTGACGAGGTCGAAGTAGCGGCTCGTCTCTTCGTCGATCCGCGCCTCCTCCCAGCCGAGCTCACGGCCCATCAACTCGGCGACTCGGCGGGCCGCCGGGACCCCGTGGTCGGCGCACTCGTAGTAGAGGTGGAGCCGCCGGACCAGGACGTCCTCGACGGTCTGGGCCAGCTCGCGTCGGACGGCGTGGATCACCTCAGCTTCGATGGCCGGATGGGAGGCGGCGAGGCGCCGGAAGAGACGCCGGTCAGCCGCACCGAGGTTGTAGATACCTGCGGCCTCCGTGCCGTAGGCCCGGACCAGGTGGTCAACGGTGTCCGGGGGAAGGCCGGTCTCGATGCCACGTTCGCGAAAAGGGGAGAGGTCCCGCGTCTCGCCACCCGGCAGCGGCTCCTCGTCGGTGCGCGCCTCCATCGGTAGGGGGCGGCGGTCGCGCTGGCGCAGTTCGCGGACGACTCGGTTGACGACCTCGGCCGCCATCGGCCGATAGGTCGTCAACTTGCCGCCGACGACGGTGAGCATGCCCCCGGCCCCCCGCACGATCGCGTGCTCCCGCGACCGGCGCGATGCCGCGCGGGCCACGCGGTCGGCCAGTAGAGGGCGGAGGCCCGTCCAGGCGGAGCGGATGTCCTCCAGCCCCAGCCGGGCGTCGGGGAAGAGCGCGTTGGCTGACCGGAGGAGGTAAATGCAGTCCTCGGCCGACGGCGCCACCGCATCGGGTGACTCGGCCGTATCGGTGTCGGTGGTCCCGATGTATGACTGGTCGCCCCACGGTAGGACGAACATGACGCGCCCGTCGATCGGACTGGTGAAGATGATCGCGTCCCGATGCCCGAGCCGGGTTCGGTCGACCGCGATGTGGGTACCCCGGGTCGGCTGCAGGAGCGGTGTGGCGCCGGCGTCTTCGAACAGTCGGATCCGGTCGGCCCAGGCGCCAGCGGCATTCACGACCGTCGCGGCAGAGACGACCGCTCGGTGGCCGGTCAGCCGGTCCTCGAGCTGCGCTCCCACAACCCGCCCACCCGTCCGCTCGAGTCCACGCACCTCCATGTAGTTGGCGACGAGTGCCCCGTGCGTGATCGCCGAACGCGCCGTCGCAATGACGAGGCGGGCGTCGTCGCATTGTGCGTCATAGTAGCGTGCCCCGCCGACTAGACCGGGCTTCCGTAGCGCCGGCTCGTGCTCCAGGACTGCGCGCTTGCCGAGCATGCGGTGCGCCCGCACATTGCGGAATAATGCGAGCACGTCATAGAGCCACATTCCCGCCGCGAGCTGCCAGACCGGGATCCGGTCCCCGCGATGGACAGGGAAGATGAAAGGCAGCGGCCACACCAGGTGCGGCGCGATGCGGAGCAGGACCCGCCGCTCCCGATTCGCTTCCATGACGAGGCGGAGGTTACCTTGCTCGAGGTACCGGAGCCCTCCATGGATGAGTCGGCTCGACCGCGAGCTCGTGCCCGAGCCTAGGTCGTGCTGTTCGACGAGCACGGTGCGGAGGCCCCGCATCGCTGCGTCACGCGCGATACCGACACCATTAATGCCGCCGCCGATCACCAGCACGTCGGCGGGCGCCGCAGCGAGCTGGTCTAGGACTGCCCGCTCGTGTCCGCGGGGTGAGGGCTTTCCGTGTCGCTGAGCGCCGCCTCGCATCTCCGCCGGCCGAGTACGTGGTTCGTCTGGCACGCTCATCTCATCCGCCCGGGCATGCGGGTGCTCGACGTCGCGTGCGGCGAGGGCCGCCACAGCCTCGCCGCCGCGGCGCTCGGCGCCGAGGTCGTGGCGGTCGATGTCGACGGCGCTGGCATGGCGGCCGCAAAGGAGCGGGCCGGAGCGGAGCGACTCCCGATCGAGTGGTGCGTCGCGGATCTCACCGGGCCGTGGCCGGACTGGGGCCGGTTCGATGCGGTGCTCGTGTTCAATTATCTCGACCGCGCCCGAATGCCCGAAATTGTGAACCTGATGGTACCGCACGGGGTGTTGATCATGGAAACTTTCCTCGAGCTGCAAGCCGAGCTCGGATGGGGCCCGAAATCCCCGGAGCACCTGCTTCGCGAAGGGGAGATCGCCCGTCTGGTTCGCCCGCTCCGGGTGTATTTCGGGCGTGAAGCGCTCGAGCCGGTGGACGTCGAGCGGTGGCGGGCAATCGCCAGCATCGTCGCCGGAACGGGGCGACGCCGTTTATAATCATCCCGTCTTCAGCGTGGAGCAACATGGTCAGTCCTGCGTCGGGTCGGCGAGTCGGTGTGATCGCCGGCGTCCGCACCCCTTTCGCCAAGAGTGGCACGCTCTTCCGGGACGCGACGGCGACCGCGCTGGCCCGGCATGCCGCGCGCGAGCTCCTCTATCGGAGCGAGATCGACGGCCGAGAGGTCGACGAAGTGATCTTCGGACAGGTCGTCCCCTCGGTGCTCGCGCCGAACGTTGCCCGAGAGGTGAGCCTCCTGCCGCAGCTCCTGCCGAGCGTGCCGGCCTATACCCTGAACCGGGCTTGTGCCTCCGCCGCGCAGGCGATCACGAACGCCGCCGACCAAATCGCCCTCGGCCATGCCGACACCGTGCTGGCAGGGGGGGTCGAACTCCTCTCCGACGTCCCGATCCTTCATTCCCGCCGCTTCAGCCAGATGCTCGTCGAGGCCAGCCGGGCCCGCTCGCCCGGCGCCCGGCTCGCGGCGTTCCGCGGGGTGCGCCCCCGTGATCTGATACCGGTCGCCCCGGCTATCGCGGAGCCCTCGACGGGGGAGTCGATGGGACAGTCGGCTGAGAAGATGGCCAAAGAAAACCGGATCGACCGGGAGGATCAGGACCGGCTGGCGCTGCAAAGCCACCAGCGCGCTGCCACCGCCACGGCCGACGGGCGGCTCAGTGCCGAGATCGCACCATGGTTTGGCGGCCGCGCGATGGACGAGGTCGCGAGTACCGACAACGGCATCCGGTCGGACACGTCGCTCGAAGCCTTGGCGCAGCTCAAGCCGGTCTTCGATCGGAAGTACGGTAGCGTCACCGCCGGCAACTCCTCGCCGCTCACCGACGGTGCTGGCGCCGTGCTCCTCATGGCCGAGGATAAGGCGTACGCCCTTGGCTACGAGCCGCTCGCGTATCTTCGGAGCTACGCCGTCGCCGCCGTCGATCCCGGCTGGCAACTCCTCATGGGCCCGGTGTACGCCGTGCCGAAAGCGCTCGAGCGCGCCGGCATTACCTGGAACGAGCTCGGCCTCGTCGAGATTCACGAGGCGTTCGCCGCCCAAGTGCTCTCAAACGTCCAAGCCTGGGGCTCGAAGGCGTGGGCCGAGCGTCTCGGTCTTCCGGGACCGGTCGGCGACGTGGATTGGGAGCGGACCAACGTCATGGGCGGGTCGATTGCGATCGGCCATCCTTTCGCCGCGACCGGCGCCAGGCTCGTCACCACCCTAGCTCACGAGATGCGCCGCCGCGACGTCCAATTCGGCCTCATCTCGATCTGCGCCCAAGGCGGCATGGGCTACGCCCTCGTGCTGGAGCGAGTCTAACGTGTCGGCTTTCACCACCGTCGTCGAGCAGGGGATCGCGATTGTCACGTTCGATCTTCCCGGCGACCCCGTCAATAAGCTCAGCTCCGCCGGCCGCATCGAATTCGAGGCGCTCTTCATCCGGCTCCGGGACGACCCCACGATTCGCGCGGCCGTCGTCATTTCCGGGAAGCCGGATACCTTCATCGCCGGCGCCGACATCGAGGAGCTCACCGCCATCACCACCCGGGCTGAGGCGGAGCGCGCGAGCTTCGAGGGTCAGGAGCTGATCAACCGGGTTGAAAGCTTCTCGAAGCCGGTCGTCGCCGCGATCCACGGCACGTGTCTCGGCGCCGGGCTCGAATTCGCCCTCGCCTGCCACTACCGGGTCGCGACCGATCACCCGAAGACGCAGCTCGGTCTCCCCGAAGTACAACTCGGTCTGATCCCCGGGGCCGGCGGCTGCCAGCGCCTCCCGCGGCTCATTGGCCTGCGCGCCGCGCTCGACATAATCCTTGTGGGGAAGAGCGAGCGCGCTGCCAAGGCGTATCGCCTCGGCATGGTCGACGAGCTGGTGCCGCCAAGCGTCTTGCGGGAGGTTGCCATCAAAGCCGCCGACCGGCTCGCCCGCGAGGGAATTCCTGTGAAGCGGGCGCCGCGCGGTGGTCTCCTCGGCCTCCTGCTCGACCGGACCGCGCTGGGCCGCCGGATCGTCTATCGAAAAGCCCAACAACAGGTTCTGGAGAAAACCCACGGCCACTACCCGGCGCCGCTCAGAGCACTCGAGGCGGTACGGGTCGGCCTGGAGGAAGGGATGGCCGCCGGACTCGCCGAAGAGCACCGTGCCTTCGGTGACCTCGCCGTGTCCGACGTCTCCCGCAAGCTGGTCCAGATCTTCTTCGCGACGACGGCCCTCAAGAAAGACGACGGAGTGCCCCCCGGTGCCGGAACGCCCCGCCAGGTGCGGCGGCTCGGTGTCGTCGGCGCCGGGTTCATGGGAGCCGGCATTGCCGGCACCGCGGTGCTCAAGGTCGAGGTCGATACCCGGCTCAAGGATACTGATCTGACCAAAGTCGGCCGCGGCCTCGGCATCGCCACCAAAATGCTAGGCGACCGCCTCAAGCGTCGCCGACTCACCCGGACGCAGTATGAGCGCCTGAACGGCTTGATTTCGGGCGGTATCGACTACCGCGGGTTCTCGCACGCCGACCTCGTCATCGAGGCGGTCTTCGAGGATCTCGAGCTCAAGCGCCGCGTGCTTGAAGAGGTCGAGCAGACGATCCGGCCCGACGCCATCTTCGCCACCAATACCTCGACCATCCCGATTCACCGCATCGCCGCGCATGCGCGCCACCCCGAGCGGGTGCTCGGCATGCACTTCTTCTCCCCGGTCGACCGGATGCCGCTGCTGGAGGTCATTCCGTCGGAGGCCACCGGCCCCGACGCGATCGTCACCGCGGTCCGCTTCGGACGGCGGATGGGGAAGACCGTTATCGTCGTTGCCGATAGCCCGGGCTTCTGGGTCAACCGCCTCCTGGGTCCGTACTTACACGAAACGGCGTTTCTCCTTCAAGAAGGGGTGCCGATCGATGTCATCGACTCGGCGGCGCTCAAGTGGGGCTTCCCCGTCGGGCCTATGACGCTGCTCGATGAGGTCGGGCTCGACGTGGCCCAGAAAGCGGGCGCGGTACTGCACGAGGCTTTCGGCGACCGGCTCGAGCCCGCCGACGCACTGTCGAAGGCGGTCGCCGCCGGTCGACTGGGCCGAAAGAGCGGATCAGGGTTCTTCCGTTACGAGAAAGGCCGTAAGCTCGGGGTCGATGACACGGTCTATGCCGAGCTCGGCGTCCGCCCCCAAGAGAACGTCGACATCGCCGAAGTCCAGCACCGACTGGTATATCGGCTGCTGAACGAGGCGGCAATGGCATACGCCGAAGGGGTCGTCCGCAGCCCGCGCGACGGCGACATCGGGGCGATCTTCGGCTTCGGTTTCGCCCCATTCCGGGGTGGGCCGCTGCGTACGATCGATGACCTGGGAGCTAAGCGCGTCCTGGAGGCGCTCGAGTCACTCGTCGACCGCTACGGGAGCCGGTTCCAGCCGGCAGCGGCCTTGGCGGATATGGCTCGTGACGGGCAGCGCTTCTACCCGGCATAGGGATAATCCTTCCGGGCAGGCTCGGCGGTCGGCCCTGGGTGCGACGATTCCCGGCCGCAATGCATCTACTAGCCTAGTCGTAGAGCCTGGTTATAATTCCGGCGGTATTGCTAGGAATATTGCCAGAAATACTGAAGGGCTTCACTTCCCTATAAGGAGATCGGTTATGACCAACCACCGTAAGCCGTCGCGCGAAGCCCGGGTTGCGAGCGTGTTTGGGGCGGCATTCCTGGCGCTCGGCGTGCTGGCGTTTGCTCCCGAGAAGGCGAGCGCACAGCAGAGCCAGAGCACCGCGCAGTCCGACTCGGCCGCCGCGCAGTCGGATTCGGCCCCGCAGCCGAAGCGCCGGACGCGGCGGGCGCAAAGATGTATGACGGTCAATATGTCGGGGCTTCCGATGCAAATCTGCCCAGACAGTTCGGGTCAGATGATGGGGACGATACCTCTCGGCGGCGGTGGCGGAAGCGAGGCTCCTCCGGCCGACAGCACCCCGAGCGACACCACGAAGCCGAAAGACTGACCACGGCACGCGCACCGCGCACATCGTAACCGGCGTTCGCGCCGGCCTGCTGTAACAAAACCCCGACGTACCAGCGACGCCGCTCCGGCGCCACTGGTACGTCGGTGCTTCTAAGAATGCTGCTAGGAACGCCGCGAACGCCACACGTCGAGGCGCGTTGGTGTCCGTATCCCCCCTTGCGCTATACTTCGCCACGGCTGACGATGCACCCTACAGGAGGAGAACGCCTCATGCGTAGCATAGTGCTCCGGACAATGTCGGTCATTGTACTCGGTCTCGCAGCGACGCGAGCGGCGAGCGGCCAGGTTTCGCCAAACCAGGGAGCGAAGTACATCAAAGAGTTCGGCACGATGTGGACCTTCGAGGCGCCGCCGCTCGAGTATTGGAAGACGCGTTACGGATTCACCGCGACCCAAGAGTGGCTCGACAATGTCCGTCTGGCCTCGGTGCGGCTGCCGAACTGCTCGGCGTCGTTCGTCTCGAGCCAGGGGCTGGTCATGACCAATCACCACTGTGCCCGGACCTGCATCACCGCCGTCTCGCCGCCCGACTCCAACTTTCAGGAGCTCGGTTTCGTCGCCGCGACGCAGCAGGACGAGCGGAAGTGTCCCGATCTCTACGTCGACCAGCTGCAGTCGATCGAGGACGTCACCGGGCGCATTCGAGGTGCGGTGACCGCCACGGTGCCGGCCAAGCAGGTGGCCCAACGCGACTCGGCGATCAAGGCGATTCAAGCGTCGTGCGGTCGGGAGACCGGCCTCACGTGCCAGGTCATATCCTATTATCAGGGCGGCGCCTACTCGCTCTATCGGTTCAAGCGCTACAACGATCTCCGCCTCGTCATGGCGCCGGAAGAGGCCATCAGCTTTTTCGGTGGCGACCCCGACAACTTCACCTATCCCCGTTACGATCTCGACCTCACGCTGCTCCGAGTCTACGAGAACGACCGGCCGTTCCAGCCGAAGAACTACTTCAAGTGGAGTGCGGAAGGCGCCAAAGAGGGAGAACTGATCTTCGTGACCGGCAATCCCGGCTCGACCGGGCGGCTGCTCACCGTAGCGCAGATGGAGTACCTCCGCGACGTCCAATATCCCGCCCAGCTCGCCGCCTACGACCGGCAGCTCGGCGTGCTGCGCGAGCTCTCGAAGCGCGACGAAATGACTCGCCGCAGGCTTGAGAACCAGATCTTCGGTCTGGAGAACTCAAAGAAGGCGGTAACCGGCTTCTTCGCCGGTCTGCAAGACTCCGCGATCATGGCGCGAAAGCGCGCCTTCGAGCGCGATTTCCGTCGCCGCGTGAGCGCCGATCCCAAGCTTCTGGCTCGATACGGCAACGCGTGGACCGCGATCGCCACGGCACAGAAGCAGCTTGCCACATTGAGCACCCGTGTGCGCTGGTACACCTTCACCGGCTCGCAGCTCTTCAACGCCGCCGGAAGCGCTCTGCGGGTGGTGCAGCAGGCCAAGCTGGCTGATTCGCTCCGGCTACCTCCATTCCGCGGCGATGGCCTCGAGCAGATCCGCAACATGATCACCGGCAGTCCCGCCCCCGATCTCGAATCAGAGAAGCTGCTTCTCGCAGCCTGGCTCACGAGTGCCAAGAAGGAGCTTCCCGCTACCGATCCCTTCCTCTCGGCAATCCTCGCGGGCCGGAGCCCGGAGGTCGCAGCGGAGGCGTTGATCAATGGGACGAAATTGGCGGACCCGGCGGCGCGAAAGGCGCTGGTCGACGGCGGGACGCAGGCGATCGCAGCCTCGGACGACCCCCTCGTCGTGCTTGCGCGCAAGATCGAACCTTTGAGCCGGGACGTACAGATGCGTGCCGCTCGACTTACTGACGTGATCTCGGCGAAGGCCGAGCTCGTAGGTCAGGCGATTTATGCCGCTTATGGCAAAACGCTGCCCCCGGATGCCACCTTCAGTCTCCGCATCAGCGACGGGGTGGTGCAGGGCTTCCCGATGAACGGCACGATCGCTCCCTACAAGACGAGCTTCTACGGGCTTTTTGCCCGATCGGCCGAGTTCGACGACAAGGCCCCGTTCCGGATTCCGGAGCGGTGGCAGCGCCACGCCGACCGAATCACCATGGGAGCGCCGCTCAATTTCGTCTCGACAAACGACATCATTGGCGGCAACTCGGGGAGCCCGGTCATCAATCAGAACGCCGAGGTCGTCGGGCTCATCTTCGACGGCAACATCCAGCAGCTCCCGAACCGCTTCATCTATACTGATGAGGACGCGCGTGCTGTGAGCGTACATTCTCGCGGCATCGTTGAGGGGCTGCGGTCGGTATACGAGGCCGGCAGGATCGCCGACGAGCTGGAAGGACGGGTGCCGGTGAGCCAACCGTAAGGCATTTTAGCACCAGCAGATAGCTGATAATCTCCCGCCGGGGCTTTGACAAAGCAGAGCCCCGGCGCGTTTTATGCCACAGAATAAGCATTTTAAGTCATAGTAAATGTATTTAGTGCCAGAATTGTTCCAGTCTCAAACGGCCTGGCCTATCATAAATCCGGAATAGACCCTCCAATCCCGGCGGCGCGGCGCTGCAGCAGTGGTTGTTCGGGAGGCAATACGTGAATCCCCTATATCGAAGACGGCCGCGAGGTCGGTAGTCTCGCCCCCACAGGCGGGGGATTTGTCGTCCCTATAGGGGTTCTTGGAGGGTAAAAAGGGCATCGTTTCTGCAGTTAGCAGCACATAACACCGTAACGCCGCAGTAGTACGCAGCTCGTAATTCGGTCCGAGCCGATCCTCGTACCTTCGGGGATTCTCCTCGCGGAGGGAGAGAAAGAGACATGACCATTCGCATCTACGGGGCGGCACTCCTGATCGCCTTATTCCCTGCCTGGGCGGGAGCGCAAGACACAGCGCAGGGGCGGCAACCCGCCATCGTCACCGGGGTTGTCACCAATGCCGCTGGCACCCCGATCAGCCGGGCGACGGTCACGATCGAGGAATTGGCCCTCGCGACGCAGAGCCGCAATGACGGCACCTACTCGCTGCTGGTGCCGTCGGCGCGCATTCCTACGACACCGGTCCTGGTCGCCGCACGGTTCATCGGCCACCGCTCCCAAGGGGTGCGACTCACCTTGCGCCCGGGAACGCAGACGCAGGACTTCATGCTCGCCGACAACCCGCTCCAGCTCGGCGAGCTTGTTACGACCGGTGCCGGCACGGTCTCGGCAGTCGAAAAGCTCGGCACCGGCCGGAGCTATATCGATTCGACGGCGATCGTCCGAAGCAACGAACAGAATCTCGTCAACGCCCTAGCGGCGAAGGCGCCGAACGTGACGGTCGTCTCGAGCGCCGGCGATCCGGGCGCCTCGTCACACATCCAGATCCGCGGTCAGACGACGATCGGCGCCGGCAGCGGCTTCCACGGTGCGGAGGCGCAGCCGCTGATCGTGGTCGACGGCGTCCCGGTCGATAATTCGACGGTCTACAACAACCCGAACGCGGGCGCGCTCAACAGCAGTGCCGCGCCCTCGAACCGCGCCATTGACATTAACCCGGGCGACATCGAGGGGATCGAGGTCCTGAAAGGCGCCGCGTCGGGGGCGATCTACGGCTCGCGCGCGGGGCAGGGCGTCATCCTGATCACGACCAAGAAGGGCAAGCCCGGCCCGACGCGGTACTCACTGCGGAGCTCGTTCTCGTTCGACGACGTTGGTCGCCTCCCCGAGTTCCAGCGGAAATACGGGCTCGGCTCCGAAGGCGTCCCACCGGAATGTGTCGCGGGCGGCGCGCCCAACTGCCGCGTCGGCTTCGCCGAAGCGGGCAGCTGGGGCCCGGCGATTGCCGACGGCTCACCCGTGTTCGATCACTCCAACGAGATGTTCCGCACCGGCCACCTGTTCGACAACACGCTTTCAGTCTCCGGCGGCAACGATCGAACCACGTTCTATCTCTCCGGCGGCGTGTCGACCCAGCGCGGCATTATCGTCGGCAACAATAACGATCTCGACCGGATCGCGGTGCGGTTCAACGGTGCCCACCAGGCGCTCGACAACCTACGGGTCGGTGCCAACATCGCCTACGCCAACACCGACGGCAGCTTCCTCACCAGCCGGAACAGCACCGACGGCCTGCTGCTCGGCGCATGGCGGACGCCGCCCGACTTCGATAACCTCCCATACCTCGATCCGGTGCGGGGGTTGCACCGCTCGTTCCGCTTCCCGAACCCCGACGTCGGCTCGGAGAAACTGGGGCGGTCGTACGATAACCCCTTCTTCGTGGCGAACGAGTCGTTCAACAAGTCGGAGGTCGGCCGGACGTACGGC
>JADMIO010991071.1_pt1 | contig 15371 bp, 13 predicted proteins | sample 8958161 | NCBI WGS metagenome assembly JADMIO01 (sample SAMN16585339, study PRJNA669376) | soil metagenome | isolation source: Crop rotation soil | place: USA: Cullars Rotation, Alabama | collected 2011
CATGCAACATCCGGTCATCGTTCGCGACTCTCTCTTCCTCGAGCCATGCGGTTACGAAGCGGCCACTGGCAAGCTGCTGACGAAAGAGGTCGGCCGCCACGCCGGATGCGCGACTTATGCCGCCACGCTGAACGCCCTGATCTACCGCGGCGAGGGCGGACGCATTTCGATGTGGGATACCGAGAACAAGACGGTAACGAGTTGGTACAATCTGCGTCCGAGTTGCTGGCTCAGCACGGTGCCGGCCAATGGCATGGTTTTGTCGCCGGAAGGCGGCGGTGGTTGCAGTTGTGGCAACTGGCTGGAGACCTCAATTGGGTTCGCACCTGGTCGAAGCACCGCGGCGAAGTGAGGGAGGAATTGCGATGAGCTCGCCGCGCCGAAATCAAATCTTTGCTCGCTGCGAACATGTTGAAGTGCGGCTCTCTGCGCAGAAGCAACCAGGGAGCGGCGTTCACGCCGCTTCACTGCCCAATCGGCTAACGGCGTCGGCTGCAGGACGGACCCTGCATCGAATTCAGATGCTGAAGCGGCGTGAACGACGCGCCCCACTTGTTTCGCCTCTCGGGGCCGCGCTCAGTCCCCTCATCGCCCTGCTGAGCATCGCGGTGTTCTGCGCGCCCGCTGCGGATTGGCCAACTTATCGCAGCGACAATCGTCGCAGTGGCGTCACGACGGAGGCGATCCACGTCCCTTTGTCCCCAGCTTGGACTTATGCTTCGCCGACACCGCCGCAGGCAGCCTGGAGCGGTCCGGCGAAGTGGGATTCATACGCAAACCTCCGCCGACTCGAGTCCATGCGGAACTTTGATCCCGCGTTCTTCGTGATCGCTGTCGGCAATTCGGTTTACTTCGGGTCGTCCGTGGATGACGCTGTTCACTGTTTGGACGCAGCCACGGGCGCGGAGCATTGGGTGTTTTACACGGACGGGCCGGTGCGGCTTCCTCCTTCGTGGCATCAAGGAAAGATCTACTTCGGTTCCGACGACGGGAATGCGTACTGTCTCGACGCCACGTCAGGCGCTGAGGTTTGGAAGCAGAAGCCATCGGGCCAGGAAACGTTGTTGCTGAACGACGGGAAACTGATTTCTCATTGGCCATGTCGCACCGGAGTATTGATCCAGAACGACATCGCGTACTTCGGGGCATCACTTCTTCCATGGGAGTCTTCGTATCTCTGCGCGGTTGATGCCGAGACCGGCGCCGCGGACGGGCCAGGACGATACCGTCTCGCGCTCGAACACCTCACTATGCAGGGAGCAATGCTCGCTACTCAAACCCGCCTCTATCTGCCCCAAGGCCGACAAAAGCCAGAACTGTTCGAGCGCGCGACCGGCCGGTCCATAGGTGGTTTTGGGAGTTCTGGCCAGGGCGGCGTTTTCGCCGTCGTGAGCCGGACCGACGAGTTTTTGCACGGCAGTGGCCAGAACCACGGAGTGGAGGGCGAACTTCGCGGGTTCGATGCGAACAGCCGGGATTACCTGGTCACGTTCCCCAAAGCCACGCGCATCGTCGTGGCGGATGAGACCGCTTACCTGAACACGGGCGCCGAACTTTCCGGGTTTGCCCGTGCCCGCTACCTCGAGCTTGCGAAACGTCAAAGCCAACTCCTCGCTGACCAAAAGAAAATCAAGGAGCAACTCAAGAAGCTTGGTGGCAAGGCGAGCGAACCAGAGGGTGAGAAATTGAAAGAAAACCTCAAGGCCATTGAATCGGAACTACGCGCGCTATCTCCGAAAATGTCCGCCTGTTACCTTTGGCGAACTGCCGCCGACTGCCCGCACGACCTGATCCTGGCGGGGGCAACATTATTTGCCGGAGGCGACGACCAGGTAACGGCCTTCGATACATCCACTGGAAAGCTGCTTTGGTCGGCACCTGTGACCGGCAAGGCTCATGGACTGGCCGTCGCGAACGGCCGATTATTCGTCAGCACCGATCGCGGGATGATTCACTGCTTTCGGGTATCAACAGGCAGGTGAACTAAGACGCCCACAGACGCGGCAATCCGCCCGGCGCATGGTTTTCACCGAGCGGAAGGCCATTGTCCGCAGATCGCATGTCAGCAGCCGGCCGTATAATGGCTCGCCCAGTCCCGTCAGCACTTTGATCACTTCCATCGCGCCCAGGCATCCGACCGTGCCGGAGACGGCGCCGAAAACGGGGAACTCTCGCCGCCAATCAGCCGGCGACTCGGGATACACACAGGCAAGGCAGGGCGTTTGGCCGGGAAGGATGGTGGTGATCTGCGCCTCGAGTTCAAAGACCGCGCATTCCACCATTGGCTTTCGCTGACGTACCGCTTCGCCATTCATCAGGAATCGTTCCTCAAACAGGGGCGCGCAGTCGGCCACCACATCGGCCTGCTCAACCAGTCGAGTGACGTTAGCTTCGGAAACATTCTCGGCGACGGCGACAATCTCCAGGCGCGGATTTAGTGCCCGCAATCGTTCGGCGGCACATTCCACGCGGAGACGACCCAGCCAGTCGTGCGACATCAGGATTTGCCGGTTGAGGTCGCTTGGTTTCAGGTTGCCCGCGTGGGCCAGAATAAGTTTTCCAACACCCGCCGCCGCCAGTTCCAAGGCCACCGCGCCGCCGACGCCGCCACAGCGCGAAACGAGGACGGATGCACCCTTGAGCCGCTGCTGGCCGGCTTCGCCAAAACCTGCGACCCACATCTGCCATTCGTAAACCTGGCGCTCGATGTCAGTAAGGGAAGGGAGTGGATCCATGTTGAAGAGTCTGGAAGGCTTCGTGTCGAGAGACCGCGGTTGCCCCCTCACCCTGACCCACTCCCCCTTGGCGGGGGAGAGGGAAGAGCAAAGGGCGCCTAGCGAAAATACCAGCGCCGCCTGATTCGCCGACTGGCTGACAACGATCTTCCCTCGCCCCTTCAGAAGGAGAGAGGGTAAGGGTGAGGGAAAATCTCTCCATGCTTCATCCTTTCCGACAGTCCATTTTCCCATCCCGCAAAACCAGGATTCTGTCCGCCAGTTGTTCGGCTTCGTCGAGATTATGCGTCACATGGAGAATCGTGACTCCGGTGCTCCGCTGTACTTCTTCAAGCAACTCGTACATCTCTCGTCGGGTTTCGTCGTCCAGGGCGTTCAGGGGTTCGTCCAGACAGAGAATCCCGGGCCTCACCGAGAGCGCGCGGCCAAGCGCCACCCGTTGCGCTTCGCCGCCGCTCAAGCCAAGTGGCCTGCGCTCCAACAAATGCTCGAGCCCCAACAGACGGGACAACTCGGCGACGCGCTGCCCAATGACGGTTCGCTCCGCCTTCTGAATCACCAGTGCAAAAGCCAGGTGCTCGCGCACGGTCATAGTCTGAAACAGCGCGCGATCTTGCGGCACATAGCCGATGCCGCGCTCGGCCGGTTTGAGCCGCGTGACGTCGCGGTCGTTAAGCCGAATCGTTCCGCCGGCGACTGGCTTAAGGCCGCAGAGCGCTTCCAGCAACGTGGTTTTGCCCGCGCCGGTCCGGCCCATCAGGACCGCATAGTCTCCCGTGGGGACATCGAAGCTGACGTCCGCGAGCGCAAATCCGCCAACCCGCACCGCGAGATGTTCCACTTCAATCATGATTACAGCACCCGCTCCAATTGTGGACGCAAGCCGAACAGGCGCGCGATCGTCAACACCGCCAACGCGGCGACAATCATGATGAGAGACACCGCCACCGCCGCTTCGATGTTGCCGATGCTTAATTCCAAAAACACGGTGGTCGGCAGCACCTCGGTGCGCATCCGGGTTGCGCCCGAAAAAATCAGAATCGGCCCGAACTCGCCAAGGGAACGCGCCCAGGCTAGCGTCGCGGCCGTCAAGACGCCGCGGCGCGCCTCCGGCAACGCGACGCGCCAGAACGCCTGGCTGCGATAGCAACCGAGCGTGAGCGCGACTTGCTCGCAACGCGGGCTGATCTGGTCGAAGGTCACCAGCATCGTTCGCACCGCGAACGCGCACGCCACAGCGAATTGCGCGAGGATCACGCTGGGAATTGCGTACGTTACCGGCACCACCTTTTGGATGACGCGGCCAATGGGAGTTTGAAACAGGATCAATAGGCTCAACCCGATTACCAGGGGCGGTAATACGATGGGAATATCCAAGATCGCGTCCATGAGCCGTTTGCCGGGGAATCGGAAACGCGACATAAGATAGCCGGTCGGCACGGCCACCCACAGAGACAGCAACGTGGTCAGCGTGCAAGAAACCAGGCTCAGCTTGATGGAATATTGAATCTCCGGGCTCGCCAGTGCCCGAAACAGATGATGGGGCGTGGTGAAGGAAAGATCGGCCACGAGCATGGCGCCGATCAGGGCGATGTAAACGCTGCTCAGGATGGCGAGGGCCGCGAAGAAAGGCCAATCGTGGCGGCGATCGGGTGGAGCCGTTGGCGGGCTGGCGTCTCGGGTCATGTGAAAATTCCACTCCCTACCCCCAACACGCAGCGCGGTCCATCGTTCCGCCTGACGGCGACCCGCCAGCGAGACGCCGGCGCTCCCTGGGCTGCTTGTGTTACACAGCTCATGGATTGGAATCCGGTTGAGGGTGCCAGCCAAAGCCTTCGGCCTCGAAGCGTTGGCGGGAAGCAGTGGCCGTCAGCGCGTCTTGCAGCCGCGACAGCATCTGCTTGTAACGCGTGTTCCGGCCCACCGCGTAAGGTTGCGTCATACGAGCGAGCGGATCCGCAATCGGAATGGCGTCGAGCTGTTCGCGCACGCCGGTCCAGTTGCTGCGGCAGGCGATGACGGCGTCAAGCGACCCGGTGCGAATCTGGTTGATCAGAAAATCGCCCGTCGGCGACTCCACACTCAGGTTCGGCGCCAGCGCATCATAGAGATTCATTTGCACCAGCATCCTCCAGGCAATGTGGCCCATCGCGGACTTCTCGTGATGCGGCAGACCGACACGCAATCCCGGCTTGGTCAAGTCCTGGACCGTCTGTATGCCTTTCGGATTTCCCTTCTGCACGATGACCATCAAATCATTGTCCACCACATTTACCGGCTCCAGATAAAGGTCGGCGACGCTTTTCATGAATGAAGTGTCGCAAGAAAAATAAGCGTCGGGCCGCTGCCCGGCCCGCATCTGTGCCACGAGGACGCCGCATCCATTGTAAACCGTGGTGAACCGACAGCCTTCGCGTTGCTGAAATTCTTTCAGCGTTTGCTCGATGCCCGGCCGCAGCATCGCGCCGCTAAACAGCAAGATTTGCGGGCTTTCCGCCCATTCATCGCCGTCCACCGGTTCATAATGAAACTTTTCAAACAGCTTCAGCCCTTTATCCCGCGCGCCAAGATACCGGGCAAACCGCAACGCTTCCGCGGGTTGTTCCGAGCGTTTCAATATACCGATGCTGATCGTTTCGATCGCGGAGTCGAACAAGGGCACCGTCACGAATTCCAACTCGGGATATTGCCGCGCCGTGGCGTCCCACACGATGCCGGCATCCACCGAACCGATTTTCACATCGTTGGCAACATCGTTCACGGTCGGTTTGAAAACGGTGAGGTGTTTTTCCAACTCGGCCCATTGCCCTGCCTTCTGCAATAGCGCGCGAACCGTTCGCCCGATGGATGCCGCGTCGGGGTTCGCCACGGCCACCCGCACGTCGGTCCGTCGCAGGTCTTCCAGCGTGTGAAGGTTTTTCGGATTGCCCTTGGCCACGGCGATCACGGGACGCTGCCGCGCCAAAGGAATCGCCTCCGCCAGCAACCCAAACTCGCGCGCCGATTTCATGTAGCTCGCGTCGGCCGCCAGAAATAAATCACCCGCATCGGCGACGCGCAGATTGCTCAAGAGCGTGCCTGAACCTCCGTATTGGAGCTGCACCCGCGCCCCAAAGGCCTGCTCATATTCGTGTGCGACCGCCTCCACCGGCGGCTTGACGCCGGCGGCGCAGAATACAAGCAGCGGTTTCTCTCCGGCTCCTGTGGCCGGCTGTGAATTCCGCGCTTGCCACAGCAACAGCGCAGCCAGTCCGGCGATGAGTGCCAAAGAGCCGATCACCAGCGCGCTCGGCCCTTTCATCGGAGCTTTCCTCCATCCATCTTCACGAGACGGCTGGCATGATCACCGGCGCGCGGCTCGTGCGTCACCAGCAATACCGCCGCACCGGCGCGCGCAAACTCCGCAAGGCAACGCAGTACCATCTGGCCGTTTTCCTCATCCAGGTTGCCAGTCGGTTCATCCGCGAGCAGCAACTTCGGATTATTCAACAAGGCACGCGCCAGTGCCACGCGTTGCCGTTCGCCGGTACTGAGTGCCGCCGGAACATGGTGAAGCCGGTGTGTCAATCCGAACTGTTCGATCAGTTCGAGGGCGCGGCTGCGCACGATGCTACTCCCTCTCCCCCGCCGAGGGGGAGAGGGCCGGAGTGAGGGGGCAGCTTGGGGTTGCGATTGGCAATCTCCTCGTTCGGCAGCCCCACTAGACGCCTCACCCTGACCCTCTCCCCTTCGGAAGGGGAGAGAGAAACCCGCCGGATGTCGGTCGGCGTGCCCAACAGCGCCGGAACTTGCAGCCGTCGCGCTTCGCTCTTCCCTCTCCCCCGCGAAGGGGGAGAGGGTCGGGGCGAGGGGGTTCGTGGTTTCCGCACTGAATTCGTGAACCGCTTTCCCCTCACCCTCACTCTCTCCCCTTCGGAAGGGGAGAGGGGAACGCGCACGAGAGAATATCTCCCCTCGTGCCTTTTTCGACAGCGCCAACGTCGAGGCCAGAATGTTGTCGAGCACGTTGAGATACGGCACGAGGTGGAACTGCTGGAAAACGAAGCCAATATTCGCGGCGCGGAACTGCGCCCGTTGTCCGGCAGCAAGCGCGTAAGGATCCTGACCATTGACGAATATTCGACCACCGCTTGGTTGCAGCAACGCGCCCGCCGCCAGCAGCAGCGTGGTTTTGCCGCAACCGCTCGGCCCCTGCACGGCCACGAACTCACCCGCCCTGACGTAGAGCGATACGTCCTGCAGTGCGCTGACGGCACTACGGGGTCCGGAGTAGGACTTGCTCAGGCCTTCGATCTGGAGCCGCGCACTCATGCGTCCCTCAACACGACTGCCGGGTCCTGCTGCGTGGCGCTCATCGCCGGCAACCAACTGGCTAAAGCCGCAAGCAAAGGGGCACCGACCAATACCAACACCAGCAACCGCGGGTCAATCAACGCAATCTGGAGGGAAGGATCGCCCGGAGCGTCACGCCACATTGCACCCACCGCGCGCCCGACAGCATAACCCAGACAGGCACCGCCCAACCCCATGAGGATCGCCTTGCCGAGAAAGATGAGCAGAACCTGGCGAGACCGCAGACCGAGCGCGCAAAGGATGCCAATTTCGCTACGGCGTTCGCGGACATTGGCCAGAGCCAGCAGGCCGATCCAGAGGCTGCTGCCGACCAGCACCACCGGGACGATTATGGCGACAAAGGTTTCGCGTTCCGCGCGAAGTTTGGCGCGGCCTTCCTTCTCCCGCTGGATGCCGGCTTGAGCTTCAACCGCCGCGCGCTGTCGCGCTTCAGCGCGGGTAAGCGCCTGAGACGCGAACTCAATGACCTGGGTGTCCGGCAGGATGCGGGAGATTTCCGGGCGGATTCGCCCAAGGCGATCCAACGTATCGCAGGTGCAATCGAGCGCAAGGATGGCGTTTATGAGACCGCGCTTATCGAGGAGTTCCTGGGCCTCGGGCAGGTTCATCCAAACGGTAATGTCATCCTTGTTTCCACGTTCGGGGTTGATCCTGGCGACGGCAAACTCGCGACCTAAAAGCTTGGCCTTATCGCCAACTTTGAGCGGGAGGCTGCGCGCCAATTCGTGGCCCAGAATCATCGTACCCCGCGCCACTGTATCCAGCAGCGGTTTCTGCTGCGCGTTCTGGAGATACACTTCGCCCCGCACGCCCATTAGCAGCACCGTGCGCTCGTACTCTGGCCACTTCACCTTCTGCTGCAACGACGGCAGGATGTGATTGATCGTGGCCACGCGGCTTTTCGCGAGACGCGTCGCGTATTCCTCCGGCATGTACTTCGAGGCGAAATCGTCGGCATAGAGGTCGCTCAGGTTCTGATCCTTTGGCAGGATCATTACATTGAAACCCATCTTCAACATGAGCTTGCGGGTGTCGTCCTCCAGCTTCGCCATCTGTTGCCGGGTCTCCGCCTCCTTCGCAGCGATGATCTGGTCGGTACGCGCATCATGCTTTCGCAGGATCGCCAGCGCCGCCACAAGAAAGGCGACGGCTACCGCGGCGGAAAACACACCCAATGCAAAGCTGAGCTTGCGATGGAGAATCTCGCGGAAAATGAGACGAGAAAGATTCATACCTGAGAATTCCTGGAATGCAAGAACGCACCCAGAACCGACGGTAGGTTCCTCCCTCTGCCCCGCGGAAGGGGTCGGGGGGAGGCGTCAATTTGAGGTTGGAATTTAGAATCTCCGCGTTCCGCATACCCACCAGTCCCCTCTACCCTTCCGAAGGGGATAGGGAATACCACTTCGCGAGCGTGGAAGGGGTCTGGCAGCTTCATGTCAACGAGCACTGCGATTGCCTCGCGCCTTGATCGCCAGCGTTGTGGCGACAAGAAATACGCCGGCGATTCCAAACACGACGGCCAGGTTGCGCACCAACTGGCTACTTCCGATCTTCGTCGGCGGCGTGCTTGCGGTAACAAGCGAAGCCGCCACTCGCGTGGGTTTCGCCGGGGCATTGCTCGCGACCGCCGCCACGAATTGCGATATGCTGACCAGCGGAGGCGGCTCTGCCAGACTTATCTCCTGATATCCGGCCACCGAACCCCAATTAGCCGTCAGCAGCAAGTCATTGCCCGGATTCAGTTCCTTGACCTGACATGAACAAGGGCCGGTCAGGAACTGGGCCATTTCCCGGATCGCCGCGGGTCGAATTTCCTTGCCGATGACCGGTGGGAGCACCCGCCCACGCCCAAAAATCGGAAACAACATTGGCTCCTTCGTGCCTGGCAATTTCGCGTCCCGGTTTAGCAACAAGCTCACCAAAACGCGCTCGGCGGGATCGGACCGAGCGACGCGCAGCGTGGAAAATGCAATTTTCAACGGCAACTCGGCGGCGATCGGCGGATCGTCGGGCGCGGGCTCAGGCAGCTTGAGCGTCTGCTGCAATTTCCGCGTTTCAGCCGCAATCATTTCACCCGCCTCGGTGTCGGCTTTCGCGTCGCCGCTTCCCAATAGCAACCAAACGACCGCGTCGCCATTGGAAAGTTGCTGGGTGAGGTTGCGCCGCGCGGGTGAATCCATGAGCGCCCCGACCGCCTCCACGTTAAGCGGCCCACTCCAGGCCGCGGGTTCGCCCGGTGACGGCCGAGGATACCGCGCAACCAGCCAAGGCAATGACGGCTTTTCCTGCAACTCCCAAAGCTGTCGCAAAGGCGGCGGCAATTCCGAAGCGAGGTTAACACGGCTTACGACCAGATTGGCGACACCATCGCGTTCCGCTTGCGCCAGCTTTTCCAAGGCAATCTGCTGTTCTGGGGTGAATGGTTCGCGCTGGAACACCACGACCTGGTAAGCATCCGCATCCCATCGTTCCAGCGCGTAGCGAAAGACCGGCACGTTGCAAGCCAGCGCCGCCAACGCTCCGAACAGAACCGTCACCAACCAGGCGCGGCGGAAAAAACTGTAGCGAAACATGAGCATTGCAATGCCGCCACCTTGTCTCGCGCAGGCCGCAAACTCAATCGAATTCCGGTGACGCCGGGGTCCTGTGCAATCGGGAAAGACTCACGTAACTCGCTGCCGCCGCTGCAGGGCGGCCAAACATGAATGGTCGTGGATTCAACTCCAGAAAACGCAAGCTTGTCCCGGCAGATCATGTTTGAAACCTCTGGCGACCGCACCGGGGGGCTTTGGAGTGAGGCGAATTCTTATTTCGATCCGCACATTCTTCTTCTGTGGGATTGATCCCCGTCCAGCGCAACTTTTCGGAAAACAGCAATTTCGAGTCCCCGCTCTCCAAACCTCATCGTCGCGCAGTTGCTTTGCGCGGCGGCATCCGACACGATTTGGGGACGCCCGTAGCCGGGTTGCCCTCCGACCCGCCACCCAGCACCGAGACACTAATGAGCGCGCCCCAGCCAACCTCCGACGCGCCGGACTCGCCGCGGCCCACGCCGGAACCCTCGCCATCGCTGGGTGAACTGTTTGTGGCCTTCCTGCGTCTGGGCGCCACGGCCTTCGGCGGGCCGGCCATGGTGGCTTACATCCGGCAACTGGCAGTGGGCCGGAAGGGCTGGTTGAGCGCCCGCACCTTCGACGATGGGGCGGCACTTTGCCAGACCGTGCCTGGCGCAACCGCGATGCAGACCGCAGCGTATGTCGGCTTGAGCGTGCGGGGCGTGGCCGGAGCCGCCGTGAGTTATGTGGGGTTTGGACTCCCGGCGTTTGGCTTGATGCTGCTGCTCGCCGTCGTTTATGCCCGGACGCACAATCTACCAGCAGTCGTCTCCGCCTCCAGCGGATTGCAAGCCATCGTCGTCGCAATTGTCGCGAATGCCGCGGTCGCCTTCGGCAAAACCACTTTGAAAAATTGGCGGCAGGTGTTGATCACCGCACTGGCGGTGGGACTTTTCGGTTGGGGGACCAATCCATTCGTCGTGGTGTTATTGGCCGCGTTTGTGGGATTCTTGCTTCTGAACAGACCGCCCGCCGTCGCACCCGTAGAGTCGGGGACCATGCCCCGGACGATTAAGCCCGTGCTGGTCATCCTAGGAGCGACCGCCGGCATTCTCGCCGCATTGTTCATCGCGCATCGGCCGCTCTTCGAACTGGCTACGCTCATGCTCCGCATTGACCTCTTTGCGTTCGGAGGCGGATTTGCGTCAGTGCCGCTCCTTTTCAACGAAGTCGTTACCGTTCGCGAATGGCTGGACGGCCCGACGCTCTCGGATGGAATCCTCCTTGGACAGGTTACCCCCGGACCGATCGTGATCACGGCCACATTCATTGGCTACTTGCGACTAGGCCCCCTCGGAGCCATTGTCGCGACGATGAGCGTGTTCCTGCCGTCCTTCCTGATCGTGATTGCGACGGCGCCGTATTTTGATCGGCTACGGAGTTCGCCGGTTTTTGCACGGCTCATCGGCGGGGCGCTTTGTTCATTTCCTGGATTACTCCTGGTCGTCACGCTTCATTTTGCCGAGGGCATCCATTGGGAAGTTCATAAGATGTTGTGGGCTGGAGCGACTTTCCTCGCGTTGCGGTTTGGGGTGAATATCCTTTGGGTGGTTCTGGTCGGCCTCGGCCTTTCGCTGCTTTTCTGGCCGGGCTGACTTGTCAGCCTGACAGAATCGCATTCAGCCGTTCGAGAATATTGTGCCGCTTGCGTTTGGCTTGTGGCTTAATGGGCAGGTGAATCGAGCGTGCTGATTGTTGACGGCGACAAGTCGTTTGCGGAAAGCGCAAACCAGTCCGCACACTCAACAGGGCTTCGCGCGGTGACTTACTTTTCCCTGCACCTGGCGCTCAGGAGCGTCTGGCCGGAAACTGCCGAGAACGAGGACGAAGACGAAATGGGAATAGGTTTGCTTTCAGCCAGGCGCTAAGGAACGGGAATGACACGATAGAACCGCTGCGGAACTCCGCCGGGCGGCGAATCAACGCTGGTATCAACCCATTCTTGAAGCGGCGCGGTGAGAGTGACATTGGTCAGGTGCAGCCAGGAGTTTGGGAGGGATAAATTGGTCGTGGCTTGGATTCCGAAGGTTTGACCGACAATGCCCTCGATAGTCAGGGAGGGGTGAGCACCAAGGGCCAAGCCAAGCGTATTATTCACCACTGTCAAAGTGGCATTTGAACTAATCGGGATCCCGCAGGAAGCACCCTCATTACCAATGACCAACAAGGAATAAGTGCCCGCATTGGTTGGCTGCACATTAGTTATCACGAGCGTAGAGGTGCCGCTATAATACTGGATCGAGCCCGGGATGACTGTCCCGTTAAAGAGCCAATAACGGAAGGCAGCGTTTATCGCGCCGGCGGTAAAAGACGCAGTTCCACCCCGATAGACAACCTGGTTCGTGGGGTGCTGTATGATGTATGGATAAGTCAGACACACCAAACGCATTGCCGGCATGCCGTCCAGGCTTTGATACAGGTTGGACGCACCGGTTGGATTTGAGAAAGAGAGCGTGCCGGTGGACGGATAGAATTTGTCTTCGGGATAGGCTTGGTCATAGGTGGCCGCGCTCCCTCTCCAGGCCTGAACTTGCAATTGTGCTGTGCCGCCAGGAGCCACACCAGGCACGATGTAAGAAACGAAGCCCGGGTCGAAAAACATCCCGTCCAGGGCTCTTAGAAGCGCGCTACCCCTTGAGAGCGTGACAATGGGTATCGTGGAACCATCAGGTAACCATTCCGAGACGGTTATGTTTAGGGTCGCTCCGTTGTAAGGCGTGCCATCTTTGTTGAAGAAAAGTCCGAACGAAGTCGCCGACCAATCGCCGGTGCCGTTAAAGTTGTTCACCGTGATAGTTTGGGCCAAAACGTGCGCGGAAAAACCCACGAGGACGAGGACGGAGACGATGAGCTTTTTCATAAGTTAATCCGGCCGAATCTGGATAATTCGAATCCTGACTCGCGCCGACGGTTCAGACCTTTCCTGTCAGGCGACTGATTTGCAAGCCACAGATTGTTGCCACGCATTCCTCAATCACCCGGAAACAATTCGTCGTGCCATTTGGTGTATGTTAGGCTCTTTCATCGCGAATCCGCTTTGCCCGGCCCGCCCGTCGCAGTTACGCTGCGCGGGATGAGATTAAACCACGGCCTGCATCTCGCATACTGCACGAACATTCATCGGGGCGAGACGTGGGCGGAAACGTTCGCCGCGCTCCAGACGCATACGCTTGCCGTGCGTGACCGCGTCAGTCCGCGTGCCCCTTGCGGCATTGGCCTGCGCCTGAGCCAGGTCGCCGCCCGGGAGTTGAGCGAGCGCGCGACGTTGCTCGCGTTTCAACGCTGGCTTGAGGCCGAGCACTGCTACGTGTTCACGATCAACGGATTTCCCTACGGCCAGTTCCACGCCACGCGCGTCAAGGAGCAGGTGTACCAACCGGACTGGACCACGCCGGAGCGGCTCGCTTACACGAATCTGCTTTTTGATTTGCTCGCTCAATTGCTTCCCACCGGCGTCGAAGGCAGCGTCAGCACCGTGCCCTGTGGTTTCAAGGCGCTGGTGAGCACGCCGGAGGAAATGAAAATCATCCGCGCGAATCTTTGGCAATGCGTCCAACACATCGCGCACGTTAGCGCGCAGACGGGCCGCACGCTGCATCTCGGCCTGGAACCCGAGCCGCTGTGCGTCCTGGAAACCAGCAGCGAGGTGATCCGTTTTTTCGAAGAGTTGCGCACCGCACATCCGCAGGATCCGCGACTCGAAGCGCATCTGGGCGTCAACTACGACACCTGCCACCTTGCGGTCGAATTTGAAGAAGCCGCCGACGCCCTCGCGGCACTCCAGAAAAATCACATCAAGCTCAGCAAAATTCATTTGAGCAACGCGCTGCGCATCAATCCGACGGCGGAAGTCCGTCATCGTCTGAGCGCCTTTGCTGACGATGTTTATCTCCATCAAACCGTCATCCGCCGCCAAGACGGACAACTCGTCAAATACCGCGACCTCCCGGACGCACTGGCGTTCGAACCGGTGGCAAATAGCGATGGCCAATCACCGATCGCCCATCGCGAACTGGAAGCGAACGAGTGGCGCATTCACTTTCACATCCCGCTGCACTCGGCCCCGAGCGAACGGTTCGGCAACACGGCGGATCATTTGCTCGGCACGCTCGACGTGCTGGCCGCCAACCCGTCGCTTTGCCCGCATCTCGAAATGGAAACCTATACCTGGGAAGTTTTGCCAACGGACTTGAAGAATCGCAGTGTGGTGGACCAGCTCGTGGCGGAGTACGACTGGACCCTGGCCCGGTTAACGGAGCGCGGGTTGGCGAATGTAGTTTAGGAATGCCATCGTTCCGCACATTGCTGGTTCTGGGTCGCGTCTCCAATCTGCCGACGGTTTGGTCCAATTGCCTCGCCGGCTGGTGGCTGGGTGGGGGCGGCAATTTTGGGAAGCTCCCATTCCTTTTTCTCGGCGTGACCCTGCTCTACGTCGGTGGAATGTTTTTGAACGACGCCTTCGACGAACAATTTGACCGGCAACATCGCAAGGAAAGGCCCATTCCCTCCGGCCGGATTGCGGCCGGCCAGGTCTGGCGCTCGGGTTTCGCGCTGCTGGCCGCAGGGGAACTGTTTTTGTTTGGCTGCGGTGCGAGCACGGGCGCGCTTGGCCTGGCGCTCGCCCTTTGCATCCTGCTTTACGATGCGATTCATAAAGCCCTCACATTTTCACCGCTGTTGATGGGCGCGTGCCGATTTCTGGTTTACGTGATCGCCGCCGCGGCGGGCTCGGATGGCGTCAGCGGCTGGGCGATTTGGAGCGGGCTGGCCCTGGCGACATATGTCGTCGGGCTGAGTTTTGTCGCCCGGCGAGAAAGCCTGCGCGGCCCGTTGCAATACTGGCCGGTCGCCCTGCTCGCCGCGCCGGTGGCGCTCGCCATGCTCATAAATGCGGGTAAATACCGGGATCCCGCGCTGTTGTTATCGGCGGTGATGGTGCTGTGGACGCTGCGCTGCCTGCGAACGATTTTCTGGACCAGCGCGGTGAATGTCGGCCGCACAGTTTCGGGATTGCTGGCGGGAATTGTTTTGGTGGACTGGATCGCCGCCGTGCAAATGCCACGCGAGATGGGCTTTGTCTTCCTCGGCTTGTTCCTCATCGCCTTGCTGGCGCAGCGCTTCGTGCCAGCGACCTGAACTCCCCCGGCGCGCGCCGAATAATCAGCCGTCCCCCGCTGGAGGCTGGGAGCGGGCTTGACAAGATTTCCGGGCCGGACATTTTCGGCGCTATGAATGATTCGCATCCTCAGCCCAATCCAACATCCGCGGCGTCACCCGAGCAGCGTGCGGCCACCGCCATGAATCGCCGTTCATTCCTGCGCACGGCAGGGCTTGGTTCGGCTGGCGTGGGACTGGCACTGGCGGCGCGCTCCGAGGAAAAAATCATTCAAGGCTTCGAAAAAACGCCCATTGATCCGGACACGGCGAAAACCTGGAAGCCCATTTCCGACCGCAAGATTCGCGTGGGCCTGGTCGGCTACGGCGTTTGCAAGTTCGCCGCGGCGTTCAGCTTTCAGGATCACCCAAACGTCGAGGTAACGGCCGTGAGCGATTTGTTTCCGGATCGTTGCGCCGAACTGTCCAAGGTCTCCCGTTGCCCGCGCACTTACCCCTCACTGGAAGAACTGGTCAAAGATGATCGGATCGAGGCGGTATTTGTGGCCAC
>JADMIO011418065.1_pt1 | contig 15369 bp, 26 predicted proteins | sample 8958161 | NCBI WGS metagenome assembly JADMIO01 (sample SAMN16585339, study PRJNA669376) | soil metagenome | isolation source: Crop rotation soil | place: USA: Cullars Rotation, Alabama | collected 2011
GACAGCGACGATCAGAGCGACTGATGGCGCAATTCCTCGCGCAAGTCTGGGAAGTCCTGACGCGACGCGTCGACAGCTTTCTGCTCGGCATCGCGCTGTCGATTGCAGGCGTCGGATTGATCACGCTCTTCTCGGCGTCGGATCAGAGCGTCGCGCGGGTGACGAACCAGGCGGCGAGCCTCGCGTTCGCGTTGGTATTGATGTGGATCGTCGCCAACATCGCACCGCAGACGATCGCGCGCGCTGCCGTCCCGCTCTACGCGCTCGGCGTCGCGCTACTGGTCGGCGTCATGCTGGCCGGCGTGACGGTCAACGGCTCGCGGCGGTGGTTGAATCTCGGCTTCGGACGCTTCCAGCCGTCCGAGCTCATGAAGATCGCGCTGCCGCTGATGCTCGCGTGGTACTTCCAGAAATTCGAGGGCAGGATCGGGTGGAAGGACTTCGTCGTCGCCGGCATTCTGATCGCGGTTCCTGTCTACCTGATCAAGCGCCAGCCCGACCTCGGCACCGCGCTGCTGATCGCGGCGTCGGGATTCTACGTGCTGTTTCTCGCCGGCCTGTCGTGGAAGATCATTGTCGGCCTCGTCGCCGTCGCCTCCTCGGTGGCGCCATTCATCTGGCAACACCTGCACGGCTATCAGCGCGAACGGCTTCTCACGTTCGTCGATCCGACGCGCGATCCGCTCGGCGCCGGCTACCACTCGTCGCAGGCGTCGATCGCTCTCGGATCGGGTGGAATTGTCGGCAAGGGATGGCTGAACGGCACGCAGACGCACCTCGATTTTCTGCCCGAGCGCCACACCGATTTCATCTTCGCGGTGTTCGGCGAGGAATTCGGGCTGATCGGCTGTGTCGTGCTGATCATCCTTTACATGCTGCTCATCGGGCGCGCCATGATGATCACGGCGAATGCCTCGACGATGTTCGCGCGGCTCGTCGCGGGTGCCGTGACGCTGATGTTCTTCACATATGCGTTCGTCAACATGGGGATGGTGAGCGGCGTGCTGCCGGTGGTCGGCGTGCCGCTGCCGCTCGTGTCCTACGGCGGCACCGCGCTGATCTCGCTATTCATCGGGCTCGGCCTGCTGATGAGCGTGCAGGCGCATCGAAAGCTCGTCAACACGTAAGTCACCGTTCCCGCGTCACCCTCCGAGTCGTCATCGCGCAGCGACAACTGATCGTCGCAGCTTCCATCGCGTTTTCTCGGCTCCGACGCGCTCCCCGCGGAGACTGCCTTGTTTTCGCGTCGGACTGAAAGCGATCGGTCACAGGCTTTCGCGGCGATCGCTGAGCGAAGCGCTCACCGCTCCATTTCGGCGACGACGCGCAGCAGCGGCGCCGCTGAGACCTGGACCGGCCCGGTGAACGGCGCATCCATGTCGAGAATCAACAGGATCGATCCGGCAAGCAGAAGCGAGGATGCGAGAAAGCTCGTCACGACGAGCCCGTTGCGCGGCGCGCGATAGCCATAGCTCGCGAAGATGAGAATGAGCCACGCGACGAGCATGACGACCAGCGGACCGGGGATCGTTCCCTCCGCCTGGCCGACGATGATCCATCGCAATTCGACGAGCCGCTGATACTGCTGGCGCGCGTTCTGCAGCAACGCGAGCTCCTCCGGCTGCCGCGGCTTGAGCGTCTGGATGCCGTTGCCGACGTCATCGAGAAGGCTCTCCGATGTCCGGTCCGCGACCAGCGGATCGTCACGCAGCGAGCCGTGCGCGGCGCGCCTGGCGTATGTCAGCAGACGCTGCCGCACTTCGCCCGCGTCGGACCCGTAATGCTGCAGCGTTCTGTCGAGCACGATCATCGACGCGGCGAATGTATGAACGTTGCGGTCGACCGATTCGAGCGTGTTCTTCGCCGAGTTGATCATGAGGCCCATCACCAGCGACGTCATGACGACGAAGAAATTCGCGATCAACCGTACGACGTTCTGGGTGTCGTCCTCGCGATGACGCGACGGGAGCTTGTGCTGGAGCGCGAGCGTGCCGAGCGATGCCCCGGCCAGGCAGAAAAAGATCGCGGTTGCGATGAGGCTTTCGCGCATCCCCGTTGCGATAGCGATCCTGCCCGGCGGTCCAAAACCGACTAAGGATCCTCGGCGAGCCGCGCGGCGGCCAAGCCGGCGTCCGAGCGGTTCGGCGGCTGCTTGATGGCGATCAGCTCGCGCACGCGATCGAGCGCAGTCTGCACCGGCTGGCGAAGCTCGACGTCCGACGTGCCGAGCGGCTTGGTGCGTCTCCCCCAGCGCACGAGATGCGAGCTCCACGTGAGCCCGGCGCCGAACGCGGGCATCAGGATCAGCTCGCCCGCCTCGACGCGGCCCTCCTCGAGCGCCTCGACGAGCGACACGGGAATCGTAGCCGACGACATGTTTCCGTAACGTTGCACGGTGAGATAGACGCGCTCCATCGGCGCGCCGACGCGCTTCGCGACAGACTCGATGATCCTCAGGTTCGCCTGATGCGGGATGACGAGACGCACGTCGTCGATCGTGCGCCGGCTTTTCGAGAGCACGTCCTGCGACGCGTTCGCCATCGCGACGACAGCGCGCTTGAAAATCTCTTGGCCGTCGAAATTCCACGCGGTGTCGCCCAGCAGCACGCCGTGGTGCGCGTACGTCGTCCCCATCCCGCGCACGCGCAGGATGCCGCGAACGTCGGCGTCGCAGCCGAGCTTCTCCGCGATCAGCCCCTCTTCGCGGTCGGTCGCCTGCAGCACGACGGCGGCTGCGCCGTCGCCGAAGAGCACCGCTACGCCGCGGTTCGACCAGTCCATGAACTGCGAGATCAGCTCGGCGCCGATCACCAGCGCGTTCTCGACGACACCCGTGCGAATCATCGCGGTGGCCGTCGACAAGCCGTACATGAAGCTCGTGCACGCCGTATTGACGTCCATCGACGCCGCGCGCGTCGCGCCGAGCCGGAACTGCACGCCCGACGCGGAATTGGGAACCGTCTCGTCGTTCGAGCAGCTGCCGTAGACGATCAGCTCGATGTCCCCCGCTTCGAGTCCGGCGCAAGCGAGCGCGTGCGCTGAAGCGACGTGCGCAAGCTCGATCCCCGTCACGTGCGAGACGCGCCGTTCCCTGATGCCGGTGCGCGACGTGATCCACTCGTCGCTCGTGTCCATCAGCGACGCGAGATCCGCGTTCGTCAGAATCGCGGGCGGCATGCACTTCCCCCAGCCCGTGATGGCTGCGTAAGTCATGGTTCGATCGGGTCGGGCGGCCTAATGGCGGCCCTTCGCCCCGCGCTTCGTTGCCGCCTCGGCTCGGGCACCGGCGGCTTTCGCCGTTGCGTCGTCTTCCTTGCGGTAGTCGCCGATCACGCCTTTTGCCCGACAGACCGCGAAAACCGGACACTTCCTGCAGCAATCGCAAGCGCGACCGGGCAGACCGTCATAGGTATCCTCCCGAACCGCAGCCTACGCTGTTACGCGTCGCGCGTCATGTGGTGCGTCGGGTTTCCCGCTGCGGCGCCGACGATGCATCCGTCCGTCGGAGCCACGCTACCGCATAGACGAGGACGTTGAGCACGACGATGCCGACGCCCAATGCGAACTGCGCGCCCGCAGTGAGCCCCGGCGGATAGATGAGCGGTAAGAGGTAATGGTCGATGAAGCTCTCGGTGTATCCCGCTTGGCCCGCATGCGCGCGCAACGCGTTCTCGAGCGGCGTCAACGGACAGACGGTCGCGGTGAACTCGGTCCAAGCCGCCCAGGCAACGGCCGGCAGGTGAACGATCGCCCAGCGGCGATCGACGAGCGTCAGTGCGCCCCCGGCGACGACGAAGGCGATGAACGCGAAATGCAGCGCAACGACGGCGTCGGCCGCGAGCCGCGCGCTCATGTGCGCTTCTTTCCCTTCGCGAGAAGATCGGCGAGACCGGCAAACGGACGGTGCGTCGCTGCGCGCGCCTCGTCACGATCGCTCGCGCTGTCGCGCGCCGCCGACTCGAGCTCGCGCGAGTGCTCGTTGTCGTGGCAATAGACGCAGAGGAGCTCCCAGTTGCTGCCGTCGGGAGGGTTGTTGTCGTGGTTGTGATCCTTGTGATGAACGGTCAGCTGATGGACGTTGGAGCGGTCGAACTCGCGGGCGCAGCGTCCACAGATCCACGGAAAGAGCTTGAGCGCCTGCTCGCGATAGGTTTGCGCCCGCTCTTCGCGGTTCCTTCGCGCCTCGGCCACGATTCGGTCGAGGCGGGCTGCGTCCGGGATGCGGCGCCGGGTCGGCATTGCTGTTCGGAGCGTGCGACGCGCGGGCCTGTCGCGTTCGGCAGCGCCGCGGCGCACCGGAGTCACGTCGGGTATTCGTCGAATTGCCGCAGGTCGTCGTGGATCTCCCACCACGGCGCTTTCGAACCGACGAACATGTGCAGTGTCGGACGCGCGCCCGGGTCGTCGTCGAAGAGCCCGGCTGGAACGTAGTACATCTTGCTGTCAGAGGACTTGGTCGGGACGTTCGACCCGCAATTCGAACAGAATGCGCGGTGGTTTCCGGGCGAGGACTCGTAGAGCTTCACCTTGTCCGCTCCCGTCACGAATCGGAACTCTTCGGCCGGCACGCCCGCCCACGTCGCGAATGCCGCGCCGTGCGCCTTGCGGCACATCGAGCAGTGACAGTGGCCGAAAAAGTCGACTTGACCGGCTTCGAATCGAATCGCTCGACAGAGACAGCTTCCCTTCAACATGATGGTTCCTTCATCGGCTGGAGCGGGCGGAACGTCCGCTTTGACGCTCTTGCTTCGACAGATTAGGCCGCGGAGAGTGCGTTGCCAATGCCCGGCCCGAGTTGTTCGGGCACGGCGTCAGCCGTCGACGCGGGCGTAGGTGAGCACATGGTGGGCGATCAGCCCTGCGCTTTCGCTCCGGCATTCCGCGGTCCCATACATCGATCGCTTGCCCGATTTGAGCACCCGCGCCGAACACGAGAAGTCTTCGTTGCGCGCGCTCCTGAGGAAGGCCGTCTTCATGTCGGAAGTGACCCAGCGCTCATCGAGACCGCGCAGCGTCATGATCGCGAGCCACATCGCGACGTCCGCGGCGCCCATCAGCGTCATTCCGCTGACGATGCCGCCGGGACGCTCGAGCGACGCCCGAAAAGGGACGACCAGAAGGCATTCGCCCGCAGCCGCCGATTCGACGCGAAACCCGTACGGCGAGAGAAACGGCGTATCGGCGAGCACCTGGTTGAGCTCGGCAACGGTGGGCGCCTGAATGCTCATCCGGGATGTCTTCAGCGCTCGCGCAGCCGTTCGATTCGACGATCGGGCACGAACCACTGCAGCGCGACGACGTAATACAGCGCGAGCGCGATCCAGCGACTGACGAAGCAGAGCAGGATCGCCGCCACATAGACGACCAACGACATCCGCGTCTTGAAGTCGCGTCCTACCGCGGCGCCGAGCAGCGAATCCTTTCCCTCGTGCTGAATGAGGCAGCGGCTCAGCAGCGTATACGAGACCGCCGACATCAGCAGGACGAAGCCGTAGAGCGCGACGGGGATCGTCGCGAAGTGGTTCTCGCCCATCCATCCGGTGACGAACGGAACGAGCGACAGCCAGAAGAGGAAATGCAGGTTGGCCCACAGGATCGAACCGTTGATCGACCGCGTCGCGTGCAGCATGTGGTGATGATTGTTCCAGTAGATGCCGACATAGACGTAGCTCAGGACATAACTGACGAACACCGGAATGAGAGGCGCGAGCGCGATCGGCTCGTCGCCGTGCGGCACCTTCATCTCGAGCACCATGACCGTGATGATGACGGCGATCACGCCGTCGCTGAAAGCTTCGAGTCGGGCCTTTTGCACGCCGCCGCCTCAGCTGAGCGGCAGCATCACTATCTTCTTGTACGCGGCGCGCTCGCACAGCGCGTTGAACCAGCGCTCGACGTTCGGCAGGCTGGGCCGTTCGATTGGAAGCGTCATCCAGCGCCAGATGCTGCATCCCATCGGGATGTCGCCGATCGTCAGCGTCTCCCCCGCGAGGAACGGCCGCGAAGCGAGCTGCGCGTCGACGATGCGGAGGATTTCAGCGCTCTTCGCGCGCGAAGCTTCGATCGCCTGGGGGTCGCGCTGGGCCTCGGGCGTGCGGACGAGTCCCATGAACGCCACGCGGATCGTCGGCCAGAACAGCGACACCTGCCAGTCCATCCATTGATCGGCGATCGCGCGGACGTGCGGATCGCTCGGAGCGAGGCCGCCTTGACCGTGTTTGCCCGCGAGGTAGCGCACGACCGCGTTCGATTCCCACAGCACGAAGCCTTCGTCGTCGATCGTGGGCACGAGGCCGTTCGGATTCAGCTTGCGGTACTCCGGCGTGTTCACGACGCCGAACGCGCCGCCGGCGTCGATGCGCCGGTACGCAATCTCGAGCTCCTCGCAACACCACAGCGCCTTCTGCACGTTGACCGAGTTGTTCCTTCCCCAGACGACAAGCATCGATGACCTTTCACGTGAGCGCGAGCCGCGCGACCCGATTCGATCATACCGTCAAGCGCGCCGGCGCGACCAGATCAGCGGGCGCCTTCGCGGCGCAGGCGGTAGCGGAAGTCGGTCGTCGCTTTGCCGCGAATCTCCGCGGGGACGGTACCGATCTGCTCGAACCCGAGACGCTCGAGGAGACGCGCCGAGCGGAGGTTGCGCGTGTCGACCGTCGCCAGGATTTCGTCGACGCTGCAACGCTCCTGCAGCTCGGCAACGAGCCACCGGCATGCCTCCGCCGCGAAACCTTGTCCCCAGGCCGACGGAGTCAGCACGTAGCCGATGAAGGCGCGTGCGTCGGGAAGTACCGTCGCTTGCAGCGTTCCGATATATGTCCCGCTGTCGATGCACTGCAATGCCCAGTTCAGCCAGACTTCGCCAACCTCTTCGGGCGCGCCGCATTCGAGGAACGCGTAGCGCCGCGCGAGCGAGTCGACACTCCGATGGCGCTCATCGGCAATGTAGGTGTAGATCGCGGGCTCGGCGAGTGCGTCGAACAGGAGCGCCGCATGCTCCGCGCGCAGCGGCTCGATCCGAAGCCGCGCCGTCAGCCCGCCGCGGTCATCGCGCGTCACGCGTCGGTGTTCGAATGCAGCGCGATCCGGTTGCCTTCGCTGTCGAGCACGACGGCACGGAAGCCATGCGGGCCGATTGCGTGCAGCGGCTCCTTCACCTTGCCTCCGCGCTTCTCGACCTGGGCGATCGCGTCGCGAATGCGGCCGTCGACGTTGAGATAGACGAGTATTCCGCGCGGCGCCACTTCGTCCGGGTTGAGAATGAGGCAACCGCCGTTGCCCTCGTCATGCGCGAGAAAGCAGAATGCGCCGCCTTCGAATTCCTGCTTCTCGACGCCGACGCCGAGCACCGCGCGATAGAACGCCGCGGCGCGATCGAGGTCGGCGACGGGGATGTCGAACCAGACGGCGCGATTGTGCTTCGAGTTGAAATCAGTCACCGGATCATCGGCCCTCGTCGGGTCCGCCTATTCGAGCTTGATCTGGCCATCGAACTTCACGTCGATGTTCAATCCGGCAACCTGCAGGCGAACGGTTGCCGGGAACGCTTCGGTGCCTTTGATGCTCCCATCGGAGATCGCCTTCGCGACGGCGTGCTCGATCTCGCGCTGTGAGCTGATGCCGACCATCTTCAGAAATTTCCGAATGCTTACGTTGAAGGTTTCTTCGTTCATCGCAGTCTCCAGATCGTTAACGCTCCCACGCCTCCCCGCATCGAACCATTGTATCGGGCTGCCGGATGCGTCTTCACCCGGCCGCCCGGACCGGCTCGCAGCGAACCTCGGATGTCACGGAGTTCGCGATGAAGCACTCGTCGTGCGCCTGGTGATGCATCGCCGCGATCTCGTCATCGGTCGGCAGCGCGTCGCCGACGAAAACGACCTGCGGGCGAAGCGTCACCCGCGTCATCGCCATCTTTCCCGTCGCATTGCGTGCCATGATCCCCTGCGCTTGGTCGATGTAGCTCTCGACGCAGAACTTGCGCTGCGCGGCGATCGACAGAAACCACAGCATGTGACAGCTCGAAAGCGAAGCGACGAACGCTTCCTCCGGGTCGACGGCACGCGCCTCCGAATAGGGAAGCGGCACGACGGACGGCGACGAGGAACCCGGCACCTCGATGCCACCATCGAAGATCAAGGTGTGAGCGCGTCGATACTTGTTATCGACGAATCGCTGGCCGGCGCGCTCCCAGCGAACGGTGACGACGTATTCGGACATGGCAGGCGTCCTCTCGCTAGCCGTTGCCGGAGCGGCCGAACAGCGCAGCGAGCGCCGAGCGGCGCTTGAACAGCTTCGCGGGCATCGGATCGTAGTAGCGTTTGTGGATGTAACACCATCCCCACGTCTCGCGGCGCGCGAGCGGCGCAATCACCGGATGCCCGGTGGTATTGAAGTGCTGCAGCGCGTGCGCGTGCTCCGAATCCTCGCAGCAGCCGACATGACCGCAGACGAGGCAGACGCGAAGCTCGGTCCAGGTGGCGCCGATCGCGAGACACTCCTCGCAACCCTTGCTGCGCGGCGTTACAGACTCGATGCCGCCGAAATGCTCGCAGAGCTCTGTCACGCGCGCGGCCTCCGGTTGATTGCGGCTCGCGATCGGCGTGCGTGATCATCGACGGGCGCACGACCATCGAGCGCGGCGCTATGCATGGATGATCCGGCCGCCGGCGAAGGCCCAGTTCTCCCATCCTGTTTCCTTGAACACGACCATCACGTTGTCGCGGTGCAGACCGGGCGCCGTCTCGATGCTGGCGATGATGTCGGAGAGAATCTTGCGCTTGATCTTGACGCTGCGTCCGACCGACAGCAGCACTTCGATCAGGACGAAGTCGTCGGTGCGCGGCGCGCTCACATCGGGATACGTCGGATCGAACCGGAAATCGTCGGGCCCGAGCTCGAGCACGCGCTGGAAACGATCCGCCTCGGGGACCCCCGAAGCGACAAGGGCGCGATGCACCGCCGAGAGCACGGCGGTCTTGAACTCGCTGGACTTTCCCTTGCGAAGCGTGACGGTGACGAGCGGCATGAGATCTCCTGGGGTCGCGGGCGGTGGCTTTCGAGCCTCGGGACGCGCCCGATCGCGGGCGGTGGCTTTCGAGCCTCGGACGTGCCCGAGCGAAGCAGGGGGCTACATAGTAAACGACATCGGACGGCCGGTGAATTATGATGAATCGTCGCGAACGAGAGAGAGGCGAGAAGGCGGTCGATGAACGCGCGGCAGTGGGGCTTCACGATGATGGAGATGATGGCCGTCATTGCGGTGATCGCCGTGCTCGCCACGCTCGCCGTTCCGTCGTACCTCGAGCGCATCGTCCGCGATCAGGTCAAGGAATCGCTGCCGCTCGCCGATATCGCAAAGCAGCCGATCGCCGCAGCGTGGGCGTCGACGCAGACCTTTCCCGCCGACAATGCTGCGGCGGGGTTGCCGATCCCCGAAAAGATCGTCGCGAACTACGTGAGCTCGCTTACGATTCGCGACGGCGCCATTCACATCACCTTCGGCAATCGCGCGAGCGGGGCACTCGCCGGAAAGGTGCTCTCGCTGCGGCCCGCGGTCGTTGCCGACGCGCCGATCGTCCCGGTTGCATGGGTCTGTGGAAGCGCCGAGGCACCGGCGAAGATGACGGTCAATGGAGCGAACCTCACCAGCATCAAGGATGGCCTCCTGCCGCTCGAGTGCCGAGCGCTGAAGCGCTAGTCGGCCTCACCCAACTCGAACGGGGCCCCGCCGCCCGTGCGGCACGCTCTCGCTATCGCCTTATGTGCCGACAGCGACCGGCGCTCCGGAGCGAATGCTCGCTGCGAACGCGTCGATCGTCAGCATGATGTCGATCGATTCCTCGGGTGTCGCGCCCGGCCACCGCTCCCAGCCGTCGCGCACGAGGTCGTGAAACGCTTCGGCTTCGGCGAGAAAGCCGCCCGTTGCCGCGCATTCGATCGTTTCGCGCGGCGAGTCGTACGGGACGCCGCGGCGAATATTGATGATCGGCGGTTGCGTGGCGGACGTATCGTTGTGATAAGTCGTTTCAATCACTCCCGCATCGCCGACGATGTGTGCCTGGCGATAGCGGCCGGTTGCGAAGCTGCAGGAGATCTGGCCAAGCAGGCCGCTCGGAAACTCGAGCGAGCCGACGACGGTGCGATCGACGCCGGTTTCGGCCATCCTCGCCGTCGCGTGGACGCGCACCGCCCGCTGGCCGGCGATCATCCGGGTGAGGCTGATTGGATAGCTCCCCGCGTCCATCAACGATCCGCCGGCGAGCGTCGCATTGAACCGGATGTTCGACGTGTCGGTCATCAGAAAGCAGAACGACGCATAAACGAGGTGCAAGCGTCCGATCGCTTTGGTGCGCAGCAGCTCCTGCAACTTGATCGTCTGCGGCTGCGCGCGATACGGATACGCTTCGACGACGTAGACGTCGTTGCGTCGTGCGGCGTCGAACATCGCCCTCGCCTCGGCGGTCGTGGCGGCGAGCGGCTTCTCGCACAGCACGTGCTTGCCGGCGTCGGCCGCGCGAATCGTCCATTCGGCGTGCAGATTGTTCGGCAGCGGGTTGTAGATGGCCTCGATTCCGGGGTCGGAGAGCAGCGCCTCGTACGTCGGCAACACCCGCGGAACCCCGTTCGCGGCGGCGAACGCCTTGCCGCGCTCGACGTCACGGCTCGCGAGTGCCTCGACACGGACTTTCTTGGAGGCGCGCACGTCCTTCAGGAAGTACCGCGCGATATTCGCGGCGCCGAGAATGCCGATGCGCAATGGTTGCTGGGTTGGACTCATCCGTATCTCCATTTGCCTGCCGAAATTGTCAACATTGTTGACAATCGCGCCGCCGTCGGAAAGCGCTCAGCCGTCGATTTCGACGTCGGCCTCGATCTCGACCGGAATGCCGAGCGGAAGCTCGGCCATGCCGACGGCGGAGCGCGCATGGCTTCCGCGCTCGGGACCGTAGACGTCGAGGATCAGGTTCGAGAACCCGTTGATCACCAGCGGTTGCTGGTTGAATCCCGGCGCGGAGTTGACCATCCCGAACACGCGCAGCCACGCCGAGACGCGATCGAGATCGCCGAGCTCGCGCTTGAGGCTCCCGAGTATGGCAAGCGCCGCGAGACGCGCGAGGCCTTGCGCCTGCTCGAGCGAGACACCGAGGCCGACCTTGCCGAGGGGTGCGGCGAGCGATCCGTCGGCATTTTGCGCCGCGTGGCCGGACACGTACGCGCGGTTTCCACGAACGCGGACCCAGGGGAACGGGAGCACGACGCCGGCGGGCAGCTGCAGCGGCTCGGGCAGAACGAGGCCGAGCGCCTGCAGCCTCGCTTCGATCATCGCCATGAGGCGCTCAGTGATATTTGTTGCGCCAATATTTCCATCGAGCCGCGGGGTCGGTCGCGATGTCGTAGCAGTGCTGGCGATACTTCTTGCCCACGACCGCGTAATTGTTCCACGAATTGCCCATCTCGCGCCGAATCGTCTCTGCAGCGAGATCACGCTGCGCAAGCCCCCACGGCTCCGTTGCGATATCCGCCGAAGTGCTCACCATCGAGATACCGGCAGCGCGAAACTGTATGCGCGTGACTTCGTCGAGGCCCGGCGCTTCGGCGACCAGCGCGTAATAAGCGCCGCATTCGGCGAGCTCCCGCGCGAAGTAGGCGCGGGCACGTTCCTCATTGAGGCCGATCGCTGTGGACGATGCGGCGAGGAGGGCCACCGCAACGAACGCGCGAAGCGATGTCGATGCGTGGCTCTGCGCGGACGACGAGGGTATCCGCGCCCGCGGGGCGTTTTGCCGGGCGGGGCGCTCGACGAGTGCGTCGTCAGCCTGGTTCATACGTTGAAACTTCGATCAGGTTCATGTCCGGGTCGCGGAAATAGACCGAGCGAATGGGTCCCTGTGCACCGGTCCGCGCGACCGGACCCTCGATGATAGCAACGCCGCAGCGGCCGAGATGGGCGACCACCTCCGCGAGCGGCACGGCGGAGATCAGGCAGACGTCGATCGATCCGGGCGTCGGACGCGCGGCCTTCGGCTCGAACTCCTTGCCCGCCTGATGCAGATTGAGCTTCTGCGCGCCGAATTCCAGCGCCTTGCGGCCACCGGCGAAGGTAACGCTGCGCATTCCCAGCACGCGCGAATAGAAGGCGCACGTTGCATCGATATCGCGCACCGTGAGAACGAGATGATCGATCCTGTCGATCCGCATCGGAACACCGCAGCCTAAAGCATGCCGGACAGCGCTTGCAAATCGGCGAGCAGCAGCTCCCGATCCTCCCTTTTTCCGACCTTGCCTGCAAGCGCGCGAGCCGTGTCGAGATGCTCGCGTGCGGTGAGCGAATCGCCCGCAACGCTGCAGGCGCGGGCGAGCGCCTCGTGCGCGTAAGCGAGGAAGAACGGTGGCAGCGCACCGCTGTGTCCGAGACAGACCTCTGCGTGGCGCAGCGCTTCGGGCGCGTTGCCGAGGATTGCCTGGATCCGCGACGCCTGCCAATAGCCGACGGAAAGCCGTTCGTCGTTGCAGTCGTCGCGCTGCCGCCAGTGATAGAGCGAAGCCTGGTTGAGCGCGACCATCATCCGATCGTCGTCGGCCGTCCGATCCTTCTTCTCGATAAGATCCCAGGCCGCATTGAAGCAGTGCGCGGCGAAATACCGGTGCGCGGCGTCGACATCGAACGTCGGCTTTGGCATGTTGCGATCATCCTCGACGCACGTTGCGGCGAAGCATGCGCCCGGCTCGCTGCCCGCGCCAAGCGCGCTCGAAGCCGGTCACCGTAGCGCTCTCCGGACGACGAGCTTGAGTCCCGACCATGTGTCGTCGACAGCACAGACCTTGACGTCGACGAATCCGAGCGGCAACGCAACCTCGCGAATCGCGTCCTCGGTCACGTCGGTGGTCACCTTTGCCGCCTTCTTCGGCCACGACACCCACACGGGGGCTCGCGGGTCGACGCTCTTGCGAACCGCCGCAAGCGTTCTCGCGAGCGATGTTCGGGTGGTTGCGAAGACATGGACGATATCGGTCGAGGCGTCGATCGTCGAGGTGAATTGCACGGCCGGCGGCAGCGGCTCGAGCAGTGCACGGTAATTGGCAGGCGCCCCCATCACATGAACCTTGTGCCGCTCCTTGATTCCGAGCTTTTTCGCAAGCGGCGTACCCGAGTAACCGGCGATCGACGATTGCTCGCGGCGAACGGGCGCCATTCGAAGCGCGAACAGCTTATAGACTGCGGGAGGGATCCGGCGTTCCCGACGGCGTCAGGAGCCCGCGACGCACGATTCAGTGGCCGGCCGCCGTCACGTCGGCTGCGCTTTGCGCGGGACTCGCGGCGACCCGCATCCCGGCGCGCGCGAGCGCCTCGGCGATACCCGAGCGCAGCGCGTGCTCTTCGCTGGACTCGCCGACCGGCAACGACGAGAACTCGGCCAGCGCGGGCAGAAGCTCGCTCGCGCCGGCATCGCTGGACGTTACGCGCTCGATCCGCTGCAGCAGGGCGGCGAGTCTGGCGCGCTGCTCGTAAGCGTAGTTGAACTGCGCATCGCAGCGCGGAATCGGGGTCGGATAGCTGCGGATCTCCTCGTCGAGGGAGCTCTTCGCTCGCAGCACGAAGTCGCGCAGCGATGCGGCGAGCGCGCGCAAGCGTTTTGGATCGTCGGGTGGAGTCGTCATGGTTCGATTGTCATTCCGGGCGAAATCGGAGGATCAACCGTTCACGCGCGCGTAACGGACGGCTGCGCGCGAGCGCGCCTTGGCCGCTTCGATCGCACGGTCCCGCGGAGGCGCCGCGGTTTCGAGCGAGTGAAGAAGCGTCGCCGATACCTGCGTGACGCCGTCGACAGCGGCGAGAAACGCCGCTTCGTTCGACTTCGACGGCTTGTTGAAGCCGCTGATCTTGCGGACGAATTGAAGCGATGCCGCGCGAATCTCCTCGTCGGTGACCGGCGGCGCGAAATTGAAGAGCAGCTTGATGTTTCTGCACATGAACGTCTGTCTCCCTCGCGCGCTCCGTCACGCGTCGCCGGTCGGAACGATGCCCGCGTTCTCGACCATCAGGATCACGGCGCGCTCCGGCGCGCGCGTCCGATGAACGACGCCTTTCGGCACGACGAAGCCTTGCTGCGGCTCGAGCTCGACCGTCCTCCCTTCCAGATCGATCATGAAGCGACCGTCGATCACGAAAAAGAACTCGTCGTCGTCGTCGTGCTTGTGCCAGTGATACTCGCCCTGGACGACGCCGAGGCGGACGACCGAGCCGTTCACCTGACAGAGCGTCTGGTTGTACCAGCGATCCTTGCACGAGGCGATCAGCCCGGGAACGTCGACCAAGGCGAGAGGCGGATAGCGAATGTCGAGATGCGTCGCGTACGGATAGGCCTGTGACCGACTCATGGCATTTCCCTTCGACTCAAGCAAAGGCAAACAGGCGGACCGGACCGATCCTTCCGGAGCGGCTCTCGCCCTCACGTTGCATCCAGCCGGTCGCGGGCGACCAGCGCCAGGTATTCCGGCAGCCCCCCGCCGGCGAGCGGCTTGAACATCACCGCTATGGTAAGCGTCCGCGTGCCGACCTGCACGCCGTCGCGCTTGCGTATCTCGACGAAGCCGCATCGCTGCCAGAAGCGCTCCGCGCGCGTATTCCCGTCGGCGACGCCGAGCCGCAGCCACCGCGCGCCGTTTTCGCACGCCCAGGCCTCGAGATGCTCGTAGAGAAGCTGCGCGATGCCTGTGCCATGCAGCCGCGTGGCGACGATGAAGAGTCCGATGTGCCACACGCTCTGCGCGAGAAGATCGGAAACGACGTCGGCCATCGCGATCATCGAATCGGCCTGATCGAAGAAACCGATCACCCATCTCTTCGTGAACGGCCAGCCTTCGGGGAGCGAGCGACCGATCTCCTGCTCCGCCTCCGATGCCTGCGGTCCGCGCCCCGTCACGATGACGAAATACTCGGGATTCGCGTCGAAGAAGCGCTGCAGCTCGGCGGCGTCTTCCAGGCCGAGCTCGATGGCGCGGAAGCGTCCCGCGGCGAACAACGTTGCGGAAGCACGCGCGATCACTCCGATGTCCACCGCAGCATTCCGGCGTAGATGCCGGGTGTCGATCCCGGAATCGGAATCGCGCCAACGGCCTTTTCATAGAACTCCGCGGGCCCGACACCGCCGATGATGGCATAGGCGTAGCCCCGCGCCCGCTGCGCGTGGAGCGCGCAGAGGAGGAGCGCACGGCCGATGCCGTGGCCGCGCTCGGAGGCCGCGACGGCTTCGGGACCGAAAAAGTTGCGGCATGTCACGTCGTAGCAGGCGAAGCCGAGAAGCTCGCTCTCGCGGAGCGCGACGAAGCATCGGAGCGGAACCTGCGCGAATGCGGTTTCGA
>JADMIO011227333.1_pt1 | contig 15367 bp, 11 predicted proteins | sample 8958161 | NCBI WGS metagenome assembly JADMIO01 (sample SAMN16585339, study PRJNA669376) | soil metagenome | isolation source: Crop rotation soil | place: USA: Cullars Rotation, Alabama | collected 2011
GTGCGCGCAGCCGAGCCGCGGCAACCGCGCGCCGCTCGCGCTAGACTGAGCCCACCCCGAGCGGGAGTAACTCAGGGGTAGAGTCACGGCCTTCCAAGCCGTTGGTCGCGGGTTCGAATCCCGTCTCCCGCTCCACCTCGCGAGCGTTCGCCTCAGCGCTTCGCGGGTACGAGCAGTATCAGCGCGCCAGCGACGATGGCGCCGACGCCTGCCCACATGGGGACGTTGACGCGTTCCTTTTCCTTGACCGAGAACTCGATCGGGCCGAGCTTCGCGTCGTGAGTGGCCTTGGTGTAGGTGAACCCGCCGTAGACGAGGCCGAGGATGCCGCCGAGGATCAAGAGGAGAGCCACGATCTTCAGTCCGCTCACGGTGCCTCCTTGGGAATCGGGCCGCCCGCATCGTACACGCGTCGAGCGGCGACGCGACCGCGCAACGGCTGTGGCCCTCGACATCGAGAGCTCGATAGCTGAGGGATTGCCCGCCGGTCTCACCCGTGCCTATGATCGGCTCGACCGTTCAAAACGAGCTCAGGGGGTGAGGCATGGCAAGGATCCTGTTCCTCGTCGGGCTGGTGGCCGCGGTGTTGGTGGCGTTTCTCGCTCGGGGCGGCGTGTTTCCGTGGATCCTCGGGGCGCTCGGCATCGTGACCGGCATCCTTGTCTGGTGGGAGCGCACGGCCGGTGTCCTTGTCGCGACGATCGCGCTGATCGTCGCGCTGTCGGCGATCCTCCAGCAGCCGCTCAACCCGGAGTGGCTGCAGCACCTGGTGTTCTTCGTGCGCCTGTTCGTCGCGCACGTCGCGCTCTCCGCCGGCCTTTTGGCGATCCTCCTACCCCGGCCGGTCGAGCCATGAGCGTCGGCCCATTCGGTATCGAGGGACTCACGCGCGAGGACGCGGAGTTCCAGGGCTCGCGCTACTCCGAAGTGCGGCAGGCGGTGTGGGCGAACCCTTATCAGAAAGTGTGGGGGATGCCGGACGCGCCGTCCTTCGAGCGCTTTCCCGTGACGCTCGGGTCCACACTGCGCGGCGTGCTGCCGTTCGGAAAGCCGTGGCTCTTCCTCTCCGCCGCCAAGCGCGCGCTCGGTTCGCACGCGGACTTGCGCTGGGGGCCGGACGGCAAGGGCTACCGGCGGCTGCTGCACCCGAGCGGCATCTGCCTGTTCGGTACGTGGGAGATCCACGCCGACACGCCGTACACCGGCTACTTCCGCCAGGGGAGCCGCGGCCTCGTCGTCGCCCGCTACTCGAGCGCGTCGCAGACGCGGCGGGGCAAGGCGCGGTCGCTGGCGATGGTAGGCCGGATCTACCCGACGACCGATCCCGACCACGCCGAGCGGTTGCCGACCGCCAACTTCATCACCCAGGAAGACATCGGCGGCGCCTACAGTCGCAACATCAACGAGGCGGTGTTCCGCAACGCGCCCGACACGACCCCGTCCCGGCGCGGGTTCGCCGCGCCGGTGCTGCTCGTCACCGGCATCGTGCTCGAGCTCGCCGAGACGCAGCCGACGATCCGGCAGGTGTACCAGATCGCCGAGCTCGGCAAGCCCGCGGACGAGCCCACGAACGCGCCCGCGTTCCTGCAGATCACCATGGACCCGGGCCAGCCGATCACCGACGGCAAGGAGCTCGATTTCCGCGACGAGGTGATGGCGCAGATCTACGACCCCGGCAATCCGACGCCAAAGCGGCAGCTCGTCTTCCGCATCGAGACCACCGACTTCGCCGTCACCAAGGGCAGCAAGTATCTGAAGGAGTACCGCGAGTTCGCCGACTGGCGGTGCATCGGCACGATGACCTTCACCGAAGCCGTCGCCTCCTTCAACGGCGACCGCGTCCTCCACTTCAACCACCCGCCCTGGCGGCGCGACCGCAACGATCCGAGCACCGAGGTGAGAAGAAAGTAGGGCAACGCCCAGGCTTGTTACGCGCGAGCCGACCGGCAGGGCGCCTCAGTCAGGCGGGGCTACGCCAAGGTCGCGACAGATCTTCTTCAAGAGGTGGTCGTCGATCTCAGCGCGCCGTGGCACCGCCGAGCGGCGATTGAGCTGCGGGTTGAGCCACCACGAGTGCCGCGCGCCCTCGCGGAGGAGTCGACAACCTTGGCTGTCAGCCACCGGATCAGCTCGCGGCGCTTCACGCGCCGATGGAGGCCTCTTCGAATTCCTCGCCCGCCGCGTTACGGGCTTCCTCGCGATTCAGCTCGAGCGCCTCGCGGAGCGTCACTCGCAGCGTCTCGAGGAGCTCGGCACGAGAGCGCTCCTGGCAGTTGACGCCGGGAACCTCCTCGATCCAGCCGATCCACCAGTCGCCGCTCTGCTTGACGATCGCCGTGAACTGGCCCATGAAGGCAGGCTAGCACCTCGTCGGGCCACAGCGAGAGTCACCGGCTTGACACCCCTCTGTGGAAGCGCTTACAGTCGGCTCCGGCTGTAAGCGGTTACAGAAGCATCAAGGGTGCGCAGCTCCCGCGCCGTCCGCGCCTCGGGGACGACTGCCGGTGACTCGGCGGCGACGCCCTCGATCTATGAAGTCGCCCGTGCCGCCGGTCTCTCGGTGGCGACCGTTTCGCGGGTGCTCAACGACAAGGGGCCCGTGCGCGCCGAGACGCGGCAGCGGGTGCTCGAGGCTGTCGAGCGGCTCGGCTACGTGCCGCACAGCGCGGCGCGCAGTCTGTCGACGCGGCGCACGATGTCGATCGGCGTGTTGCTGCCCGACATGCACGGCGCGTTCTTCAGCGAGATCGTGCGCGGCATCGACCTCGCGGCGCGCGCCGCCGGCTACCACTTGCTGGTGTCGGGCTCGCACAGCGACGCGGCGGAGACGGCGGCGCTGCTGCAGACGCTGCACGGGCGCGTCGACGGGCTGATCCTGATGGCGCCCGCGCTCGGGGGCGCGTGGCTGCAGAAGGCGTTGCCGCGGCGGGTGCCCGTGGTGCTGCTCAACGACGACGGCACCGACGCGGGACACGACTCGCTGCGTCTCGACAACCGCAGCGGCGCGCGGCTCGCCGTCGAGCACTTGATCGGCCTCGGGCACCGCTCGATCGCGTTCCTCGGCGGCCCCTCCGGCAATGCCGATGCGGCCGAGCGGCTCGCTGGCTATCGCGAGGCGCTGGTAGCGGGAGGGCTGGAGCTCAACGGCCACCTCGAGCTGGCCGGCGACTTCGGCGAGGAGTCGGGGCTGCAGGCCGGCGCCAAGGTCGCGGCGCTGGTCCCGCGGCCGACCGCGATCTTCGCCGCCAACGACGCGATGGCGATCGGCTGCCTGGCGGCGTTGCGCGAGCGCGGGCTGCGCGTACCCGAGGACGTCTCGCTCGTCGGCTTCGACGACGTGCCCATCGCCCGCTATCTGACGCCGGCGCTCACCACAGTGCAGGTGCCCATCGCCGAGCTCGGCAGGCAGGCGATGGCTTGTCTGCTGTCGTCGCTCGACGGCCGCCCTGGACGTCCGGAGGAGGGCGCCGCCATCCATACCGTCATCGCCCCGACACTGGCCATCCGCGCCTCCACCGCCGCCGCGGCGGACGCGCCGAGAGGAACTGCAAACAAACGGAGGACGAGCTGATGATGCGGACCCGAGTTTTCCTGGCGTCCGTCGGCGCGCTGCTGCTCGCGGGCGCCGCCGCGGCGCAGACGACGACGTCGTCGATCCGCGGCCTGGTCAAGGACGCGAGCGGCCCGGTGGCGGGCGCGACCGTCGACGCCGTCGGCACCGACACCGGCTTCACGCACAGCGCCAAGACCGACGACGCCGGCCGCTTCGCGCTGGCGGGGCTCACGCCGGGCGTCTACGCGGTGGCGGTGAGCGCGCCCAGCGGCGCCACCGCGAGCCAGGAGATCCAGATCCTCCTCGGCCAGGACATCGACGTCGAGTTCAGCGTCGCCGAGAACACGCCGTTCGCCGAGGACGTCACGGTCGTGGGCGACGCGGTGAAGCTGCTGGTGGAAACGAAGAGCTCCGAGATCGCCACCAACGTCACGCCCGAGCAGATCAAGACGTTGCCGCAGGGCAACCGCAACTTCCTCGCCTTCGCCGCACTGGCGCCCGGCGTGCGCTTCACCGACAACGGCGACGAGGCGGGGCAGAAGTTCAGGAGCGGCGGCGCCGACGCACGGCAGGTGAACGTCTTTGTCGACGGTTTGTCGTACAAGAACAACCTGCTGCAGGGCGGCGCCTTCATGCAGGACAGCAGCCGCGGCAACCCGTTCCCGCAGAACGCGGTGCAGGAGTTCCAGGTCCTCACCCAGAACTACAAGGCCGAGTTCGAGCAGGCGGCGGCGGCGGTGATCACCGCGGTTACCCGCTCGGGCGGCAACGATTACCGCGGCGACGCCTTCTACCTGTTACAGAACAAGAGCATGGTGACGCAGGACGACTTCTCGAAGGACCGCGGCGACGCCAAGCCCGACTACAAGCGCAAGCAGTGGGGCGTCGACTTCGGCGGCCCGATCATCAAGGACAAGCTGCACTTCTTCCTTTCGTATGAGGGGCAGGAGCAGAACCGCGACGCCACGGTCTTCCGCGGCAGCAGCTTCGCGTTCGCGCCGCCCAACGTGCAGCAGTTCCTGAGCACCTTCCCCACCGGCGTGCTGACGACGCCCTTCGACTCCGACCTCTACTTCGCCAAGGTGAACTGGCAGGCGGCGCCGGGGCGCGACCTCTACGCCACGTATCACCGCCGGAAGGAACAGGAGATCCGCGGCTTCGGCGGCCAGCGCACGCGCGACGGCGCCGAGAGCATGGAGATCGACACCGACGCGCTGGTCGGGAAGCACCAGCTCGTCTTCGGCAACTGGCTCAACGAGGCGACGCTGGCGTGGCAGAAGCTGGAGTGGAGCCCGACCGCCCTCGACGACTCGACGCCGCGCCTCAACTACATCGGCATCCTCGACGTCGGCGGCAAGGACGCCACGCAGGACTTCCAGCAGGACCGCCTCGGCCTGCGCGACGACGTCTCGTACTACACCGACTGGCACGGCACGCACGCGTTCAAGGGCGGCATCGCGGCGGCGCGGCTCAAGTACGACGTCACCAAGCTCACTTTCCAGAACGGCCTCTTCGAGTTCCGGAGCGACGAGGGCTGGCAGTTCCCCTTCCAGGCCCGCGTCGGCTTCGGCGATCCCACCCTCGACTTCGACAACACCCAGGTCGGCCTCTACCTCCAGGACGACTGGCAGGTGCTGCCCAACGTCACGCTCAACCTCGGGCTGCGCTGGGACTACGAGTCGAACATGATCAACAACGACTACAAGACGCCGCCGCAGCTGGTGAACGCGCTGCAGAGCGCCTGCCGCACCTACTCGCAGCCGGTGGGCGGCCAGTCGACGTGGTGCATCCGCGACTTCCTCGACCTCGACCGCTTCACCACCGACGGCAACGACCGTGATCCGTACTACGGCATGATCCAGCCGCGCTTCGGGTTCGCCTGGGACGTGAGCGGCAACGCCAAGACGGTCGTCTTCGGCGGCTGGGGCAAGTACTTCGACCGCGTCATCTTGAACGACATCTTCGACGAGGCGTACCGGCAGCAGTACAAGGTCTACTCGTTCTGCTTCTCGGCCAACGGCGCGCCGGCGCCCAACTGCGGCGCGCCGACGCTGCAGTGGAACCCCAGCTTCCTCTCCGGCGACGCACTGCGACAGCTGGTGGCGAGCGGCCAAGTGCCGGGGCCCGAGGTGTTCCTCGTCGACAACGAGCTCAACCCGCCGCGCTCGACGCAGTGGAACCTGGGCGTGCGGCACCAGCTCGGCCGCTGGCTGGGGTCGCTTTCGTACGGCAACGTGCGCACGTTCAACAACCTGATGTACTTCTTCGCCGACCTGCCGCCCGGCACCGCCTTCAACGACCGCTTCGGCAACGGGGTGCCGATCCCCGGCTATGGACGCGCCTTCTACACCGCCGACGTGCGCAAGAGCTGGTACGACGCCGTCTACCTCACCCTCGACAAGCCGATGACGAGCGACGGCAAGTGGGGCTTCAACTTCGCCTACACCTACGCCAAGGCGAAGCAGACCGGCACCGACAACCCGGGCGAGGGCGTCGCCTTCGGCGCCTTCGACTACATCAACAGCTCGGCGTTGTTCAAGATCCCCGGCACCAACGACGAGCGCCACCGCGTCGTGGCGTCGGGTACCTACCGCCTGCCGGCGAACTTCCAGGTGTCGTCGCTGATCACGCTGGGCTCGGGCGTGCCGTTCACGGTGTTCGACAACTCGCACGATCCGTTTACCGTGCGCTGGAACGCGGGGCGCGCCGACAAGAAGGACTTCATCATCCCCGACGCGTGGGTGTACCGCAGCGTCGACCTGCGCCTCGAGTGGCAGGCGCCACCGATCCGCGACGTGGCGGTGACGCTGCTCGCCGAAGGGTTCAACATCTTCGACTTCGACAACTTCAGCAACTTCGATGCGGACGTGCCACGGTTGCCGAACGTCAACCCGCACTTCGGCGAGCCGCGCACGGAGTTCAACACGCGGCGCTGGCAGGTAGGCGCGCGGGTGAGCTTCTGAGGGTGGAGCGCCGGGGCGGGCGACCGCTCCGGCGCCGCTTCGGTCTCGCGGAATCGCCGGCGCCGCTGCTTCTAGCCGCCGCGCTTTGGATCGGGTGCGGCAGCGCGGCGCCGCCGGCGATCGAGCCGCCGGTCGCGCCAGCACCGGCCGCTGTTCGCGCGGCGACGGCGGCGCTGCCGTCGGCCGCGCAGCAGGAGGCGTTCCTCGACGAGCTGCAGGAGCGCACGTTCCATTACTTCTGGGACCTCGCCGACCCGCACACCGGCCTGACGCCGGACCGCTGGCCGACGAAGTCGTTCGCTTCGGTGTCGGCCACCGGCTTCGGGTTGACGGCGTATCCGATCGGCGTCGAGCGCGGCTGGGTCACGCGCGAGCAGGCGCGGCAGCGCGTGCTCCACACGCTGCGCTTCCTGTGGAATGCGCCGCAGGGTCCGCAGGCCACGGGAGTCTCCGGCTACCGCGGCTTCTTCTACCACTTCCTCGTCCCCGACACCGGCATGCGCTTCGAGCAGGTCGAGCTGTCGACGATCGACACCACGTTCCTGCTCGCCGGCGCGCTCTTCTGCGGCGAGTACTTCGACCGCGACGACGCCGAGGAGCGCGAGATCCGCGACCTCGCGGAGAAGCTCTACGCGCGCGTCGAGTGGGACTGGGCGCAGCCCAACGCGCCGCGCGTCGTCATGGGCTGGCACCCGGAGAAGGGGTTCATCGACTACGACTGGCGCGGCTACAACGAGGGGATGCTCGTCTACCTGCTGGCCCTCGGCTCGCCGACGCACCCGATCGCGCCGAACGCGTGGCAGGCGTGGACGAGCACCTACCACTGGGACACCTTCGAGGGCCAGGAGCACCTGCTCTTCCCGCCGCTCTTCGGCCACCAGTACAGCCACCTCTGGGTCGACTTCCGCGGCATCCGCGACGCCTTCATGCGCAAGAAGGGCATCGACTATTTCGAGAACTCGCGGCGGGCGACGCTGGCGCAACGGGCGTGGGCGATCGAGAACCCGCGGAAGTGGCTCGACCTCGGACCGAACGTCTGGGGCGTGAGCGCGTGCGACGGGCCGGCCGACGTCGAGCTGCCGTTCGCCGGCGAGACGCGGCGCTTCGCCACCTACGCCGGCCGCGGCGTCGGTCCCGAGCTGCGCTCCGAAGACGGCACGCTGGCACCCACGGCTGCCGGCGGCTCGGTGCCCTTCGCGCCCGAGGTCGCCATCCCGGCGCTGATGGCGATGCGCGCGAAGTACGGCGAGAACCTCTACGCGAAGTACGGCTTCCTCGACGCCTTCAACCCCAGCTTCCGTTACGACGTGCCGGTGCACCACGGCAAAGTGGTGCCGAACGTCGGCTGGTTCGACACCGACTACTTGGGCATCGACCAGGGGCCGATCCTGGAGATGATCGAGAACCACCGCACGGGCCTGGTTTGGAAGCTGATGCGGCGCAACCCGCACCTGCGGCGCGGACTCGAGCGGGCGGATTTCGAAGGTGGTTGGCTCGAACAGACGATCCACTGATCGCATGGGGAGGGTGGAGCAGAGGTGAGCTCGACGCGACACCGGCTGGCGACGTTGGGCGGCGCGCTCACGATGGCTGCATCGATCGTTGCGGTCGCGGCCTGCCACCGCGAGCCCCCCGGCGTCGCCACCGTCCGCTTCTGGGCCTTCGGCCGCGAGGGCGAGGAGGTGCGCGGGCTCGTGCCCGAGTTCGAGCGCACGCACCCGCACATCCGCGTCGAGGTGCAGCAGGTGCCGTGGACGGCGGCACACGAAAAGCTGCTCACCGCATTCGTCGGCCGCGTCACACCGGACGCGGCGCAGCTCGGCAACACGTGGATCCCCGAGCTCGCCGCGCTCGGTGCGCTCTCGCCTCTCGACGCGCGCCTCGCCGGCGAGAGCGGCGTGCAGCGCACTGACTACTTCCCGGGCGTCTGGGACGGCAACGTCGTCGACGGTAGGACCTGGGGCGTGCCCTGGTACGTCGACACGCGGCTGCTCTTCTACCGCACCGATCTGGTGGCGAAGACCGGACTGCCGTGGCCGCCGCGGAGTTGGGCGGCGTGGCGCCAGGTGATGCAGCGCATCCGCGAGCAGGGCGGCGCCGATCGCTACGCCATCCTGCTCCCCATCGACGAGTGGAACCAGCCGGTCGTCTTCGGTCTGCAGAACGGCGCCTCGCTGCTCGACGCCGCGGGCACCCGCGGCCGCTTCCGCGACCCGCGCTTCCGCCGCGCCATGGGCTTCTACCTCGACCTCTACAAGAGCGGCATGGCGCCGCCTCTCGACCGGACCGGGCTCGTCAACCTCTACCAGCAGTTCGCCGAGGGCTGGTTCGCGATGGTGATCACCGGCCCGTGGAACCTCGGCGAGTTCGCGAAGCGCATCCCGGCCGACCAGCAGCGCCTGTGGGCGACGGCGGCGTTGCCGCCGCCAGATGCCGACATGCCGTATCCCGGCGCCTCGCTCGCCGGCGGCTCGAGCGTGGTGGTCTTCCGCCGCGCCGCGCACGCCGACGCGGCGTGGCAGTGGCTGGAATTCCTCTCGCAGCCGGCGCAGCAGGCGCGCTTCTACCAGCTCACCGGCGACCTGCCGGCGCGGCGCTCGGCGTGGGAGAAGACGGATCTCGCCACCGATCCCAAGGCGCGGCCGTTCCTCGTCCAGCTCGGCAATGCGCTGCCGGTGCCGAAGGTGCCGGAGTGGGAGCGCATCGCGACCCGCGTCGCCGACCGCGCCGAGCAGGGCGCGCGCGGCGGCCGGCCGCTCGACGAGGTGCTCGCCGGCCTCGACGCCGACGCCGATCGCATCCTCGAGAAGCGGCGCTGGATGCTTTCGCGCGCGAACCGGAGCGGCGGATGAAGCGCGAAGCCGCGATCGACGACCTGCGCGGCAGCCGCGCCGAGGCGCGGGCGGGCAGGCTGATGGTGGCGCCGGCGCTGCTCGCCATCACGGCGTTCTTCACGCTACCGCTGCTCGCCGCGGTCGTGCTTTCGCTCACCGACTTCGACATCTACTCGGTCGCCGACATCCACAACCTGCGCTTCGTCGGCCTGAAGAACTACGCCGAGCTGATGCGCAACCCGGTGTTCTGGCAGGCGGTGCGCACGACGATGGTCTACGTGCTGCTCGGCGTGCCGGTGACGCTCGCCGCATCGCTCGGCGGCGCGTTGCTGCTCGACTCGCGGCTGGCGCGTTTCCGCGGCGTGCTGCGCACGATCTTCTTCGCGCCGGTGGTGACGACGCTGGTGGCGGTGGCGGTCGTCTGGAAGTACCTCTACCACCCGCGCTACGGGCTCATCAACCAAACCCTTGGCGTTCTAGGCCTGCCGGCGATCGACTGGCTCGGCAGCCCGGGCTGGGCGATGGTGGCGATCACGCTGCTCGCCGTCTGGCGCAGCTTCGGCTACGGGCTCGTCATCTACGTTGCCGGGCTGCAGTCGATCCCGCGTTCGCTCTACGAGGCGGCGGAGCTCGACGGCGCCGGGCCGTGGCGGCGGCTGGTCGACGTGACGCTGCCGCTGTTGCGGCCGACGACGGTGTTCGTCGCCGTCATCACCACGGTCGGTCTCTTTCAGATCTTCGCCGAGCCGTACGTGATGACGGCGGGCGGGCCGCTCGGCGCCACCACCTCGGTGGCGCTGTTGATGTACCAGCAGGGCTTCCGCTGGTGGAGCATGGGCTACGCGGCTGCCATCGCCTTCATGCTGTTCGGTCTCGTGCTGTTGGCGAGCGCGCTGCAGCTTCTGTTGCGCAGGTGGTCGCAGCGATGAGCCGGCCCGCGCAGTCGATCGCCGTGAACGGCGTGCTCTGGCTGCTGGCGCTGCTCACCGCGGCGCCGCTGTTGTGGATGCTGTCGGCGTCGCTGATGCCGGCCGGCGAGGCGATGGCGCTGCCGCCGCGCCTGCTGCCGTCGGCGCCGACGCTCCTGCACTACCGCGAGCTCTTCTCGCGCCTCTCGCTCGGCCGCGCGCTGGGCAACACGCTCTTGCTGGCGACGATGATCACCGCCGTCTCGCTGCTGTGCAACTCGCTCGCCGGCTACGCCTTCGCCAAGCTGCGCTTCCGCGGCCGCTCGCGCCTCTTCGCGCTGCTGCTCGTCACCTTGATCGTGCCGCCGCAGGTGACGGTGCTGCCGCTTTTCCTCGAGATCCGCGGGCTCGGCCTCGTCAACTCCTTCGGCGGCGTGCTGGTGGCGGCAATCGCCACCGTCTTCGGCATCTTTCTGATCCGCCAGTTCGCCCTCGGCATCCCCGACGAGCTGCTCGACGCGGCGCGCCTCGACGGCGCCGGCGAGCTGCGCATCTACTGGACGATCGTGCTGCCGCTGCTGCGGCCGATCCTCGTCACCTTGGGAGTCTTCACCTTCCTCTCGAGCTGGAACGACTTCATGTGGCCGCTCGTCGTGCTCACCGACGAGAGCCGCTACACGCTGCCGGTGGCCCTCGCCAACCTCTCCGGCGAGCACGTGCAGGACACCGAGCTGATGATGGCGGGAGCGGTCGTCACCGTGCTGCCGGTGCTGCTGCTCTTCCTCGGCGTGCAGCGGCATTACATCGAAGGGATCTTGATGGGGGGCGTCAAGGAGTGAGCGCGGCGGCCGGCGCGAGCCGCACGGCGTTGGCGCTGCTCGGCGCGGCGGCGGTGAGCTTGGCGGGCGCGCAGCCGCCGGCAGCGAGCGCGCGCACGCCGCTGCTCGGAGCGGTGGAGGAGTGGAAGGCGCTGCCGGCGGACGGCGTCGAGATGCGCGTCAGCCAGGGCGTCGGGCCGAGCAGCGAGCCGGCGCTGCGCATCGACTACGACTTCCACGGCCACGGCGGGTGGGCGGCGGCGCGGCGCACCGTGGCTGTCGAGCTGCCACCGAGATACGAGATCCGCTACCAGTTGCGCGGTGAAGGACCGCTCAACAATCTCGAGCTGAAGCTGACTGACGCAAACGCGGACAATGTGTGGTGGCACGTCGACCGTGCGCGCACCTGGCCGAGCGACTGGACGCCGGTGCGCGTCAAGCAACGACAGATCATCTTCGCGTGGGGGCCGACGCAGGACAAGGTGCTGCGGCGGGCCGGCGCGCTGGAGATCACGGTGTCTGCCGCCGAGGGCGGACGCGGCACGCTGTGGATCGCGGGCCTGGAGCTGGTGACGATGCCGCCTCTGGCGGAGACGACGGCACCGCTCCGCGCGGAGGCGGACGCGAGCGAGCCGGGCTATCCGGCGGCGGCCGCGGTGGACGGCGACGAACGTACGGTGTGGCGGCCCGGTGCCGGCGGCGGTCGGTTGACCATCGACGTCGGCGGCCTACGCGAGCTGGGCGGACTGACTCTGGCGTGGGAACGTCCGCAGAAAGGCGACGGCGAGGAACCGCCACCGGCGCTCGGTCCGCGCCGGCTCACCATCCAGCTCTCGACCGACGGCCGCGACTGGAGCGGTGGCGGCGCCGTCGTCTCGCGCGGCGGCGCCCTGCGCAGCGAGATCCCGCTGCCGGAAGCCGAAGCGCGCTACCTGCGCGTCAACCTGCCGGCGGGCGCTTGCGACGGCGGCTGTGGGCTCGCGGAGTTGATCGTCCGGCCGCTCGAGTACGGCGCCTCGCAGAACGACTTCATCCGCTCCCTCGCCGCCGAAGCGCCTCGCGGCACGTATCCGCGCGGGTTCAGCGAGGCGGTGTACTGGACCGTCGTCGGCGCCGCCGGCGACCGCGAGGAGTCGCTGTTCTCGGAGGACGGTGCGATCGAAAGCGGCGAGCGCGGCTTCAGCATCGAGCCGCTCGTGCGGCTCGGCGACCGCCTCTTCACCTGGGCCGACGTCGAGACCTCGCGGAGCCTCGCCGACGACGACCGGCCGATCGTCGTGCCGATCCCCACCGTGCGCTGGTCGTTGCCTGGCGCGCGGTTGGAGGTGACGGCGCTCGCGGCAGGCGAGGCGGGCCGTTCGACGCGGCTCGCGCGTTATCGCCTCATCAACGAGTCGCACCAGCCGCAGCGCGCCGAGCTGGTGCTCGCGGCGCGGCCGTTCCAGGTCGATCCGCCTTACCAGTTCCTCAACGGCGGCGGCGGCGTGTCGCCGCTGCAGTCCTTGCGTTGTGACGGCGCGATGCTGCGGGCGGGCCTGTCGCCGCGCGCGGCGTTCGCTCCGGTGCCCTCGGCCTGCGGCACGCTCGGTTTCGACGAGGGCGTGCTCCGCGAGCGGCTCGCGGCGGGCGACCCGCCGACGGAGCCGCAGTTGAACGATGCGACCGGCCTTGCCAGCGCGGCGATGCGGTGGACCGCAGACCTAGAGCCCGGCGCCATGTTCGAGGTGGTCGCCTGCACACCTTGCCTGGAGCGCGATCCATCCGGCGAGGGCATCGAGCCCGTCGATGCCACGGGCTTTGCCGCGGCGGAGGCCGCCGCGCGCGCATGGTGGCGCGCCGCCCTCGGCCGCGTGGAGATCGAGACCGGTCCGAACGCTTGGCCGCTGGTCAGGAGCCTGGGGTCGAACCTGGCGTGGATCCTCATCCACCGCGACGGCCCTGCCATCCAGCCGGGCTCGCGCGCCTACGCGCGGTCGTGGATCCGCGACGGCGCCCTCACCGGTGAGGCGCTGCTGCGGCTGCGGCACGCGGACGAGGCGGCCGAGTTCGCGAAGTGGTTCGCCGAGCATCAGTACCCCGACGGCAAGGTGCCGTGCTGCGTCGACCACCGCGGCGCCGACCCGGTGCCGGAGAACGACAGCCACGGCGAGCTGATCCATCTCATCGCCGAGGTCTACCGCTACACCGGCGATCCCGGCGCCGCGGCGAAGCTCTTCCCGCACGTCGCCGCCGCCGTCGACGCCATCGAGGCCTTACGCCAGCAGCGGCGCACGGCCGAGTACGCGCAGGGGCCGAAGCAGATCTTCTTCGGCCTGCTGCCGGAGTCGATCAGCCACGAGGGCTACTCGGCGAAGCCGGTGCACTCGTACTGGGACGATACCTTCGCCTATCGCGGGCTCGACGATGCGGTGGCGCTGGCGACAGCGCTCGGGAAGACCGAGCTCGCGACGATCTGGACAGCGCGGCGCGACCAGTTCCGCGCCGATTTCCTCGCTTCGATCGCGCGCGTACGTGCCGCCCACCACCTCGCTTGGCTGCCGGCGAGCGCCGACCTCGCCGACTTCGACTCCACCTCGACGACGACGATGCTCGACCCAGGAGGTCTGCTGGCGTACCTGCCGCGCGATGCGGTGGAGGCTACCTTCGAGCGCTTCTGGCGCGAATTCGTCGCGCGTCGCGACGGGGCGCAGACCTGGGAGGGGTACACGCCGTACGAGCTGCGCCACGTCGGCAGCTTCGTGCGGCTGTCGCTCGCCGACCCCGAGTGGAAAGAACGCGCTCACGAGCTGCTCGCCTACTACCTCCGCGACCAGCGGCCGCCGGGATGGAACGCCTGGCCCGAGGTGGTGCACCGCGAGTACCGCGCGCCGAAGTTCCTCGGCGACCTGCCGCACGGCTGGGTGGGCTCGGACTTCATCCGTTCCTTCCTAGATCTCTTCGCTTTCGAGCGCGCCGAGGACGAGGCGCTGGTGCTCGGCGCCGGCGTGCCGGCGAGCTGGCTCGATCGGCCGGAGGGCATTACGGTGCGTCGGCTCGCGACACCGTACGGCGAGCTCTCGTACACCCTGGCTCGGCACGGTGACGGCTACCGTTTGTCCGGGGCCGGCGTTCGCGTGCCGCCTGGCGGCCTCGTCGTGGTGCCGCCGTCGCGCGAGACGACGCGACCGGCAACGATCGACGGTGTCGCCGTGCCGCTCGCCTCCGACGGCACGGTCACCGTGCGCCGCGTCCCCTTCGTCGTCGACTTCTTTCCAACTGGAGCTCCGGTGAGAACCCATGGATCCTGAGCGCCGCCTCCCCGGCTTCGACCTCGCCGGCCTGCGCCCCGGCCGCTACGGCCATTTCGCCGCCGACGGCCGCGAGTACGTGATCACCGACCCGCGCACGCCGCGGCCGTGGTCCAACGTCATCGCCAACCCGCGCGTCGGCCTCGCCGTGTCGCAGACCGGCAGCGGCTTCTCGTGGATCGACAACTCGCAGCTCGCGGTGACCGTGCGCTGGCAGCAGGACCTCGCCGAGGACCGCTCCGGGCGCTTCCTCTATCTCTGGGACCGCGACGCTGACGAGGTGTGGTCGCTGGCGCCGTCGCCCTGCTGGCCGCGCTACGACCGCTTCGCCTGCCGCCACGGGCTGGGCTACACGACGTTCGAGACGAGCTGCTGCGGGGTGCGCGCGGCATGGACGCTGTCGGTGGACGCCGAGGAGACGGTGGAGCTCTGGCGCCTGCGGCTCGACGAGAGCAGCGGCCGAGCGCGACGCTTGGCTCTCGTCGCCTACCTCGAGTGGAACCTCGGCACCTCGCCGGCACCGCGCCGCGAGTTCCAGAAGCTGTTCCTCGAGACGCGCTACGACGCCGCTGCGCGCGCGGTCGTCGGCGGCAGCCACATGTGGGACCTGCCGTCGCGGCGGTGGGGCCACTGGAACCGCGACTTTCCGTTCTGGAGCGCCTTCGCGGCGGCCCAGCCGGTGGACGCGGCGGAAGGCGACAAGGCGGCCTTCCTCGGCCGCTACGGCGACTGGCGGCGGCCGCGGGCGCTGCAACGCGGCGAGGAGTGGCCGGGACTCTTCGGCCGCCATCACGACCCGGTGGCCGCGCTCTGCTGCGAGGTCGAGCTGCCTGGTGGCGGCGCGTGGGACGGCGGCTTCGTGCTTGCCACTGCCGGCGACGCGCTAGGTGCTCTCGCGCTGGCGCGCCGCTTCGCGCAGCCGGAGGTCATGGACACGGCGACTGCCGGCGCCGTCCAACAGTGGAAGGAGTGGCTCGCGCCGCACCGCATCGAGACGCCGGAGC
>JADMIO010107656.1_pt1 | contig 15363 bp, 13 predicted proteins | sample 8958161 | NCBI WGS metagenome assembly JADMIO01 (sample SAMN16585339, study PRJNA669376) | soil metagenome | isolation source: Crop rotation soil | place: USA: Cullars Rotation, Alabama | collected 2011
GCCGCGACTTCAAGTCACGTGAATTCCAAGCTTCGGATCCCACTGTGCTGGAAAGGCCCGACCTTCTCAAGGCGCTTTCGTGGGCCTACACGGATCTCCAGGCCTATTCGAAAGCAATCGACTTCGGTGAGCGCGGGCTCGCGATCAGCCGAGATCCGGCGATGCTGGAGGTTCTGGCTCAAGCCAACTCGAAGGCAGGCAACCACGCGCAAGCCGTCCGCCTCATGAGTGAGTCGATCTCGAGCAATCCGCAAGTCAAGGAGAGCAACCTGCTGTTGCTGTGGGCTGCGTGTGACAAGGCCGGAAATCGCGCGTGCGCGGTCACGACGCTCGAGAAACTCAACGCGCGAAATCCTAAATCGGACTACGCCAAGCTCCTGGCGCTCGAGGACGGTTGGAAGTACCTGTTCGACGGCATCGACCTCGACGGCTGGACACCGAAGATCGCCAAGCATCCCGTCGGCGAAAACTATGCCGACACCTTCCGCGTGGAAGACGGCGTCATCAAGGTCTACTACGACAAGTACGGCAAATTCGACCGCCAGTTCGGCCACCTCTACACGAACCAGGCGTACTCGAACTACATCCTGCAACTCGAGTACAAGTTCGTCGGCGCGGCCGTCGAAGACTCGCCACCGTGGGCCAAGCTCAACAGCGGCGTGATGATCCATTCGCAGTCGCCGCTCAGCATGACGCTGAACCAGGAATTCCCCACGAGCATGGAGTTCCAGTTCCTCGCGACCGGCGCCACGGCCGGCAAGCAGACCGGCAACGTGTGCACGCCGGGCACGAATGTCGAAATTGGCGGCAAGCTGCTGCTGGACCACATCATCGACGCGAAGTCGAAGTTCTATCCGTTCGACGAATGGGTGAGTGTCGAAGCCGAGGTCCACGGGAACAAGGAAGTGATCTACCGGGTCAATGGCACGGAGGTGTTGAGATATCAGCGCCCGCAGCTCGACCCGCGCGACGAATTCGCGCAGCAGCTCCTGGCCGCCGGCGCGCCGATGCAACTGTCGTTCGGTCACATCGCGCTGCAGGCGGAAAGCCAGCCGGTCTGGTTCCGCAACATCCGCATCAAACAACTCGACGAGTAGTTCATTGAGCCAGACGATCACGAAGCCCGAGGTGCTCCTCGCAACCCTCGGGCTCGACGCGCAACTGCTGCCCGCCGCCCGTGCCGCGAACGAGACGTTCGCGTTGCGCGTGCCGGCGGCATTCCTCGCACGCATCCAGCCGGGTGATCCGGACGATCCCCTCTTGAAGCAGGTGTTGCCGGTGGCCGCCGAGCTCGAGGAGCAACCGGGCTACGTCGCCGATCCACTGGAAGAGGGTGCGGCGAAGCGCGCGCCCGGACTGCTGCAGAAGTACGCGGGCCGCGCGCTGCTGATCACGACGGCCGCGTGCGCGGTGCACTGCCGTTACTGCTTCCGCCGTGAATACCCGTATGCGGAAGAAACCGCCGATGAAACCGGGCGCTGGTCGGCCGCGCTTGCGGAGATCGCGGGTGAGCCGTCGATCGAAGAAGTGATTCTGAGCGGCGGCGATCCTTTGTCGCTGAGCGATGCGCGATTGAGGCAGATCACCGATGCGCTCGCCGCAATGCCCCACGTGCGACGCGTGCGGGTGCACACGCGCACGCCGGTGGTGATGCCGACACGTGTCGACGATGGGTTGTGCGCGTGGTTAGCCACGATTCCGCAGCCGGTCGTCTTCGTCCTGCACGTGAATCACCCGAACGAGATCGACGCGGACGTTCGCGCCGCCTGCGCCAGGTTGCGCGCCGCCGGCGCCACGCTGCTCAACCAGTCGGTGCTGCTGGCGGGCGTGAACGACGACGTCGAGACGCTGAAGCGCCTGTCCATCGAGCTCATGGCCGCCGGCGTTTTGCCTTATTACCTGCATTTGCCCGACCGGGTGCGCGGAACCGCTCACTTCGAGGTGGCCGAGGGCCGCGCGAAGGAGCTGGTCGCCGGGCTCACCTCACAACTCTCGGGCTACCTGGTCCCCCGCTTGGTGCGCGAAATCCCCGGGGCACCTTCCAAGACCGCCATCGTCTGAACCTTCAGGGCCCTTTCGCGCGTTTCCAAGGAAACCCGAAACCCCGCCGTCTAATGGATGGTTGATAGCGAAAAGGCAGGATGGAAGACCCGGATCTCATTCGTCGTGCACAGGCTGGAGACGCGGCATCGTTCGCCTCTCTCGTCGATCTGCATTACGACACCATCTACCGCTTCGCGTGGAAGTGGTGCGGTCATTCGGCCAACGCCGAGGACATCGCCCAGCTCGCCTGCATCAAGCTCGCGGGCAGTCTCACGCAGTTTCGCTTTCAGGCGGCGTTCACGAGCTGGCTCTATCGACTCGTGATCAGCTGCGCGCACGACTGGCAACGCGGCCAGCAGCGCCACGAACACGAGGCTTTGCCGGAGGACGAACCCACCGCCGATGCCTCACGGACCGAGGACGGTATCTATCTCGCGCAGCTGCTCGACCAACTCGACGCGCTGGGCGAAGGCATGAAGGCGACCGCGCTGCTGGTGCACGCGGAGGGCCTGAGCCACGCGGAAGCGGGCGCCATCCTCGGCGTATCGGAATCGACGATCTCCTGGCGCGTGCACACGATCCGCAAGGAACTGGCGCAGCGCGAGGCCCCGATGAGCAACGCCGTATGACCGTGACAGAAAAGCTGGAGAAACTCGAGGCGCCGAAGCCGCGCGCCGAGGCACGCCTCGCGGCGCGCAATGCCGCGCTCGTCGAGTTCGCGCGCGTCCAGTCTAACAACCCGCCGCAGGAACAGCCGACACCGGAGCAGGTGGCGCGCCAAGGATTCTGGTCGCGCTTCCGTCTCTCTCGTAACGAAACACGTCACGGGGGTCCGGGTATGAAGTGGGGATTGTTTGGTCGCAGTGCGTTCGGTGCCGTCGCGAGCGGCTGTGTCGCGGCCTTCGCGCTCATGGTGATGTGGCCGATGTTCCGTAACTCGGATCTGCGTGGATCGGCGACGGTGGAGCAGTACGAACCGACGGTCGACCTGAAGAGGTCGGAGCAGAAGAAGGATCAGCCCCTGGTGGCGCAGCAGGAAAACGGAGCGCGGCATGTCCAGATCCAGGAGCGCACGGATGAATTGTCGCGGCTGAGCGCGCCGAAGTCGGAGGCCATCAGTCCGCCTCCGCCGCTGCCGGAGTTGTCGGCCACCCCGGTCGTGGCGGACGCGTCGACGCCTTCCCAAGTGAATTACGCCGTCGCACCGGCGCCGGCGGAGAGCGAAATCGACCCCGCCAACCTCAGGTTGGGCGCGCGTGCTCCGGACGCACGTGCCAAGCTTGCGAGCGGTTTTGCGCAGGGCGGGCTCGCGAACATTCCGCCGCCCGTCATCGAGCCCTACTTCGAAGCGTCGGGCGACGACAAATTCCAGCACTTCGAGATCAACCCCATCAAGCGCGTGATCGGCGCCGACGCGGTATCGACCTTCTCGGTCGATGTCGACACTGCCTCGTACAGCTTCGCGCGTCGCATGATCAACGAGGGCCGGTTGCCGCAGAAGGACGCGGTGCGTGTCGAGGAGATGCTCAATTACTTCGACTACGCCTGGCCGAAGCCCGAGTCGCGCAAGACCCCGTTCGCCGCGACGATTGCCGTGAGCGACTCGCCGTGGACGAAGGGCAAGAAGCTCGTGCACATCGGCATCAAGGGCTATGACATCGATCGCAATGAGGCGCCGGATGCGAACCTCGTGTTCCTGATCGATGTCAGCGGCTCGATGAACTCGCCTGACAAACTGCCGCTCGCCGTCCAGTCGATGAAGTTGCTGCTGCAGCGTCTCAAGCCGACGGACACGGTGGGTATCGTGGTGTATGCCGGCGCGGCGGGCACGGTGCTCGAGCCGACCGCGGTGAAGAACGAGGACAAGATCCTCAAGGCGCTCGATTCGCTGCAGGCCGGCGGTTCCACCGCGGGCGCGGAGGGCATCGAGCTCGCCTATCAACTGGCGGAGAAGAACTTCCGCAAGGGCGCGGTGAACCGCGTGATGCTCGCGACCGACGGCGACTTCAACGTGGGCATCGACAACACCGAGGAACTCAAGAGCTTCATCGAGCGCAAGCGCGAGAAAGGCATCTTCCTGTCGGTGCTCGGCTTCGGCGAGGGCAACTATCGCGACGAGCTCGCGCAGGCCCTGGCACAGAATGGCAACGGCGTCGCCGCGTACATCGACACGATCGCCGAGGCGAAGAAGGTGCTGGTCGAGCAGTCGACGGGCTCGCTGTTCACGATCGCCAAGGACGTCAAGCTGCAGGTCGAGTTCAACCCGCGCACGGTGGCGGAGTATCGATTGGTGGGCTACGAGACGCGCGCGTTGAAGCGCGAGGATTTCAACAACGACAAGATCGATGCGGGAGACGTGGGTGCAGGTCACACGGTGACGGCGCTGTACGAGATCACGCCGGTGGGCTCGTCGGCGGTGAGCGTCGACGCGTTGCGCTACCAGTCCGAAGGCGCGGCCGACAAGGGCGACAAGTCCGGCAGCCGCAACGAATACGGCTTCCTCAAGATCCGCTACAAACTACCCAACGAAGACGCCTCGACGCTCGTGACGCAGCCGATTCCGCTGGAGACGCCCGCCTTGTCGGCCGTGATCCAGCGCGAGGTGGGCTTCTCGACGGCGGTGGCGGGTTTCGCGCAGCTGCTCAAGGGCGGCACGTACACGGGCAAGCTCGGCTACGAGGACGTGATCGAGCAGGCGCAGAAGTCGCGCGGCGAAGATCGCAATGGATATCGCGCCGAGTTCATCGAGCTCGTGCGCAAGGCCAGCAAGGCAAAGGGGATGTAACCCCGCGGCGCGGTCCGCCCGTTTATCCGGCGGGCCGCGCCATCTTTCATCGCGCGAGATACGCCTGCACGGCCGGTACCAGCGACCGTTCCACGTACAAGTCGTCCGGCCGGGACTCACAGGTCTTGGCGGCTTCGCGGAGCAGGCGGTTCGTCTTGCCCTTCAGCTTGCTCATGACTAACAAGGGCTCACCCCCGGCACGCCGCGCGGCTTCCCACAGGCTGAGCCGCACCATCCGCTCCAGGTCGAACGGAGCGGACGCGCCGGCAATCTCGCGCAGCAGCCCGTATTCCCAGAGGAAGTCCTTGCAGTGCATGCGCAGAACGCGACCTGACTCGTCGAAGACTCGAGGGTCCACGGGCTCCGGCTCGGCGTTCTTCGGGGCGTCGGGATCCGTCGTCGGGCTCAACGTCGCCTTGTCCCAGTCTTCCGCGACGCTCATTCCGCGCAGGCTGTGGCCCATTCGCAGGTGTGAAGCCATCGGTACACCATCGGCGGAGATCGCCGGAATGAGCCGCCATTTCCGGTAGTACTTCTGCACGCGCTCGTCATAGTCCGCCGAGCCCGAGGACTTCAGGATGCGGACCTCGCTGACCCTGCCGGTCGCGTCGATCTGGAGATCGATGTAAGTCCGCATGCCGGCTTCGGTAATGACGGAGTCGAACTGCGGCGGCGGCTTGGACATCACGAACCGCGGCCGCGTCGGACCCGTCTGCGCGGCGCAATTGGCTCCGAACAAGCTGGCGACCAGCCAGAACGCTAACAACTTGCCCATGATCCCTCCCGATGCCAGGAGCGGTATCTACAGGAGCGCCCCGGGCGGGTCCAGACCTACTTCTGCGTCTTCACCTTGTATCCCGCCGGCACGTCGAATTGTTCGGCCGGCAGATCGCCCGGGGTGATCTGCGTGACGGTGGTGGTGATGTCGCTGGCCGCGAGCTTCGCGAACATCCCGGCCATCGGGCCGCTGCCACTGGCGGAGAGCGTAACGTGGCTCTCGAGCGCCATGCCGGCTTCGGCCATCTTGCGCGTGAGCTCGGCATAAGCCTTCGCCTGCGCGGCGCCCGTCGGCGACTTGGTGGTCTTCGGGTCGCCAAAGATGAAGCCGGAATCCGCCGAGGCGCGATAGAACTTCTGGTAGTCGGCGAGGCCCGGCGCGCTGGTCGACAGGCACGCCTGCCCGGAGAGCACGAGGTTCATGTCCATGCCGTCCCCGGGATGACCGGTGACGCTGAACGGCAGCGTGACGCTGAGATCGTGCACGGTGCAGTCGTAGCCGGCGACCTTTTTCGTCTGCGAAGTCTTCTTGAGCGTCGCCTGGATCGTGCCGGTGCCGGCCTTCTCGAGCTGCGCCGCGATCGACTCGAGCGGCGTCACGGTCGCGGACTTCTTGCCGTCATCGATGCCGATGAAGCGCCGGCCATCGATGTCGATTATCAGCGCGTCGTTGCGGCTGCCGATCGCCGAGTTCGTGCGCATCCGGTTGCCCTTGATCAGGCTGGTGCTGGTGCCGCCGACGTTGATGAACGAAGCGTTGCCGGCGGTCGTCGTGACCACGGAGACGTCGGCGTGCGCGGCGGTGCCGGCCGCGAGCAGCGCCAGCGGCAATAGTTTGCGAATCGTCATCGGAGGACCTCTCTATGGATACGAGACCGGGACGGGCCTCTATATACCCGAGGTTCGTTTCATCCGCCGCTGTCTCGACCTCGCGACACCCGGCCGCGAATTATGCTAACTACCGCGATCCGTGGAGCGGCGGCTCTGGTCCGTCTCCAGCGTCACCGCGCGGCTCAGCACGAGCCGCATGCGCCCGCGGCCGGCCTTCTCGAGCTGGATCGCCGCGTTCTGCTCGGCGAGACGGCGCTGCAACAGCAGCAGGCGCACTTCGAGGTTGTCTTGCACGTCGGGCAGCCGCAGCTCGGGCGCGAGGCGCAGCTCGCGGTTGGTGAATTCGTCGCGGCCGCTGTTCTGGAACTCGGCGACGAGCTTCCAGAGGATCGCGCCGGCCACGCCGCGGATCAGGTAGACGTCGTCGAGGAATACGCTGTTGTCGCGCATGTAGCGCCGCAATCGCAGCGGCATGCCGGCGGGCGCCTCGGGTACCTTGGCGGGTTTCGACTCGGGCGGTTCCTGCTCGGCCGGCTGCATGAGGCTCATCGCCACGGCGAACTGGCCACACAGCAGCATCAGCGCATCTTCGTCGTCATAGCCGAAGTGCTGGTCGTGCGTGCTTTCGACCAGCAACGCGCCGAACACGCGGCCGCGTGCGCGCAGCGGCACGGCCATCTGGCTGCGCGGCTCCTTGAGTCCCGGCAGCGGGATCTCGTCGCGCGCCGGCGGCGCGTAGCCCAGCTGCTCGGCGCGGTCACGCGCGGCGCGCGCGTACTTCGCCATGTTCATCATGTGGCCGACGCGGATCGGCACGCCCTCGCGCACCGATGTGCCGACGATGCCGTCGCCGATCGAAATCTCCGCGCCGGCGCCTTCGCGCTCGTAGCCGCGGCTGGCGAGCAACGTCAGCGCGGATTGCGAGGCATCGGTGAGCCACAGCATCGCGTGGTCGATACGCAGCAGATCGCGCAGGCCGTCGAGGAAGGTATCGAGCAGATCCGCCAGGTCCTCGCAGTTCGCCATGCGCTCGGAGAGACAGCGGGAGTTGGCCGGGATGTCGACGCGCGGCGCGGCCGCGGGCAGTTCCTTGCGGCCGGGTACCAGGCGCAACTCGATCACCTTGTAGACGTCGGCGCCGCGCAGGTGGAACACCTGGTCCATGCCCCCATGGCTCGCGACGCCCATGAGCTTGGCGCGCAGCCGTTCGAACAACGGTCCTTCGGTCTCGGTGCGCAGGTATTCGAGCTGCAGCACCACGCCTGCGCCCGTGTAGGGATCATCGAGCGTCAAACAGGCGCGCTTCGTCGCGAGCACGTTCTCGCGGCTGCGGTTGAAGAACTGGTACGACAGCGCGATGTGGAGCGGATCGATGTACTCGGCGAGCGATAGATAGCTCACGTTCGGCATGTGCTCGACGGAAGCCGTGCACAGCGTTGGCGGGATCACGCCCTCCATCATGCGGCGCACGCCGAACAGCGTGAGGCCGTCGCGGAACGCGGCGCTCATTTCAACTCCAGCGCGCCGCCCGCATCGGGGCCCGGCGTCTGGTTGCGCGCCGAGAACGGCGTGAACCGGATCGCGGCCAGGTCGTCGTCCGGGGTCTCGTAGTAGGCCTCGGTATACGACGGCGGAATTCCATGCGCCTCCAGCTGGTCGCGGAATTTCACGTAGCGGTCCTGCACGAGGGCGCGGTATTCGCGCCCCACGCGCATGACCTCGGCGTCGCGGCCGAGCAGGCTGATCGACTTGTAGCTTTCAGGCAGCGTGAAGTTCACGGCCACGCGGCCGTTCTGCCGCACGGCGTCCAGCACTTCGAAACCCGAGCTGGCGGGCAGGATCACGATCAGTCGCCCGTCGGCTTCGACCTCCGCCGCGAGGCCACGGCAGACGGAGGGGCGGCCGTCGTTGGAGCAGCCGCCGACCTGGTGGCTGACGCCCTGCGCCAGAAAATCGATCATGTCCTGGGTGAGTGCCATGTTCTTGTTCTGGATCCCGGGTGCGCACGTTAGCGTGATTTTAAGAAATCTCTAAGTGCGACTTAGCAAACGGCGCCGGCGGCATTTCGTATCTTGCACGCCTCGCCCGCGAGGGCATTCGAGCCGGGGAAATCCGCATGTCGAAGCCCGTGATCACCGTCTTTGGCGCCACCGGAGCCCAGGGTGGCGGCCTCGTCCGGGCGCTGTTGGGCGATCCCGGGCGGCACTTCGCGGTGCGCGCGGTCACTCGCAAGCCGGAGGGTCCGGCGGCCCGGGACCTGGCGGCGGCCGGCGCCGAGGTGGTGCTGGCCGATATCGATGACGGCAACAGCGTTCGTCGGGCGCTCGAGGGCGCGTACGGCGCGTTCTTCGTGACCAACTTCTGGGAGCACCTGTCGGGCGCGAAGGAAGAGGCGCAGGCGCAGCTGCTGGCGGGCGCGGCGGCGCAGGCCGGCGTGCGCCACGCGATCTGGTCGACGCTCGAGGACACGCGCGACTTCTTCCCGGCCGACGGCCGGCAGATGCCCGTGCTCGAACAGCACTACAACGTGCCGCACTTCGACGCCAAGGGCGCGTCCAACCGGTTCTTCGCGCAGCAGCGCGTGCCGACGACGTGCCTGTACACGTCTTGCTACCTCGAGAACATGATCCACTTCGGCATGGGGCCGCAGCGGCTGGCGGACGGCTCGCTCGCGGTGACCTTCCCGACGGGCGAGGCGCGCATCCCCTGGATCGGCGCCGAGGACATCGGCATCGCCGCATTCGAGATCTTCCTGCGCGGCGATGCGTTGATCGGGGATTCGATCGGCGTCGCGGGCGATCACGTGTCGGGCGCCGAACTCGCGGCCGCGCTCGCGGCCGCGCTCGGCGAGCCGGTGCGCTTCAATGCGGTGACGCCCGACCAATTCCGCGCGCTGCCGTTCGACGGCGCGGTCGAGCTCGGCAACATGTGGCAGTTCAAGCGCGACTGCGAAGCGCGGTACCTGGCGCGTCGCGACCTTGCGCGCGCCCGCGCGCTGCATCCGGGAATGCGGGATCTCGCGGCGTGGCTCGCGAAGTACGGGGCGCGCATTCCCGTGGCGTCGAGAGGCTGAGCCGATGCGCCGCGCCATCTCCGGGTTGTGCACCGCGCTGGCCCTCGCGGGTGCGGCGGCCGCGCGTGCGCAGGACCCGGTCGATGCGCGCGGCCTGCCGGCGCGTCTCGCGGACACGGGCCTGTACTCGTCGGACCGGGCGATCAGCGCGGATGTCCTGCCGTTCTCGCCGCAGTATCCGCTGTGGTCGGACGGCGCCACGAAGCGCCGCTGGATCTATCTACCGCCGGGCTCGAGCATCGATGCCGCGCAGCCCGACGCATGGGAATTCCCGCGCGGCACGAAACTGTGGAAGGAGTTCAGCCACGGCGGCAAGGTCGAGACGCGTTTCCTCTCGCGCGGCATGGACGGCGAGTGGCGCTTCGGCAGCTACGTTTGGAACGCGGCGGGTACCGAAGCGACGCTCGCGCCGGCCGCCGGCATGCGCGATCTGCCCGCGTCCGGCGCGCGCTACTCGATTCCCTCGGAGAACGACTGCCGCGCCTGCCACGACGGCGCGCCGGTGCCGGTGCTCGGCTTCAGCGCGCTGCAGCTCTCGCCCGATCGCGATCCGCTCGCGCCGCATGCCGATGCGGACGCCACGGCGGTGAACCTGGACACGCTGACGGCGCGCGGACTGCTGAAGAACCTGCCGGCGGCGCTGCGGTCGCCCCGCATCGTCGCGTCGAGCCCGGCCGAGCGCGCCGCGCTCGGGTACCTGCACGGCAATTGCGGCAACTGCCACAACGCCGAAGGCCCGCTCGCGGTGCTCGACATGACGCTCGCGCAGCGCGTGGCCACGCCTGATTCGGCGGGCGACGTGCTGCGGTCCATCGTCGGCGTCGAGAGTCAGTTCCAGCCGCGCGGCGCGTCCGCCGATGCGCGCCGCATCGCGGCGGGCCACGAGGCCACGAGCGTGATCGCGCTGCGCATGGCGTCGCGCGATCCGCTGCAGCAGATGCCGCCGCTCGGCACCGTGGCGATCGACACCGAGGCGATGCGCCTCATCGGTCGCTGGATCGAAAGTCTTCCCAATCACAAACACTAGACATTGTTAGAGGAGTCGATCGTGAAATCGCTGAAAATGCTGTTGAGAATCGCCCTGGTGGTGATCGCGTCCCATGCGCGCGCCGCCGATCCCGCCCCCGTCGCGCCGCCGCCGGATGACCTGCAGGCTCGCGGCAAATATCTCGTGAGCACGTCGGGCTGCCACGACTGCCACACGCCCTGGCACCTGACGCCGGAGGGCCCGAAGCCCGACTTCACCCGGTCCCTGTCCGGTCATCCGGAAGGCCTCGAGATGCCGCAGGCGCCGCAGCCGCAGCAGCCCTGGCTCATGACGGTCGGCGCGACCAACAACGCGTTCGCCGGTCCGTGGGGCGTGAGCTATGCGGCGAACCTGACGCCGGACCGCGAGACGGGCCTCGGCAAATGGACCGCGCGCACGTTCATCGACACGATCCGCACCGGCCGCCATCTCGGTCGGGGCCGCGAGATCCTGCCGCCGATGCCCGTCCCGGTGTACCGCAACTTCACGGACCAGGACCTGGCGGCGATCTTCACGTACCTGCAGTCGCTGCCGGCGATCAAGAATCGCGTGCCCGAGCCGCGCCCGCCGGTCGCGGCGGTGGCCCAGGCACGGTAGTTAGCCCCGGCGGCGCCCCGGATTCGTTACACTGCCGCGGGCAGTGTCGTTTCCGGGGTGTCGCATGGAGATTCGAGGCGCAATCATGAGCCTGCTGGCCTGTACGACGCTCGCGTCGGTTTCGAGCCGGGCCGACCCGGTCAAGCTGCTGCCCGGCCCGTTCGAGTTGCCGGAGCGCATCGGCCCGATGCGCTACGACGGCAAGGGGCACAAGTACGACGACGCGCGACTGGGATCGTCGTACCAGTACCTCGGTGGCGGCCTGTCGCTGACCGTGTACGTCTATGATCTCGGCGCCGAGAACATCCCGGATGGCGGCGACACGCGCCTGGCTTGCGAGGCGTTCGAAGGCGCCAAGGACGACGTGCTGCACGCGGGCTACCAGGACGTGCAGGTGAAGTCCGAGCAGTTGGCGCGGCTCGACCCCGGGGCCGAATCGCCAACGGCGCGCGAGGCGATGTTCGAATACACGCGCAACGATCACGCGACGGTGTCGTACCTGTGGGTGACGGGCGCGGCGAAGCAGTTCGTGAAGCTGCGATTCAGCGTCGATGACACGCTGCGCGACGAGTTGGTCGAGGCGCGCCGAACCGTGCTGACGGCGCTGGGCGCAGCGATCAAGCCGCACCTGGCACCCGTGGATCCGGAGTCCGCCAAGAAGGGCACGACGATCAACGTCAATTCCGCGAACGGAACCGCCGACATGGCGACGGGGCTCGAGTACCTGATGTTCCTGACCGCCGATGGGCTGGACCACAAGGAGAACACGCCCGTGTGTGGCGGCGAACTCGTTCCGGATTTCGGCCGTGAGCTGTCCGCGTTCAAGAGCCTGGCGCACGATGCCAGGCCCACGAAATTCACGCGGAAACTGGCGGACATCGACAGCGCCGGCTTCCTCGACGAATTCGTCTGGTCCTATCGCCACCGCGACGACTGGGGCGCCCAGCCGCCCGAGGGCCTCGAGCTCGGCAAGTTCGACGCGTGGCGACAGAAGAAGCTCAAGCGCTTCGCGGTGCCGGACTTCGGCAGCGTCACCTACGACGTGCCGCGCCCGCTGCCGCTCGAGCCCGCGGGCGCGGCCGCGCCCTAGCGCGCGGACACGTCGTAGAACCGCCAGCTGCTGCGGAAATCCCGCGTGAGCTTCTGGTGCGTCAATCGCGCGCGCACCAGCTCGATCGGCATCGGTCCGCCGATCAGGATGCCGTCGTGGAACTCCGTGCCGCTCATCTTGCCGCCGCCGACCAGTTCCTGGTGCAGCGCGCGCAGCTGCAGCGCGCCCAGTAGATAGGCAGCCTGGTACAGCGGCGGCGCCTGCGTCGTGCGGCGCACCTCGGCCTCCGCGTTCGCGCGTTCGTGGCCGACGCGCTCGACCAGGAAATCGACGCACTGCTGCGGCGTCCAGCGGCCGAGCTGGTAGTTCATCGAGAACACGATGCGCGCCGCGCGGTGCTGGCGCCAGAACAGCATGCCGATGCGATCCGGATCGTTGCGCGGGAAATCCGCGGCGTCCCACAGCGTGAGCTCCCAGTACAGCGCCCAGCCTTCCGTCCAGAACGGCGTGTCGTTGAGATATTGGCGATGCACGTTGAACCGGTCGTTCATGAACTGCTGGTAGTGATGGCCGGGAACGATTTCGTGCTGCACGGTGGGGAAGTTCAGGTGCGGCGAGTTGCCTCGCATGCTCATGGAGCGCTCGTCGAAGGTCATCGTGTCGGTCGGATACGAGAGCAGCGTGACCTCGCCGCCGTTGAAGAACGGATTGATCAGCTGGCGCTCCGGCGTCTGCATGGCGAGTCGCCAGATCTCGCGCGCCAGCGGCGCGAGCGTGATGGTGTGCTGATTGGCGATGAAGTTCTCTTCGTACTTCGCGATGTCGAAGATCGCCCACGGCGCTTCGCCCGGCGCGGGTGCGCGCGTCTTGGTGAATTCGAGCGCGGCTTTCCAGTCGTCGCCGTAGCCCATGCGCCGCGAGACTTCCTTGAGCTTCGCCTCGTTCGACGCGAATTCGCGCTCGCCGATGGTGATGAGCTCGGCCGGCGTGTACGGAATCATCTCGACGGTGAGATCGGCCGCCAATCCCTTCGCGAGCACGGGATCACCGGCGATGGGCGCGCTCGGCGCGTCCTTCACCGGCGGCGGTTTGAGCGTGTCGGTGTACGCCTGGAGCGCGGTATCGAGCTCGCCATACGGCTTGCGCGCCCACCAGGTGTAGCCGGGATCGTAGCCGTCGTAGAACGTGTTCCAGTCCTTGAGGTTCTCGCGCAGCGCCTTCAGCTGGTCGGCGGCGCGCAACGCGGTGACGGCCGAGAATTCGCGCGCGCCGAGCTTGAACGGTGTGCCGGGCTTGTGATCGGCAAACCCCTTCGTGAGCTCGCGGGCCTGCTTGCTGATGCGGTCGAGCGTGCGCGCGGTGGCTTGTGGATCGGCACGCTTGCGGTCGAAGCGGTCCTCGGCGAGCTGCCGCGCATCGTCGAAGAACGGCAGCAGCGGCGCGATCTCGGCGGCGCGTTCCTCCACGAGCTTGAGCGTGGCGAGGTCGTAGTCGACGCGGTTGCGCAGCGCGATGTAGTCGAGCTGGCCTTCGGGGTTCAGCGAATCGAAGTCGACTTCGGGCAGGCGCTTGCGCCAGCCGTCGGCGAGCGTGCGCATGCGCGCGATGCGCGCGCTCGAGCCGGCGACGGGGTAACGCCGGTCGATCGCCGCGCGGTCCTGCACGTAGCGTGTGACCACCGTGCGCAGATCGCTCTCGCCGCGCGCGAACGTCACGAGCGACGTGAGCGCCGGTGGGTCATCCGCCCATCCGGCCGGCGCGGTCGCGGTCTGTGCCTGCGAAACCGCGCCGAGCGTGACGGCGATGGCGGTGAGCGCGAGCAGCGCGGTTTTCATTCGTACCATGAGCGTGTCCCCTTGACGTTCTCGTCCGGCTTTCCGACCTTGATGAATACCACGCCATGCCGCGGCACGGTGGCGGTGAATGAATCGCGCGACGCGCCGAGGTCGCGGCGCTGCCAGAGGTCGCGCACGGGCTGCGCGCCCGCGCGGCCGATGAGACTCCACGGCACGGTGACCTTGTTAGGTGCCAGGCCGCGATTGAACAACCCGACCGCGACCGTGCCGTCGGCGAGCGGCCGGGCCCAGATTTCCAGGCGGCCGTCCTGCCAGAGCCGGCGCGCGGCTTTGCCGAGCGGATCCTGGTCGACGTCGAGCACGTCGTCGTTGGTGAGCAGCGCCAGCGTCAGCGGATCGAGCTTCGACAGGTCGGCGCCGATGAACAGCGGCGCCGCCTGCAGCGACCACAAGGCGAGATGCAGCATCTGTTCGTTCGGCGTGAGACGCGTAGGACGCAGTGACGGCCCCCAGCCGAGCGTGCCGACGACCAGCATGTCGGTGTCGTTCCAGTGTCCCGGCCGCGTCCAGCGCTCGCGGCCCGATTGGCGGAAGCCGACGCTTTCGAGATTGGACCACTGGTCGAGCAGGTCGCCGCTCGAGCGCCACAGATTTCCGCCGGCGTCTGCGCCCCAGGTCCACACGTCGCCGTAACCGTACTGGCACAGCGAGAAGACGATGTCGCGATCGACGCCTTTCAGTGCGTCACGCATCACGAAGTAGGGCTTCTGCAGTTCGGGCAGAGAATGATCCTTCGCGATCTCCTCGTACGAGCACCAGTCGTACTTGAGGAAATCCACACCCCAGCCCGCGAACGTCGCGGCGTCCTGGGCTTCGTGCTGGTAGCTCGCGGTGAAGTCCTCGCAGGTGCGCGGGCCGGGCGACGAGTAAATGCCGAGCTTCAATCCGCGCGCGTGCACGGCAGCGGCGAGCGCGCGCATGTCCGGGAATTTCTCGTTGGGCTGCAGATGGCCGGCGGCGTCGCGCGGGCCCATCCACGCGTCATCGATGACGACGTATTGATAGCCGACGGCGGCGAGCCCGCTGCGGTCGAGCCACTCCGCGGCGGCAAGCACCTTTTGCTGATCGACCGCGGGACCCCACGCGTTCCAGGAGTTCCAGCCCATCGGCGGCGTGCGCGCCAGCGCGTCCGCGCCGCCCTCGATGACCAGCGCACGTCTCGCGCTGCCCTGTGCGTTGCGCACGGTGATGTCCACGGAATGGCTGCCGGGATCCCTGAGCGCGCCGCGGATCACGCCATCGGCGCCCAGCGCGAGGCCGGCCGGAAGTCCTTTCCAGCACATTGGGATCCTAAGCTTAGAATTCCACGTGGACAAGTTGTCG
>JADMIO010796633.1_pt1 | contig 15362 bp, 10 predicted proteins | sample 8958161 | NCBI WGS metagenome assembly JADMIO01 (sample SAMN16585339, study PRJNA669376) | soil metagenome | isolation source: Crop rotation soil | place: USA: Cullars Rotation, Alabama | collected 2011
CTTTCCGCCTGCGTGGTGGCGGGGGAGGAGGTGGGACGGGTATCCGGAGTCCGCGCCTTACCGCCAGCAGCGGTGACCGCACAAAGGGCGATCGATGAGCTCAGGACGATTCCAACCGCTGCGGACAACCAGCGCGACGTCATGAAGAGGCTCCTGTGGCGCAATGTCGATTCGTGCGAAATGGGACTTCCCGAATATAGGCTGGCGCGGGACGCGCGGCAAACCAAATCCTCAGGTGGGATCAAGGCTTGCGCAACGATTGGATGAATTGACGCCCCCCCATGCTCATCTATAATGCCCGCCAGTCGTCATGTCTCATGTCGGCGAGGCGCCGCGCGGGCGAACACGGGTATGCGTCCGGCGCGGCGAGGGTCCCCCGCAGGGAAGGAGTCCGCGAGTGCGCGATCGCCGCAGCTTCCGCCAGCAGAACAAGCTCCTTTCCGCCGCGATTGCAGCCGCGCTGATCTGTCCCCAGACGACCCGTGCGCAGACGTCCGACGCTCCCGCCGCCGAACATTTGCTGATTGATGCGCGGACCGCTGCGACGTGGCAGGAGGGGGAGACGAGCGTCGTCCTGCTCAACGGGCCGGTGACGGTCCAGTTGGATACGGCGGTGATGTCCGCGGACAACGCGGTCGTCTGGCTGACGCCGGTGCGCGGCGCGGTGATCGAGCAGCAGCGGGCGGAAATTGCGCTGATCGGCCACGCGCGGCTGGAGCAGGACGGGGTCCAGCGCACCGGCGACGTGCTGCAGGTGACCGGGACGGTGCGGGGGTCGGTGCGGATCACGGCCGACGATCGCGTCGGGCGCGACCTGAGCGGATCGGATCTGTACAAGCGGGCGGCGTCGATTCGGCCGGCGAACGTCGCGCTGCTATCGGGTCCCACGCCGACCTCGCAGCCGACGCCGACGAGCGCGCCACGGCGGATTCCGGGAACGGTCGAGCCGGTCACGTTTCGGGCCCCGGGTGAATTGCAGACGGTCACAGCGCACGACGGGAAACTGGCGGTCATCCTGTCCGGCGGGGTGACGCTGATCCAATCCCGGAAGGACGGTTCGTTCGTCGAGCTTCAGTCGGACAAGGCGGTCCTGTTCACGACGCTGGACAAGCTGACCGATATCCAGGGTGCGCAGCAGGGGGGGGCGGCGGCAAAGTCGCTGGAAGACGCGATTCGATCGGCCTACCTGGAAGGGGACGTTCGCGTCGTCGTGACGCCGGCGTCGGGGAGCCGGATCGGCGAGCAGCGTCTGAAGGCGCACCGTGTGTTTTACGATTTCACGACCGACCGCGCGGTCCTGACCGACGCGGTGCTCCATACGACCAACCCGCGCATCCCGGTCCCGATGATCATGCGGGCCGACACGATCCGGCAGTTGACGGTGGGCGAGTACAACGCCGAAGGGGTGCAGTTGTCGACGAGCGAGTTCAACACGCCGTCGTATTCGCTGGCGGCGACGAAGGCGTACGTGCGGCAGGTGGATTCCGGCGACCCCCGGATCGGGACGCAGACGGGGTACCAGGCGTCGAACGTGACGCTGCAGGCGTTCGGCGTGCCGTACTTCTACATGCCGGCGGCGGGTGGGACGGTGTCGGACGACATGCCGCTGCGGTCGATCGCGATGGGGGCGTCGACGCCGTTCGGGTTTTACGCGACGAGCACGTGGGGGTTGTTCCCGTCGCTGGGGAGGCCGACGCCGCAGGACCTGGACGCGGAATACACGGTGGGTTACTTCGCGCAGCGCGGGCCGGGTGCGGGGCTGAACGGGAAGTATGGCGGGTCGTATCTGTCCGACCCGTCGAACGATCCGTGGTCGTTCGACGGGCGGTTCAAATCGTTCGCCGTGGACGACATGGGGTCGGACTATTTTGGCGGGTCGCGCAATGACGTGCTGCCGGAGGACGAGCTGCGCGGGCATTTTTACTGGGAACACCAGCACTTCCTGCCGGGTGACTGGCAACTGCAGCTCCGCGCCGGGTACGTGACCGATCCCACGTTCCTGGAAGAGTGGGCGCGGCGGGACTTCTGGTCGAACGACGAGCCGCACGACGTGTCGGTCTACCTGAAGAAGCAGACCGATACCGAGGCGTTGACCTTGGGGTCGGTGATCCAGCCGAATGGCTTCGTCACGACGTCGGACCTCCAGCAGGAGCAGTTCGAGGTCGAGCGGCTCCCGGAGATCACGTACCATCGCATCGGCGATTCGCCGTTCGGCGACCGATTCACGTTCTTCAGCGACAACTCGCTGGCGGCGTTGCGGTTCAACCGTTCGTCGGCGTCGCTGGCGGATTTGGGATACCCGAGCTTCGTGTCGCCGGGACTGCCGTCGCTGGGGATTTCGGGTGCGACGTCGGCGCCGAACGTGCCGGAGGACAATAACTACCGCGGCGATTTCCGGCAGGAACTGGATTATCCGCTGTCGCTCGGGCAGATCCGGACCGTGCCGTACGTCGTCGAGCGATATACGGCGTACACGGATTCGCCGTCGGGGCAGTCGAAGAACCGATTCTTCACCGGGGCGGGCATCCGGACGTCGACGGCGTTCTGGAAGGTCAGCGACGGCGTCGATTCGGACCTGTTCGACGTGCACCGGGTGCGGCACATCATCGAGCCGCAGGTGCACCTGTTCACGAGCGCGTCGGCCGTCGACCAGGGGGACGTCTACATCTACGACGAGGACATCGACAAGATCAACGACCTGACCGCGGCGCAACTGGCGTTGCACCAGACGTGGCAGACGAAGCGCGGCGGACCGGGGCGGTGGCGGAGCGTCGATTTCGTGACGTTGAACGTGGAGGGGGACTTCTTCTCGAAGACGCCGTCGGACCCGGAGTTGCGTCCGGTCCAGTTCCGCGGGTTGTTCTTTGATTCGATCCCGGAGGCGTCGATCCCGCGCGATGCGTTGAACGCGGACGCGTCGTGGCGGATCAGCGACGAGTTCATCCTGCTGGCCGACGAGTCGTACAACCTGCAGGAGTCGAGCCTGGCGACGACGTCGATCGGGCTAGCGGCGCGGCGGAACCCGCGCGTGACCTATTACGCGGGTTTGCGGTACATCGAGCCCCTCGATTCGAACATCATCACGCTTTCGATGGCATACGAATTGTCACGCAAATATCTGCTCGGCTTCACGCAGAGCTATGACTTCGGCGAGCAGAGCAACAACGTCGGGTCTTCCGTCGAAGTAACGCGCCGGTTCGACAAGTTCTTCATCAGCGTGCGGGTATATCACGATTCGATCAACGACGAGAGCGGCGTGAGCTTCCTGCTCTACCCGGAGGGGCTGGCGCCGCGGGGGTCTTCGGCGGACATCGCGGGGGCGTTCAACGGCCCACGACGCTATTGATCGGTCGGGCGCCGCGCGGGATTCATTCCGTTTTCACGCTTGAAGTAGTGGTGTTTGCTGTACTAACGTTCAATTCGATGTCCCGCCCAAGGGCGGCGCGAGGACCGAGCGATGAACGGGCTCATGCGTTTCAGGGTTTTTCGGCGGCTCAGCGCGCGGCATGTCGCGACGCTGTTCTGGGTGATCTCCGTCTTCCTGACGATCGCGCAATGCGTCGCGTATTACCACCGTTCCAGCCGCGAGAAGTTCGACCGCGAACAGGAGCTTGTCGAGGCGTACGCGACGCAAGTGCGGGCGCTGGCGTCGGCGACGAAGGAGGTCGAATCGAGTGCGCTGGTGGCGGCAGCGTCGGAACTGGATCCGGACGACATGGCGGGATATCGGCAGGCGGTCAATCGGATCCCCGGATTGCTCGAGAGGGTCCGACGGACGGCCAGCGAGCCCGGATTTGACGCGCAGGCGCGAGCGGGGTTCGAGTCATTGGCGCCGCAGGTTGACGCGGCGGTCGCGGCGGTGGACCGTGCGCTGCGATTGGCAACGTCGGCGGCGACGACCCGCCCCGCGGGCCGGAAGGTTCCGCCGGGGTTCGGCCGCACCGACCCGGAGCACCTCGCGACCGAATCGGTCTTGCGCACGGCCGACGGGCTGGAGGCGCACGCGGACGCCGCGCTCAAGCGCCTTGGCGCATCGGAGCGCGCCAGCGTCCGGAGTAACTCGGCGGTGTTCGCGGCGATCACCGCGATCGACATATTCGTGCTGGCGGCGGCGTTCCTGGCGATGAACCGTTTCGCGGCGTACCGGCGGCGGGTCGAGGCGTCGCTCCATGAGGCTCGCGATGCGGCCGAGGCGAGCGCCCGCGCCAAGGACCGTCTCCTGGCGGCGGTCAGCCATGACCTGCGGAACCCGCTCAACCGGATCCGCCTGTGGGCGCAGCTGGCGCGGGATTCCTCGGCCGACGCGGGGACGGTCAACGAAGCGCTCGACGCCATTTCCGCGTCGGTCGATACGCAGTCGCGGCTGGTGGAAGACCTGCTCGATTCGGCTCGGATTTCGCACGGGACGTTTCGCGTGGAACTGGCGCCGATGGACCTGCGGGCGGCGGTTGAGACGGCGTGCCAGTCGGTCCGCCCGGAAGCCGAGGCGCGGCACGTCGCGATCCATGTGCCCGCCGGCCATGAGACGGCGCCCGTCATGGTCCAAGGGGACGTCGTTCGCCTGCAACAGGTCGTCTGGAACCTGCTGCATAACGCCGTGAAGTTCACGCCGGAAGGGGGGCGGATCGACCTGGTCGTGGATCGCCGGGACGACCGGACCGCCGTGCTCGAAGTGCGCGATACCGGCCGCGGCATTACGCGCAATGCGATTCCGAATCTCTTTAAGCCGTTCACTCAAGCGGACCCTAAGGCCGACCGTGCGAACGGATTAGGGCTGGGGCTGTCGATCGTGAAAAACATCGTCGAATTGCATCACGGGACGATCGCGGTTCACAGCGACGGGCTGGGGAAGGGGACGACGGTCACCGTGACGCTTCCGCTCATGGCCGAGAACGGGCAGGGGGGCGACGACGACGCACATTACTCGCGAGTGGCGATGCCGTCGGCGGTCACGAGCAGGATCCGGTCCGACACCTGATGCGGCATCGACTTGAAGTCTTCGGCGATCTGCCCGCGCAGCCGCCCGACGGTTTCATCGTCATTGCGGAAGCACAGTAAAATGTCGCGATTCGGCACCGCGGCCGCGAACGGGCTGCCGAGATGCTCGCGCAGGCGATCGTGCAACGTCGGGAGCAGCAGCCGGCTAGCGTCGTACCCGTCCATCGTCTGGAACAGGATCAGGTTGACTTCCCCATTTTCGTCCTGAGCCGCGTGGGCGTTGATCGACTCCGACCGGCGGACGAGGTTCTCAATCGCGGTTTCGTGAAGGTCGTCCACCGAAACCTCCCAGATATCGAACTGCGCCTTGGGGATGTAGGCGATCGTGCGGTCGTTGTCGACCGCGTAGGCGATCACCAACCCGTCGATGAGGGGCTGGGTGACCATGTTGGGCGACGGCGCGACGTCGCCGCGGCCGCCGGGTTCGGTCAGGACCATCGGGAGGATGCGGTCCTTGAGTTGTTCGAACGTGGCGTCCTGGTCGGGCAGGCCTTCGGCGGCGCGGAGCAATTCGACCATCCACCGTTCGATGTGGTGGATGGTTTCCTCCGGCCGGAGCATCACCGTACGGTAGAGGTTTTCGAGGGAAACCGTGTGGCCGTTGACCCGGACGGTGAACTGCTGCTCGCCGCGGGAGAGCTTCACGAGGGGAAACTTGGCGCGAACGGTCTTGCTGACGAGGTCGACGAACTGCTCGCGCGTGGGCACGCTCATTACCGGAATGATAGCCGTCGGCGGGCACGTTGGCTATCGGCGGAGAAATGCGCAAAATCCCCCCACGTCGCGCGGTCGCGGCCGTGCGGCGCGCGTCAAGGGAATGTGAAGGGAATCACATGATTCGAGTTGGCATCATCGGTGCGGGTTGGCCCGGGCAGGCGCACGCCAAGGGATACTTGGCGGCGGGGGGGTTTAAGTTGGTTGCGGCCGCCGACCTGATTCCGGATCGGCGGCGGAAGTTGCTGGCCGAGGCGGGCATTCAGCGGGAGTACGCGTCGGCCGAGGACCTGCTGAAGGACAAGGAACTGGACGCGGTGAGCGTCTGCGTGCCGACCCATCTGCATGTACCGGTGGTGCTGGCGGCGCTGAAATCGGTGAAGCACGTGATCTGCGAGACGCCGCCGGCGCTGTCGGCGTCGGACGCGAAGCGGCTTTCGAAGGCGGCCGAAAAGTACAACCGTGTGCTGCTCTACTCGCTGCAGCGGCGCTTCGGTCCGAACGAGCAGGCGGCGCGGCAGGCGATCCTCAAAGGCTTCGCCGGCGATGTCTATCACGCCCGGGCGGCCTGGACGCGCACGCGCGGCATTCCGATCGGGACCGGCTGGTATACGAAGAAGGAAACCGCCGGGGGCGGTGCGCTGGCGGACCTTGGGTTGCACATGCTGGACCTGGGATGGTTTTTGCTCGGACAGCCTAAGCCGGTCTCGGCGTACGCGGTGACGCATCAGAACTTCGGACCGTCGATGGTGCCCCAGGAAGTCGGCTTCGACGTCGACGACGCGGCGTTTGCGCTATTGCGATTCGAAGGTGGCAAGTCGCTGGAACTGTCGGCGAGTTGGGCGCTCAACCAGGCGCCGAGCCAGAACGGGACGATCTGCCGCGTGTACGGGCCGTCGGCCGCGATCGAGGTCTACACGCCCCAAGGCCCCGTCGCGTTTACAAGCTTCGACGCGAAGGGGAATTCGAAGGCGGTGCCGATCAAGCCCCCGAAGGTGGCGGGTTACGCGGCGTTGATGCGCCACTTTCGTGACTGCATCCAGGGGAAGGCGACGCCGATGACCGGGCCGACGCAGGGGATCCTGCTGATGCAGATGCTCGATGCTCTTTACAAGAGCGCCGAATCGGGCAAGAGCGTCGCGATTTCCTAGCTGCCGTTGCGGATCGCGCGGATGCCGGTCAGGATCGGCAGGTGGGACGGACAGACGTAGGAGCAGATCCCGCACTCGATGCAGGAATCGAGGCCGTAATGGCGCGCCAGGGAAATGTTGTTGCGCTGCGCGGCTTCGAGGAGGCCGGCCGGGTGAATCCGGGTCGGGCACCCTTCCGTACACCAGCCGCAGCGAATGCAGGGGTCAGGGTTGGTGTCCATCTCCGGGAAGGAGAGTTGGAAGGTAAGCTCGCCAGTTGAAAGCCTGGCGTCGGCGGGCTGAACCTTGCGGTCGCGAAGCAGGTCGCCGGCGCGGCAGACGAAATCGTCGGGCCGCAGGCCGATGGCGGTGAGCACGTCAGCGAGCGTCGCACCCACCGGCACGTCGAGGAACCTCGTCGACGTCCATTCCGGGTGATGGATCGCAACCGATGCCGTGGTATGCGGTGCGGACGTCAACGCGAATCGACCCAGGACGATGGCCGCCATCGCGTCGATCAGCAGGACATTCACGTCCGTCGGCAGCCGGCCGGGACGAAGCCGGCGTTTGAGTAGCGTGAAAATCAGCAGGCTGGGATCGGATTCCGGGTAATCGTTTCGCATCGTCACGACGCGCCGTCGCTGCGGTTTGGCGGCGTCGCGGACGCGGCGCGTCCAGTTGCCGGGCGCGGTCTCGTCAAGCAAAACCCATGATCGTTTTGGCTTCAGCAGCCGGTCCAGGAAATCCAGCCCGGCCAGGAGCGCCTCCGGCTCGCGCGCGGCGATCGCGGCGTTCAGTCGCAGCGTCGCGTCACCATCCAGCAGGGTGCAGAATATCGAATCCGGCGGGTTGGTCCGGGCGGCGCGGAGCTGGCCGATGAGGTCCGGACACGTGTGACGCGCAGCGTCGACGCCCGCGGCGGCCAGGCGTTCGGTCCACGCGGAAAGATCGGCGGGCAAAGGCGTCTCAACGGCAGTGAAGATCCGGGGCAGCACGGCGAACCCCGGCGGCACGTCGACCTGAAAAAACTCCGCCGGCTCGTCCGTCGGAAGATCGGTCGGGCGCGGCAGCAGCGATCGGAGGTCGAAATATCGCATAGAAGGGGGGTTCCGCCTCGATCACGCGCCCGCGAGAGGCACGTTGTTGTCGCGGCAGAGTTGCTTCAGCGTGTCCGCCGCCACTTTAAACAGGTCCGGGCCGGTCTCGCCGTGCGAGTGTCCGGCCACCTTCAAATGCGGTTCCAGTGAGAGGAACCCGCGGTACCCGGACCGGTAGGCGTCGGCCACGATCTGGCCGATATGCCCCGCTCCCTGCCCGGCCGGAACCACTTTTCCGCTTCCGGCGATCGCGTCCTTGATATGGATGTGCGTCGTGTACGCTTTCAGCATCGGCCAATTCACTTCGGGTTTATCCCCCGCCTGGATGAAGTTGGCAAAGTCGAACGCCGACCGCAGTTTGGGCGAATTGATCGACTTCATCAGGTCCAGACACTGCGGTCCCTTCTCCCCATAGATCTTCGTTTCGTTCTCGTGCAGGAGCGTCAACGTCGGGTGGTCCTTCACGTAATCAACCTTCGCGTGCATTCGCCGCAGCACCTCGTCGCGATGCTTCAGGATGTCGCCGCCCTCCGGCGGGTAGTACGAAAAAATCCGGATGTTCGGCGCGGCGAAATACTCCGCCAGCTCAACCGCCAGCTTGAATCGCTCGAAATGCTGATCCCACGGGTCGTCGATCTTCACTTTACCGATCGGCGAGGCGATCGAGATGACCCCCAGCCCGTTCGCCTGAAACTTCGACCGGATCTCGGCCCGAAGCGCGGCGTCGAAATCCAGCACGTTCTTGCCGGCCACGCCGCGCAGCTCTACGTGCGTGACCCCGTTCAGCTTGCAGACCCGGATCTGTTCATCCAGCTCTGGCGAAATCTCGTCGGCAAAGGCGGAAAGCTTTAGCATGGGGGAGATGGTCGGGTTCGACGGATGGAGCGTCAAGGCGGGACGAACGTTTATCTGAGCAGGGGGCCATTGTTAGGGCCTAGAATGCCTGTTGCGGGGTCCGTGGCTTTGACACGGGCCCCGCATAAATTTAGGATTGCCCCCTTTCCTTTTTTGCGGAGACGTCGTCACGTGGTAATGGATCAGGCGATCAATAAAGCGGCGGGGCTCGTCGAGGCGCTCGGGTACATCCAGCGCTTTCATGACAAGGTCATCGTGGTGAAGGTCGGCGGGTCGATCATGGACGACGAGGCCGCGCTGTCGGCGATCCTCACCGACATCGTCTTCATGAACTACGTCGGCATGCAGCCGGTCCTCGTCCACGGCGGCGGCAAGGCGATCAACGAGGCGATGGAGAAGGCCGGTCTCCAGCCGCAATGGGTTCAAGGCCGCCGCTACACCGACGAGCGCACGCTCGCGATCGCCGAACACGTCCTCTGCAACCAGATCAACCGTTTCATCGTCAACTTCATCCAGTCGCAGGGGTGCGAGGCGATGGGTCTGCACAGCCTCTCGTCGAACGTGCTCTTCGCCGAGAAGACCTACGTCGCCGGCCCGGACGGCCGGCGCATCGACCTCGGCATGGTCGGCGAGGTCAAAAGCGTCAACGCGCGCCTCCTGCAACTGCTCGTCCAGGCCGACTCGATCCCCTGCATCGCGACGATCGCGCGCGACGTCGCCGGCGGGCGCCTGAACGTCAATGCCGACACCGCGGCCGGCGCGATCGCCGCCGCCATGAAGGCCGAAAAGCTCGTCGTCATCTCCGACACGCACGGCATCCGCTCCGACCCCAAGGACCCGAATACCCGCGTCCCCTCCCTGACGACGACGCAGATCGACCAGATGGTCAAGGCCGGCGTCATTACCGCGGGCATGCTGCCGAAGGTCGAGGCCTGCGTCACGGCGCTCCAGGCGGGCGTCACGAAGGCCCACATCATCGACGGCCGGATGCCTCACTCCCTTCTTCTCGAAATTTACACCGAAGCCGGCGTCGGCACCGAAATCGTCTTGTGAGCAGTGGCCGGTGGCGAGTTGCCAGTTGCCGGTAAACGGCAACCCGGCGGCTGGACGAGCAACTGGCAACGAACAACTGGCAATTACCTCATGGATCACTTCATTTCCATTTCCGAAACCCCCATTCAAACGCTCCGGCATACCTTGGATGTGGCGCGCGACCTGAAGAAACAATACCTCACGACCGGCAAGAACGACCGCGTCCTGGACGGCCAGGTCCTGGCGATGATCTTCGAAAAGCCCAGCCTGCGCACGCGCGTCAGCTTCGCGGTCGCGATGGCGCACCTCGGCGGGCAGGGCCTGCTCCTCCGCGACGAGGAGGTCGGCCTCGGCAAGCGCGAGCCGCTCCACGACGTCGCCCGGGTGCTCTCCGGCATGTGCGACGGCATCATGGCCCGCACGTTCGAACACGAGAAAGTCACCGGCCTCGCCAGGTACGCGTCGGTCCCGGTCATCAACGGCCTGACCGATTTCTCCCACCCCTGCCAGGCGATGGCCGATTTGATGACGATCGAGGAACGCTTCGGAAAGTTGGACGGGCTGACGGTCGCGTACATCGGCGACGGCAACAACGTCGTCCGCTCCCTCGCGGCCGCCTGCGGGAAGTTCAAGATGAAGTTCGTCATCGCCGCGCCGCCGGGCTACCATCTGCGCCCGGCCGACGTTGCCCGCCTCCGCGAGAACGTCCCCGGACTCCAATACGTCGAAACCAACGACCCCGCCGAAGCCGCCCGCGGCGCCGACGTCCTCTACACCGACACCTGGGTCAGCATGGGCCAGGAAGAGGAAAAGGCCAAACGCGTCAACGATTTCGCCGGCTTCACGATCTCCGAAGAGCTTTTGGGCAAAGCCAACAAGAGCGCCGTCGTCATGCACTGCCTTCCCGCGTACCGCGGCCTGGAGATCACCGACGCCGCCATGGAGCATGACCGCTCCGTCGTCTTCCAGCAGGCCGAAAACCGACTGCATTTCCAGAAGGGCCTTGTCGCCGTGCTCATGGGCGGCCGCTAGACAGACTTCGTCATTGACGACGCTGCCGCCGCCGCGGCAGCACGAAGGCCGCCAGGCTCACCGCCGCCAGTGTGGTGGATGGCTCCGGCACGCTCGCCAGCAGCGACTGGACGTATTCCGCGCCGAACTGCGATTCCCGCATCGCCAGAAACTCCGGCGACAGTGGGGCACCTTGCTGGACGTAGACGCGATCGATCAGCCCGTAGTCCGCGCTGTCGATGAGGTCGTCGTAATTGAAATCCCCGTTGAACCACCCGGTCAGGCCCTTGGCCATGCCGCGATCTACCCGAACGTAGTCGTCCAGATCGACCATGCCGTTGAGGTTCGCGTCGCCGTACCACGTCGGCTTGAACAGGAGGCTCGTCGCGTCCACGGTCGCGCCCGACCACGTCGCGGTCTCGATGCCCGTGAGTCCCAGGAGGTCGGACGCTTCCGCGTACCCGATCCCCATCCGCAGCCCGGCGTCGCCGGCCGCGAGCGAAGAGGCGATCCCCGCCCCGTTCCACGTCCCCCCGTTGCGCCCGGACAGCAACCGCTGCCGCTGCAGGTCGGCCGGCGTCACACCGGAATAGTCGAGCACGAGCGTCCGGTTCAGCGTGAGTTTCCCGGTCCCGGTGAGATTGAGGCCTGCCAGAACCGATGCGGCGGTCCCCGAAGCGCCAATTGTCCCCGCCGCGCCGTTCGGAAGATTGAGCGTTGTCGCCAGGAGGCGGCCATTTGTCTGACTGAACACGCCGGCGGCGTCCACGTTGATCGTCGCGCCCGACAGCGTCCCGGCCGTGTTCAGCAACGAGGTGCCGGACGTCACCTTGTACGTCGTGATTCCCGGCACGTTCGCGGACGCCGCATTGGGCGACTGCAGGTCGACCGTCCCGCCATTGATTGTAAGCGTCGATCCCGCCAATGGTAGAGCGGATGCGCTGGCGGGGGTAAGCGAAGAATCGCCGGTGAGGGTCAACGTCCCGCTGCCGTTCTTGTTGATGTTGCGCGCGGTGCTGGCGAAGCCGCTGCGGGCGTACAGGCCGCCGCCGACCGTCAGCGATCCGGCGGACACGCTGATCGACCCGGTGACTATCCCGCCCACCGTGGCTCCGCCAAAGCCGATTGATCCGCCGAAGGTGTTATTGCCCCCGAGATTGTCGATCTGAGATGAGCCGCCGCTGCCGGTTCCGTCGGTGAACAGGTATTCCTGCGTCGCGTAGTTGAGCGACGAGGCCGAACGGAAGGCGACGGTCGAGGTGGATCCCGCCAGCATGAAGGTGTCGCCGGCGGCCGCTCCGAGCGCCGCATCCTTCTCGAGGATCAGCGTGCCGGCGCTCACGTTCGTGACGCCCGTGTACGTGCTGCTGCCGCTGAGCACCAGCGTCCCCGACCCGGCCTTGGTGATCGCGCCGTCGGCGGTCCCGGTGATGATCCCGCCGTACGTGAGCGTCGATCCGGACGTCTGGTACAGCGTTCCGCCGCCGGCCCCAAGCTGGATCCCACGGTTCGAAGCAATCGACCAGTTAGGCGTCGCCGCCGCGCTGGCGGCCGCGCCGCTCCCCCCGCCGCCGATGAAGCTGATCGTCGGCGTGTTGTAATCAAACCCACCGTCGTTCAGCGCGACGTTCTGGATCGTGATGCCATTCACCGCCGCCGTCGCCCCGCCGCCCGCCACGCCGCTGATCGCGGTCGACGAGATGTGGATCGTCGGCATCGACGTGTACCCGCTGCCGGCGTTGGTCACGGTGATCCCCGTGACGACGCCGCCGGCCACCGTGGCGAACGCGGTCGCGCCCGTGCCGCCACCGCCGACGATATCGACAAAGGTCCCCGCGCCGTTGACCGGGGGCGTGCTGAATTGGTTGACGTACCCGCTGCCGCCGCTGGTCACGCTGATCGTCCGGACGCCCGCCAGCACGTTGGCCGACGCCGCCATCACATCCGCGCCCGCTCCGGCGATCGCCAGCGTCGGGAAGCTGGTGTAGTTCGATCCGGCGTTGCTCAGCGATATGGAGTTGATCTGAGCGCCCGTCCGAATCGTGCCCCCGTCGAGGACGAGGCTGCCAGGGGTCGCGCCGCCGGGTGCCGGACCGAGGCGATCGTCGGCGGCGATTTCGACTACGCCGCCGGACACCGTCGTCCCCCCGCTATACGTGTTGGCGAGCGCTACGTGCATCGTCCCCGCGCCGGCTTTGTTCAATCGCCCCGGCCCTGTGATCGGCGCGCGGACATTGAGGTCGACGCTACTCGAACCGTTGTTCACCGACAGCGTTTGCGTGCCGGCGCTCAGCGTGATGTTCCCGGCCTGGGCAAGGGACCCGGTCGTCCGAATCGTCTGCATCGTCCCGCCGGTCTGCGCGAACGTCGCGGTTCCGTTGACCACCAGGTTCCCGGAATTGGACGCGTGCGACTGCAATTGCAGTTCCTTGAACGTCACCGTGCCGCCGTTGACGTTGAACGTCCCGCCGCCGCCGTCCACGACGGTCGTATGCGCGCTGTACGCCGCGCCCGCCGACAGCGTCACGGCCGCCTTGAATTCCGACGGGACATCAGACTGTCCGCCGCTCCCGGGGACATAACCGACCGACAGCGACCCGCCGCTGATGTTCAGCGGCTGCTGCGTGTAAAACTTCCGCACGGTCTGGGCGCCGCTGCTGATCGTGACCGTCCCGCCGCCGCTGTTCTGTAGCTTCACCCAGTCGAGATTCGAATTGTTCGGCAGGCGCGGCGCCGGGCCGGTGGCGGTGTTGCCGGCGACGTAAATGGGGTTATCGCTGTTCCAATTGGAGATCGTCCCCCAGTCGCCGCTCCCGGCGTTGGTCCAGAGCGCGGGAACCAGGAAATCCTTCACGAACTCGATGTTTCCGTTGGCCGCGTTGTTGTCGATCAGGAAGCCGTTCGGCGATCCGCTGCCGTTCTGCCAGAACGCCCACGGATTCACGGCCGGATCGCGGCTGTTGGTCCGCGAGACGAAGTTCGGATCCCACACGCCGTACGGGTTGGGATAATTGGTCGCCGCCCCGGGTTGCCCGGTCTGAAGGTTGCCCGACGGACGGGCAAGCCACTGGTACGTCTTCGGGCCGGTCTTCGGCGTCGTCGCGGTGTTGGTCCAGGCGACCGATGCCGTCACCTCGTCGTTGTTGAACGAACTGCTCGTATAGACGATCGGGTAAATCCCCTTCGCGGCGAAGATCGTATTCATGTAGTCAATCGACCACGTCGTCAGCGCCGTCTGCGAGAGACTGGCAGAGCCGGAACCTTCCAGATCGAACACCGGCAGAAGGTACCCGGGCTTCATGTACATCCCGGCCCGATCGAGATAGTGGCTTGCCTCGTTGACCGCCGTGTTGACATCCGCCTGAATGTAGTTGTACGACCCGACCAACAGTCCAGCGGTCGTTCCGCGCGAGATGTTCGTGTAAAACTCGCTGTCGTCGGTGCCTCCGGTTGCGGGTATTCCGTGATTCGAACGGACGAACGCGAACTTATAGGCGACGCCGTCCCCATCCGCGTCGTTGAACGCGTTCTGCCACTGCGCCAGCGATGGCGGCTGCGCGCGGCCCGTCGCGCTGGACGTATCCAACCCGAACACGCGCTGCCCGTATGCCGGCGAGCCATGCCCGAACGCCGCGCCGGCCACACCCAAGGTCGCCGCCAACAGTTCTCGACGGGTCTTCTGCCGGTGGACGGAAACGATCGAGGGTCGGTGCGTCATGGGTGCCAATCGCGATAAGATGTTACGGGGGGAGGGGAGGGATGGATTCAGACCGCCCGCCGCAACAAGACGAACTGCGGCGTCATCCGGGAGCCATTGCACTCTGCTCCGCCTCCAGAAGTAATATAATATATCGAAGTTGCTTTCCGGCAAGGGAAAAGGGCAAAAATCGATCGCCAATCAGCTGTGGACTACGCCGGCGGTGCGCTCTTTAACGAGGTAGAACCTCCCGATCGCCACCTCGAACCGCTCGCCGTCATCCCGCTGGAATGTATAGGACCCTTCCATCGTCCCCCAGTCGGTCTTCAACGGGCAGTACGACTGGTACTTAAACGCCTGCCCCGGCATCAGTCGCGGCGTCTGTCCCACCACCCCCGGCCCGCGCACTTCCTCCCGGTGCCCGCGCGCGTCGATGATCACCCAGTGACGCGACAACAACTGCACCGGCGCGTCCGACGTGTTGACGATCACGATATTGTACCCGAAGAGAAACTGACGCTCGTCGGCGTCCGACTCTTCCGGTAGGAAGAACGCGGCCGCGCCGACGCGGATCCCATGGGTCACAGTCTCGGACATCGAAGGAGTAGGCATGACGTTGGCCCATTATAAGTTGTGACGCCTCAGTTGATGAAGCGCCGCGCGCAGGTCTTTCGGCACCGGTGCCTCCAGCGTCACGTTCGACCCGTTCGGATGCACGAACGTCAGCCGCTCGGCGTGCAGCGTGAGACGCGCGATCAGCGGCCGTTCCTCATCCCCCCGCGCCGTCCGGTAGTCCCGCTTGAACGAAGACAAGAACAGCCCCGCCGG
>JADMIO010823523.1_pt1 | contig 15360 bp, 12 predicted proteins | sample 8958161 | NCBI WGS metagenome assembly JADMIO01 (sample SAMN16585339, study PRJNA669376) | soil metagenome | isolation source: Crop rotation soil | place: USA: Cullars Rotation, Alabama | collected 2011
CTTTCCCGAGCCTCGAACGGCGGCGCGTCGAGCGGCGGAGCGTCCGGCGCGGGAGGGTCGAGCGGCGGCGCTTCCGGCGCGGGAGGCGGCCTGTCGACGGGCGGTCAGGCTGGAAGCACCGGTTGCCCGAGCTCACCGCCAGCGAACGGAGCTCCGTGCACTCCGCCCTGGACGCAGACGGCGGGCCAATTCCTGGGAGTGCCTACCGCCCACTGTAGTTGGGGAGACGACCCACGTCCCAGCTGCAGAACCACCGCGCTATGCGACAACGGCGTTTGGGCAATCACGGCGCCGCGGTGCACTCCGCTACTACCCGCGGGCTGCCCGCCAACTGCACCCGCAAGTGCTTCGACGTGCTCGGACACGTCGCTCGCTTGTTGGTACGACGGGGGCACGCGTTGCTCGTGCAGCGGATGTGTCGGTGGTTCGCCCCTTCCCATTTGCCAGGTCGCCGATCCGCCCCAGTGGAGCTGCGCCGACCTCACCGCTCGCGGATGCCCGTATCCGATACCGCAAGCCGGTAGCGCGTGCGATACGCCCGACGCCTCGTGCAGCCTGGATTGTTCGGCTCCGATGGTGTGCCGCGGCGGCGTCTGGCAATGGTCGTACTGCCAGTTCTGTTGCCCCGTTTGCGCGGCGCCGGACACTCCCATCGCGACGCCGAGCGGCGACCGGCCGATCGCGTCGCTCCGCCCCGGCGATCTCGTCTACAGCGTCCACGAGGGCGCAATCATCGCCGTTCCCGTGCTCAGGACCGGAAACACGCCGGTAACGAACCATCGCGTCGTGCGCGTCGTGCTCGACGGCGGTGCCGTGCTGGAAATCAGTCCGGGGCACCCCACGGCCGACGGCAGGACTTTCGGCGATCTCGTCCGAGGAAACAAACTCGACGACTCCCACGTCGTCCGCTCGGCGGAGCTCGTTCCATACCGCTTCGAGGCGACGTACGACATCCTTCCGGCGTCGAGCACGGGGACGTACTTCGCCGCGGGAGCGCTCGTGGGGAGCACGTTTACCCCGAATCCGTGAATCGCGCGCGTCGCGGGGGAAATCGAGGATTCGGAACGTGTGGTGTCGGTGCTCGGCCCCGGCAACATCTTCGGCGAGATGGCCGTCATCGACGACGAGGCCCGCTCGGCGACCATTCGCACTCAAACGAGAACTCGCGTCGTACCGATCACGAAAAAGCGGTTCTCTTCCTGACCGAGCAGACGCCGTTCTTCGCGCTGCACATGATGCGTTTGCTGTCCGATCGACTGCACCGGATGAACCGGTTTACCTGAGTCGACGCGAGGAGCTCGAGCAGGTAGGGTTCCGGAATGCCTTACCCTGGGCAGCTTCGCGCTGCGTTTCTTCTCCCTCTCGTTCTCGGCGCGGCGGCGTCGGCGTGCTCCGACGCCTTCGTCGCAGCAAACGACCCGGACTCCGGGTTGCAGCGCGCGGACTCGAGCGATCGCACGACGGGAGGACGCGCCGGAAATGCGGCCGGGGGCGGCGGCGGGTTATCGGGATCCGGCGGTGCACGATCGGGATCCGGAGGTGCCGCATCGGGCTCCGGCGGCACGCAAGCCGGGTCTGGCGGCGCACGGGCCGGGTCCGGCGGTACGCGTCCGGGGTCGGGTGGAGCTGCCCCTGGCGACGCGGCGGTGTCCGACTCGTCCGTTCCAGAATCCGGAATGGAAGGATCGGTCGCGCAAACCTACGAAGCCGTCATCCTCGGCGACGCGCCGTTCGTGTACTGGCGCATGGGAATCAAGAGCGGTCTGAGTGTTCCCGACGAGACCGGCGGCGGCAACGACCTCGTGCTCCAGGGGACGGGGCATACGCTCGGAGCGCCCGGCGCGCTCGCGCACGGTGACGACGGCGCGATGGGCTTCGACGGCACGTCGAGCTTCGCGATGGCATCCGATCCGCGTGCGCTCGACTTCACCGGCGGCGCGGCGTTCAGCCTCGAGTGCTGGGTACGGCGCGCATCCAGCGGCGGCGACTATTTCCAGCACATCCTGGGAAATCTCCAAGGGTCGGTGCCGCAAAGGAACGGCTACATTCTGTACATGGTCCCGAACCCGGGCACGGGCGAGATCGCGACGACGGCGTTCGAATACGATCAACCGGGAGACGACAAGGGCATCTTCGGGCCGCTCATCGCGGCGTCGACGTGGACGCACCTCGCCGCGACGTTCGACGGAAAGACCACGGCTCTCTACGTCGACGGCACCCTCGCCGGCACGAAGGACATCACCGGGTCCATTTCCGACCGCACGTCGCTATTCGCGGTCGCGCGCGCCTCGGGCGAAACGCAGCGCTTCTTTGCGGGCGAGGTCGACGAAATTGCGATCTATGAGCGGGCTCTGACGATCACGGAGATTTTGCGCCACATCACCGTCGCGCGCTCTCCCTGACTCGAGGAAAACGTCGCCTGAACACTCGTCCGGCAAGGTCCACGCCGGCGACCGCGCCCGTGTCGCCGCGGGAGAAGAAGCCGCGGAGCCCCAGAAACGCGCCGGAGGTGATGACGTACTCGTCGCGGTCACCGGGCAGGAATCCGAAGTCGAACGCCGAATGGTCCGGAGGGAGCTCCTTGTCCGCCGCCGAGCGGATCTCCGGCTTCACCCGGACCTCGAGCTCTTGACCGGCTTCTTTCGCACGGATGCTCAGGGTCATGACTTCGTTCTCGTAGTCCCCGACGACTTCTCGCGTGCGCGCTTCGTCGTACGGCACTGGCTTCGGATCTCGGTCGATGACGCCGGCATACGTCTCGAGCGCCCACCGAACGACGGCCTGGTTCAGCGGAATGCCATTCGGACCCGCGTTGGACATGGAGACGACGGCAAAGTCGCGTTCCGGCAAGAGCAGGAGCTCTGCAAACTGTCCGTTGGCCGAGCCGGCGTGCCCGATCGTGCGCGCGCCATCCACGTCGCGCAAGAACCAGCCGATTCCCATCGCGTCGCCGAGATTGGTGCCGCGTAGCTCGACCGTCGGCTCCTTCATTCGATGGAGCGAGTCGACGGGCAGCACGGCGACACCGTTTTCGGCACGGCCGTCACCCAAATGAAAGCGAGCCCACCGAAGCTGGTCCGCCGCCGAAGATACGAGCCCACCGCCCGGGTTATCGCCGCGCGCGCGCCGCCACAGTCTTGCGACGGACAGAGTCCCGTCCTCGGCCCGGTTGTGGCCCACGGCGAAGCGACGCGTCATGACGTCGTCGCGCGCGAAGAAACTATGCGACAGCCCGAGGGGCTCGATGAGAAGCGTCGTGACGGCGCGCTCGAAAGTCAGCCCGGTGACCTTCTCCACGATGCGCCCGGCGAGGTTGTAGCCCGCCTGACTGTAGGACGATCGAGCGCCACGCGGCGCGACGAGCGGGAGCGCGGCCATCTTCGCGACGTACTTGGCCAGTGCGTCGTCACCTTCTCCGGTATCCGTGATGAGCCCCCAGTCGAGCCCGGCTGTGTGATTGAGCAGCTCGAGCACGGTGATTTCTTCGGCGGCTCGCTCATCCGCGAGCACGAGCTCTGGAACGTACTGGCGGACACGGGACTCGAGGTCCACCCTGCCCTCGGAGACCAAGTGCATGAGCGCGGTCGCCGTGAACGTTTTCGTCACCGAGCCCACTAGGAACGACGTGTCGCGGTCGACGGGCAACGGGTTCTCGACGCTCGTCACGCCGTAGCACGCGTAGGCCTCGCGACCGTCCACCCACACCCCGACCGCAACCCCGGGAATGCCGAACTTGATGGCGGCGGATTCGAGGAAATCGGACGACTTGAACATCGTTCAAGTCAACATGCGCACGACTTGCACGGTGTGCAAGCGGATTCTTGAACATCGTTCAAGCGCGCGATATCGTTGGCTCGATGCCGCGCGATACGCTCACGAGCGTTCGGATCGTCGACGCAGCACTCGAGCTCCTGGACGAAGAAGGACTCGAGGGCCTGAACATGCGAGCGCTCGGCGAACGACTCGGCTCCGCGGCCACGGCGGTCTACTGGCACGTGGGCAGCAAGGAAAACCTCGTTGCCCTCGCCGGCGATCGGGCGTGGCACGAGATTCAGCTGCCCGATCCGAATGCGATGGGTTGGCGCAAGGCGGCCGAGTCCATGGCCACGGAGCTCTTCGCGATGCTCGGCCGCCACCCGTGGCTCGTTCAAGCGTTCGGGGCGTTCGTCGTCTTCGGCCCCGGCAAGGCTCGTTTCGACGATCACGGCCTGGCCGTCTACGAAGCGGCCGGATTCACGCCCGCGCGGGCGAGCCAGGCAGCAACCAGCGTCTTCACGTTCGTCGTCGGCAATGCGCTCGGTCCGGCCGCCTCCTCCTCTTTCCAGAGGAAGCTCGAGCGAGACCCGGAGGCGAAAGAGCGGTTCCGCGAGAGCATGGCGAAAGCCGAAGAAGTCGCAAAGGAGTTTCCACGGCTACGTGCCCGGCTCGGAAGCGCCGAGGCCGGCTACGCCGCGGCGCCGCGAAGAAGCTTCGAATTCGGGTTGGCAATCATGCTCGACGGCCTTGAAGGTCACGTCGTCGCGGGACGCAAGCGAACGAAGCCGCGCAGGTAGACGGCGGCGAGTTCTTTACCTCGGAACGTCGAGGGTCCCGGCGAGCGCGCCGTCGAGCTTCTTGTCACCCAGATCGATACCGTTCGCCTTCAAGTCGAACGCGAGAATGCTGAAGTACTGTTCTTCGGTGAGTGTTCCTGGCGCGTCTGCGGGCATGTTCTTGGCAACGAAGCCGGCGATGTCGGCGACGGTCTTGAACTGGCTCTTTCGGTACTTCGCGGTCGGCGGCGGATCGAGCGGGAGAGCGCCGGTCTTCAAACCGACGACGGCCGGCGCCTTGCCGCCTTCGCCGGAAGCGCCGTGGCAGTTGGCGCAGTACTGACCGTAGAGCTTTTGTCCTTGCGCCACCTGGTCGGCGAACGTCGCCGGGGCCGCGGACGCCGGCGCCGCAGCCGCGGGCTCGTTCGCCGTCGCGGGCGTTTCAGGCGGCTTCCCGCCGCCGCAAGCCGTGACGGCAACGAGGGACAACGAAGACACGAGAGCGTTCAGTCGGTTCATGGATTCCTCTTTCCAATGGCGAGCGAGAAGCCGCGCTCGCGGTCAGCGATCGATGCCGAGGCGCGCGAACACACGAGCCACGATGCGATCGCAACGGGATAAGTGAAAATCGAAGATGTTGGGCAACGATGCGCCGACCCGCTCGGTCAACGCGTCTCGAAGAAGGCCACGCGCGCGGTGGAGCCGCGTCTTCACGGTCTCCTCCGGGATTTCGAGCATCTCGGCGGTCTCCGAAACGCTGAGCTCTTCCACGGATCGGAGAACGAACACGGTACGAAACGCGCTCGGCAACGAATCGACGGCTTCCTCGAGGATGATGCGGAGCTCGCGATCACTGGCACGCTGCTCCGGATCGAAGAAGGGCGATGTCACGCGCTCCTCCTCTCCTGAACCGTCGTCGAACGCCGTCTGCCTCCGCTTGAGCCGCGAACGGGCAAACGCCTCGTGGATCGCGATCCGCGTGAGCCACGTCGAAAATCGTGCTCTTCCCGAAAAGTCCCGCAGATGCGTGTAGGCATTGACGTAGGCCTCCTGCATCACGTCCTCGGCTTCGTCGTCGCTTTTGGCGATCGACCGCACGGCCCGAAAGAGGCGCTGGTTGTTCCGCCTCATCAGGAGCTCGAAACACTGAACTTCGCCGCCGAGGACCCGCCGGACGAGGTCCTCGTCGGAAGGCGACTCGAAATTCCAATCGTTCTGCCCAGTTATCGAGGGTTGAGGTCCCGTATGCGGCGCGAAATCGAAGTTCTGCACGGCGTCCGAAAGCATTGAGTCAGCAGGCCCGAAAAGGTTCCCGCTTTTTTTCGGGCGCCTACGGCTGGATGCGGGATGGCTGCGAGAACCCGATCAACGCATCGCGGTCGGCCTCGAGGACGAATCCGGATTCGATCGTGTGGTCCGCGGCCGTCGCGTACTTCTCTTCATAGGTAGCGCGATTCGCATAGAGCTCGCCCAGGCGACTATCGGGGAGCGGCGTGGTCGATCCCAACAGGAGGCAGATGAGGTCGGTGCTCGGACCGGCCGCGCCGGAAAGCGCATCGACGGGAACGTCTACCGGCGGCGTACGAATGCCGCCGAGCGCGATGCCGTCGGAGTCGCGAGCGAGCACGGACCCCGCGTCGTTCATCTGGAGGCGCTGAGCGATGACCGGCGCCTTGCCGGTGCGCACCCAGCCTTCGAGGGCATTGAATGCCGCCTTCGCGACGAGATGCATCGGCCCCTTGTTGATCGGAACTCCGCAGTTCAGGCTGTCCGCGATGGAGCCGACGAGGTGCGCATCCGCGTGGGCAGTGCCGGCGACCTCCCACAATCGGAAACGGTCGCTGTCCGGCTGGCGAACGGCGCCCGAGTCGAGGATGCCCGAGACGTCGCTCTCCGTTTGAGCATCGAGAATGGGCGCATCGAGGTCGCCGCGGAAGACGGGGTGCAGCGGGTTGCCGATGGCGCTCGCGAGATCGGCGGACCCGCCGGCCGCCACCAGCGGAAGTGTCATCGCCCCTCGGCTATGAACGAAGAAGGCGTCGAAGGCCCGGGTGAGCGGCTGTACCCCGTCGTAGTAAGTCGTGAGCGCGATCGCGGATTGCGACTCTCCCGCCGCGATCAAGAACTTGGGCTTCGCTCCGTCGAGAAGCTCCCCTCCGCGCACGGCGCGCGCGACCTGCGTGAAGATGTCGAACGAGTATCCGTCGCCGGGATGTGTGAGCGATCCGTAGCGTGCCGGGTCGATGACCTTGATTCCCTTGCCGGCGAAATCGGCGCCGCCGGGCGCGGCTACCAGCACTTGCCCGCCTTCAATGCCGATGAGCTGTGCCGATACGCCGACGTAGGCGTGGCCCTTGCGAAGGACCTCCTCTTTCAGGCTTACCCACTCGACGTTCGTGTCGACGCCGCCGCTGACGTTCAACCACTCGACGATGACTACTCCGCTGAAATCCGCGGCTTTCTCGGGATGAACGGCGATGACCCGCGTGCGGTACGCGGCGCTCGTGCTCTCTTCGAACGTCCACACCCCGTCGTTGGTGAGCGTGCCCCCGTCGTAGGCGGTCGCGGTCCCTGCGGCGACGTACTCGTGCTCCACGAATCCGGGCGGAGGCGGGAACCCGTACTTTAGCGGAGTGTCGAGAGCATCCGCGTTCGCGAGAAATGGACCGTTGCCGCCCGTGATCTCTTCCGAGACGTCCGCCGCGGGTCCCTCGGGTCGCCCGCTTCGCGCGCCCCCGTCGGGCTGGCCCGGTTTTGCGTCGTCCGCCTTCGAGCAAGCGACGAGGAGCACGCCGAGCACGACTCCGGATGCACACTGGAGTGAACGCTTCACGTAAGACACCGGAGGAACATCGCCGATGCGCCGCGCGAATGCTAGGGACCGTGGGCGGTCAATCTGTGATTGTCGCGGCCAATTTGCGCACTTTCTCGTGACCTTGGCCCATCGCGCGGAAGAGGTCTCCCGGGCTCCGTCCGGCTACGCACGTGCGTGGTACGCTCGTCCGCGTCGCATGCTCGTCGGGGTTCGGAGGTCACACGCGCCGTGGATGGCACTGCTGGCGACGATCGTCGGCTGCGGCGGAACGACGTCCACGGGGACGGCGCGGAACATCGACGTGGGTCGTCAAGACGACGCCGGCATCAGCGCATCGGGTGGCGGAGGGTTCGTCAACACACCAGGCAGCGGCGGTAGACCGATCATCGGGGTCGGCGGCAGCGGCGACGGCGGAGTCGGCGGTTCCGCGGTTGTCGGTGCGGGAGGCGCATCGGGCGGCGCCGGCGGTTCGCTGCCGCCCGCGTGCTGTCAGAAGGACCTGGACTGCGGGGACTTCGATTACGTGCCGTGCGTCAAAGGAGAGTGCAAAGAGGTCGTGAGCGGACACTGTTGGACGAGCGCCGAATGCGGCGGCGGCACTTCGTGTATCGGGGCATTCGTTTGCGGCTGTGCGGCGGACTGCGATCAACCGGACGCCCCGGGCACCTGTGGACGGCTCGTCGACGGCGGCACCGTCGTCGACGGAGGAAGTGACGGCATCTGCCTTCCCCCGCCGGATCTTCCGCCCACGGGCCCAACGTGCTCCGCTTTGCCGTACAAGGCCGTTTCCGAAAGCTACGTTCTTTGGTTCGCCGACCCTGGCGTTCCCGCCGGTGGTCACGTCATCTCGCTTGCCACGAATCAATCCGCTTCCGTCGCCGGCCACACGTACGAGAACACGGGTGCAGCACTCGTCGGCGGTGGTCAGCACGGCGTATATGGAGACGCCTGGTTCAACGTCGACGGAGTACCGAACGCGCTGACCTTCCACTTCGAGGGATGCCCGGTCCAGATCGGGCCGGATGCGTGGGAAATGGTTGCGGCCGTGACGCGTAGTGGCCCGGCGTGCACGACCTGTCCGGAATCGATCACACGGCGCTACTCGATCCTACACACCGGAAGCGGCGTGACCGAGCGTTTCAGGTTCAACGCAGACGGCCCGCCGCAAGGTTGTGGGCTCGGCGTCGATCTCGTGGAGTTCGTGCTCCACTGAGCCGCCGAGAACCTCGATATGAGGTGCGATCCGCATACGCGGTGCGATCTACCAAGACGCACTCCCCGGCGCCGACGCGGGCTCGTATGCTGAGCCGTCGTGAAGGTCCTTTATATCGGCGGGACCGGCATCATCAGCTCGGCGTGCTCGGACGTCGCCGTCGCGCGAGGCATCGATCTCTTTCACTTGCGGCGGGGCAAGACGGCGCGCCCCGTTCCGCCCGGCGTTCATGTGCTGCAAGGCGACGTGCGTGAACCGGCGTCCGTGCGCTCCGCGCTCGGGGACCACCGCTTCGATGCCGTCGTCGATTTCATCGCGTTCACTCCCGAGCACGTCGCGCAGGACATCGAGCTTTTCCGAGGACACACGTCGCAGTACGTGTTCATCAGCTCCGCCTCCGCGTATTCGAAGCCTCCGGCGAGCTTACCCATCACGGAGTCGACGCCGCTCAAGAACCCGTTCTGGGCATACTCCCGAGCCAAGATCGCCTGCGAAGAGACGCTCATACGCGCCTTCCGAGAACAAGGGTTTCCGATGACGATCGTGCGCCCGTCGCACACGTACGATCGTACCCTTTTCCCCTGTCATGGGGGCTACACCGCGATCGACCGGTTGCTCCGCGGCAAGCCCGTCGTCGTTCACGGCGACGGCACGTCACTCTGGACCTTGACGCATCACCTCGACTTCGCGCGCGCGTTCGTCGGGCTGCTCGGGAATCCTCGAGCGATCGGCGAAGCCTTCCACATCACCTCCGATGAGTGGCTCACGTGGGATCAGATTCACACGATACTCGCCGACGCCGCCGGCGTGCCGGCTGAGCTCGTTCACGTGCCGTCGGCGACCATCGCGGCGTACGACCCCGAATGGGGCGCGAGCCTTTTGGGAGACAAGATGCACAGCCTCGTGTTCGACAACGCGAAGGTGAAACGATTCGTGCCGGGATGGGAGGCGACCATTCCGTTTTCGTCCGGCGCGCGCGAAATCATCGCGTATTACGACGAGCATCCATCGGAACGAGTCGTGGATGCAGCGCTCGACCGGACGATGGATCGCCTCATCGAGCAGGCGATGGTATTCGAGGCAAAGGGCCGCTGACGCGGGGACGCCCATGAGTCGAACGACGCTGTCCACCGCCGATTGCACCTTCCCGGAAGGTTTTCTCTGGGGAGCCGCGACGGCTTCGTATCAAATCGAAGGCGCCGCGGCCGAAGACGGCAAGGGCGAGAGCAACTGGGACGTCTTCTGCCGGCGCCCGGGCGCCGTCTTCGAGGGGCACTCCGGCAGCGTCGCGTGCGATCACTATCACCGATACCGGGAAGACGTCGCGCTCATGAAGGCGCTCGGCCTGTCGGCGTATCGGTTCAGCATCTCGTGGCCACGCGTGCTTCCGGAAGGTCGAGGCACACCGAACGAACGGGGCCTGGATTTCTACGACCGCCTCACGGATGCGATCCTCGCCGCGGGCGTTCAGCCGTTCTGCACGCTGTTTCACTGGGATCTGCCTCAGGCGCTGCAGCTCCGTGGCGGCTTCTTGAACCGCGACATCGCGGACTGGTTCGCCGATTACGCCGACCTCGTAGGGCGAAGGCTCGGGGACCGATTGAAGATCTGGGCCACGCAGAACGAGCCCCAATGCTACATCGGGCTCGGACTTCTCACGGGAATACACGCGCCCGGATTGAAGCTCGCGTTCTCGGATACCCTGCTCGCCGCGCATCACTCGATGCTCGCGCACGGCAAGGCCGTGCAGGCACTCCGTGCGAGTGTTTCCGTCGCGCAAGTCGGCTACGTCATCGCCACCACCACGATGCGCCCGGCGACGGAGAGCGACACTGACGTCGCCGCCGCGCGCGAGGCCATGTTCGCGGTGCGTGACCGGACGCATTGGAGCAATGCCTGGTGGACGGATCCGGTACTTTTCGGCTCGTATCCCGCGGACGGCGTCGAGCTCTTCGGGCGCGACATGCCGGCATTTCCCGCAGGCGATCTCGAGGTGATGCGTCAGCGGCTCGATTATCTCGGCATCAACATCTACAAGGCCGATACCGTTCGACGCGGCGTCGACGGAGCTTTCGAAGCATTGCCCGTGAAGCCCGGTCACCCGCGCTCGGGAGTCGACTGGCAGCCCATCACGCCGGACTCGCACTATTACGGTCCGCGCTTTTTCTACGACCGCTACCAGGTTCCGATCTGGATGACCGAGAGCGGTCTGTCCACGCGCTGCCAGGTCTCGCTCGACGGCCGCGTGCACGATCCACAGCGCATCGACTACATGCAGCGCACCCTGCTCGAGCTCCGACGCGCCATGGGGAGCGGCGTGCCGGTGAAGGGCTACATGGCCTGGTCGCTTCTCGACAATTTCGAGTGGGCGGACGGCTACAAGCAGCGCTTCGGCCTGGTGTACGTGGACTACGAAAATCAGCGACGCATCCCGAAGGATTCCTTCGACTGGTATGCACGCGTGATAGCGACGCGAGGGGCGAGCCTCGCCGGCGAATTCGCGATGCCGCCGTCTCGAATGACGGCGCCGACGGAGAGCACCCCATGACGACGACCGCAACGAAGGCGACTCACCCGCTCGCGTGGGTTCCGACCGCCTACTTCGCCGAAGGCATCCCGTTCGCGATGGTGATCTGGGTGGCGGGCACCATGCTGAAGGACCTCGGACACAGCGACGGCCAGATCACTCTTGCGACCGCGAGCGTCGGCATGGCCTGGTCGCTGAAGCCGTTCTGGGCGTCGTTTCTCGACATGTTCAAGACGAAGAAGTTCTTCGTCCTCGCGATGGAGTACGCGATGGCGGCTGTCCTGTGCTTCCTCGCGTTCTCGACGCAACTCCCGAACTACTTCCACCTGATCATCGCGGGACTCTGGGTGCTCGCGTTCGCTTCCGCCACACAGGACATCTGCATCGACGGTGTCTACATCACGTCCCTCGACAAGAAGCGCCAGGCCGCGTGGATCGGAATCCAGGGCATGTCGTGGAACGTCGGACGGATCTTCGCGACGGCGGCGGTCGTGTGGATCGCCGGTGACCTTCAGGAGAACCGCCACCTCCCGCCGAAGGTCGCGTGGTCCTACGCGCTCGGCGTGAGCGCCGCGGTCATGGCCGTCCTCGCCGTGTACCACGGCATCATGCTGCCCCAGGGGTCGCTCTCCAGAAGACCCAAGGACGCAAAAGAAGTCGTGTCGACCTTCATGGACACGGTGCGCGACTTCTTCAAGAAGAAGCAGATCTGGCTCATGCTGCTCTTCGTTTTTCTGTACCGGAGCGGCGAAGGGTTTCTCCTCGTCGAGGCGCCGCTCTTCTTGCAAGCGCCGCTCGCCGCCGGAGGAGCGGCCCTCACGCTCAAGGAAAAAGGATTCATCGACGGCACCGTCAGCACTACGATCAGCATCATCGGCGGCATAGCGGGTGGGGCGTTCATCTCGAAGTTCGGCCTCAAGAAGACACTGCTCTTCATGGCCATCTGCATGAACATCCCGCACGTGTGCTTCGTGTACTTGAGCCACGCGGTGTCCCCCACGACTCCGCTGTCGCTCTCCACCATCGCGACGCTCGTGACGATCGAGAAGTTCGGCTACAGCTTCGGCTTCGTCGCGAACATGCTCTACATGATGCAGCAGATTTCCCCGGGGAAATACCACATGACGCACTATGCGTTCTGCACGGCGCTCATGAACCTGGTGCTCATTCCGACGCAGATGGCGAGCGGGCCTCTCGCCGACGCACTCGGCTACCGCGCCTTCTTCCTCTTCGTCATGCTCGCGTCCATTCCGAGCATCCTCGTCGCCGCAAAGGCTCCGTTCCCGAATCCGCCGGACGACGGAAACAAGGACGCCGAGGAACCGTCTGGAGCGCCGCTAGTCGCCGAAGCGCCGCCGGCAACGTGAGGCTCAACGGAATCGTGCAATCAGCGCGGAATACGGCTGCAAACGGGCACTTTTTTGGACGAAGAATCGATCGCTTCGCCACGAAGGCAGTGAGGTCACATGCGTTCGTGCGATTCGCTACTGAAGGCCGCTCTGTACCCCTTCACCCCTTCGACTGTTCCGCAGCACCCCTCCGGGTGTTCCGCAGCAACTCGGCTCGGGTACTTCGCAGCGTCGTTGGTGTGCGCGGCGTCCGTCGCGGCGTGCGGTTCTGAAGAGGAGGCGACGCCCGGCGATTCGAGCACGGGCGGCGCTGGAAACGGCGGTGTCACCGCAGAAGCCGGTGGCAGCACGAGCGGCGGCACCGCGAACGGCGGGGGTGGCGGCGTGTCCACGAGCGGGGGCGCGTCGAACGGCGGGACCTCCGCTACCGGCGGCGGGGCGTCGAGCGGCGGAACGTCGAGCGGCGGCGCTGGAAGCGGTGGCGCATCGAATGGTGGCGCCGCCGGCACGGGCGGGGACGGCACCGTGACGCCGCCGGGCGGCGGGAATTACATGGGCTCGGACACCCCCGACTTCGGTCCGAACGTCCTCATCTTCGATCCGTCGATGGGCGATGCCACCATTCAGTCGAAGATCGACGAGGTCTTCGGTCGCCAGCAGACGAGCCAGTTCGGAAGCGGGCGCTACGCGTACTTCTTCAAACCGGGGAAATACGCCCTCGACGTGCAGATCGGTTTCTACATGGAGGTCCTCGGGCTCGGGAACGCGCCCGACGACGTGACGATTACCGGCGCCGTGCGCGGCATGGCGAAATGGAATCAGGGCAACGCGACGGTGAATTTCTGGCGTTACGCGGCGAACCTCGCCGTGACCCCGACGTCGAGCATCAACAGCCACGACGTGTGGGCGACGTCTCAGGGAACGGGGCTCCGGCGCATTCACGTGACGAGCGGTGGAATGAATCTGTTCGACCCCGAGGGCGGACCGAACGAGTGGGCGAGCGGTGGGTTCATCGCGGATTCGAAGATCGACGGCACGGTCGTCCCGGGGAGCCAGCAGCAATATCTAACCCGCAACGTGACGATGCAGAGCTGGACGGGCGGCGTGTGGAACATGGTTTTCGTCGAGAACCAGGGCAACCCGAACGGCACATGGCCGGCCTCGCCGTACACGTTCGTCGACGATGCGCCGAGCTTCCGCGAAAAACCATATTTGACCATCGACGGTGCCGGCAAGTACTCGGTCGTCGCGCCCACGATGCGGGCGAACACGAACGGCACGAGCTGGGCTTCGGGGAACGCGCCGTCCGTCACCATTCCGCTCTCGCAATTTTACGTGGCACGTTCCGGCATGGACTCCGCCGATAGCATCAACACCGCGCTCGCGGCGGGTGCGAATCTGATCCTCACGCCCGGCACTTATCATCTGGCGAGCGCGATCGACGTCACTCGGCCCGGTACCGTCGTGCTAGGGCTCGGGCTCGCCACACTGACGCCGGACAACGGAACGCCGGCCATCACGGTCGCCGACGTCGACAGCGTCACGATCGGCGGCATTCTCTTCGAGGCGGGCGCGACGGAATCGCCCGCTCTTCTACAGCTCGGCGACGCGGTGACGGGCACCCGTCACTCCGCGAGCCCCACCGCGCTCTTCGACGTCATGTGCCGCGTCGGAGGCGCCGCGGCCGGCTCGACGACTAGCTGCGTCGTCGTCAACAGCAACGACGTCATCATCGATAACTCCTGGCTCTGGCGAGCCGATCACGGTACGGGCGTCGGGTGGGACGTGAACCGAGCCAAGCACGGCATCGTGGTGAACGGCGCCGGCGTGACTGCTTACGGTCTCTTCGTCGAGCACTTCCAGGAATACCAGACGCTCTGGAACGGCAATGACGGCCGGGTCTACTTCTACCAATCGGAGATCCCGTACGACGTGCCGTCACAGGACAGATGGACGCACGACGGCGACAACGGTTGGTCGTCCTTCAAGGTCGCCGACGGCGTGTCCACCTTCGACGCGCGCGGGCTCGGCATCTACGCGTACTTCAACAACCCAGTGGTGCTCGAGAACGCGATCGAAAGCCCCACGTCATCCGGCGTGCGCTTTCAGCACATCGTCACGCAATGGTTCAAGAACGCTACGGGGAGCGCGGTCAACCACATCATCAACGGCACCGGTGACGCGGTGAACGCGACCAACACCGGCGCAACCACGCCGAACTAGCGTGGCCCTCGTGCTCGTCACTTGAGCAGCGACGCCCGCCGATCCCGGCCGCTGGCTGCGTTTGACCCGCGCTTCCGGTGCCCAAATACTCAAGTATGTTCCGCTCCGGTTCTCGCCCAAGCCTCGCCAGCGGCCGGGCTTGACGGGCGGGCGAGCCTCAAGGTTTCAGCGATGCCTTGGACCTCATCCGAAACATGCAGCCCCGCAGGAAAACGCGGCTGTGCTTGCAGAAAACGAAACGATAATTCGGACGCGACCCCACTCTGGGAGGATGGACCCGCTACGGGGGATTTCTGCGCTTTTTGTCTTCGCTCTGGTGATCGGCTGCGCCACCGAAACCGATACGGACGCCTCTAACGACGGGTTGTCGAACGGCGGTACTCCCGGCTCGGGCGGGATGACCAGCTCGGGAGGGGCCACGGCAGCGGGGGGAACGACTTCCTCGGGGGGATTATCGACGAGCGGCGGGACGTTCGGCGCCGGCAACACGCTCGGCGGCGGCGGTGCGCTCGCTAGCGGCGGCACCACGAGCACAGGTGGTGCGACGGCAACAGGCGGCACGACGAGCACAGGCGGCACGACGAGCACGGGCGGCGCGACAGACACGGGCGGCACGACGAGCACGGGCGGCGCGACAGACACAGGCGGCACGACGAGCACGGGCGGCGCGACGAGCACGGGCGGCGCGACGGACGGGAAAG